>Ga0256404_1001249_pt1 | contig 63039 bp, 60 predicted proteins | sample RumenRJG_01DNA_FD_185990 | JGI IMG/M metagenome (GOLD analysis project Ga0256404, IMG submission 185990) | Bovine rumen microbial communities from Lethbridge, Alberta, Canada - RJG_01 | ecosystem: Host-associated > Mammals > Digestive system > Stomach > Rumen | place: Canada: Alberta | collected...
TACTATCTGTTGAACGACCCGCCAAATTCAACGGGTCGTATTGGCTCAATAGAGCGTGATCATCAGCAATTAGCACTCTTATTGCCATTACTAATACATCACTTCATACAATCAAAGATGCAGTCAATTCACCACCCTCTTAACTTAACGGCATTGCCTTTGGTAGAAGCTCATTTTCCGTTATTTCTTTCCCAGCTTCGACCGATGCCCCACATTCGACTTATTCGCCGCTTTCCGCTGCTGTACGAACTTCCGACGGCTGCGGTCGTTGCGGCCTTTGTGCTTCGCGCCTTTGCGGTTCGCGTATTTGCTGAGCGGCTTTGCGTGTTTCGCGTTCTTCTCGTGGCGCTCTTCGACGGCTTTCGCCTTCATGACGGCTTGCTTTTCCGCGTGCTTCCGATGGCGCTCGGAGTGTGCTTTCTGGATGCGTTCCTTGATGCCCGCTTCAATGCTGCGGAGCTTCGTGTACTCGCGCGCATTGACGAACGTGATCGCCATGCCATCCTTGCCGGCGCGACCCGTGCGGCCGATGCGGTGGATGTAATCCTCGGTCGTCCGCGGGATGTCGTAATTCACGACGTGCGTCACACCCTCGATGTCGAGGCCGCGCGCCGCGATATCCGTCGCGATGAGGATCTGCAGCTTCGCCGTGCGGAAGCGCTTCAGCACGAGCGCGCGCTGCACCTGCGTGAGATCGCCGTGCAGTTCGTCGACGAGATAGCCGCGTGATGCGAGCTCCATCGTGACCTGGTGCACGCGCTGCTTCGTCGCACAGAACACCATCGCGAGATACGGCTGGTACTTGTTGATGGCTTCGCACAGCGTATCGAGCTTCGTCTCCTCACGCGTATCGACGATTTCCTGATGGATGTTTTCGAGCGTGACCGTATCGCTCTTGATGATGATCTCCTCAGGCGCGTGCATGTACGCCTTCGCGAGGCCGCGCACGCGGTCGGGCATCGTCGCGGAGAACAGCATGAACTGGCGGTCGCTCGCGACGGCCTGCAGCAAGAGCTCCACGTCCTCGATGAAGCCGAGCTTCATCATCTCGTCCGCTTCGTCAAGCACGACTTTGTTTACGTTTTTCAATTCGATCGTGCCGCGCCGCAGATGGTCTAAAAGTCGCCCCGGCGTGCCGATGATGAGCTGCGGATGACGGCGGAGGCGCTGCTTCTGCCGCTCGATGTCTTGCCCTCCGTAGATGACGAGGCTCGAGATGCCCGATGCCTCGCCGAGGATGCCAGCGACTTTCGCGATCTGGATGGCGAGCTCGCGCGTCGGTGTCACGACGAGCGCCTGTGCTGTCTCCGCCTGCGCTTTGATTTTTTCAAAAACGGGCAGCAGGAACGCCAGCGTCTTGCCCGTGCCGGTCTGCGCTTGCACGATGACGTCGCGGCCGACGCGCACCTCGGGGATCGCGCGCTCCTGCACGGGCGTCGCCTCGCGGATGCCGTGCAGCCGCAGCGTCTCGACGATGGACGGCGCGAGACCGAAATCCGAGAACATCATGATGAAATGACCTCCGCGCCCGTCTCCGTGATGAGGATCGTGTTCTCCCACTGCGCCGAGAGCTTGCCGTCCCGCGTGCGGACCGTCCAGCGGTCTTTGCTGTCCGTGTAGACTTTCGACGTGCCCTGGTTGATCATCGGCTCGACCGTCAGCGTCATGCCCGGGACGAGCAGCATGCCCGTGCCCGGTTTGCCGACGTGCGGCACGAACGGCTCGCAATGGAACTCCTTGCCAACGCCGTGGCCGCCGAGATCCGTCACGACCGTGTAGCCATTCGCGTGCGCGTGGTTGCCGCACGCCGCGCTGATGTCGCCGAGGAAATGCCACGGCTTCGCGGCCTCGATGCCTTTCTGCATGCACTCGCGCGTCACGCGCACGAGGCGCGCGGCCTCTTCGCTGACCTCACCGATCATGTACATGCGCGACGCATCGGCGAAATAGCCGTTGTACGCCGTCGTCATGTCGATGTTCACGATGTCGCCATCCTTGAGGATCGTCTTCTTCGACGGGATGCCATGGCAGACGACATCATTGATCGAGATGCAGACGCTTTTCGGGTAGCCCTCGAAATTGAGATCGGCCGGCACGGCGCCGCGCGCCGTCAGAAATTCATAGACGGCATGGTCGAGCGTCGCCGTATCGATGCCGGGCTTCGCCATCTCGCTCATGAGGTCGAGCGCCGCATCATTGATCGCGGCCGCCGCCCGGATGCCCGCGATATCCTTTTCATTGTTGATGATCTTGTGCGGCGGGCGGCACTGTCCTTTGAACATATCAAACTTGATCTCATTGATGCGATCATCGTAATTCATGTGGCATTTCTTGTACTTCTTGCCGCTGCCACACCAGCATAAATCATTGCGGTTCAAAAAAACTTTCTCCTTTAGTCGCTCAAAAAAATCAAACATACACGTTCTCCTGCATTCACACGGCTCTTATTATATGACAGGAACGCCGCGCCGCGCAAGTGCCGCAGCATGAACTCGCCTGGACGCGATACATCAAGGCAGTGATTCGAATTTTTGCAAACGATCGCAACATAAAGATCTCCATTATGGACAGCTTGGCTCGAATCGTTGTATAATCATCTTTAGAAGATTATGCGAAGGAGACGGATATATGGACGATGAAAAAGACCGCTCGGATGACATCAAGCGCATCCAAGGTTTCCGTCTCATCGACGATGCGTACTTCAACACGTTCATGGAAGACAACGCCCAGGACATGGAATTGTTCTTGCGCATCATTTTAGAAGATTCCACGCTCAAGGTGACAAGCATCCAGACGCAACGCGAGGTTTCCAACATTTTCGGGCGCAGCGTCCGTTTCGACGTTTTCACACGAAATGCGGACGGGACGATCTGCAACACGGAAGTCCAACGCACGGATGATGAAGCGACTGCCGAGCGTGCACGATTCAATGCCTGCATGATGGATACATTGACCGTCAAGAAGGGCTTCGAATGGGGCAAAGATCACCTGCCACCGACGAACGTCATCTTCATCACAGAGAACGATCCGCTCAGAGGCGGGCTTCCGATTTACCACATTCCGCGTGTCATCCTTGAAATGAAGAACAAGCGATTTGAGGACAACGCCCAGATCATCTATGTCAATGCAAGTTGCCGAGACGAGACAACGGAACTCGGCCGACTGATGCATGATATGTTTTGCAAGCGGTCAGAAGATTTATATCATAAGCAATTAACGCAGAGATTCGATTATCTCAAGACGGATGAACATGGGGTGATGAAAATGTGCAAGATTTTGGATGATGTCATGAATGAGGGTCGCGCAGAAGGAATTGCCGAAGCGACAGTGAAATTCGTACGCAATCTTCTTGTTGGGAAAGATATGTCTTATGAAAAGATTGCGAAGGTAGCAGACACATCGGTTGATGAGGTCATCAGAATCGCGAATGAATCCGGATTGGCCTACTGATGCCTCAGCGCTTAAAGGTGGCTGATGCCGATTCCATTGGTGGGGTACGTGATCTGAAAAATGGAATTTTTTGTTGAGGTGCGGGGCTACTCGTTCGGGTCAGGGCCTAGATGTTGTGGGGTATTTGGAACAGGGTCTACAAGATGTTTAAGCAGACTCTAGGCGCTTCAGCGCCTAGAGGTCGCTTATGCCGATTTATCGGCAGATTTTGCACCGCATTTCTGTGGGTAACTTCTTCAAATTCCCGTTGTTCCCCGCTCCCCCGTTTGCTATAATAGAGTCAAGATAAAGGTAATCGATACGATAGTTCAGGTAGAAAGGTTGTGGACATCATGCGAAAGGAAATCCCTCCCCGCTTGGACAAGATTATCCATGACTACGCACGCGGCTTGTACGGGATTTATGGTGACAAACTTATGAGCGTGACCCTGTTTGGTTCATATGCGCGGGGAGACTTCACAGAGGATTCAGACATCGACGTTTTTCTGATTGTGGACGCAAGTGAAGATGCCTTGCGCGAGTATTCTGATGCTCTGTGCGATTTCACCGCAACAATGAATGTGGAGAACGGGGTCGATCTCGCTCCAATCGTCGTGAGCAGGAAAAGTTACCGTTACTGGCGGAACGTCCATCCGCTCTACCAAGAAATCCGGCAAGACGGGGTAGTGATTTACAATGCAGCATGAAGATACGGATGATATCGGAACAATAGAAGATATGGCAGCTGTCATGCTGAAAACGGCGCAAGAACTTCACGAAGATGCGCACGATTTGTATCAAATCGGAATCAAAAAGAACCGCATGACCTCATTTAAGAGCACGGTGAACCGTTCCTATTACGCTGCATTCTCTGCCATATCTGCATTGCATACACTTGATGGAAGACATTTCAAAAGGCACGGGCAAGCGATTGGAGCGTTCAACTATTATTACATTCGTACGGGGATTTTCGATTCATCGTTTAATAGCGATGCCGAAAAATTGAAGGAATTCAGGCATTCTGGGGACTACGCATTTGAACGGAAATTTACGAAAGGCGACGCGAAAACAGCGTTGCATATATCCAAACGGTTAATAGCCGCAATCAAGGGATATTGTTTTGATAATTTTCCAAACGTAAAAAAGACGTATATGAAGCTGAACGATGTTCCTTCGCCATCAAGCCCGAGACATTAAAACATTGCGTCTCAGCGCCTAGTGATCGCTTATGCCGACTCGTCGGCAGGGACGACGTGAAACTGGAAAAGCAAGAGGTTTGTTGTGGGTGGTGCTGGGGTTCGGCGGGCACGGCCTGTAGTGGTCAATGCGGGGCGCTCCTACGAGATGTTTAAGCAGACCCTTGGTGCGTCAGCGCTTAGAGGTCCCTTATGCCGATTTCATCGGCAGGAAACTGAAAAGGGGTGATTCTTCGGGGTTCGACGGGGTTCGGGAAAAGGGAAAAAGGTTTTTGTTTCGGGGTTCGTTGGGCGCGGGATGTTCCTCTGTATACAGGGTTTCCGTGGGAGGTGCGCTGCATATAGGGGTTACGGTTCTCCATCGTTAGTGCGCCACAAGACATGGGATTATCACATTCCTGCATACCCCGGCATGTTGTTTTTGCACAGGATTTCTGTGGATAACTCTTTCAAATCTCCATTGTTCCCCGCTCCCCCGTTTGCTATAATAGAGTCAAGATAAAGGTAATCGATACGATAGTTCAGATAGAAAGGTTGTGGACATCATGGTAGGAAAAATCGTGAACGGAATCATGGCTATCTGCTCGCTTATTGGTGGTGGCTACATGATTTTTCAGGGCGAGAGCATTGGTTGGATTATTGCAGGGTTCGTCGGTGGGGCGTTTGCTCCAATTGCTGTTGTTGCTATCCCCGCTGGAATCATCGAAGGGTTCTTTGGAAAGTCGAAGGGCAGTTCGGCAGGTGGCATGACACCTAGCGACCGCAGATTGGCAGAGGCTATGTGGGCTGCAGGGGGAAGAAGATTATCTTAATGTTTTTAGGCAAAAATAGCGCGGGGCGGTTCGCCTCGCGCTATTTTCATGCGGATGTTTATTTGTCGTGTTTGTCCTTGTACATGTCAAGTCCCGTGGAACCCGCATTTGAGTTATATCCGCTACTCGGCATTTCTCCGACATTGGGTTCCGGGCTTGGCTGGAATTTGAATTTATCGTCGAAGTCTCTCTTGAAGGCTTCCGCCGCCTCTGGTCCTTGAATCGCTTGGACGAGACTCGCCATGGCTTCCCTCTTGTCGCTGAGGTCGCTATGCCTCTGATTTGCCCGATTTTGCTCCCTTTCTTTATTTTGCTGTCCAGGGGTTTTCATCTTGTCCTTGTTTTGCTGATATGCATTCATGCCTTCAAAGAATCCCTTGGCTCCCGGAACGTTCATCAAGAGAGCTTGTCCGCTGGCTTTGAATCCGCCCTTTGCAACACGTCCACCAAGACCGACTGCGCCTGTAAGGCCGCGATATGCCGCGCCTTTGACACCGCTTGCGTTCTTCGCCGCGTTGTGCATCCCCTTAACCGCGTTCGCGCCGCTCTTGACGGCATTCACAGCCTTGTCCGCGCCGGTCTTCTGCATGGCTTTCTGTGCTCCGCGCTGGAGTGCGCCTTTGAGCCCCTGCTTCGCGGCCTGACCGACAGCACCGGCAGGTCCCGCCGTGGCGGCTGCGGCGGCCATCTTCGCGCCGTCTTTGGCGAGGTTCTGCATCTTGCCTTTCGGGGAGTCGGCAGCGCCGCCTCCTCCTCCGCCGCTTTCGTCTCCTCCGCCGGAGTCTCCTCCCCCGCCACCGCCGGAGCCCATGGCTGCGACGGTGCGGCCGACGGCTCCGCCTGCGGTGTTCATCGCTCCCGTCAGCGTCCCCATCATATCGCCGCTACTCAGGCTCGGGTTGCCTTGCAGGAGGCCTTGGATGAGCTGGGGCATCTTCTTGACGAGGATATACATCATGCCCACGATGACGCACAGGGAGATGGAGTTCGACACGTCCGTGGCGAAGTTGCTGACGAACTGCCACATGCTTGACGCGCTTGCATTTTGGTTTACCGACACGATTTCCTTCACGTAGTCGTTGATGGTTGTCGCGATGACGCCTGTGAGGAACGCGATGCACATGATCTTGATGCTCAGGTTGAACATCGCCTTGATGGCGCTGTCCGCAAGGAACTTGAGCTGCGGCAGCACGCCGAACGCGAGGAGCGGGATCGTGAGGAGCGACATCGTGTAGAACTCGAAGAATGCCATGATCATTTCCATGCAGATCATGAGCAGCATGAAGCACACGAAGAGCCCGACGAGTCCGAGGAAGATCATCATGACGGTGTCCGCGTCCTTGATGGCTCCGAAATACGCGGACGCGATCTCGATGCACGCGGCGAAGATGTTATCTCCGCCGATAACCGCGCCCAATTTGCCTCCGGCGGCCGCCGCGCCGAGCCCGCGCATTCCCATGGCGAGCCGGTCCATGAGATGCAGTCCGCCCTTCATGTCATTCCCGTAGGAAACCCAGTTCGCAATCAGGAAGAGGTACATCCCGCATGCAAGGAACTTCGACACCATGAACTTTACCTTGTCGCCTTCGACAAGTTTCAACCCGAGCTGCACGCTGACATCGATACATGTCAAGACGAGGCAGATGCGGCACGCATATGGGACAAGGCGGGCGCACGCTGGCACAATGACATCGGACCTGTAAAATCGGAAAAAATCGCCCGTCAGATTCCAGAACGTGGATACTTGTGAACTGCCTGAACTGCCCTCCCCTTTTGTTAGCGTCCATGAAAATGTTGAATGTTCCGGCTCGGGATCGACAAAAGTGAACAGTCCCGCCGTGGCATCTCCCGTTCCAAAAAGCGCCCAGAGGATCGGCGCAGCGTTGAGCGCGAGGCCGATGCCGAGGAGCGCACCCCAGACGGACTTTTTCCCGTCCTCTACGCCAAAAGCGTACATACATGCGGCGGTCGCTGTCATAATGACAACGAGCTTCGAGCCAACATCATAAAATCCTTTTCCGAAAGTTTTGAGCGTATCCCCCAGACTAGCAACTCCGGAATTCTTGTCCCCGAATCCATCGAGCATCTTATCGTAATCTTCCGCCGCTGCGAATGCGACGGAGGTATCCGTCATCTGGAGGAGTACCAGAGAACAGCAAACAATGCCGGCCAACAGCAAGACACGGTATCTCGTTTCACTCATAAATCCAATCACTTCCCATTCGAACCGCTGCAATCGGAAGAATCAAATCGGTCAATCGTCCCAAGGAGCCTTATACTCCGAATCCCGTTCAAGCTCTTCCCACGTCATGGGATTCCCTTCCCGCGATGCCTTGTATTCCTCGACCGCTTGGATATTTTCCGACGCAGCTTCCCGCGAGCGTTCTGCTTTCGCTTCTTGGATCGCCTCGCGGATCATCTGCGCTTCCCGCGCCTGCGACTCTTGCGCCAGAAGCTGCGCAAGGAGGCGGTTCGTGCGGTTCTGGATGGACCCGTTCTCCCCGATGCCCGCGCCGAGGATTTGCAGCATCTGCGCCTCCCCCTCTGCCGTGCTCATCTTCTGCTCCAGGTCCGCAATCTTCTCCGCACTGTCATATTGCTCCAGGATTTCTTCCTTGACTTGCTTCACGCCGGCCTTGTACGTCTCGTCCAGCGTCCGCTTGCGTTCCTTTTCCTTCTTCACTTCGTCGTAGACCGTGATGTCTCCGTTCAGGATGCCGTTGAGGTCTCCGAGGCGTTCATACCAGACCGCATCGACCGCTTTGTGGTAGTTGATGACGCCATTCGGCGTGCCCTCTTGGATGGCTTTGCGCTGCTGCGCTTTCTGGATTTCTTCCTTCGCGATGCCTTCCAGAATATCCGCGTCCAGTTTCTTCCGCTGGAGCAGGAGAAGCGCGTACTTCTTCTGCTCTTCCGTGAGGATTTTCGCCGTCTGGATGGCGGTCTTCGCGGCCTCTTCGATGTTCTGCTGGTCGATGACGGCAATCGCCGCTTCGGATTTGTGCGCGGACGGCAGCATCGCGGGGATCGTCGCGAGGACGCCCATCGCGAGCCCGATGCCGACGGCGGTCGTTTTCTTCCATGCCATGGTGGTTCGCTCCCTTCCCCATTTCAATGTCTCTTTCCAGAGTATCTGCCCTTGCTTCGCGCCGTTTCTTGTTTTTTTGCAGGGACAGGAAAAGGATGTCCATTCTGGACATCCTCCAGTTTGTAGACTTACAGATTTTTAGTTATCCACAGGCAACTGTGCATTCATAGTCAAAAATGAATGCATCGTGCCGAAAATACATTTTTTTGAAAATCTCGCAGAAATTTTTCACCAACCGGGAGGCTTTCTCTGGAAGCATCCCGGTCTTTTTCTTCCAGAGGGCCAATTTCTTCAAATTCATGCACGCGAAAGTGAGCGTGACCTGCATCCTCACTTTCTTGAGGCCACGCATGGTTGCGTATCTCATGCCATGCTTCTCTTTCGCATCGGCGAAGACGCGCTCGATGGTTTCTTTCCTCATCGCATAGATTTCTTTGTATTTCGGGACGTAACGGTATTCCTCCGCTTGTTCCGCGTAGTCTGCCCAGACGTGCCGCGTGACGACTTTCGTCATGTTCTTGCTTTCCGTGCATTGGCTGCGGTATGGACATTCTGCACAGTCCGCCGGATTGCTCTTGTATTCCCGGTAGCCGTCCCGGTTCGTTGTGGAGTAGTTCAGGATTTTGTCGTTCGGGCAGAGGTAGCAGCCGAAGTGCTCGTCGTACACGTATTCCCACTTGCGGAAGAAGCCTTCTTTCGTCATCGGGCGCTTGTATGGGACGACGGGGACTTTCCCGCTCTGGATGATTTCGCGCATGATGCCGGGCGTCTTGTAACCGGCGTCGACGGCAATGGCTTCCGTGGCATTCAGTGTCGGCAGGAGGTTCTGATAGAGCTCGTGAAAGGCTTGGCTGTCGTGGATGTTTCCCGCGCCGAGGTAGAAGCCCAGGATGAAGTTGTTCTTGTCGCAAGCGGTATTGGAAATGTAGGCGAAGCAGCGCTCATGCTCGCCCTTGACGAACATCCCGCTGTCGGGATCGGTTTTGCTGCTGGTTTTCTCAACGGTTTCCGGCACTTCGTCTTTCTTCTCCGGGAGAGGTGCTTTCCCGTGCGCCTCGCGGTCTTTCGCGATCTCTTCGTCCAGTTCTTTCTGGTACTGTTTCACGGGTTTCGTCACGGTGATCCTCTCTTTGCGGTTGCGGTTCGCGTTGGCTTTGATGTGTGTCCCGTCGATGAAGACGGCGCTGGCGTCAACGAATCCCGCGTCCATGGCTTCTTGGAGAATGCGCTGGAAGATGTGCTCGAAGATCTCCGTGTCTTGGAAGCGGCGAACGTAGTTCTTCCCGAAGGTCGAGAAGTGCGGGATCTTCTCGGTGAGCCCGTAGCCGATGAACCAGCGATAGGCGACGTTGACCTCGATTTCGCGGATGGTCTGCCGCATGCTGCGGATGCCGAAAAGATATTGGATGAAGACGATCTTGAAGAGCGATACCGGATCGATGCCGGGGCGCCCGCCATCCAAAGGAGAGTACAAGTCCTCGACTTCGTCGTAGATGAAGCTGAAATCAATGGCCTTGTCGATGACGCGCAGGATGTGGTCTTGCGGAACCAAGTCCTCCAGAGAAATGAATTGGATGTCACGCTGACGTTCACGATTTTTCTTGCGATACATGGAAAGCACCCCCATTGATGCCAGTATAGCATAAATGAGGGTGCTCGTGGGTAGTATGTCTACAGTCTGAAGGATGTCCATTCTGGACATCCTCAGTAGGTTTCCGCGTAATACAGCAACTGCTGGTAGTAGTCCGCGACTTCGTTGACGTAGTTCATCGTCTCCCGATACGGGGGCACGCCACCATACTGGAAGACGGCTTGCGGACCGGCGTTGTACGCCGCGACGGCATACGTCACGGCGTATTCGCCCCAGTCGGAGAAGTCATCGAGGCAATAGGAGAGGTAGATGGTGCCGCCGAGGACGTTCTGGAGCGGGTCGTAGCGATCGACGCCGCAACCGGCCGCCGTGTCGGGCATGAGCTGCATGAGGCCGAACGCGCCTTGGCTCGAATAGCCGCAGTTGATGTTGAACCGGCTTTCCGCCTCCATGACCGCCGTGATGAGGAACGGGTCCACCTGATAGGTCGCAGAGGAATACAAGATGGCGTTTGTGATCCAGTCGTCTTTACGGTGGATGCTTTCGGGAGGTTTCTTATAAAGTTGCAGGCGTCAGCGAGCGGCGCTCTTTGCGTTCTTGACCGCTTTCGCGAATTCTTTGTCCTTCTTCATCTCTTTGCCGAGGCTGTCGATGACATAATCCCCGTAGCTGTTCGACTTGAGAACTTCCTTTTTAGGCTTGTCATAAGCGACTTCCGGTGCGAATTTCTTAACGAACTTCTTGATGTCTGTGTCACTTACGCCGCGACATGGCAGATTCCGTGATAGACAAACCTTTCCTTGAATGATAGAATAGGTGCTATGGCAAACTGAAAAGAAACTGAAATTCTTTCGATGTTGAAAGGATGTGCTATCTTGCAAAAACGCTGCAAATGGCTGCTGGCCGCCGCAGCTGCCCTTGTCGCTGTGCTCGCGATCGTCGTGCTCTGCCTGTTCCAATCGGCAAAGCAAGGCGTCCCGGTGCTGAACTACCATCAGATCAACGACACGGAAAAAAATGCGCTGACCGTCAACACGGAGCAGTTCGAAGCGCAGATGAAGTATCTCTCGGAAAACGGCTATACGACGATCACGCCAGCCGAGATGCTCGACGCCTGGGAAAACGGCACGGCGCTCCCCGAGAAGCCCGTCATCATCACGTTTGACGACGGCTACCTCGACAACTACAACCACGCGTATCCCGTGCTCGAAAAGTATCAGCTGAAAGCGACGATCTTCCTGATCTCCGATTACGTCGGCACGTATCCGAACTACGTGACGTGGAGCGACGTCCAAGACATGAACGACAGCGGCCTCATCGACTTCGAGAGCCACACGCTCTCGCACGAGGAGCTCACGAAGGCGCCGAGCCTCGACGAGGCGAAGCACCAGCTCGCAGGCTCGAAAGAAGCGATCGAGTGGAACATCGGCGACGGCAAGCCCGTGCGCTTCATCGCCTATCCGTGCGGCGAATACGACGCGGACATCGAGCAGGCGACGAAAGACGCCGGCTACCGCGCGGCCTTCACCGTGAATTACGGCCTCGCCGAGCCGTCGGAAAATCCTTTCATCCTCGACCGCGTGCCGATCTTCGGCAGCAACAGCCACACGCTGCTGCGCTTCAAGCTCCGCCTGCGCCTCGCGCCGGTCCTCGCGCCGCTCAATCGCTTGAAGATGGATCTGCGCGATGACCATCCGACGCTCGCCAGCTTTATCCTCGTTCCGTAACGAATTTCCTTAATCCGATTTTTCGCTTGTCGTGATATGATACGGTATCATGACAAGCGCTTTTTATTTTAAGGAGATGTTCCAGATGCTCGGAAAACTGCTTTCTTCCAAAAAAGGTTTGGCAACCGTAGCAATAACGGCCAGCCTGCTTTCGTTTGCCGCGCTTCCCCTGCCGCAGGCGTCCGCGCACTTCGGCACGGGCATCGGCATCACGTTCCCGGCGGGCGGCTCGTCCGGCGGCTCGACGTACAGCCGTCCCGAAAGCTACGCCGCCGTCACGCACGATAGCATCATCGAGGAATTGACCGTGACAGAAAAAAGCGGCCGCCTGTTGCTCGAATACAAAGTCACGAACAACGGCGACACGCCGTATACCGTCGACCACCGCGACGGACAAGTCTATGATATGGCCATCCTCGACAAAAACGGCACGGCGCTGTGGCACTGGTCGGACGGCATGGCCTTCACGCAAGCGTTGACGTCTTCCTCCGTCGAAGCGCACAAGAGCGCAATTTACTCAACGGAAATCAAGCGCGCGGACTACAAAAAATTCAAGGACGATGCCGTGCTCGTCACGGCATGGCTCGTCGACACGCCGCTCAAGGTCTCGACGCGCGTGCCGCGTGCCGTCGCGACGGGGAGCAATTCCGGCGCCATCTTCGGCACGATCGTCATCGGGAACGGCCCTTGGTATGACGATTGACGATGGAATCACGTCATCCGTTCCCACCACGGCTGGAAATCGCCGGCTTTCGCCCAGCCGATCGGCACGGCTTCGCCGATTTCCGGCGTCAAGAGCTCATAGGTCTTGTCGAGGCTTGCTTCCGACAAGGCCACGAGCGGTTCTTCCCAAGGGTGGCGCGCGAGCGCGAATTTTGAATTATGCCCCGCGATCACCGCTTTCGCACCAACATCGACGGCCATCTGCGCCGTCTCTTCCGGCAGCATGTGGATGGGATGCCACGCCATGTTGTACTGCCCGCACTCCGCAAGCACGAGGTCAAAGCCGCCGAAGCGCTTGCCGATGTCCCGAAAATGATGCTCATACCCGCCATCGCCCGTGTAATACACGAGGCGATGTTTTGTTTCGAACACCATGCCGCACCATTCCGTCAGATTCGGCTGCAGGAAGCGCCCGGAAAAATGCTGCGACGGCACGATGTGGATTGTCAAGTCATCGAACAAGGGAATGCTTGCATCCCAATCCTCTTCATGGATGCGCGCGACATCAAAGCCCCATTGCTCGAAGTATTCGCCGACACCGAGCGGGCAGACGACATGCGCGACTTTTTCTTTCAGCGCCATCACCGTCGGATAATCGAGGTGATCCCAATGGTCATGGCTGATGGCGAGCACATCGAGCGGCGGGATGTCGTCCGCCGTATAGATGTTGCTGCCTGGGAACGCCTTGTTGATGAAAAAGACGGGCGAAGCGTACGCGCCGAACGTCGGGTCGATGAGGATGCGCCGCCCGCCGATCTGGAGGTAAAAATTCGAATGCCCCATCCAGACGGCGATGTCTTCCTCTTTCGGGAGGGCGAACAAATCCGTTTTCTTTGAAAGGAGCGGGCGTGACGGTGAGAGTGCGGACTTGTCGCCAAAGAGAAACTTCCACATCGCCGTGAAGCGGTTTTCCTTGTTCTCGACCTCTTCCGGCATGATCGGCACGGGCACGAGGTTTTCAAACTGTCCACTCACGAAATGCGGCGACTCCATCATGCGCTCAAGCCGTGCGCCGCGCGGTGCGCGGCCAAAGGCCGCCGTGTGCACGAAGCCGAAGCCTCCGAGCCCTGCTGCCCCCATGATGCCGATGCCTCCCAAGATGAATGTGCGCCGTGAAATCTTCTGCCCCATCAGAACGCGCTCCTGCCGAGCTTCGGGTGCGCGGTCGGACGCAGGCTGCGCACGGTGATGAGGCGCACGGCCTCCTCCATCGTGACATCTTCGCGCCGGCCGTCCGCCTCATAAACGCAGAGCGGTCGCGTGGCGCCGACTTCGCTCGCGGGCAGGTAGACGTACTCGCCATTCTCCCGGTCGCCGAAAATCACGCCGCCGCGGAGCTTTGCTTCTGCCATCATGCGATTACCAGCCTCCCAGTTCCGGCATCGAATCGGATTGCCAGATGCGTTTCGTCAAGACATCGATGGCCGAGATGCGGCCGCCTGCGAGAAAGCCGCCCGTATCGAGGAGGATGCGACGCCCGCCATCGCGGAGGAGCGGCCGATTCCCGAGCTTTTCGCCACTATCGTACGCGAGATACGGCACAGGCGTATGGCCAACCGTCACGACCTCCTTGCCATCATACCTGTCCGCCATCGCAAAGTCGCGATCCCACAGGAGCGTCTCCGGCTCCTGCTCCGCAAGCGGCACGCCGGGCTTCAGACCCGCATGCATGAACCAATACGTCTGCCCGCCCTGCTCGACCTCGAGATACAGCGGCATCGCCTGAATCGTCTTCGCCCAACGCTTCAAGAATGCTTCGAGGTCATCCATGCCGCGAAGGCTTTTGCACGTTTCGCCGCCACCATTTTGCAGCCAGAGGTCGCGCTCGACGTCCAGGAGCGCCGCGAGCATCATCTCATCATGGTTGCCGCGCAAAAACACCATGTGTTCCGCACCGAAATGCGCAAGCACCCACTCCATCACCTGACGGCTCTCCTTGCCGCGATCCGTGTAATCGCCGAGGAACACGACGAGATCCTGTGTCGGATCAAACACCAGCTGATCCCAGAGCGTCAAGAATTTCTGATAATTCCCGTGGATATCGCCGACCGCGAGGATTCTCCGATACGCCATAAACATCACGCCTTTCCCATGTTTTTCTTCCATTCTATCATATTTCATTCCCGCAAAAAAGAGGGCTCGCCGCTCGCGTGTCAAGTCCTAAAAACCATAAACGCTCTCTAAAAATCAGTTACAGCAAAAGAGGGCGGCACACCACATGTCTCGCGATGTGCTGCCCTCTTGGCGTATCATCCGATCGTCTTATTTCTTGAGCACGTCAAGCATGGTCTTGACGACGTTCTCTTTCGTGAAGCCGAACTTCTCGAACAGCGTCGCGGCCGGCGCCGAGGCGCCGAAGCTCTTCATCGTGACGGTCGCGCCGTCGAGGCCGACGTATTTGCCCCAGCCGAAGTCCGCGGCCGCTTCGACCGCGACGCGGGCGCGGATATTTTTCGGCAGAATGCTTTCCTTGTAGTTGTCGCTCTGCGCGTCGAAGAGTTCTTCGCACGGCATGGAGACGACGCGGACGTCGATGCCCTGCGCGGCAAGTTCTTTCTGCGCGTCGATGGCGAGGTGGACTTCCGAGCCCGTGCCGATGAGGATGCCTTTCATCGTCTTCGGATCTTTCGCCTCGGAGACGACGTACGCGCCTTTGAGCGCGTCTTTCGACGAGCCCGGGAGCTGCGGGAGGTTCTGGCGCGTGAGCGCGAGGACGGTCGGCGTCTTTTTGCTCGTAACGGCGAGGTACCAGCCGGCCGCCGTCTCCGTCGCGTCGGCGGGACGGAACGTGTGGACGTTCGGCAAGGCCCGCCACATGGCGAGCTGCTCGATGGGCTCGTGCGTCGGGCCGTCTTCGCCGACGCCGATGCTGTCATGCGTGAAAACATACGTCACGGGCAGTCCCATGAGCGCGGCGAGGCGCGCCATCGGCTTCGTGTAGTCGGAGAAGACGAAGAACGTCGCAATGTACGTGCGCAGGCCGCCGTGGAGCGTGATGCCGTTCGCAATCGCCGTCATGGCGAATTCGCGGACGCCGAAGTGCAGGTTGCGACCCTTGTAGTCTTCCTTGCTGAAGTCGCCGGCGTCTTTCATGTTCGTCTTGTTCGACGGCGCGAGGTCGGCGCTGCCGCCGAAGAGGTTCGGCAATTTGTCTTTCAGACGGTTGATCATGATGCCGGAGAGGCCGCGCGTCGCCTGCGGCTTGTCTTCATACGCCCAGAACGCTTCGTCGTCCAGAAGCGCGTCGGCATCGACGGGCGCGTGGAACTTGTCCCAAAGAGCTTTCGCTTCCGGGAATTTCGCGGCGTAGTCGGCGAACAGCTTGTTCCATGCTTCTTCGGCTTCCGCACCTTTTTTCGCGAGTTCGTTGTAATGCTCGTAAACGTCGGCAGGAATATTGAACGATTTGTCGGGTTCTGGCCAGCCGAGATTTTCTTTGAGCGCTTTGACGTTCTCGACGCCGAGCGGCTCGCCGTGGGCGCTGGCCTTGCCCTGCTTCGCCGGGCAGCCGTAGCCGATTTCCGTCTTGACCGTGATGAAGGACGGGTGTTCTTTGTCGGCTTTCGCTTCTTCGATGGCCTTGCCGATGGCTGCGAGGTCGTTGCCATCTTCGACGGTGATCGTCTGGAAGCCGAACGCTTTCATGCGCTCCTGCACGTTTTCGCGGAACGCGATGTCCGTGCTGCCTTCGATGGAGATGCGGTTGCTGTCGTAGAGGACGATGAGCTTCGACAGGCCGAGCGTGCCGGCGAGGGAGAACGCCTCGGACGAGATGCCCTCCATCATGCAGCCGTCGCCGCCGAGCGCGAACGTGTAGTGGTCGACGATGGGAAAGCCCGGCTTGTTGAACGTCGCGGCGAGGTGCGCTTCCGCCATCGCCATGCCGACGGCCATGCCCATGCCCGCGCCCAAGGGGCCCGTCGTCGCTTCGACGCCGACCGTGTGGCCGTACTCCGGATGCCCCGGCGTCAGCGAGCCGTCCTGACGGAAGTTTTTCATATCATCCATCGTCAGGCCATAGCCGTAGAAGTAAAGCAGCGAGTAGAGGAGCGTCGAGCCGTGGCCGCCCGAGAGGATGAAGCGGTCGCGGTTCGCCCACTGCGGGTCTTTCGGGTTGTGCGCCATGTGGTTCGCCCAGAGCTCATAGGCCATCGGCGCCGAGCCGAGCGGCAGGCCCGGGTGGCCAGAGTTCGCTTTCTGGATCGCGTCCGCCGCGAGCACGCGGATGGCGTTGACGCATTTCGTATCGATATTTGCCAAGGAAATCTTCCTTTCTTGCGTTTTGCAGAATTATTTCGAGAGCTCGTAGAGGGCGATCTCGTCCGTCTCGCGGTTGGCCGCGATCAGGATGTCCTTGCCGTCATGCACGTAATGAAGCACGTTCGCTGCGCCGCGGCCGCGGTCGAGTTCCTGCGCCGTGTACGCGCCATTCTCGTACGTGAACGCGAGCAGCAGGCGGTCGCCTTTGCGGTTGCCGATGATCCAGGTCGGCTGGCCGCAGACGTCGCCGCCGAAGATGGCATGGAGGAACTCGAGCTTCTCGGGATACGTGTAGGCGAGCTCAAATTTGCCATTTTTCTTCTCGTAAATGTTGACCGTGTCGCCATGGAACGGCGCGATCGTCAGCAGCTCTTCCTCGCCGTCACCATTGAGATCGAGCAGCAGGCCGTCGCTCGCGGCATCCGTCGTCAGCGTGCGGATCTCCCAGTCGCTGCCGGCCGTTTTCGGCGGGATGAACTGGAACACGCCGCCGTCGCACGAAACGACCGCGCTCGTATGCGTCGCATCGTCCTGATGGAGGTAGTAGCCATGGTTCTTCAGCATGCCGTCTTTCAGCATCGTGAGCGGCAGCTGATGATCGTCATTGTAGGAGGACAGGTCGCTCGGGAGCTCGGCGACGAACACCTTGCCCGGGAAGCGCCAGTCGTCACGATATTCGTGATCGGACTTCAGCGCGCAGGCGATGAGATACCATTTGTCACCGGACTGCAGCAGGCCAAAGCGGTGGACGAACGGCAGGTCGCAAAGCGTGCGGACTTCCCAGTCATCTTTGCCGCGCGGCGTGACGATGACGATCGACGCTTCTTTCGAGTCGTTCGGCGAATAGAATTTGCGCGTTGCGAGGAACTGGCCGTCCGTGCCCGGCACCTGCACCATCGTCATGACGCCGCCCGGGCCTTCCCAGACCGTTTCCTCTTTTTCGCCATCGAGGCTGAAAAGATAGCATGGGTTCACTTTCTCCGCCGCGCAGAGGAAATGCTCCTTTCCCTGATAGGAAAGCGTCGCGAGGGAATAGCATTTTTCGAGGCTGCCGAGGACTTTTTTCTTGACTTGTAACACGATAACGTACTCCTTTGATTCTGAAACGTTGATGCTTTTTATTCAGCGGCCGATGCTTCTGCATCATCGAGATATTTGCGCTGGAACGTAGCGGCATCCGTGATGACCTGCTGCCAGTCCGTGCCCTCTTTGTACCAGAGCTCCGCGACATAGCGGCGCACGCCGAGCGACCATGCTTTCTTCGTGATCGTGGCAAAATCCACATGGCCGGTGCCAAACGGAATCTCGCGGTACTTGCCGGGCACGGTTTCCTTCAGATGGACAGCGACGATGTGGCCGCGGCCCGTCTCCATATCGTCCACGACGCTCTTGCCGTAAATGAGCGAGGCGTTCGTGAGGTTGCCGGAGTCCGGATAGACACCGAGGTACGGCGAATCGACGAGCATGACGTAGTGCATGGCCTTTTCGACCGTGTCCATGAACGGCGTCTCCATCGTCTCAAAGCCGAGCTGCACGCCGCCGCGCGCTGCCATGAGCGCCGCTTTCGCGAGGTTCTCAGCGAACATTTTGCGCGTTTCTTCCGTACCTTCGCTATAGTAGACATCGTAGCCCGCGAGCTGGATTGTGCGGATGCCGAGGCTGGCCGCGAGCGCGACCGCTTTTTCCATGATCTCAAGGCTCCGTGCGCGTTTCGCCGCGTCAGGGTCGCCGAGCGGGTACTTGCGATGGCCCGAGAGGCAGATCGAGCCGATGCGGACGGTATCGAGCTCGCCTTCCGTCCAATCAAGGCGTGCGAGGCGCGCGTCGCTCTCGTCGACGCTCATCTCGACGTAGTCGAAGCCCGCGTCTTTCGCAGCCTGGAGCTTCTGCGCCCACGTGAGGGTATTCGGCATGGATTTTTCATAGAGGCCGAGCTGGTAGCCGTGTTTCATGAGCGACACCTCAGCCTTTCTTCTGGCCATAGTAGGCGTTCGGACCGTGCTTGCGCAGGAAGTGCTTGTCGAGGAGCACCTGCTGCATCGGGTCGCGTGACTGCGTGAGGAACTGCGTATGGAGCGCCATCATCGCAACTTCCTCAAGCACGACGGCATGATAGACGGCCTCGGCCGCATCCTTGCCCCACGTGAACGGGCCATGTTCGTTGACGAGGACGGCCGGGATGTTCATCGGGTCGATGCCGTATTTCTCGAAGCGCTCGACGATGACGCGGCCCGTCTCGTACTCATAGCCGCCTTCGATTTCCTCTTTCGTCATGCGGCGCGTGCACGGCACTTCGCCATAGAAATAGTCCGCATGCGTCGTGCCATAGGCGCGGATGCCCTGCCCGGCCTGCGCGAACGTCGTCGCCCAGCGCGAATGCGTGTGCACGACACCGCCGATCTTCGGGAATGCCTTGTAGAGCACACGGTGCGTCTCCGTGTCGGACGACGGATTCAGCGCGCCTTCGACTTTTTTGCCTTCGAGGTCGACGACGACCATGTCATCCGGCGAGAGCTTGTCATAGTCGACGCCGGACGGCTTGATGACGAAGAGGCCGCTCTCGCGGTCAATGCCGGACACATTGCCCCACGTGAACGTCACGAGGTTGTGCTTCGGCAGCTGCATGTTGGCTTCATAGACTTCCTGCTTGAGTTTTTCGAGCATCAAAGATTCCTCCTGATCGAATGGATTTCCGTTATTTTCGCCAATAAAACAGGGCTGCTGCTTTTTTCGCAGCAGCCCATGCTTTTTCGTAGGACTTGTCGATTATTTGAGGCCGGCCGCCTGGATTTTCTCCGTCATTTCCGCTTCGGAGAGGAGGTTCTTGAGGCCGATGACCGTCGCTTTCGTGCCCGTGAACTGGCCCGTCAGGGAGTCGGAGCAGAACACGACATCGTAGTTCGCTGCCTGCGACTTTGCGTCGCCGACGTTCGTGTGGTAGATGTCAGCCTCGATGCCGAGCTTCTTGAAGACTTTCTGAAGCTTCATCTTGATGATCTGAGACGAACCCATGCCGCTGCCGCACGCTGCGATAACTTTCAACATTTTGAAATGCACTCCTTTGAACGAGATAGAAACGTTTTTGTTCTCTTTTTGTATTGTATGCTTTTGAATCGTATTTGTCTAGGGGAAGCGATGATTTAAGACGGTCGTCCAGATTGCCGCAGATTTTCTGTTCCTATCTAGGAGGCAAACCGGAGGCGTAGCAGAGCTACGTCGAGGATTTGCCGACGACGAGAGGACAGAAAAGATGTGGTAAGATGGGCGGGCGGAATAAATCAGTGCTTCCCTATTGTCAATCGACGACAACTTGGTCGACAGGCACGCCCTGCTTCTTCGCGAGGACTTCTTTGTACTGGTCGTAATCCTCGGCGATGAGGAAGTACGTATCCTTGTGGCGCTGGTAGATGATCTGCGGGATCGCGAGGAGCGCGATGACGACGAACGCAACGCCGACGTACTGGAAGTTCTGCATGATGAGACCGATAACCGGCCAGACCGTATCCCAGTCGATGTTGCCATGCCAGCCGCCGAAGTTTCCAGTCGTGAAGTAGTACGCTGCAAAGCCGCCGCCGAGCACCTGGAGGATGCCGCAGCAGAACGGGATGATCGCTGCTGCGCGGATGCCGCCGAGACGGTTCGCGAAGACGGCGAGCGTCGCGTTGTCGAAGAACAGCGGAACGAATCCGGAGATGACGAGGATCGGGCTGTGGAAGACGACGAGGCCGATGATCGCGAGGAACTGGCCGAACGCGCCGAAGAGGAAGCCGAACGTCACGGCGTTCGGATGGCCAAAGCCATACGTCGCGGCGCAGTCGACGGCCGGGACGGAGCCTGGGAGGATCTTCTCGGAAATACCTTGGAAGGAGTTCGTGAGCTCGGAGACGAACATGCGGACGCCAAGCTGCAGGATCGTGAGGTAAACAGCGAAGTTCAGGGATTTTTCCAGGATGTAGAAGCCGAAGTTCTGCGTATCCTTGAAGCCTTTGTCGATCTGATGCATGAGGTCGGGACCGAGGATCGAGATGATGGCACCGAAGAAGATGAACATCAGGATACCAGTGGCGACGACGTTCTCATTGAAGATGGAGAGGAAACCGGGGAGATTGAGGTTTTCGAGAGATTTTTTCGGGTTGCCGATCTTCTTCGCGATTTTCGACGTGAAGTAGATGGCGAACATCTGCTGATGGCCTGTTGCGAAGCCGCCGCCTTCGGTGAGTTTCGCGACCGGTTCGACGGTGAGGTTCGACGCGACGGCCCAATACGTGCCGAGGAGGACGCCGAGCATCAGGACGACGCCGGGATCCTGGAGGTCCGGGAAGCAGAAGAGGACGAGCCACAGAGCCGTCGACGACTGCTGGACCATGATGTGGCCCGTGATGAACAGCGTGCGGATCTTCGTGTACTTGCGGAACAGGACGAGGAGGATGTTCATCGTGAAGGCGATGAGCAAGACCATCATCATCATGGAGAACGAACGGCCGATGTTCTCGACGGACATCTGCGCGGCCGTCTGGCCGAAGTACGGGTCGATGACGGCAGCCGAAAGGTCAAAGCGGTCTTTGAGGCCTGCGAGGACCGGACGGAAGTTGCCGACGAGGCCCCCGGATGCGACGTTCAAGATCATGTAGCCGACGACGGCTTTGATGAAGCCGGCGAGGCATTCGTAGATCGGCTTGCGCAGGAGCGCGTAACCGGCGAAGACGATGAAGCCGATGAAGAACTGCGGCTTCGTCAAGATGTTATTCTGGAAAAATTCCCAGACGGGCATCAAAATTTCCATGAATTAATCCTCCAGTGCTGTAAGGTCTTCCGGCGTCTTCGCCTGGAGGAGCTTCGCGACGAGGTCGTCGTCGGAAAGCGCTTCCGCCATTTCGCCGAGGTTTTTCAAGTGCACGGCGTTGTCCGTCGACGCGAGGACGAAGAACAGGCGCGCATCGTGCTCGCCGTCATCGGCGAAGCGCACCGGCGTCTCGGTCTTCATGAACGAGATCGCCGTCTCATGGACGCCGAGGCCTTCCTGCGCATGCGGGATGCAGATGTCCGGCGCGATGACGATGTACGGGCCGAGCTCCTCGACCTTCTTGATGATCTCTTCGGGATAAATCTCATCGATCGTCCCGTCCGCGAGGAGCGGCTGGCAGGCGGCGCGGATGGCTTCTTTCCAATCCGCGAAGCCCTGCTGGAACGTGTAGTGTTTTTTCGCTACCATTTCCTTGAACATTTGTGAAAAGCTCTCCTTTCAAGCTGCCGAAAAATCAGAGGCACGAACGGAACGGGATGTTCTGCGGATGCTCGAAGCAATCCTCGAAGCCGCGGCGATGGTGGAAGTAGAGCTTGTCCTTGTCCTGCGGGTAGACGTAGCGGCCGCCGACCTGCCAGAAGAACGGATGGAACTTGTACTCGTTGCGGTCTTTCTTGAAATCGTAGAGCAGCTTGATCTCTTCGCAGTCGGCCTGGAAGTTCGTCCAGACGTCCCAATGGATGGGGATGACGACCTTGCACTGGAGGTTTTCCGCCATGCGGAGGATGTCCGTCGACGTCATCTTGTCCTGCATGCCGATCGGGTTCTCGCCGAACGAGCCGAACGCCACATCGACGTCGTAATCCTTGCCGTGCTTCGCGAAGTAGATGGAGAAATGGGAATCGCCAGAATGATAGATGTTGCCGCCCGGCGTCTTCAAGAGATAGTTGACGGCTTTTTCGTCCATGTCCGTCGGGCACTTGCCGGTGAGCTCTTCGCGATCCGGGCCCGTGGAGTCCGTCGTGACGATGCACGTGCGGTCAAAGCTGTCGAGGCAGATGATTTCCGTGTCCTTGATCTTGAAGCTGTCGCCCGGCTTCACGACGCGGCAACGCTCTTCAGGAACGCCCCATTTGATCCACGTCTCGACGGCTTTCTTCGGGCCGATGAACGGGACGGGAATCTCCTTGCCATTCTCGACCGTCGTCATGCCGCTCTGGATGACGTGTGCCGCCCACTCGGGAGACATATGATCCTGATGGTAATGCGTCGCGAGCACGGCATCGACCTGCTTGAACGCGAACGGATCAAAGACGAACGGGATGTTGCGGAGGTTCGGCTGCATGTTGCGGCAGCCGCACATGTTCGCCATCTGATGGCCGACTTTCATCTTGCCGTCGCCATGCGTGCGCTTGCCGTTGCCCGTCCAAAGGTCGACGGTGAAGTTCGCGCCGCCCGGCGTCTTGAACCAGATGCCCGTGCAGCCGAGCCACCACATGGCGACCTGATCTTTCGGCACTTCATAGTTCTCGATGTCTTCGACGAGCCATGTGCCCCACTCGGGGAACGTGTTCATGATCCAACCGTCTCTCGTGATCTCCTGTACTTTTCCCATGATTTCCTCCTGATGCTTGATGAATGATTTCTTGCGTGTGTTCTGTGTTTTATGCTCGCTTTTGCTTACAGTTCATATTATACACGTTTTTACGCTCATTTCAAGTCCATTTTCAAAAAAATTTTCGAAAAAATATTTTTTACGCTCGTTTATATGCTCGAATTATTTATTTTGCGGTTGCAATTTTGAAATCCTACGATATAATAGAAGCGTGCATAAGCGAGTTGTTTATGCCGCATTGCGCCGAAATGATAACCGACCTTCTATATAGAAAGAAAGGAACCCCATGAAAAGCAGCAAGAGCATCGTGCTGGCCCGCCAGCAGGCGATCCTCAAACTACTGAAACAAGAACGCCGCATCGACGTCGACACCGTCTCCGCGCGTCTCGGTGTCTCGCCGACGACCGTGCGCCGCGACCTCGCCATGTTCGAAGAGCAGAAGCTCGTCAAGCGCTTCCACGGCGGTGCCGAGCTCGTCGAGGGGACGCTGAAGGAAGAAGACATTTTCCTCGGCGACGCGACGCTCCAGAAAGACCTCGCGCAAAAAGAAGCCATCGCGTCCTACGCCGCCGCACTCGTCGCTGACGGCGACACGATCTTCATGAATTCGAGCTCGACGACGCTCATGATGCTCCGCTATCTCAAGGGCAAGCACGTCGTCGTCATGACGAACAACGGCTACGCCGTCAACATGCCATCCGACGAAAACGTCAGCGTCATCCTCACGGGCGGCCAGCTCTACTACCGCCGCAAATCGCTCGTCGGCGAATTCGCGCTGCAATCGCTTGCGAAGATCAACGCGGACAAAGCGTTCCTCGGCGTCGGCGGCATCAGCGTGAAAGACGGCATCACGACGTCCGTCCTCCAAGAGACGGCGATCAACGAAGCGATGATGCGCCGCTGCCAGGGCGCGTGCTACGTGCTCGCCGCCAACACAAAAATCGGCCGCGCCCACAACTTCATCTCTGGCACGATCGACCAAGTCAGCACGCTCATCACCTGCAAAGGCGGTGACGCGCGCGAAATCGAAGACATGCGCGCCATCGGCATCGACGTCGTGGAATGCGACGTGAAACGATGACAACAATCGGACGGTGCAATCAAAAGAAGGGCTTTGCAGCAGCGAACATTCGCTGCTGCAAAGCCCTTCTTGGCGTATGAATCGTTTCTCAGTTTTGTTTTGCGATCACGTCGCGCATCGTCTTCACAACATTTTCTTTCGTGAAGCCGAATTTCTCGAACAGCGTCGCAGCCGGTGCGGAGGCGCCGAACGAGTGCATCGTGACCGTCGCACCGTCAAGGCCGACGTATTTGCCCCAGCCGAAGTCCGCGGCGGCTTCGACCGCGACGCGGGCGCGGACGGCGTTCGGGAGGACGCTCTCTTTGTACGCTGCGTCTTGCGCGTCGAAGAGTTCTTCGCACGGCATGGAGACGACGCGGACATCGATGCCCTGCTCTGCAAGTTCTTTTTGCGCTTCGATGGCGAGGTGGACTTCCGAGCCCGTACCGATGAGGATGCCTTTCATATTCTTCGGGTCTTTCGCCTCGGAGACGACGTAGGCGCCTTTGAGCGCGTCTTTCGACGAGCCCGGGAGCTGCGGGAGGTTCTGGCGCGTGAGCGCGAGGACGGTCGGCGTCTTTTTGCTCGTGACGGCAAGATACCAGCCGGCCGCCGTCTCCGTCGCATCGGCGGGACGGAACGTGTTGACGTTCGGCAGGGCGCGCCACATGGCGAGCTGCTCGACCGGCTCGTGCGTCGGGCCGTCTTCGCCGACGCCGATGCTGTCGTGCGTGAAAACATACGTCACGGGCAAGCCCATGAGCGCGGCGAGGCGCGCCATCGGCTTCGTGTAGTCGGAGAAGACGAAGAACGTCGCGATGTACGTGCGCAGGCCGCCGTGGAGCGTGATGCCGTTCGCAATCGCCGTCATGGCGAATTCGCGGACGCCGAAGTGCAGGTTGCGGCCCGTGTAGTCTTCTTTGCTGAAGTCGCCGGCGTCTTTCATGTTCGTCTTGTTCGACGGCGCGAGGTCGGCGCTGCCGCCGAAGAGGTTCGGCAGCTTGTCTTTCAGGCGGTTGATCATGATGCCGGACAGGCCGCGCGTCGCCTGTGGCTTGTCTTCGTACGCCCAGAACGCTTCGTCGTTCAGGAGTGCATCGGCATCGACGGGCGCGTGGAACTTGTCCCAAAGGGCTTTCGCTTCCGGGAATTTCGCGGCGTAGTCGACGAACAGCTTGTTCCATGCTTCTTCGGCTTCCGCACCTTTTTTCGCGAGTTCGTTGTAATGCTCGTAAACGTCGGCAGGAATATTGAACGATTTGTCTGGCTCCGGCCAGCCGAGATTTTCTTTGAGCGCTTTGACGTTCTCGACGCCGAGCGGCTCGCCGTGGGCGCTGGCCTTGCCCTGTTTCGCCGGGCAGCCGTAGCCGATTTCCGTCTTGACCGTGATGAAGGACGGATGTTCTTTGTCGGCTTTTGCTTCTTCAATCGCCGCACCGATCGCTGCGAGGTCGTTGCCGTCTTCGACGGTAATCGTCTGGAAGCCGAAGGCTTTCATGCGTTCCTGCACGTTCTCGCGGAACGCGATGTCCGTGCTGCCTTCGATCGAGATGCGGTTGCTGTCGTAGAGGACGATGAGCTTACCGAGACCGAGCGTGCCGGCGAGCGAGAAGGCTTCCGAGGAGATGCCTTCCATCATGCAGCCGTCGCCGCCGAGCGCGAAGGTATAGTGATCAACGATCGGATAGCTCGGCTTGTTGAACGTCGCGGCGAGGTGCGCTTCCGCCATCGCCATGCCGACGGCCATGCCCATACCAGCGCCCAAGGGGCCCGTCGTCGCTTCGACGCCCGTCGTGTGGCCGTACTCGGGATGGCCCGGCGTCAGTGATCCGTCCTGACGGAACTCTTTCATATCGTCCATGGTGAGACCGTAGCCGTAGAAATGGAGCAGCGAATAGAGGAGCGTCGAGCCGTGGCCGCCCGAGAGGATGAAGCGGTCGCGGTTCGCCCACTGCGGGTCTTTCGGGTTGTGCGCCATGTGGTTCGCCCAGAGCTCGTAGGCCATCGGCGCGGAGCCGAGCGGCAGCCCCGGGTGCCCGGAGTTCGCTTTCTGGATTGCGTCCGCCGCGAGCACGCGGATGGCGTTGACGCATTTCGTATCGATATTTGCCAAGGAAATCGCCCTTTCTGCAGAAAAAATATGGATGATTTTATTGTACGCGTTTTTGTGTGCTCGTGCAAGCACATTTGTCCCATTTTTGCATGAAATCCCTAGATTTTTCGCAAGGTTGCACGTGAACGCATAAACAGTTCTTGTGCCCGCGAGGAACGCGCTTTATTTCGCGATGTCCGGACGGAGCGCCCGCGCGCCGTCGAGGTAAATGTGTTGGATGTCGCGCTGCGCTTTTGCCGTGTCGACGAGCAGCAGCACGCGGATGCAACGCGGGAGGCTCCCGTCGATCGCAAGCTGGCGCGCATCAAAGAGCGGCACGAGGTCAAAGCCCTTCACGAGCCGCCGCACACCTGCCGATGGGAACGCGCTCGTGAGGTCTTCCGTCTGGCTGAAAATCGCCGCGCCGATGTCCTCCGGCTGCACATCATTCCGCTCGATCGCGGCCTGCACCATCTCCGCCGCCGCCTGCCAGATGGCTTCTTTCGTATCCTCCGTCACCGTGATCGCACCACGGATGCCCCTCATGGCGATTCCTCCCCTGCTCTTGTTGAAATTCTATGTCACATTGTAACATTTTTTTGTTGCAGATACCAGCGGATGGGCCCGAGTGTTGAATAAAAAGCCGCATAAATTGCAAGAAACGGCCATTCGCATCCGTCGTATGAAGAGCAGAAAAAGATTTACGGATTTCAAAAAGAACGCGGGAGCGGCTATCGTGCTTGCTCCCGCGTTCTTTTCATCTATATAAAAGGATGTCCTGTCCGCTCACGATGTTCGTCCCCTGCGCCTCGCCTTTCGCCAGCTGTGCCATCGCGCGCGCGACGTCCAGCGTCGGCATGGGCTTCATGTGCCTCAGGAGGCCGATGACATTCAGCGCTTGCAATACTTTCACGGACAGCGTCTCCGTGAGGCGTTTCGCCGGGTGGCGGATAAGCGACGGCGGGCGCAGGATGATGAGCGACGGAAAATTGAGCGCCTGCAAGTCTCTCTCGATTTCGCCTTTCATGTGGAGGTAGAAAAACGACGACGCCGGGTCGGCCCCGACGGACGAGACGACGACCATCTTCGGCACGCCATTTTCGCGTGCCGCTTTTGCTGCGGCGAGCTGGTAGTCGTGGTCGACGCGCCACTGCGACATCTTGCCGCCCGCCTGTTTCTTCGACGTGCCGAGGCTCGAAAACAACACGTCGCCCCGCACGAGCTCCTGCCACGTTTCCGGCTGCTCGAAGTCGATGATGTGGACGTGAAATTTTTCCGCGTGCTCCTTGGGTAGCTCCGGCAGGCGACGCACGAGGACTTCCACGCGTTCATACGCGTCATCTTCGGCGAGAACGCGCAAGAGGTCGCGGCCGACAGCGCCCGTCGCGCCGATGGTAATGGCATGCATCTGGATTCCTTCTTTATGATCTTTATTTCAAGTTCGCCGCAAAGAACGCCGTGATCTTGTCGAATGGGATTTTTGCCGTGTCATAAAGATCGGTATGGCTCGCGCCGGGGACGATGAGGAGTTCCTTGTTCGCTGCGTACTTGCCGGACGTCAGCTTTTCATACGCCGCTTCGCTGAAATAACGCGAATGCGCGTTTTCGCCGTGGATGACGAGGACGGGCGTGCGGATCTCGTCGGCGTACGCAAGGATCGGCGTGTTGTAGAGCGAGAGCGCGCTCGTCTTGTTCCAGCCGTCATTCGAATTCACAGAACGCGCATGATAGCCGCGCTCCGTTTTATAATAGGCGTGATAATCCTTGACGAACTGCGGCGCGTCCTCCGGCAACGGGTCGATGACGCCGCCCGCTTTCGCGTACGTGCCGTTCTTGTAATCGATGGTGCGCTGGTCGTTCAGCGCCTTCTTCGTCGCGTAACGATCTTCTTCGTTGTCATTCGCATCAAAATAGCCATTCGCCGTGACGCGATGCATGTCGTACATCGTCGTCGCGACCGTGGCCTTGACGCGCGTGTCCATCGCCGCGTCGTTGATGGCGATGCCGCCCCAGCCGCAGATGCCGATGATGCCGATGCGATCCGCATCCACGTCTTCGCGGTTCGAGAGGTAATCGACCGCCGCCGAGAAATCTTCCGTGTTGATGTCGAGCGACGCGACGTCACGGACGTTGCCGCCGCTCTCGCCCGTGAACGACGGGTCGAACGCGATCGCGAGGAAGCCGCGCTCCGCCATCGTCTGCGCATAGAGGCCGGACGACTGCTCCTTCACCGCGCCGAACGGGCCGGCGACGGCGATAGCCGCGAGCTTCGCGTCCTGCGCCGCATCTTTCGGCTTGTAGACATCCGCCGCGAGCGTGATGCCGTAGCGGTTGTGGAACGTGACTTTTTCATGCGAGACCTTCTCGCTCTGCGGAAAAACTTTATCCCATTCGTTTGTCATATCGAGCTTCTCCTCCTGAAACGTCGCCTGCACCGGCTTGTCGCTCGCGGGTGCCGCCGAGACGGCTGGCAGACTGCCGAACGTCGCCGTGACGGCCAGCGCGCCGAGCAACAAGGCGCGGCACAAAACAGTTTTCTTTGCATGAAACTTCTTCATGATGAACTCCTCCATCGATTCGCGTCCATGATGTTTCCCTTTGGTACTTTTATTTTAGGACAGCGAAAGCATGATGTCGAATACTCATTCATCATACGATGCCATAGTCTGCAAGCATGGTAATTCTACGATGCTTGCACATCCTTTCCCACACGACGCCGGATCCGTTCGAGGAACAGCCGCACAGCGGGCGAAAAGGTCTGATATTTCTTCGTGACGAGCACGGCCGGCACATGGACAGGCGGATCCATCGGCCGGAACGCGAGATGCCGCGAACCGTTGAGATCGACGAGGCGGTCGAGGCAGAACACGAGGCATGTCCCCTGCTCCGCGAGGAACGTCGCATTGTAAAGCAGGTTGTACGTGCAGAGCACGGACTTCAGATCATCTTTTTCCCAGACGGCAGGCAGCGTCTCGTGCTGCCCGTCAAACGCCTGTTGCGGGATCGCGATGGGTACGTTTTTGAGGTCGTCGAACGTTACGGCCTTTTTTTGTGCGAGCGGATGGTCCTCTGGCATGAGCACGCCGAACTGATCGGCATACGGCAGATCGATGTAATCGTATTTCTCCATGCGCGGGGCGCCGAGCAAGAGGCCGACGTCGATGATGCCCTTGTCCATGCGTTCGAGGATGCTCTCCGCATTTCCGCTATAAATACGAAGATGGATGTCTGGATGCTCGCGCTGGATTTCGCCATAGACATCCATAAGCATCGCGACCGCCGGCGTCTCGCCGTAGCCGACGTAGATGTCGCCGGCGATGACGCTGCCGCTATTTTTCAGCGTCGCCTCCGTCTTTTCCATGATCTGCATCATTTCCTGCGCCCGCGCGCGCAGGTATACGCCCTCCTCCGTCAGCAGCGTCTGCCGCTTGCCGCGCACGAAAAGCTGCACGCCGAGCGCGTCCTCGAGCTCCTTCATCTGTCTGGAGAGCGTCGGCTGCGACACATAGAGCGACTCCGCCGCCCGCGTGATGCTCTGCTCCCGTGCGATGGCGAGGAAATAACGAAGCAAACGTGTCTCGATCATGAGCGATCCCCCTCCGATATTCGTCCCTTTTGATTATAAGCGGGATCTTCCATAGTGGCAAGGCATGGGAACGAAATCACGATAAGCATTTGTTCTTTTTCATTCGCCGCTGTACAATGAGGACAACAGCCGTACATCCTCGACACGCGAAAGGACCGATTCTCATGAGCAAAGCACTCGTCACTTATTTCAGCGCGACCGGCACGACGGCGCGCGTCGCGCAAAAACTCGCCGAAGCCATCCATGCCACCTTGTTCGAAATCGAGCCGCAAGAACGCTATACGTCCGCTGACCTCGATTGGAACGATGCCGCGAGCCGCACGTCGAAGGAAAAAGACGATCCTGCGATGCGGCCGGCCATCGCGAAGAAGATTGCAGACATCGACGCGTACGACACGATCTTCGTCGGCTTCCCGATCTGGTGGTACGTCGCGCCGAACATCGTCAATACCTTCCTCGAAAGCTATGACCTTTCCGGAAAAACCGTCGTGCCATTCGCGACCTCGGGTGGCAGCAGCATGGGCCGCACGAATGATGTCCTCGCGCCGTCCTGCCCCAACGCCAAGCTGAAGCAAGGCCGCCGCTTCACCTCGAACGCAAGCGCTGGCGAACTCAAGACTTGGGCAGAAGCGTTTCTTTGAGTTCATCGGCTCGAACGTTTGAATATTTGTCTGCAACAACGAAAAGCGGTGACTGGATACGCTCCAGCCACCGCTTTTTTCTTACACCGTAATCTCGATCTGGTTCCCTTCGAAGCCGATGACGCAGCTCTCGTAGTAGCCGTCGCCCGTCGTGCGCGGGCCGGAGGCCACTTCGTAGCCATCGTTCTTCAGCGTCTCCGTCAAACGGTCGACCGCTTCCTTGTCGCCGACGCTGAAAGAGAGATGGATGAAGCCCGTGCGCGTCATGGTCTTCTCCGGATCTTCCATCCCCACTTCCTTGTTCATGATCTCAAGGCGCGCGCCGTCGTCGAACGTCAGGAAATACGAGCGGAACTGCTTCTTCGGGTTGTGATAGCCGTCATTGGCCTTCGCGCCGAAGTATTTCGTGAAAAACGCCTTCGCACCTTCGAGGTCGTTGACATACATGGCCACATGTTCGATTTTCACAATTTCAATCTCCTTTAAAATTCTGTCTTGCCAATCAACATCGTCTTCTGTTTCGTTTCAGCCCACATCGCGCTCCATCGTCTCGTCCTGAATCTCATGCAGGTAGCCGACGGAGACGGAATCCTTGAGGCCGTAGTATTTGATCGCCATCGGCAGGTTCATGCCCGGCACGACGATGGCGCGGCCTGTGAGGCCCGTGCGGCCGAGCAGGAGCTGCGTCTCGTTGTACGCCGTGCTGCCGAACGCGTCCGCGAGGATCACGAATGTCTCGGCAGGATTCTCGGCAATCGCATCGGAAAGGATTTTCGCGAGCTCGCGCGTGCCGGCCGTGTGGTCGGGATAGCAGAAATCGACAGCGGCCGTATCGAGCTGGTCGAAGTAACCGGCGAGCGCCTCCTGAAGGGACGTGGCGAGGTGTTCGTTTGCGACAAAAATCATTTTCATTGTGACTCTCTCCTTTAAGATAGCCGTTAGAGCTTTAAGCAGACGCTTAGCGCTTCAGCGCTTAGCGGTCGCTTATGCAAAGCCAGCTCTTACGGATATCTTAGCCATTTGCCGCCAGGCAAATAGCCTCCTAAGTGAATTTGTAGTCTTGTTAATCGCTCACGCTGTTCTTCGGGCCCGTTTGCGTTCGCATTTCCTTTGTTGGTTGTAGTATAGAGCAACGTACGAACAACGGCAAGCGGATTTTGTTGTTTTCTTGTTGCAAAATACAGGAAAATCGGCGATAATTTTCCTTGAGCAACAAATCGTTGTTTCATGAACAGTCAAAACAACAATTGTCCGACGAATTTTAGGAGGAATCATCATGAACACGAGAGAACGGCGGCGGGCGCTGCTCGCTGCGTTGCAGACGGACAAGCGCGTCGTCGTCGCGGAGCTCGCCGCGCGCTTCGACGTGACGACGATGACGGTGCGGCGGGATCTCAGGCTTCTCGCGGAGACGAATGTCGTGACGCTCGTGCACGGCGGCGCCATCTACAACGAGGGCGGCGCGACGCTCGCGACGGTGAAAGCGCGCACGAGCATCATGCAAGGCGCGAAAAAAGCGCTGGCCGAAGCCAGCGCTGCGCGCGTGCAGGAAGGAAATGCCATCTACCTCGACACGGGCTCGACGTGCATGAGCATCGCGGAGGCGCTCGCCGGGCGCAAGAACATCGCCGTCCTCACGCATTCGCTCGGCGTCATGAACATCCTCGCGGGTTCGCCCGCCCTCCAGCTCTTCACGATGGCCGGCAAATACGATGACGGTCTCAAAGGATTTTTCGGCGACCTCACGACGCGCGACATGGACGGCTTCCGCATCGACATCGCGTTCCTCGGCACGTGCGGCTTGAACCTCGCGGACGGCCTCATGTCGACGAATCCCGCCGATCAAGGCGTCAAGCGCAAGATCATCGAGACGGCGCGCAAGACCATCGCCGTCGTCGACCATACGAAAATCAACAAGGACGCGTTTCTCCGCGTCTGCGACCTGCGCGAGCTCGATGGCATCATCACAGACAAAGAAGCCGATGCCGCGTTCATCGCTGGTGCGCGAAAACTCGGCATCGACGTTGTACAAGTCTGAACGCTCACACGTGGCGCTGCACCTCGAAACGGTACAGCGTCACGTTTTCGTTTCGTCCGATGTTCCCCTTGCGCCGCGCGATGTCAATCTGCTGATGGACGCTGTCGACGCCTGCGAGGTCTGGGAGCAGCAGGCCGCGGCGATGGCCGCTCTCGACGATGACGCCGTAGCGCTTCACATCGAGCTGCGACGGATCCGTGATGTGCTCGGGCGTGGTCAGCACGTCAACGTCATAAACAAGATACGGCAGCTCGTCCGCTGTCACGGGCGAAAAGCGCGGGTCTTGCGTCCCGGCCGAAATGGCATTGTGCAAAATCTCCTCGGCGAGGCTGTGCTTCGTCGGCAGGATCGTGCCGATGCAACCGCGCAGCTGTCCGTCTTTCTTCAGCGAGACGAACGCGCCTGCCTGCTTCTCCGTTAATTCTGCGGGCAAGCCATCCGGCAGCTTCGCATAGCCATGCGACGTCACGAACGTCTCAAGCGACAGCCGCGCCAAGCGCACATAAACGTCTTCCTTCTCTTTGATGGCCGCGAGACGATGGCGCTCGGCCGCTTCGGCCTGTTCGCCGAAGTTGCGGCTTTCATCGCGCCCCGTGACGACGAACGACGCGACGCCATAGCCGACGCCGAATGGGCCTTCGTACGACAAAAGCTCCGCATCGACCGCCAGGCGGTCAAGCGCGCCCGCCATGATCCAGAACGACCGCAGGCCGCACTCCGCGGCATTTTCCGCAAGATCGGCTGGCGTCGTGAGCAGCTGCAAGAAATCGCCGGACGCGAACACCTCTTGCATGCGCGCATCGAACACCGGTCCGTCCGCTGCAAAGCCGTACGGCCCGTCGTCTTTGAGTTTGTGCGACAAATCGCCGCTCGCGACGAACGCGATCTTGAGCCCGAGTTCCGCTGCCGTGCGCGTGATGAGCTGGCCGAGCGCGTAATGTTTCGCCGCCGAAAGGCCGGAGAGGCCGATGCGCACGATCTTTCCCGTGTAGCCCGCTTCCTGCAAATAGCGCAGCGGGATCATCGTCGCATGGTCGAGCTCCGGATGGCGCTCGCCAAGCGTGCCAACCGGAATGCCTGCCGCTTTCGCAATCTCCGACAGCCGCCGCACGAACCGCTCGTCATACGCGGCGCGCACGGAGAGCCCCGCTGCACGAAACTGCCCGAAATCGCCGACGGCCCCCGCCCCTGGCGAGATGTGGAAATAATCGGCATACATCGTCGTATGCGGGCTCGTGAGCACGACGAGTTCCGGCGCGAGCTGCACGAGACGCGCGCTCGCCGTGCGATACGCGTCAATCGTCTTTTGAATCTTCCGCTCTTCCCCGCGTCCGACCTCCGGCATGATCAGCGGCGGATGCGGCACGGCGATTGCTCCGAGGATGGACATGGCAACCATTTCCTTTCTGCAATTCTCTGTTTTCATGGCATATCGTTCTCTGCCGTTTATTTCGTCATGTTGCAAGCATTTCCCTGCCGCGATTTTCCTTATTCCAGCAGCCAATCAAGCGCATAAATCTGCTGGATGCCGTCGTGCGACACGCGTGGCACGAGGTCCATCGTCAGGAGATAACGCGGATAGTAATCCCGCAGCATCTTGAATGGCAGAAGTTCTCGCGCGAGTGTCTTGCCGTCGCCCGCCACGGTGTATGCCACTTGGAAATAACTTGGCTCTCCGCCGCGCACGGCTACGAAATCGATCTCCGTGCGATCCACTTTTCCGACATACACTTCATCGTACCGGCGCAAAAGTTCCAGATAGATGACATTCTCCAGCATATGCCCGGCATCCATCGGCTTGCTTCCGAGCACCATCTGGCGCAGCCCGAGGTCCGCTGCGTAATATTTGCCGCCCGTCTTCAAATAGTCTTTGCCTTTGAGATCATAGCGATCTGCCCGATAAAACAAGAAGGCGTCCTGCAAGGCCGCGAGATAATGCTCGACCGTGGGAACACTCGTCTTGCTTCCCATGGATGTCAGCGTATCAGCAATCTTCTTCGTCGAGCAAGGATTCCCGATGTTATCAAACAGGAAGCGCGTAATCTTTTTGAGCAGCGTCACGTCCGGCAATTTCCGCCGTCCGATGATATCCTTGAGGATGACGGTATCATAGATGCCGGACAAATATTGATGCACGTCCCGCGCGCTAGAAAGCGCAGATGCGTAGGGAAAGGAACTGCCCGCCAAATACTGGCGGTACAATCGCTCTGGACTCACGTCCGTATGCGCAGAAGCATATTCCGCAAACGAGAGCGGCAGCATCCGGATTTCGACATAGCGGCCCGAGAGCAATGTCGCGAGCTCTCCAGACAAGAGGCGCGAATTGGAGCCTGTCACATACACATCGCAGTTCTCTTGCACATAAAGCGCATCGACGGCTTTTTCAAAATGCTCCACCTGCTGCACTTCATCGATAAAAATATAATTCATGCCCTGTGGCTGGAGCCGTTTTGCGAAATATTGCAAGAGCTGTCGGCTTTCCGTAATATCAATCCCCTCAATGCCTTCGAGATTCAGGGAAATGATATGCTCCTGCGACACGCCGCTTTGCAACAATTCGTCTTGGAACATGGAAAGGAGCGTCGATTTTCCACAGCGACGGATGCCGGACACCACTTTGATGACATCACGTTCGCGCCAACGTCGCAGCTGGTCCAGGTAATACGGTCGTGCGATCATACAATCACCTCTTTGATAACGACAGTATATATAAAAACGCAAAAAACCGCAAGTTTTTAAAGACAGCCTTTAAAAACTTGCGGTTTTCTATATTTTTTAAAAGTGGAAAATCTGCATCATCTTCATGGCGAGCTGCTTTGGCTCGCCGTCTTTGTGCTGGAGGAGATATTCGAGCGAGCCGACGTAGAAGAACGATGTGATGGGAATGAAACGGCGGCCTTTACGCATGTTGCCCCAGAGCATGAGATGCTTGATGAGGCCGCGCACGTCGTCTTTCGTTCCATTCTCGCGCCGCCAGACGCGCTTGAGCTTCCAATCCTGCTCGATGAACGCGACGATCGCATCGACGAGCGCGGGGTTGCCGAGGTCTTTTTCGTATTGATCGACGAGCTCGACAGCCGCCTTGTCGCGCTTTAGATTGTGCCATGTCTCGAATCCAAACAACGCGATGAGCAAGACGAGAAGGACACCAAGGAGCACTTGCATCAGGCGTCCCCGCCTTCCCCGTACGACGCAGGACCGACACCTGCCGCCTTGCCGACCGTCGCGCCGTAAATGGCGAACTCTTGCTCGCCATCAAGTTCCAACGCGTCATTGATTGCCACGTCGTCAAACGCGCCCATGGCGCAGCAGCCGATGCCCTGCGTCCACGCGGCGAGATAAAGATTCTGGCAGACGTGTCCGGCATCGAGGAACGCATAGCGGTACGCACGTCGGCCGAAGATGTACGTCAGGCGCTCGATGTTTGCCGCCCAGACGAATGTCACGGCGCTTTGTTGCACGGCGCCTTTGGCACGGAATGCCGCGACGAAACGTTCCTTTGCTGCTTCATCGAGATGCAATGGCAACAGCAAGTGTTCGAAAGCCAAATAACGATAGAATCCCGGCGCAAGCCCTTCGACGCGTTGGACATAGAGATACGTCTCGAACGCGTGGCGCGCGCCGGCGCTCGGCACCGTGCGCATGCTGCCGCCCTTCGCCGTCGGCATTTTCACGCCCTGCGTCGTCCAGAGCAGGAACGCAAGTTCTTTGAGCGTGATCGGCTTATCCTCATAACTTCGGACGCTCGCGCGCAATTCCACCATCGCAAGGAAGTCCACTTTTTTGTCGGGCAATAGCTCCGCTTCAGGCAACGCAATAACCTTCGTGCCAGGCGCGACGAATGCTTCCGGCGGCGGCACGGGCGCGCCTTGCTTCAGCGGCGTGTCCTGCGGCGCGATATCGAGCGTATCCGCGAGGAACGCTTTTTCTTTTTCATAGCTGTCCATGGCGCATCACATATCGGGACGGATGCCCGTCTTGCCCGTGAATTTGTGGTATTCCCCACCCTTGCGGCGACTCATAAGCTCGGCGAAAAGTTCTTCCGGTGTGATGCCGTGGAACGCGAGCAGGACGAGGCAGTGATACCAGAGATCGCCCATCTCGTAGATGATTTCCTTGCGCACGTTGTTCTTCGAGGCGATGACGGTCTCGACGGCTTCCTCGCCGACTTTTTTGAGAATCTTGTCCTGGCCTTTGTCGAACAGATAATTCGTGTACGAGCCGTCAATCGGATGCAGCTGGCGGTCTTTGATGACGTCGTAGAGCTCATTGAGAACGACGGCGAGCGACTGCTGCTTTTCAGGCGGCACGACGGCGACGTCCTTGCCCGTCTCCTCTGGATGCAGGCGGCGGCCGGAAAAGCACGAATACGTACCCGTATGGCAGGCAACGCCGCGCTGATGCACGCGCACGAGGAGCGTATCACCGTCACAGTCATACGAAATCTCTTTGACCTGCTGGATGTTGCCGCTCGTCTCGCCCTTCTGCCAGAGGCAATTGCGGCTGCGGCTCCAGAACCACGTCAGCCCCGTCTCGATCGTCTTTTCAAGCGATTCCTTGTTCATGTAGGCGAGCATGAGCACCTGGCCGCTCTCTTCCTGCACGATGGCGGGCACGAGGCCTTTTTCATCAAATTTTACTTTGGAAATATCCACACTCATTTTGTGTCCGAACCTCCAATATCACATGTCAAAAGCGCATTTCGACGCCGCGCGATTTCAGATATTCCTTGACCTGGCGCACGGTGTACGTGCCGTAGTGGAACACGGATGCCGCGAGCACGGCATCGGCCTTTCCCTCCGTCAGCACGTCGTAAAAATGCTCGAGCTTGCCTGCGCCGCCCGAGGCGATGACAGGCACGTCGACCGCTTCGGACACGGCGCGCGTGAGCTCGATGTCATAGCCGTCCTTCGTGCCGTCGCAATCCATGCTCGTGAGCAAAATCTCGCCCGCGCCGAGCTCCGTCGCGCGCTTGACCCACTCCAGGCAGTCGAGCCCCGTCGGCGTGCGGCCTCCATTGACGTAGACTTCCCACTTGTGGTCGCCGCAGCGCTTCGCATCGACGGCAAGCACGACACATTGGCGGCCAAAGCGCTCCGCGCCCTCGCGGATGACAGCGGGATTCTTGACGGCCGCCGTATTGAGCGACGTCTTGTCTGCGCCGGCTTTCAGCATCTTGCGCATGTCTTCGACCGTGCGGATGCCGCCGCCGATCGTGAACGGGATGAAGACTTTCGACGCACAGCCGCGCGCGACGTCGACGATCGTGTCGCGCTTGTCGCTCGAAGCCGTGATGTCGAGGAAGACGAGTTCGTCCGCACGCTCCTGATCGTAGCGCGCCGCGAGCTCGACTGGATCGCCCGCATCGCGCAGGCCGACGAAGTTCTTGCCTTTGACGACGCGGCCATCTTTGACGTCGAGGCAAGGAATGATCCGTTTCGTATACAATGTTACTCCCCCTTCGCGGCGAGTGCAATGGCTTTTCGTAAATCAAGGCTGCCCGTGTAAATCGACTTGCCCACGATGACGCCTTCGATGCCATCGCGTTCAAATGGAAGCAATGCTCGAATATCGTCCAAATCCTTGACACCGCCCGACGCCACGACGTTCACGCCGCTTTCGCGCGCGAGCTTTGCCGTCGCTTCCACATTCACGCCCGACAGCGTGCCGTCACGGCTGATGTCGGTGTAGATGATTGTGCGAACGCCGGCGCCTTTCATCTTTTTCGCGAGCGTGATGACATCGACATCGCCCGACACGCCCCAGCCGTCAACGGCGACGATGCCGTCTTTCGCGTCGATGCCGACGACGATGCGGTCGCCATACTTCGCGCACGCGCGCTTGACAAGTTCAGGATCGCGCACGGCGACGGAGCCGAGGATGACGCGGTGCACGCCAAGCGCGAGCACCTCGTCGATGTTCTCCATCGTGCGGATGCCGCCGCCGAGCTCGACGGGGATCGTGACAGCAGCGAGGATGTCCTTGACCGTCGCGAGATTCTCCGAATGGCCGGCCCGCGCGCCGTCGAGATCGACGAGATGCAAGAACTCCGCGCCTTCGCTCTCCCATTTTTTTGCCATATCCGTGGGACTGTCGGAAAACACCGTCTCCTGCGCGAAGTCACCTTTGAAGAGGCGCACGCACTTGCCGCCTCGGATGTCGATGGCTGGAAAGATTTTCATAGGCTCAACCCTCGATAAAGTTCTTCAGAATGGACAAACCGACGTCGCCGGACTTCTCCGGATGGAACTGCGTGGCCTGGAGATTCCCGACGGCAACGGACGCCGTCAGCTGCTCACCGTATTCCGTCGTTGACGTAATGACCGACGGATCGTCCGGCACGGCATGGTAGCTGTGCACGAAGTAAACGTATGGATGCTCCTGTAATCCATGGAACAAATCGCGCTGCTCGCGAGGATTACGAATGGAGAGCGAATTCCATCCCATGTGCGGAATCTTGAGGCCGGGCGCCTGAATCCGTTTCACCATACCGTGAATGAGCCCCAACCCTTTCGCCCCCGGACTTTCCTCGCTGCCGTCAAAGAGGATCTGCAAGCCGACGCAGATGCCGAGCATCGGGCGGCCATCGGCGACAAGCGACTTGATCGTCGGAATCAGCCCCGTCGCCTCGAGGTTCTTCATACAATCGCCAAACGCGCCGACGCCGGGGAGAATCACCTTGTCGGCCTGCTCAATCACGTTCTTGTCGCTCGTCACTTGAACGTCTGCACCAAGCGCGTCCACAGCCTTCTCGACACTGAATAAATTCCCAACACCATAATCTATAACAGCTATCATTCAACATCAACTCCTATCAAGAGCCCAAAGCCTCCCACCCTGGGGGCAATGTCATTAAGTTAAGCGCGAAAGGCTCACACAACTCCAGCCTCCCTCCTTGGAGGGAGGACAGACGCGGAGCGAAGCGCAGCGTCAGGAGGGAGCGGCCTGTAGGCCGTATCAATTCGTACACCGTAACTCAGGCCCCGTGGCCGTACGTCGTAGCATATCAGAGAACGTGCGCGCACGGGCGCTGAGTGACGGCCTGCGAATTGTGACAAACTACAGGCCGCTCCTCCCTGGGCCTGCCGGCCCTGTCCCTCCTCCAAGGAGGAGGGCTGTCTCTTAACTTAATGACATTGACCCTGGGGGAGGTGCCGAGCGAATGCGAGGCGGAGAGGGTCACGCAGTCACAAGATTCACGATTCTATCGAAAGAATAGAGAATCGACATAGGCCGCTACCCTCTCCGACCCCTTCGGGGCCACCTCCCCCAGAGGGGGAGGCGTAGTTTGAGAACAGCTTTAGAGCATCCCTTTCGTCGACGGCACGCCCGTCACTTTCGGATCGTGCTCGACGGCGATGCGCAATGCGTGGCCGAGGGCTTTGAAAATGGCTTCGACCTTGTGGTGCGAGTTGCGGCCGTAGAGCACGCGCACGTGGAGCGTGAGGCCGGCGTGGACGGCGAAGGCGCGCAAGAATTCTTCGACGAGCTCCGTGTCAAAGCCGCCGATCATCGGCGCCATCTCGCCGCCTTCGTAGACGAGATACGGCCGCCCGCTGATGTCGAGCGAGACGAACGCGAGCGCCTCATCCATCGGCAGGTAGAACGTCCCGTAGCGACGGATGCCTTTCTTGTCGCCGATGGCTTTTTTGAACGCATCGCCGAGCGCGATGCCGATGTCCTCGACGCTGTGATGCCCGTCGACTTCGATGTCACCATCGCAGACGAGCGCGAGGTCGAGGAGGCCGTGCGCCGTTAGTAACGTCAGCATATGGTCGAAAAAGCCGATGCCCGTATGGATGTCCGCTTCGCCCGTGCCATCGAGGTGCAACGCAAGGCGGATGCCCGTCTCGGCCGTGCGCCGCTCGACAGCGGCCGCCCGCGCGCTCATGCTTGGCCTCCTATGAAGTCTTTGAGAACTTTCAGCCATGTGTCATTTTCCTGCCGCGTGCCCATGGAGATGCGCAGGCAGTTGGCGAGGCGCGGCGCATTGCCGAAATGGCGCACGCCGATGCTCGCCTGTTCGAATGCCTTTGTCAATTCTTCCGAACGCTCCGTGTGGAACAGCACGAAATTCGTCTGCGACGGATAGACCGTGAGGCCGTCGATTTTCTTGAGTTCCTCAATCATGCGCTTGCGCTCGGCGATGACCATCTGGATGCGCGGCACGTATTCGTCGCGCATCTGGTAAACGATGTCCGCCGTCACGAGCGACAACGTATTCATGTGGTATGGCATGAAGGCGCGGCCGATCATGCGCATGACGTCCGGCGAGCCGATGGCATAGCCGACGCGGCACGATGCGAGGCCGTAGGCCTTTGAGAACGTGCGTGCGATGATCATGTTCGGATAGTCCTTGAGAAGTCCCATGGCCGACTGTCCGTAGAATTCGATGTACGCCTCATCGACGAGGAACACGCAGCTCATCGGCAGGTTGTCCGCGATGTACTGGATATCGGCAAGCGGGATGCCCGTGCCCGTCGGGTTGTTCGGGTTGCAGACGACAGCGAGCGCGGCTTTGTTGTCGACGGCGGTCTGGACGAATTTTTCCGCATCAAACGTGTAGTCATCCTCGAGGTCGACGGGGATGCCCTGCGCCTCGGCGGCTGCCGCGTAAATGCTGTACATCGAGAACGATGGCTGCGGGTAGACGATCTTCGACGTTTTCGCATTGCCAAAACAGTAGAAAATCTTCTCGATGATTTCCGACGAGCCGTTGCCGAGCACGACCTGGTTCGTTCCGACCTTGAAGTTCTTCGCAATCTGCTCCGTGAGATTCAAGTAATCCGTCGCGCCTGGATAGCGGTTGAATGCGACGCTCGCGAAGCGTCCCATGAGGCGGTCTTCGACGAGCGGCGGCATATTCAGCGTGCTCTCGTTCGCGTTCAGCGTAATTTCATACGGATTTTCATCCATTTCATATTCCGGGCGATCTGCGAGTCCCGGGCGATATTTCAAAGCCATAATATCAATTTCTCCTTAATCTGATTGCATTCGCATGCGCCCCGAGCCCTTCCGTCTCGGCGAGGCGGATGATGTCGTCCGAGACGGCCGCAAGCGCGGGCTGCGTGTACGAAATGATGCTCGTACGCTTCATGAAGGTCTCGACATTCAGCACGGAATAGTAGCGCGCCGTGCCGCCCGTCGGCAGCACGTGGTTTGGCCCAGCGAAGTAATCGCCTAAGGGTTCCGGCGAATACGCGCCGAGGAACACGGCGCCCGCATGGCGCACGTACGGCAGCAGCTGGAACGGGTTTGCCGTCAAGAGCTCCATATGCTCCGGCGCGGAGACATTCGCGAAGCGCATGGCCTGCATGATGTCCTCGGCGACGATGATCTTGCCGTTGCGGTCGATGGACGCCTGCGCGATTTCCTTGCGCGGCAGCTGCGCTAATTGTTTCTCTGCCTCTGCTGCAACCTTTTCCGCGAGTTCCTCATCGTCCGTGATCACGATGCTCGACGCGAGCGGGTCATGCTCGGCCTGGCTCAGCATATCAGCCGCCGTGTAGACGGGGTCGGCCGTCTTGTCGGCAACGATGAGGATTTCGCTCGGCCCTGCCAGCATGTCAATGTCGACGTGGCCGTAGACTTCTTTTTTCGCGAGCGTCACGAAGATGTTGCCCGGCCCCGTGATCTTGTCGACGCGCGGCACCGTCTCCGTGCCAAACGCCATGGCCGCGATCGCCTGCGCGCCGCCGATCTTGTAGATCTTCTTCACGCCGGCCGCCCGCGCTGCGATGAGGACGTACGGATTGATCTTGCCGTTCTTCGGCGGCACCATCATGATGATCTCACCGACACCTGCGACAGAGGCAGGCACGGCGTTCATAATGACGGACGACGGATACGCCGCCGTGCCGCCCGGCACGTAGATGCCGACGCGGTCGAGCGGGATGATGGCCTGGCCGAGGATCGAGCCCGCGTCACGGTACGTCATCCACGAGTTCGGTTTTTGCTCCTCGTGATAGCGCCGCACATTTGCCGCTGCTTTTTTGAGAGATTCAACGACCGCAGGATCGGCCGCCGCTTCCGCCGCCGCAAATTCTTCTTCGCTGACGAGCATGTTTTCCGGCGTGAGGTCGACGCGGTCGATGAGTTTCGTGTAATGCATGACGGCCTTGTCGCCATCCTTGCGCACGTCGCTGACAATCATGCGCACGAGCTCGGCGGCGCTCATGTCGCGGCCGAAGAGCTTCTTGTTGCCCTCGCGAATCTTTGGATTGAGCTCGACCTCGTCAAATGCCGCTTTCGTGAGCATGCGTTCGACTTCGCGTTCCCCGACATCCTTTGCTTTGACGATCCTCATTTACTGCTCCTCGCTTTCCAAGACCTGCCGCAAGTCCTCCACCATCGGATGGATGCGGTCGAATTTCAATTTGTAGCTCACGCGGTTTGCGATGAGGCGCGCCGTGGCGTCCATGATGTAGGCGATTTCTTCGAGATTGTTTTCGCGAAGCGTCGTGCCCGTCTCGACGATATCGACGATGCTCTCCGAGAGGCCGACGATCGGGCCGAGCTCGATGGAGCCATTGAGCTTGATGTATTCCATCTGCATGCCGTGCGCGTTGAAAAACTGCTCGGCGATGTGCGGGAACTTCGTCGCGACGCGCGTGTGCGCGTAATCCATGAGCGTCGGGCGCTTGTCCGGCCGGTGCACGGCCATCATGAGATGACATTTGCCAAAGCCGAGGTCGAGAAGCTCATAGACATTCTTGCCCGACTCCATGAGCACGTCCTTGCCGATGACGCCGATGTCCGCCGCGCCATACTCGACATACGTCGGCACGTCCGCCGTCTTCGAGACGATGAAGCGGATCTTCTTCTCCTCGTTCGTGATGATCAGCTTGCGCGACTTGTCGGACAGCCCGTCCGCCGTGTAGCCGATCTTTTCAAATAACGATGTCGAAAGGCCGAATAACTTCCCCTTCGGCAGCGCCACGGTCAAATATTCCGAATCACTCGCTTGCATGATTCCCTCCTGCGATAAAATTCTTTATTTTGGTAAAGTAGTAACGTACGAATATATTCGTTATGATAGCATGGAAACCTGTAAACGTCAAGGGTCTATCGAACGCAAAACTATCAAAGACAAGAGAAGTGGAGCGCATATTCCCAAAGCCTCCCACTCTGGGGGAGGTGCCGAGCGAATGCGAGGCGGATAAGCAGACGCACGGCGCTTTAGCGCCGATGCGGTCGCTTATGCAGCTTGCTGCGGAGGGTCACGCTGTTTCAAGATTCTCGATTCTATCGAAAGAATAGCGAATCAACGCAGGCCGCTACCCTCTCCGACCCCTTCGGGGCCACCTCTACCTAAAGGACAAAGCGACCACTAAGCGCTAAAGCGCTAAGTGTCTGCTTTCCCCAGGGGGAGGCGTAGGTTCAATTTGCTTCATCCGCTTCGCGTAACAAGCGAAGTTCAATCGAATCATCCAGCTTCGCTGGCTCGTGATGACGTTCGATGATGTCCGCTTCTTCGAACAATCCGATGCCGCGTAACAATTCTGCCCCAATCTGCGGATGATGATAATATACATGAAGCATCGCGCTCGTTCCATCCTCCGCCCAACGCCTCGACCGTTCGGGAAAAAAATGAACGAGCAGCACGCAGAAGACCTTCCCAAAAATATCGAGGTCGCCCTTTCTTCTTCCAACGTCATGCAACAACGCGCAACGTTCAAGCAGTGCGCGATCGACTTGCGTCCGTTCCTGCGGTTCTAACGCATCCAAGAATTCCACCGCCGTCCGCGCGACGTTCAATGCATGCCGCTGGTCAGCGCGATGCATGGCGTAGAAGAGCGGGAGCGCGTTCTGCGGCAACACCGAGGCAACATACGCGCGATCTTCTTCTGTGATGTGCGCGGTCATCGCACGAACGAACTGACGGATGCGGCCGAGCAAATGGCTCATCCGAGATAGACGAGCGCAGCGTAGCCTTTTTCAACTTGTGCTTTCGCCGCATCTTCCTTCGTCATCGGCACGAGCGCAAGCTCTGCGACCTTGCCTTCGCTCCTGAGGCTCGATGCGCGGTTCAAGGCCTCTTCCTCTTTGCCGGCCGCATAAGCGACAAAGGCATCCTTGTGTGCCGCCGGCGCGCCGATGCCCTGACGTTCCAATGCAAGCAAGACGCGCTCGATGCCGAGCGCGAAGCCCGTCGCCGGGCACGCGCAGCCGAAGTCTGACAGCATGTGATCATAGCGGCCGCCGCCCGCGAGCGGATAGCCGAGGCCTGCCGTGTACACTTCGAACACGAGCCCCGTGTAATAGCTGAAATCGCGGATGAGGCCGAGGTCGAAGCGCACGAAGCGCTCGACGCCATACGACGCGAGCAAGCGATAGACCGCGGAGAGATTGTCGAGCGCACGACGGCTCTTTTCGCCGAGCGCGAGGCTGTACGCCTTCGTCAGCACATCCTGTCCGCCCGAGAGCTCTGGCAGCTGGCGCAAGGCTTTCTTCGCCTGCACCGCGATGGAGAGCGCTTCGATGGCCGCGTCGTACGCGACGAGGTCATGCTGCTCGAGCGCGTCCTTCAGCGTCTGCTGATCATCCTCCGACAGACGATACTGCTCCATGATGCCGGCGGCGAACTCGACTTGGCCGAGGCAGACCTGGAAGCTCTTGAGTCCCGAGCGCAGAAGGCTCTGGATCGCGAGCGCGAGCACCTCCGCATCCGCTGCGGCTGACGCGGAGCCGATGAGCTCGACGCCCGCCTGGTAAAATTCACACTGCCGTCCCATCTGGCTCTGCTCCGAGCGGAACACGCTGCTGATATACGACAGCTTCAGCGGCAGCGGCGCGTCCTTGAGGCGGCTGCCGACGACGCGCGCGATCGGCGTCGTCATCTCATGCCTGAGCGCGAGCGTCCGCCCGCCCTTGTCAAAGAGCTTGAAGAGCTGCGGCGTGAGCGTCCGCCCGCTGTCCATCGTCAGCGTGTCGAGGTACTCGATCGTCGGCGTCACGACTTCGTCATAGCCCCAAAGCGCGAACAGCCGTGCGAGCTGCGTCTCGATCGCCCGCTTGCCCGTCGCCTCACCCGGCAGATAATCGCGCGTACCGTAAGGGATTTCCAAAACCTGTCTTTCCGTGCCCATGTCATCTCTCCTGTTTCAATGGTTCCTCTGTTATTTGCAGCAATTCATGAGAACGCGGCGTTATTCAAGCTCTTTCGCCTGCTTCGCTTTCAAGCGCTCCAAGATAAGCTTGTAACCGTCCGCGCCGTAATTCAGGCAACGCTTCACACGGCTGATCGTCGCCGTGCTCGCGCCTGTCCGCTCGACGATATCGTCGTACGTATGCTTCGCATCAAGCATCCGCGCAACCTCGAGCCGCTGCGACAGCGCCTTGAGCTCGCTGACCGTGCAGATGTCCTCGAAGAACTGATAGCACTCTTCGACCGAGCCGAGCGACAGCACCGCCTCGCAGAGCTGCTCGCTGAGCTCATCCCGGAGTTTCGGATTCGTCATCCGTCATCCCTCTTTTCCTTTCATCCTTTACTTTGCGAAATTTGTTTCATTGTAACACAAGGAACACATTCATGCAAGCAAAAAGGGACCACTGTAAACAGCAGTCCCTGAAAAGAAACAACATGCAAACGTTATTTGCCAAGCGCAAACTTCACGACCGCTTCCATGCCCGGCCGCAGCGACGCGGCTTCGTCTTTCGGCAAGGAAATCTTGACGGTGAGACGATCGTCGCCCGCGCTGTCGTCGCTGCCTTCCGTCGCCGTCGTCTTCAGTTGCGTGTCCGCGCTTTGCTGCGTCGCAGCTGTTGCCGCGTGCTGCGCGTCACCATCCGATGCGGATGATGTTTGCGGTTGCGCGCTCGCGCCACCCTGCATCGCGGCATCCGTCGGAGCGGGTGTCGTCGTCGGTGCGTCCTTCGCTTCCTCCGGCTCGCTCGGGTCTTTGATGTCCGTGACCGTGCCTTGATATTTTTTGCCGTCGATCGTGTAGCTCACGAACTGGCCGAGGCGGATGCTGTCTTTCTGCGCGGGCGAGAGTTTCGCCTCGACCCAGACGTCCGCATCATCGCCGATGCTCGCGATGGTCTGGCCGGCTTTGACAGCCGCGCCTTCCGTCGTGTCATCCGCGAAATACACCGTGCCGTCGACTGGCGCGACGATATCCGTCGTCTGCGCGTCCTGCTTCGCGTTTTGGAGCGCGGCTTCCGCTTGCTTGACGGCGAGCTCTGCCTGCTTGACGGCTTCGGGGTTTGGCGCTTGCGTGATCGTACGCGGCGGCGTCGGCACGGACGCGACGGGCGCGGGCGCGCTCGACGCTTCGGCCTCTGCGAGATCGGCCGCGGCCTGGTCGCGCTGCACGGCGCTGACGGCGCCCATCTCGAAGAGCTCGTTCATACGATTCAGGCGCGCGCGCGCATTCGCGACGGCCTGCGAGTTGCCCGAAGGCTGCGCGACAGGCGCAGGGGCGCTGCTGCCCGGCACAGTGATGGTTTGGCCTTTCTGCACCTGCGCGAGGTTCTGCTTCGCAAGCTCGGCATTCTGCTCGAGCTGCGCGATCTGCTCGTCCGTGACGTCCGCCTGCACGTGCGCGATGACGTCGCCGGCCGCGACATGGTCGCCGTCCTGCACGACGAGCTCTGTGATCGTGCCATTCGCTTTCGCCTTGACGCTGACCATTGTGCTCGCGACTTTCGCGTCATAGACGGTCAGCCCCTTCTGATTGTGCTGGTACGCCCAGACACCGCCCGCGCAGAGCACGGCAAGCACGATGATCGCGATCGGGCCGAACTTCAGCACGCGCTTGACTTTTTCTGTGATATCGACTTCCAAAATGAGGAAACCTCCCGTACCCTTGCCTCCCCCCTGGGGAAAGCAGACACTTAGCGCTTTAGCGCTTAGTGGTCGCTTTGTCCTTTAGGTAGAGGTGCCACGTAGGGGCGGAGAGGGTAGCGCCATTACGAGATTCTATATCCTTTCGATAGAGTTGAGAATCTCGATATGTCGCTACCCTCTCAGTCGCCCTATCGGGCGCCAGCTCCCCCAAGGGGGGAGCCGTCCATTACAGTTGCTTTTTCATTCAAACATCATTCAGCCGAGCTGCGCCTTCAGCACTTCCACGGCCTTCTCGAATGCCTTCGGCAGTGCCTCGGCGTTCTTTCCGCCGGCCTGCGCCATGTCGGGACGGCCGCCGCCGCCACCGCCGACGACCGCTGCCGCTTCCTTGATGACCTTGCCCGCATGGACGCCTTTGTTCACTGCGTCTTTCGAAGCCTTGACGACGAGGCTGACCTTGCCGTCATGGACGCAGGCGAGCACGACGACGCCGCCATCGAGCTTCGATGCCGAGAGGTCGGCGACTTCGCGGAGCTCGTCCATGTTTGCGGCATGTGCGAGGCCGCAAGCGACTGGCACGCCATTCACGTCTTCGACGGAAGCGAGCAGCTTCTTCGCATCCGCTTTTTCGCGCATTTCCGCGACTTCGGCGAGCTGCGCTTCCATCGTTTTCTTTTCCGCGAGCAGCTTGTCGACCACTGCCGGCACATCGTCGTCCGAGGCCTTGAGCTTCGCACCCGCTTCTGCGAGCGTCGCGGCTTTGCCATTCAGGTAATCAAGCGCGGCCTTGCCCGTCAGCGCTTCGATGCGGCGCACGCCCGAGGCGACGCCCGTCTCGGCGACGATCTTGAACGCGCCGATCTGGCCGATGTTCCTCACGTGCGAACCACCGCAGAGCTCCATGGAGAAGCCCGGGACTTTCACGACGCGCACGACATCGCCGTATTTCTCGGAGAACAGCGCCATCGCGCCAGCTTTTTTCGCTTCGTCGAGCGCCATGTGCGTGATCTCAACGTCGATGCCCTTGAGGATTTCCTCGTTGACGAGCTCCTCGACATCGGCGAGCTGCTGCGCCGAGACGGGCTCGAAGTTCGTGAAGTCGAAGCGCAGGCGCTCCGGCGTGACGGACGAACCGGCCTGATGGACTTGGTCGCCGACGACGCGCTTCAGCGCGGCTTGGAGGAGATGCGTCGCCGTATGGTTGCGCGCCGACGCAAGCTTCTTCGCCCGATCCACTTCGATTTTCACCGTGTCGCCGACCTTCAGCTGGCCTTCCTCGACATACGAAATGTGATAGACCGTGCCGTCCGGCAATTTCTTCGCATTCGTCGCGTGGATGCGGCCAAGCTCGGACAGCAGATAGCCTTCGTCGCCGACCTGTCCGCCGCCCTCGGCGTAGAACGGCGTCTTGTCCAAAATGATGCCAGCTTCTTCGCCGTCATGGATTTCGTCGACGAGTTTGCCGTCTTTCCAGATGGCGACGACTTTCGCCTCTTTCGCCTCCGGGTCAACGACGAGTTTGGAGACATCGATGCCCGAGAGGTCCGGCACCTGCACGCGGATGTTCGCGGCACGGGCCGCACGCGCGCGGCTCCGCTGCTCGTCCATGGCCTTGTCAAAGCCTGCCTTGTCGAGGTCGAGCCCCTGCTCATGCAGGATTTCTTCCGTGAGCTCCCACGGGAAGCCGTACGTATCGTAAAGGCGGAAGCCGATCGCGCCTGGCAGTTCTTTCTTGCCCGCTGCTTTGAGCTCTTCGACCTCTTTGCCGAGCAGCTCCATGCCCTGGTTCAGCGTCGCAGCGAAACGGTCCTCTTCGATGCTGATGACTTTTTTGATGTAGTCGTGCTTCGCGACGAGCTCGCCGAAATCGCTCGCATCTTTATAGATTTCCACGACGGCATCGACCGCGCCTTCGAGGAACTTGTCCTTGATGCCGAGCATGCGGCCGTGACGGATGGCACGGCGCAGGATGCGGCGCAGCACGTAGCCGCGGCCTTCGTTCGACGGCAGGATGCCGTCCATGATCATGATGGCCATGGATCGCGCATGGTCGGCGATGACTTTGAGCGAAACGTCTTTTTCCGGGTCTTCGCCGTATTTCACGCCCGAAACTTTCGATGCATATTCGATGATCGGATACAGGAGATCCGTCTCGAAGTTCGTCTTCTTGCCCTGCACGACGGACGCGAGGCGCTCGAGGCCGCAGCCCGTGTCGATGTTCTTGTGCGCGAGGTCCTTGTACGAGCCATCTTCCTGGCGGTCAAACTGCGTGAAGACGAGGTTCCAGATCTCGAGGTAGCGGTCGCAATCGCAGCCGACAGCGCACGTCGGCTTGCCGCAGCCGCGCTCTTCGCCGAGATCGATGTAGATTTCGGAGTCCGGGCCGCACGGGCCGGGGCCGATTTCCCAGAAATTGTCGTCCATCTTGACGATATGATCCTGCGGGAAGCCCGGCTGGGACTTCCAGATTTCAATGGCCTCGTCGTCGTCGGGATAGACCGTGACCCAGAGCTTGTCCTTCGGGAGCTCGACGACTTCCGTCAAAAATTCCCACGCCCAGGGAATCGCTTCTTTTTTGAAATAATCGCCAAACGAGAAGTTGCCGAGCATCTCGAAATACGTCTGATGGCGCGCCGTGCGGCCGACGTTCTCGATGTCGCCCGTGCGCACGCAGCGCTGGCTCGTCGTCATGCGCGTACGGGGCGGCTTCATCTTGCCCGTGAAAAACGGCTTCAGTGGCGCCATGCCGGCACCGATCAAGAGCAGCGTCGGATCGTCCTGCGGAATGAGGGAGAAGCTCTCATGGCGCAGATGGCCTTTCTTCTCCGCGAAGAACTGGAGATACGCCTCTCGCAGTTCATTGCCTGTCATGTACTTCAAAACAATCTACCTCCAGAAGGTATTTTTATCCACATAGTCATTAGAATATCACAGATTCCGCACGAGGTAAAGATTTTCCTTTTCGTGCGCGCACCCGCGAAAAGTTACGATGATACGAATCCTTCTGCCGTGCAGGGGACCCTCTCCACCGCTGACGCGGTCCCCCTCTACCTAAAGGATAAAGCGAACGCATAGGCGCTAAAGCGCCTTGCGTCTGCTTTTCCCTGAGGGAGAGGCTGCTGGGGCTCGTGCGCTGTAAAGAATTAATGTGTTTGCTCACGAAGTTCGTCAACGAGTTTGGCGACGCAAAGCGATTGTTCATTGCTGCGGCGCACGGCGTCGAAATCCTGCGTTGCATGGATGCGAGCGAACGCCTGGAACTCGTGTACCATGCGATGCTCGTACTGGTTCGCCTCGACGACGCAGTCTTTGCCCTCGGCGTGGACGAGGACGCGCGGCAGTTCATTTGGCGCGCCCTGCATTTCGAGCCAGCCCTTCTCGCCTTGGATGATGCAGAATCCCTCGCTCGCGGAATCTTTCGCGCCGACGGCCGTTGCGAAAAAAACTGGATACACGAGCGTCGCCACGCCGGACGTATCGACGCCGTTGAAGCCGCGGTTCGCTGTGTACGTCGCGTGCTCCGGCGCGCCGAACAGGCCGCAGATCAGATTGAGGTTGTAGATGTTGATATCATAGAGCGCACCGCCCGCAAGCTCTGGATCGAATGCCGGCAGCACGACGCCCTCCTTATATTTGTCGTAACGGCTCGAATACTGCGAGTAGTTCGCCAGCACCGCGTGAACCGGGCCGAGCGATTTCAGTGCGTCCTGCATCGCCTGGAAGTTCGGCAGATACAGTAACGTGACGGCCTCGAGGAGCATCGTGTGTTTTTCCTGTGCGAGATCGACAAGTTCCTTGACTTCCGCATACGTCGGCGCAAACGGCTTCTCGACGATGACATTGCGGCCGGCCGCAAGCGCCTGCTTCGCGTAGTCGTAGTGCACGGTATTGATGAGGCCGACGTAGATGAAGTCCGCGTCGTCACTTTCGAGCAGCTCCGCGTAGTCCGTGTAGACGTTCGGGATGTTCCATTCGCGCGCAAGCGCTTCCGCCTTTTCGCGGCTCTTTGGGCGTGCGAAGACGGAAGTTAATGTAATCTCTGGCACATGCTTCAACGCTTCGAGCAAGTCGTGAACGATTTTTCCAGTTCCGAGAATGGATAATTTCATGATGGACTCCTCCGATGTTTTTTGCTTAACGAATCGCACTCAAACATTTTACCCCGTCAATATAAGGTTTCCCTTTAGCATTCGGGTACGTCAAGGTCGTCAAGACAACGCGACGCAAATAATGCTTTCCATCATCGTCAAAATAACTGCTCATGGCCTGCAGCGCCATCGGCGTGCCGTCCGCGTCGCAGCCGATGTACATCATCACGTGCGTGTCGTTCGTGAGCAGCGTGCCGATGGGAAACGCCGTCTTCAGCAGCGCGAGCCGTGTCGCCGCCCGCCCGTGCAAGCGGATGCGGTACGGCAGCGCCTCGCCTTGCACATCGGCATCGCGCGGAATTTCGAGCCCCATGGAGCGATAGACGTCGCTCGTAAAGGCTGAGCAATCGACGCTGTCATCGAGTCCGCCCCAGCCATAGATATCGCCGAGGAAGCGGAAGCCTTGACGAACAAAGTTGTTCTCCGTGCAAGGCAAGAAACCGTGATGCAAGTCGTCATCGAACACCGCCGGCTGTTCATGCACAGCAAGCGCACCGCCCTTCGCACGCGACGGCACGAGCAGCATCGCCACGCGCTTTCGTTGCTCCAGATATTGCTCGCGTACGTTTTGCCGATGCGCCCCGCGCTCGACCAGTTGCGTTGTGCCTATGCGCCTCATGTTCCCTGCTGCTTCTGGACGATCGCCGGAACGTGCGTACACGATGGGAATCTTCGCCCCCATCTGGCAAAGCACATCTTGATTCATTGCGTCATCATGCAGCCACCATTGGTTTGCCGTGACAACAGCGAAATCCTTCGGCGCGGCAAACTGCATCCACGTCGCGCGATCCGTCAATCCGAATTCGCGCTTTGACAGCCACCCCTCATAGTTTCGCATCACGACATGGGAAAATTTGCCATCGTCGCTGTCTTCATAGACGAGCAGCGCCTCGCACGGATCGACGGCCGTCGCCTGCTGCTCGTCGTAATGCGAACCGTCCGGCGGCTCGGGCACCGTGCGCAGATTGCCGCGCCGCGTCGCGACACCGTAACGCACATCCGGCGTGACGGATTCGTTCGCTAAATCTTTCAACGTCTCCGTTTCCGCTCGCATCGCAGCATTGAACGCAGCAATGTCATCCGACGTGAACAACACGCGCTCGCCGTCAGGATTCTGTTCCGTCCAATAAGCGGACTCCGCCCGCTCGTCCGTCACTTCCGGCGACGCGGCTTCTACAGTTCGAGCAACGAACGAAATATGTTGCGGCGCATCACAAAAACCGCCGGCAATGCCGACGGTCAAAGCAAACGTCACGGCGATGGCAGCACCTATGTTTTTCAGGCGAACTGTCATAGCACATAACTCCTTCATTTTTCTGGTACAATGATGCCGCCAATGAACATCCGATGCCACGGGAAGTAGAATTCGAGGCGGTCGACGCCTGGCAGCGGCGGCAAATTTTGTGCAGCGAACTGGCGCAAGAGGCGCGTGACGCGCAGTTGCGTCGCCGCTTCATAGCGGCCGAGATTCAGATACGTCTGCGTGTCCTGCAGCCATGACAGCTGCTCCGTGACCTGCGTGCGAACATTCGACTGGTAGCCCCAGTCGTCAAGATAGCGGTCGAGCAGCAGGCGGTCGACATCGGCATCCGGCAGCCGCACGTTCAGCATTCCCTGTCCGAGCGCGAAGCCGACGCTGTTCGTCGCCGTGTTCCAGCCCGCATAACCATAGAGGCGGAACAGCAGCGCACGATCCCGCAGCGCATTCATCAGCGCGTTGTCCGCACCATTCGTGCGCGTGATGTCGGCGATGGCGACGCGGCTTCCTGCATCGACGAAGCCCTGCGCGAACTGCGCGAAGCTCCGCGCGTCATAAGAGTCCGTTCCATCATTGTCCGCCCAATTGCCGCAGCCCATGTGACCATCGGGCGGTGTGTTGACGAGCAGCACGAGGTCGGCTTTCGATGGGTCGGGCACAGCGACGGCGCCTGCGATCAGAAGGTCGGATTTGATGGAATCGGCGATCGGTTCATCCGAATAATCCGGCACCATCACGCCGCCGACGCCCCAATTGTATTGCACGTTCACGAGCGGGACGGTATGCGAGAGATCATTGACGGCGCGCGCGAGAAGCAGCATGGCGAATTCGTCAATGCCCGCGAGCATCTGGAAGCGTGTCTGCGGCACATCCGCCGCGGCCTCTGCGAGCTTGCGGCTCTCTCGGTGCGTCGCCGAGAGCGGCGCATTGTCGTCCTTGCCGAGCACAAAATAATCGAGCGTCCCCTGCCGCGCGAAATCGATGAGCGTTTCGTCGGCGACATAATTTTTCTCGCGCCGTCCCATCCAGTCGTTCCAAGTCTCGGCCGGCACGTCATTCGTCAAACGTGCGAGTTCCTGTTGCTCGCCATACGTCAGGCCGCCGGCCTCCTGCTTGTCCAAGAGGCCTGAGCGGCGGAAAATCTGTGCGCCATACGTCATATAGTAGTCCGGTTCCTCGCCGCCCGAAGCTGGCCCTGACGCGGGCGTGCGCATGAGCGAACCGAACGCATAGACTTTCATCTTCGGGTTGATCTGTTTCAGCTGCGCGATGCGATCGACGCGCTCCGCGAGTTCCTCCGCGCTGAGCTCGTGCTTGCGCGACGCGACAAGTCCGCCATAGATGAGCGAATCCGTCGAGACGACCGCGGCATCCGCCGCGCCCGCCTGCGCCTGCGCCCACGTCCAAAGCGCGTCCGGCTGCCCTTCCTCAAGCCCGCCAAGCAAATCTTTCGGCGGCATGAGCACGGTGTATCCGAGCTTTTCCACGGCAGCCGCCGCCTGCTCGCGCGACGTCGGCCGGTCGTCCTGCGGCACGAAGAGAATCGTCTTCCCATGAGCGTCCTGGGGCTTGTGCGACCGCGCTTCGACAGCGCCAAACATTCCAACGGTTATCATAACAGTGGCAAACACCACGACGAAATATTTCAAAAACGGATGGTCACCCTGGAACAAAAACATTCCGCAAACCTCATCCTCTCGTTCAAAAAAGTATAACCGCTATTCATTATAACGCGGTTTCGCAGAGAACGCAAAATGTTCCATGTTCTTTTCATAAGGCGATTCTCGTCATGATGTCAGATTCCGTCATCCGCCGTCGTTTCTCCCGTTGCATCACTGTCCGCCTCTGTAACTGCTCCACCCTCTGTTTCGGTCGCGCTATCATCGCCGCCGACATACGGCAGCAGCCCATCGACCCAGAGCGCCCGCGCGAGCGGGTCTTTGCTCGAAATGCCCATGTCGATCCAGCGCTTTTTCGACACCCACCACATCTGGACCGTACGCTCTTCAATGTCATCCACCCAATTCCCCGTCATGCGGAAACGGAACGGCGCGACGAACTTCAACTGCCCGCGGTCGACGACCTTGACATCCACGAGCCAATCGTCGCCGTCGATGCGGATCGTCTCGTCTTGCAAAAAATAATCGACATCGTCATAGCCGCGATAGACCCAGATGTCTTCGGCGACGGCTGGATGTGCCGGCAACATCGCACCACTTGCAACAAATGCGACGGCAAGCACCGCTCGTTTCCACGTCTTCCATATATTCCATGTGTTCTTCAATTCCATCACCCTCCGTGAATCCCATACCGTGAAAAAGCCTGCAAGCAAATCGCCTGCAGGCTTCGGTTCGTCCGTCAGACCATCGTCTCGAACGTGCTTTCTGTTTTCTTTTCTTGCGTGGCGTTTCCGTCCGCAGGATTCATGCCATCGTCAGCGGCATCTGCGCTTTCTTCAGGCGTAACAGCTTCTGCCGTTTCTTCTGTATCCTCCAGCTTCTGCGAATCGTCGCTCGCATCATCAACAGCTTCTTCGCCCTTGAGGATCTTCATGAATTCCTGCCCCGTGATCGTCTCTTGCTCGTAGAGGTAATTCGCGAGCTCATCGAGCTTGTCCATGTGCTCGGACAGGAGTTTTTTCGCGAGGTCATGCTGCGTGCGCACGAGCTCGACGACGCGCTGGTCAATCTGCTTCTGCGTTTCGGCCGAGCATGTGAGGCTCGTGTCGCCGCCGAGGTATTTGTTGTTCACCGTCTCCATCGCGACCATGTCGAACTGGTCGCTCATACCGTAACGCGTGATCATGGCGCGGGCGAGCTTCGTCGCCTGCTCGATGTCATTCGCCGCGCCCGTGCTGACCTGGCCGAACTTGACTTCTTCAGCGGCACGGCCGCCCGTATACGTCGCGATCTTGTTCTCAAGCTCTTCTTTCGTCAGGATGTACTTGTCCTGCTGCTCGACCTGCATCGTGTAGCCGAGCGCGCCGGACGTACGCGGGATGATCGTGATCTTCTGTACGGGCGCGCTGTCCGTCTGGAGCGCCGCGACGAGCGCGTGGCCGATCTCGTGATAGGCGACCGTGCGTTTTTCCTTATCGGAAAGGATGGCGTTTTTCTTCTGGTAACCCGCGATGACGACTTCGACGCTCTCTTCGAGATCCGTCTGCGTGACGAAGCCGCGGCCGCCGCGCACGGCGCGCAGCGCCCCTTCGTTGATGATGTTCGCGAGCTCGGCGCCCGAGGCGCCCGCCGCCATGCGCGCAATCGTGTGGAAGTTCACGTCGCTCGCCATCTGGATTTTTTCTGCGTGGACTTTGAGGATGGCCTCGCGTCCCGCGAGGTCGGGGAGCTCGACGGGCACGCGGCGGTCGAAGCGGCCGGGACGCAGCAGCGCCGGGTCGAGCGACTCCGGACGGTTCGTCGCGGCGAGGATGATGACGCCGTTGTTGCCCTCGAAGCCGTCCATTTCGGTGAGCAGCTGGTTCAGCGTCTGTTCACGCTCGTCATTGCCCATGAGGTTGCCGCTGCGCTTCTGCCCGATGGCATCGATCTCATCGATGAAGACAATGCACGGCGCTTTTTCCTTCGCCTGCTTGAAGAGCTCGCGGACTTTCGACGCGCCCATGCCGACGAACATTTCGACGAATTCCGAGCCGGCAATGGAAAAGAACGGCACGTCGGCCTCGCCCGCGACGGCTTTCGCGAGCATCGTCTTGCCCGTGCCCGGCGGGCCGACGAGCAAGACACCCTTTGGCATCTGCGCACCGATCGCGGAATATTTCTTCGGGTTATGCAGGTAGTCGACGATTTCCGAGAGATTTTCCTTCGCTTCGTCCTCGCCGGCGACGTCTTTGAAATGGATGCCGGCCGCCGACGGCACGTAGACGCGCGCCTGCTTGCCGCCCATGCCGAACATGAGCGAACTACCGCCGCCGCCCGCTTTTTCCATGAACTTGCGGCTGAAATACTGGCCGATGGCGAAAAAGATGACGATCGGCAACACCCAGGTCATGAAGAAGTCAAACAGCGGCGAATTCTGCTCCTTGATGTCCTGCGTGAACTTCGCGCCCGAATCGTGCAAGCGCTCAGCGAGCGATGGGTCGTTCATGATGCCCGTGCGGTATTTCTTCGCATCCGCCGTGTCCGTGAAGAGAATCTGATTCTCCTGGATCTCGACGCGGCCGATGTCCTTCTGCTCGATCATATCCATGAACGTGCTGTAGTCCACTTTTTCGAACTGCGCCTGATCGAGATAAGGCCGCGCCATTTCATTGAACATCAGCACGAGAAACAGCATCATGACATAGAACATGAGGAGCGGTTTCTTCGGTTCCTTGACTTCCTTCATAGGGTTTCCTTCTTTGATGGGACTGCCTTCTTTTTGAAAATTATGCGTTCACGTAGAGCGCTTTCACCGTGATGTGGATGTCGTGCACGACCATGCCCGTCATGAATTCGACGGCGTCGCGCGCTTTCTGCTGCGCACCCGCGAGGAGGCTCGGGATGTGGCCGCCATACGACAGCGCGACGGCGCAGGCGATATCGAGTCCTTGGTCCTCGTCGCCGACATAGCGGTGCTTCACATCGACGTGGCCGACCTTGCTGACGGATTCCTCTTTCCCGACGGTCGCCTTCACGATATTCTTGATGACCGTGTCATCGATGCTGAGCTTGCCGTAGTAGCTGAAGACTGGCCGCACGATCGACTTCTCGCCGAGGCGGCGGCGCTTCGTACGCGAGCGTTTGAAAAATGTCTGCAGCGGGTCGACGAGGTAGCCGGAAAAATGCGGCTTCAATTCGATCGTCGGCACGGGGATGATGTGCTTGCCTTGCTTCAGGCGGTAGAAGCGCGCCTTGTCCATCTCCGCCTTCGTCGCGATATCCTCGATGTGGATGATGCGCGAGATGGGCGGCAGGCCGAGGGCATGCGTGATCTTTTGCACCATGTTCTCCGACGTGCCGAGCACGAGGATGCGGTGCGGTTTGGACTCGTCGATGGCCTTCCGCACTTCTTCCGCATGTCCCGGCAGCACGAAGATGGCGCGGCGCACGGCCATGATGCGGCTCTTTTCCTTTTTCGCGGAATGGCCGCCGACGATCTTGCCGTCCTTGATGAGAATGCCATCGTCGATGATGGCATCCGCCTGATGCTTGTGCGCGACGAGCAAAGCGCGATGGCTCTTGCCCGTGCCGCTCGGTCCTACGAGTGCGATGACGTCCATGACCGTTTCCTCCTACGGTAGTCTGCGCGTGAACGTGGCCAAAGGGTTACGTGTTGCTTTCCGGTTGATAAAGCGGCTCCGCATAGACGTCCTCCACGGTGAAGACGCCGACCTCTGCGGGGTAGCGCGTCGGGATGCCGTGGAAATCCGAGCCGCCCGTCTTCTTCAAATGGTATTCGTCTGCCAGAGCGCTGTATTTCGCCGTGTCCGCCGCATCGTGCTGCGGGTAAAACACTTCCAGCCCGTCGATGCCCTCTGCGCAGATATGACGCACGATGTCATCGTCATGAACAAGCTTCGGATGCGCGAGCACGGCCGTGCCGCCCGCCTGATGGATGAGCTCGATGATCTCGGGGACGTCGAGACGATAGTGCGGCACATAGGCGGGCTTGCCTTTTTGGAGGAGCTCGTCAAATGCTTCACGCACCGTCTTGAAATAGCCTTTCTTGATCAGCGCCCGCGCCATATGTGAGCGACTGATCGACTTGCTCGCACCCGCGATGGCGAGGACATCCGTCTCACGCAGGTCGTAGCCGAGCTGCTGGATCTTCTCGACCATTTCCGAAAAACGCGACCAACGCGCTTCCGAGACGTCGTTGAGCTTGTCCGCGAGGTCGCCGTTGTAAATGTCGATATTGTATCCGAGGATATGGATTTCCTGCGTTGGGTGATGCGCGGAAAATTCAATGCCAGGGATGATGTGGATGCCCTTGCACGGGAAATATCCGTTTTCATAAAGATGCGCGACGCCTTCGACCGTATCATGGTCGGTGATGGCGATATAATGCAGGCCGGCCGCTTTCGCAGCAGCCACGAGTTCCTCCGGCGTGAGCTTGCCGTCCGAATACGTCGTATGCATATGCAGATCGCTTGCCATCTTCTTCCCTCCATCACATGGATTGGCGGACACTCCCCCGTGAGCGCCCTTCTGAACTATCTATATAAGATTCGGCAAACGCGAAAAAATTCCTGCTTTTCTCGTTATTTTATTCTTCGCGGATGTAAATGCGGTGAATGTCCGTCGTCCGGTTCGCCCTCTCATCAATAGTAATCACGACGGCGGAATAGACGGACGGTCCCTCGGCAACATCGAAGCGCACGGGACGCTGCGTCTGGAAGCGGAACAGGATCTTGTCCACATCGACGCCGAGCACGGAGTGCCACGGGCCCGTCATGCCGAGGTCCGTGATGTAGGCCGTGCCGCGCGGCAGAAGGCATTCGTCCGCCGTCTGCACATGCGTGTGCGTGCCGACGACCGCATGCACACGGCCGTCGAGATACCAACCCATCGCAATTTTTTCCGACGTCGTCTCCGCGTGGAAATCGAGGAGAAGGATATCGCACGATTCTTTCATCTCGCGCAAGAGTTCTTCGACCTTCTGGAACGGATCGTCAAGCGGCGGCATGAACGCGCGTCCGGAAAGATTCATGACGCCGATGTTTTTCGCCTTGAACGGATAGATGCAGAAGCCCTTGCCCGGCGCGTTGCCTGGGTAATTCGCGGGACGGATGAGGAACGGCTCCTGGTCGATGAACTCGAGCACGTCCTTCTTGTCATAGACGTGGTTGCCCGACGTCACGATGTCCGCGCCGCCCTGGTAGAGCTCGTCGAGCGCCTTGCGCGTGAAGCCCTTGCCGGCCGCGCAGTTCTCGCCATTCACGATGACGACATCGATGTGCTCCTTTTCACGAAGCTCGGGCGTATAGGTACGGAACGCGCGTCGGCCGTTGTGGCCGACGACGTCACCGACAAACAAAATTTTCAAAAATGGTCACCTTCATTTATTGGTTGTAGACGACGACGCGGTCGCCTTCGCGGATGCCCAAGAGTTTTTCCTTCAGCCGATGCTGGCGCACGGCGCCGAGCATATGGTCGAGGAGGTTTTCCTGCTCGACCTCGAAATTCGGATCGAGCGGATCGCGCTCATCGAGCAGCAGCGTTTCGGGAAACGCGTCATACAGGATGTCGGCCACGAGCGATAGCTCATCGCGCGTGAGGCTTTCGACATCGCGGATCAGATGGAGGAACGAGATCGCTCCTGCCGTCTCCATCTCAAGGCTCACGACGCGCGCACGAATCCCCGAGAGATTGAGGAACGCAGCCACCGACTCCGCGAGGAGCTTCCCGAGCTTGTCAAAGCGTACTTTCGTCACAGGCTCCTCGATGGAGAACGTCAGGCGGATCGTGTCATCTTTCGGCTCATAACTGACGCGCGTGATTTCCTCGTAACAGACGAGGATCGATGCGAGCAGGTTCACGCCCTCTTTGCTTGGCTTCTTCCGCGCTTTTTTTCGGAATGGGAAGGAAAACATCAGACTCACCTCTTTCATCTGTGCAGACAAACGTTTTGAGAAAAAGCGGAGATGGCGCGACATGGCGCAATCCCCGCTTCCCTCTGTGTATAGTCGTTTCTATATGGTCTTTCGTTATTTTCGAAGTCAGATCAATGTGTGGGTTATTTGGCGTAATCGACGACGCGCGTCTCGCGGATGACCGTGGCCTTGATCTGGCCCGGATACTCGAGATCGCTTTCGATTTTTTTGACGATGTCGTGCGCGAGCGCTGCCGCTTCGGCATCATCGACTTTGTCCGGTTTCACCATGACGCGGATCTCGCGGCCCGCCTGGATGGCGAAGCAGCGCTCGACCCCGTCGAACGACTCGGCGATTTCTTCGAGGCGCTTCAGGCGCTTCAGATACGATTCGAGGCTCTCGCGGCGTGCGCCCGGGCGGGCGGCCGACACGGCATCCGCGGCCGCGACGAGCACGGCTTCGACACTCGTGGCCTCGCAGTCGCCATGATGCGACGCGATGCAGTTGATGACGTCTTTCGACTCGCGGAACTTCTTGCCGATGTCCGCGCCGATGCTCGTATGCGAGCCCTCGACCTCGTGGTCGATGGACTTGCCGATATCGTGGAGGAGTCCCCCGCGCTTCGCGAGCATGACATCGCAGCCGAGCTCCGCCGCCATCGTGCCGGCGAGATGCGCGACCTCGATGGAATGATCGAGCACGTTCTGCCCGTACGACGTACGATAACGCAGACGGCCGAGCAGCTTGACGAGCTCTGGGTGCAGGCCGTGCACGCCCGTGTCGAACGTCGCCTGCTCGCCGGCTTCCTTGATGCGCTGGTCGACTTCGCGCTTCGCTTTCTCGACCATTTCCTCGATGCGGGCCGGATGGATGCGGCCGTCCTGGATGAGCTTCTCGAGCGCGATGCGCGCGATCTCGCGGCGCACGGGGTCAAAGCCCGACAAGATGACGGCTTCCGGCGTATCGTCGATGATGAGGTCGATGCCCGTCAGCGTCTCGAGCGTGCGGATGTTGCGGCCCTCACGGCCGATGATGCGGCCTTTCATCTCATCGTTCGGCAACGCGACGACGGAGACCGTCGTCTCTGCGACGTGGTCCGCCGCATTGCGCTGGATGGCAATGGAGAGGATGTCGCGGGCCTTCTTGTCCGCCTCATCCTTGAGCTGCTGCTCATACTCTTTGATTTTCACGGCCTTCTCATGCTTGAGTTCCTCTTCGGTCTCCGTCATGAGAATGTTCTTCGCTTCGTCAGACGTGAGTCCCGAGATGCGCTCGAGCTCCGTCTTCTGCTTTGCGTGCATCTCGTCAACAGCGGCCTGCGTCTTGTCGATGCGGGCTTCCTTGCGGGCGAGCTGCTCTTCCTTCTTCTCGAGAGATTCGAGCTTGCGGTCGAGGTTTTCCTCCTTCTGCACGACGCGACGTTCCTGCCGCGAAATCTCGTTCCTGCGATCCTTCGTCTCGCGGTCGAGGTCCTGGCGGAGACGGTTGATCTCGTCTTTCGCCTCGAGCAAACGCTCTTTCTTCTTCGCTTCAGCTTTCGCCTCGGCCTCGGTCACGGCATCCGAAACGATTTTTTTCGCTTCGGCCTCCGCCGACCCGATCTGCGCTTCCGCGCTGCGTTTTCTGGCTGTATAACCGGCGCCTGCGCCGATGATCACTGCAATGACTACCGCTAAAATTGTAACGATAATGGTATTCACCCCCTGTTGAACTATACCTTACTATTTTATCAGCCAAAGGAAAGAACGTCAATCAAAAACCTAGGACATTCTGCTTAAAGTCCCGCTTCGTGGCGAAGCTCCTCGAGCGTCTCGATGCGCGGCTGTGCGAGGAACATCTGGAGGCGCGATTTCTCGAGGTCGCGCTCGATGTAGTAGAGCTCGTTCGGCGCGTCATCTGCGGGAAACGCAATCGTGTACTCGTGATAGAGCTTGTCGGACATGGACTCCGGCGCGCGCGTCGACCGCACGGCATAGGCGCGGAACGTGTCGGGAAGCTTCGCCAAGAGTTCCTTTTCTTGCTCCTGGATCTCTGTGACAAGGCCGCGATACGCCGTGAGCGCCTGCTCGGCGCCCTCTTTCGCATGAGCGAGCACGATGAGGTCCTCCGTATGCAAAAGTTCCGCCAGATTATAGGCCCGCTGCGCCGGCTCCATGGAGTTCAAAATCTTTTTCTGCGCGCACGCCTGGCAATAGCCTTCGGCCTCGTTCGTGAACGCAACGCCATCCGTGATTTCGCCCATGTACGGAAACCGCAGGCCGAGGTGATCGTAGATGCGGCGCTCCTCCGCGAGCTTGCCCTTCGAATAATACGTCACGCCGACATTGCGGTACGGCACGCGCGTGATTTTCCCGCACGCCGCGCAGCGATACTCTTTCGCCACGAGGTTCACAGCGATGTCACGCTCGGGATTCGGTTTGAAGAATGCGTACGGCACCGTTTCGACGAACGAATAATGGAATGCCTGGGCTAGATTTTCCGTGATGCTCATAAATTACTCCTTTTCACAAGAAAAGCCCGGAAGCCGAGGCTCCCGGGCGGACGTTCTTTGGAGGCGACATTCAGAATCGAACTGAAGAATAGGGGATTTGCAGTCCCCGGCCTTACCACTTGGCTATGTCGCCGAAAAAATGGAGCGGAAAACGAGACTCGAACTCGCGACCCCCACCTTGGCAAGGTGGTGCTCTACCACTGAGCTATTTCCGC
>Ga0256404_1001250_pt1 | contig 63004 bp, 60 predicted proteins | sample RumenRJG_01DNA_FD_185990 | JGI IMG/M metagenome (GOLD analysis project Ga0256404, IMG submission 185990) | Bovine rumen microbial communities from Lethbridge, Alberta, Canada - RJG_01 | ecosystem: Host-associated > Mammals > Digestive system > Stomach > Rumen | place: Canada: Alberta | collected...
GCAAAAAGCATTCCAAAACCAGTCAGAAAAAACAGGACCAAAAATACGTTTCGGGAAATACGGTTCATTCTTCATTCCCCTTCTTTTCCGCATGTTTTTCCGCTACAGAAAGAACATTCGATCCAAACGCCCTGAGGGTAATGCAGGCGCCTAATACAAAAGGAAGGTATTCCGCTGCAAAACGCCATAAAACAGCCAGTATGCCCACGGTACCATTAGGAACGATCGGGGAGAACAATACTACAAAGCCAGCCTCCGCAATACCGCTGCCACCCGGCGTAGGAGAAAAATAAAGCACCAGGTTCAGCAGGTACATACGGCCCAGGACCTGTACCAGGTCAAAAGGAAACTGCAGCCCCATAAAAAAACAGGGAACCGTAAGATAAATAAAGGTAAGGCTTACCCCTGACTCGATAAAGGCCCGAAGTACCATTACAGGTTGTTTCCCCATAATATAAACGGCCTGGCGGAAATCGTGATACCAGCGGAACGCCTGGCGCCGCCGTTCATGTTTGAAGTACTGGGAAAAGTAATAAATGATCCGCTCCGGGTAATCGGTCCGCATCAGCAAAACGGCAGTAACCGGTATGGCAATAAAAAGCATGGATACCATCACGATAACCGGCATAGGGATCCAACTGGTAATGGCATCATCCTGTTCCATGAAAAAAGGAACCATAATGATAAGGAAAAAAATGGACATAATGGTCCGGACCAGGATGATCAGCGTGGAACGGGCTACCGGCACCCCTGCCCTGCGCATGAACATGACCTGGGCAATGGCCCCGCCGGAGGCACCGGGAGTGAGAAGGGCAAGAAAATAATTGCTGAGGACTACTTTCGTCACATCCGGCAGTGAAAGATCCTCCCCTGTTATCCTCGCCAGCGTCAGAAGACGGGTTCCGTCAAAAAACAGGCCGATTGCAAGGGATCCTAACGCGCACAAAACAGACCATGATGAAAACATGGTCAGATAATCAATCGCCCGGATATCAAATGTAAAATAGATGACTGTTGCTGAAATAGCCAGTACAAAAGTTACTAACAGTGCAATTCTCTTGTAAAGTTTATTACGATGCATTCCCTGAGCCACCAATTCCCTGCTACGTCCCCTCCCCGCAGCAGTAAATTTTATCTTTCTTTCCTGTTTTAACATCTGTCAGATAAAACCGGCAGCAAAACAACTGTAGATGAACTTCTTTCTTTTAAATGTATTTTATAATTTTTTCGTATTCGCAAAATGCAGTTTCACATAATGCCCCAGGGCTTCTTCCCCCTGTTTCTGCATCAGGCGCCGGGCGGCATTGGTCGCCGCTTCCCCGCCGCCTTTGGGGATCCGTCCGATGCCGGCGGTTTTCCCAAGTTCCTCTATCTCCCTGAGGAACGAAGCCCTTGCCAGCACACTGGCCGCAGCCACGGCAATATCTTCTTCCGCCCGGGGCCGCTGAAACACCTGCATATCCGGCGCAAAGGCACGTACCCCTTCAGGGATACTTTCATTTTTGGCAAACTGGTCCACCAGGGCCCAACTGCACCGGGGACATTTCTGCCAGGCCTGTTTCAGGGCCGCAATATGGCCCAGCGCCAGCAAAACATTTAAAGATCCGCCCTGGCCCTGAATCTGTTCATAGCGCATATTATATACGTGTGGCTTCATGATCAGCACGCTGTAAGCCAGCGCGCTCTTTTCAATCACTTCCGCCAGCTCCAGCACTTTTGCATCCGACATGGCTTTGCAATCTTTTACCCCGGCTTGCAGCAACCCTTCCCCGCCCTTTTGATCAAGGCAGACAGCCGCAACTACCAATGGTCCAAAATAATCGCCTTTGCCGCTCTCATCGCTGCCCATCCATACACCGGGGAAACCCGGTTCATCTGCAAGTAAAAGCCGGGCCTGGGAAGAACTGAAATGAATTTCTCCCCGGTTTTCCATTTTATTCTGACTTCCGTTGTTTCCGCGGGCTCCGGACACCCCTTCGGATTTTTTATTATGCAGCGGGATTTCCTGTACCAGCTTCGCCGCACGGGCCTGCAGTTCGTCATCGCCGCCGCCCCAGACCAGGCTGATGCCTTTTTTACCGTTGTACACATTAAGTGTTACTTTTTTCCCGGTACCCGTCAGAATAATCTGGGCGCCGTAATTGATCTTTTTAGTCTGGACATTTCCCAACGAGCACAGTGTTTCTTCCAGTAAATCAATATACTTTTCAAAGTCCAAAACGAATTCCTCTGTTTTCTTAAGTTTTTTTAATGAGTGATCGTATTTAAAATAGTATTCAAGGATCAATTCTGAAACGATCATCCATCCGCCTGCATACCCTGAGGCGAATAAGCGTAATCTCTCATCAATATTCTTTCATAGCGGCTGCTGCCACAGCTTTCAGGGGCTGGCCGCTTTTTTCCGCAATCTGCCTGCAGTCTTCAAATTCCGGGGCAGCATTCACCACCTGGCCATCCAGCATGCCTTCCTTTACGCGAACCTCTCCCCAGGGAGTGGAAACCTTTTTCCAGCTGCGGGCCAGCGCCGTACGCTGTACAGGATAACTGCGAATACCTAACGTAGTAGTTTCCGTAAAAATAATTTTCTGCAGGACCGGCTGGGATTCCTCACTGCACAGAACTTTCAGCATCTGGGCAGGGCGTCCTTTTTTCATGACAATGGGCTGGAACCATGCGTCCAGCGCCCCTGCCGACAGCAGTTTTTCCAGTACATATGGAAGGATTTCCGGATTCATGTCGTCCAGATTACACTCCAGCACAAGCAAAGTTTCTGCCGCATTTTCCGATACCGGAACAGCTGCCGCTGCTCCCAGAGATCCTGCCGCATTCGTTACGCCACCATCCCATGTACCGCAATTGATGCGCAGCACATTGGGAATGGCAACATCCCTGGTTCCGGCTCCATAACCGATACGTTCACCGATAAATCCTGCCGGCACTTCTTCCACGGGAACCGCCAGTACTTTCAGCAGGGCAGCGCCGGTGGGAGTTGTCATTTCTTTGTCTACGGTTCCCCTGTAATGGGGCAGTCCCTGCAATAATTCGGCAGTAGCAGGAGCAGGTACAGGCATCTGCCCGTGGGCACACTCTACAAAACCAAAGCCGGTATTGACCGGAGCCGTAAAAATTTTTTCAATCCCCAGATACTGCAGAGCCAGAATATTTCCCACCACATCGATAATCGTATCAATAGCGCCTACTTCATGGAAATGAATCTCCTCCACCGTGGTTCCGTGGACTTTTGCTTCCGCCCGGGCTATGGCAAGAAATACCTCTTTAGCTTTGGATATTACATCAGAAAAAAGATCAGACTGATCCAGAATTTTTTCTATATCGTGAAGGTTCCGGTGCTCGTGGTGATGGTGATGCTGGTGTTCATGAGCATGTTCATGGCTGTGTATATGTTCCTGTTCGTGATGATGATCATCACAGTGCACATGGTGATGATCATGCCCATTCTCTTCTTTTACTTCACCGTGACTGTGGGCAATGCCATGGGCATGCATCCATGCATGGTCATGGATCTCTTCCCCTGAATGAGCATCGTCATGTTCATGCTCATGATGATGCCCGTGACTGTGATCATGTTCATGCTCATGTTCATGTTCGTGTTCGTGACTGTGCTCGTGAACATGTTCGTGATGGTGTTCTTCCGGCAGCACAACGTTAAAATACCGGGCCTGAATCCCGCTCTTGTTCACACTTTTATTTACCAGTTCGTACTCGCCCAGGTGCAGCTTTCTGAATTCTTCTTCCAGATACGCAAAAGGCACCCCTGCATCAATCAGGGCCCCAAGCATCATGTTGCCGCTGATTCCGGCAAAGGGTTCTATGAATAATGCTTTCATTCTGTTCTCCTAATTATTTTTAACGCAAATGGTTGATAATGCTTGCCATCCGTCCGGCGCCAAACCCGTTGTCAATATTTACCACAGCTACTCCTGCACTGCAACTGTTCAGCATTCCCAGCAATGCGGACAGGCCTTTGAAGTTGGCTCCATAGCCTACGCTGGTGGGAACCGCAATGACCGGTTTGTCTACCAGGCCCCCTACCACACTGGCCAAGGCCCCTTCCATACCGGCAATGACAATAACCACATTGGCGCTGCGTATCTCGTCCACTTTCCCCAGAAGACGATGGATCCCGGCCACACCCACATCGTAGATGCGCATCACCTGGTTGCCCATCAGTTCCGCTGTAATGGCCGCTTCCTCAGCAACGGGCACATCGCTTGTACCGGCCGTTATCACCGCTATTTTATGTTCCGGGTCCTTTGGCAGCGATTCCCGTTCCAGCACGATGAGCCGTGCCTGGGGATAATACACGGCATCGGGAACCATTTCTTTTACTACTTCATACAATTCCTCCGAAGCCCTGGTCCCCAACACATTGGCGTGCCGGGCAGCCAGCACCGACAAAATGGATGAAGCCTGCTGAATGGTTTTTCCTTCACAATAAACAACCTCGGGGAAACCCCGCCGCAGGCTGCGGTCATGATCCAGCCGGGCGTAACCTAAATCGGTCACGCTGAGCCGGTGAAACGTATCCAGAACCTCTTTTTCTGTCAGCCGGCCGGCTTTATACGCAGCCAGCGCTTCACTCATATCTGTTTCGTAACTCATGGTCTCCTCCGGAAACAGAAATTATTGCAAACAACACAATTCATTTCGTTTTCCATACATGCGCAAAAAGTAATTTTGTTCGCTATTATTTGATTATGTCATCGAATATCACGCGATTACTGCAACCATACTCTGATGCAATAATCATCCTTCTATATTCAGGCAGTTTTCTGCGCGTTCTTTTTCTCTTTGTATTCTTCCGTTAATAAATAAATCAATGGCACAACCACCAGGGTCAGCAGGGTAGAAGTGGTAAGGCCGCCAATCAGGACCACGCCCATGCTCTGCCGCAGTTCCGCGCCGGCGCCGATGCCCAGCGCAACAGGAAGCATGCCCAGCATGGTGGAAAGGGTCGTCATAAAGATTGGCCGCAGACGCAGGGAGCAGGCTTCCAGAATTGCTTCTTTCAGGGGCATTCCGTTTTCCCGGGCCTGGTTTGCATAGTCTACCAGCAAAATCGCATTCTTGGTTACCAGGCCTAACAGCATGGTAACGCCGATCAGGGACATCATGTTGCCGGTCTGGTTCGCTACCAGAAGCCCCAGCACGGCGCCGATGATGGCGAAAGGCAGACTCATCATAATAACAAAGGGCTGGGAAAAGCTTTCAAATTCGGCAGCCAGCACCATATAGATCAGCACAATGGCCAGCACGACCGCCTTCACGATTTCCCCGAAGATACGGCTCATCATATCGGAGTTGCCGATCAGTTTGTAACGGTAACCGATATCCATGTTCAGTTCCGGAATCAGCTGGCCTTCAATCACCTTCAGCAGATCGCCGGGAGACGTGCCTACCGCGTTGGAATACACGCCGATCTGGCGCTGACGGCCTTCCCGGTCGATACGGGTAGGACCGGAACCCAGCTTCACTTCCGCCACATCGCCTAAGCGCACAAACTCGCCGGATTCAGTAGAAACACGCAGGTTCGCCACATCCTGGATCGTCCGGCGATCGCTTTTATCCATCTGCACGATGATATCATAGTCGTTGTTGCCGATGGTATAGGAGTTACCGGTACTCTTGCCCTGGAACGCATACTGCACCACGCGGCCCACGCTGGCGTTGTCCAGCCCCAGCTGGCTTGCCTTGGTCTGATCCAGCCGTATCATGATCTCCGGTTCCGGATCGATGCCGATTACTTCCACGTCTGCGGAGCCCGGTACCTGGCGGATCTTTTCAGCCAGATCGTTGGCATACTTTGTCAGCCGAACCAAATCGCTGCCCCGGAGACCGATCTGTACCGGCCGGGGATCCCCGCGGCTACCCTGGTTGGTTACTACCGCCACCTGCATTTCACCAATATCCCGGAAATCCCTGCGTAACTCATTCATAATATCCAGCATGCCACGCTTCCGTTCTTCCAGGGGCTTCAGCTTTATTTCGATACTGCCTTCGTTTACCTGGGTCCGTACACCGCCCAGATGCATGTTCGCGACATTCACTTCTTTAATTTTCATGACAGTATCTTCCAAAGATTTCGACCAGGCTGCCATCTGGTCCAGACCGATGCCCGCCGGCGCCTTCATGTTGACCCGGAATTCCCCGGAATCGTAAATCGGCTGCAACTCTGTACCCACGAAGGGCAGCAGGAACAAATTGAATACAAGAGTGGCCAGAGATCCCGCCACGATTTTTTTCGGATGATTGATGGCAAAGGCCATCAGTTCATTGTAAAGACTGCGAACATACTCAAACCCATCGTTAAATTTGTTCACTACAGAATCAATAAAAGCAGGGCGATAGTCCCTGTCTTCTCCTGGTTTCTTCAGCCAGTGGGCCGACACCATAGGCGTCAGGGTGTAAGCGGAAATCGTGGAAAAAGCCAGAGCAAAAGCAACCGTCAGGCCGAACTGCTTAAAGAACTGCCCGATGGTCTCACCCATGCTGCCGATGGGAACAAACACTGCCATCAGGGACATGGACGTGGCCAGAATGGCCAGCACCAGTTCCTTGGTAGCATCGGCCGAAGCCGCAAAAGGAGTCTTCCCCATTTCCATGTGGCGGAAAATATTTTCCACCAGCACGATAGCATCGTCAATCAGGAACCCAACGGCCAGCGACAGGCCCATCAGTGACATATTGTTCAGGGTAAAACCCATAACATCCATCAGGAAAAATGTAGCGATAATAGAAGTAGGAATGGCAAGGCCGCCGATAATGGTAGCCCGCAGGTCCCCCAGGAACAGATAAGTGATGAGAAGGGCCAGGAAACCGCCGAACAAAATGGTGTTCCACACGTCCGCCACGTTCTCCCGGATGTACCGGCTCTGGTCACGGACAACTTCCATATGGATATCAGGCGGCATGTCCTGGGCCATCATCTTTGCCAGTTCCTTGTTGACCGTGTCGATGACCTCTACCGTATTGGTACGGCTCTGCTTGCGCACCGCCATCATAACGGAAGGAACGCCGTTGGTACGGGAAAAGGATTCCGCGTCTTCCCAGCTGTCTTCCAGGTCCGCCACATCCGTAAGGCGGATAGCCTTCCCGTCCTTGTTGGCCACAATGATCTTCTTGAAATCATCAATGGTATTCAGCTTCCCAATGGTGCGGACCGTAATGGTATTGCTGTTGTCCCGCACCTTGCCGCCGGGAGTATTGATATTGGCGCTGTTCACTTTTGCCAGCACCGTCTGGAAGGAAATTCCGTACTGGCTCAGCTTGTCCGATTTTACATGGACCTTGATGGCCCGGTCCGCGGAGCCGTAAATGGAAACGTCGGCCACGCCTTCCAGCATCTGCAGCCCGTCGATCAGTACGTCATTGACGATACGGCGGATCTCGCCGGTGCTCCGTTTATCCGAAGAAAAACTGTAAGACACAATGGCCTGGGAAGCCATATCAAACCGCTGCACTACCGGCTCATCGATATCATCCGGCAGACGGCGGCGCACACCCGCCACCTTTTCACGGACCTCACTGGCCATCTGGCGGGGATCCGTGCCGATCTCAAACTCCAGCACGGTCTGGGAATACCCTTCCCGAATCGTCGATGTGATTGTCTTAATGCCGGAAACCTGGCTGACCCTGCTTTCAATGGGTTTGGTAACCAGGGTTTCCATTTCCTCCGGCGCCGTGCCTTCATAGGTTACGGTAACGCCTACCATGGGCAGGTCCACGTCAGGGTACAAGTCTACGCCCAGCCCCGGATAGGAACGGATACCGAAAACGATCAGCACCAGAATGAACATGGTTGTAAAAACCGGTCGTTTTATAAATGTTTCAATCATTCGTTTGCCAAGCCCTTCTCTGAAACCTTCACATCCGCGCCTTCACGGACCTTGTTCAGCCCGCCGGTGATGACATGATCCTTCTCGCTGACGCCGCTTAACACTTCCACCAGGTTTTCCCCGATATATCCGGTAGTCAGTACCTTGCGCACTGCTTTCCCGTCCTCAATCACATAACAGGTACGCTGGTCGTCCCGCATGGAAATAGCCGTCATAGGTATGGTCAGGGTGTTAGCCTTAGGAATGGCCGTGATCAGCGCTTCCGCGTACATGCCGCCCCGCAGCCGGTTATTGCTGTTATCCACGGTAACCTCCGCCTCAAAGGTCCGGGCAGGCTGCACCGCCACGGGACTGATTCGGGTGATTGTCCCCTTTACCTTTTTGTTTTCCCCACTCATGGAGGGAATGGTAAATTCCACTTCCCCGCCAACGGCCACGCTGTTAACGTATCCTTCCGGAATATCGATCTTCGCCAGCAGGGTAGAAATATCCGCAATATTGAACAGGGCCGTGCCAACCTTGGCATAATACCCTTCTTGGTAATAGCGCTTCTGGATCACGCCGGCCCGGGGTGTGGTCACCGTTGTGCCGCCCAGATCGGATTCTGCAGAATTCAGATTGCCCTGAGCCGCGTCCAGCTTCCCCCTGGCGTTTTCCAGGGCAAACCGCATGTTATCCAACGCTTCCTTGGACACGGCACCTCTTTTATACAGCTCTTCGTACCGCTGCACATCCATGCGGGCTTTTTCAAAATTGGTCTTTGCATCCAGGTAGGAACCTCTGGCGTTCATCACGCCCGCCGCCGTATCCACCTGCTCCAGCACCAGCAGCGCCTGGCCCGCTTCAACAGCCTGGCCCTCCTGCACAAGGACCTTTTCAATACGGCCGTCCACTTTGGCAGCCACGTCAGCCTGCCACACCGGGTCCAGGGTACCGGAGAACCGGAATTTCGGCGTAATGGTCTCCCGCTTCGGGTAGGCGGCCGTAACCACGGCACTCCTTCCCTGCCGGCTGTTCCGCGCCTCTTCATTCCGGGCCATAATATTCGTTATCACCCGGAATGCGACGATTCCTGCCACTACAAGAGCCCCGATTATAAGGATTCGCAACCTTTTGTCCTGCAGATTCATAGTTATTCCTTCCTTCACACAGCGGGCAATTCCCAATGCCACACTTATCCCTCATCAACATAATATATATGGACCCTTCCCCGCACAGACAGGCCTGCGTCCCGATACCGGTCGATCTGCACGTTATCCAGTCTTGCACAGGGATTCTGATTTTCCAACCCTTTTATTAAATGCAGCAGCCCATGCCAGCTACCGGTAAATTCCGCGTCCCAGGAAACTCTTTTAAGCTGCTTCCTGTCAGAGCCGGACGGACGTACCGCTGCAATATTTTTCTTCCCGCTTCCCTTGCCGGAAGAAGGCCCTGACGGATCATTGTTCCGCAGGCTGCGGGCCGTCTTTTCTCCTGTTGAAGCAGAAACGGATTTCCCCGACCGTTCCCCTGAACCCGGGGCACCTGCCACACGTTTCAACTGCCGCACAACGACTCCGCAGTCTTTTGCCCTTCGGTGGATCTGATCTACCAGACTGTTTTCGTCCGGCCGTACCGGGAGTTTACTTTGCAGTCGCAGCAACAACATCTGCTGCTGCATACGCGTTTCCCCTCTGTCAGGACGCTGAAGATACTTACGGTACAGCTCCGCTTCCTTTTGCAGGTAACGGACCTGTTCAGCCATCTGCACAGCATCATAACGCAACGGCTCTGCAACTTCCGTTACCGTAACCGTCAGGAGGATCACTGAAAGCAGCAGTCTGCAGACATGTTTGTTGGTTTCAGTCATGCTCTTTACAAGCATATTAAATTTTTCCAGCCGCTTGCCGGAACCGGTCCGCTGTTTCACCGGGCGTCCCCCTTTCCTTCGGGAACCAGCCCCGCTTTAAGGACAAAGGAGGTTACCGCGCCACCGTCTCCGTTCCGGGAAGTCTGCGACAAATTTTTCTCCCGGCTTTCCCCGATCCGCGCCCGGGAAAAACCGTTCGAATCGTTCAGCCGGTCCGCGAATTGCCTGGACCGGGACAAATCCGCCGCGCATCCCCGTATTTCGATTTCCGGGATTCCATCCTGCTTTCCCCGTATCTCTTCCAGCCAGCAGTCTTCAGGCAAACTTTCTGCCACCGCGCTGAGCACAGGGACCCAGACCACGCTTTTTTCCGCTATCGTCTGAAGGGCCTTGCTGTACTCCCGTATCTGCCGATCCAGTTGTACCTCTTCCCCATACTCTTTCTTAACGGCAGCATAGGGGACCAGCTGCCTGCTGATTTCCTGTAAGGCCTGCCTCTGCCTGTACCAGCCAAAAGCACTGTGAGCAGACAGCACAAGTGACGCAGCCACACATATGGCCGTCAGGCCTTTATACCCCCAGATGACGGTCTTCTGTTTCCACTCCACCCCGGGCAGCAGGTTGACAGGCATCTCCGTTCCCCCGGGTTCTTTCACCGTAACAGCGGTGAGCCGGGCCTGCAACATATCAGCCCATCGGGTCAGGGCATCCACCGTCTCCCGGGGCAAAGCCGCCAGCAGGAACAATTTTTCCCCGGGTTCTTCCCCTTCCTGCCAGGAAATTTCCGGAGTCCCTTCCCCCGTCCCATCTTCCCAGGGAAGGAGCGCCGCCCGGTAAGTCCCCGGTTCAAAAGGAACATACCTGCTGCTTTCCCAGCGGATCCATTTTTCACGGGTTTCCGGACTCAGGTCCGGCAGACGGATCTGCTGCAGGTACGCCTGCCTGCAGTCCAGCACAAACCTGCATCGCCGGATGCGAATGTGTTTTTCTTCCAGTACAGCCTGCAGCCACCCGGCCATTTCCTCCGGATGGTTCAGGTAATTAAAATTACAAAATGTTTTCGGAAACTCAATTTCATGCCGGCTCTTTCCATGACAGACACGAATTTTCGTTTCGTCCGTAAAAAGTGATGTCTCTTCTCCCAGTATCCTGTTTAAAATATAAATTTTTTTATCCATGACGGTACTGCCTCCTGCCTACATAAACAGGGAACCGTACCAGTCCAGGACCGGGACAGAGAAAAAGAAACTCAGGAACGCGCCGACACTGAGGAACGGCCCAAAAGGGATCCGCGTTTTCATGGACGCCTTTTGCAATGCGCACAGCAGCAGAGCGGCCAGCCCGCCTCCAAGAAACGCCAGAGCCAGGCCCACCAGTATGCCCGGGAACCCCAGCCATATCCCCAGCACTGCCGCGAATTTCACATCCCCCAGGCCAAAACCGCCTTTACTTACAACATAGATCAGACCCGTCAACAGACATCCCCCGGCAAAACCGGCAGCCGGAACCTGCCAGCCTGCACCGGAGACACGAATATAAACCAGGCCTGAAACACAAAGCGCCAGCAGGATCTCGTCCAGAATGATCATATGCCGGAAGTCGATATAGGCTTCCAGCGCCAGGCCGTACAGAAAAATCCAGACTAACGCCAGCCGCACACCCCCGGTCAGAGAGTGCCCGGCAAAAAGAAATAAACTACCACTGACCAGCCCAAACAGCAGACCGTACTGCCAGGGAACCGGTCCATACCGGTAATGCAAAATCGCAGAGCCGGCAGCCCCAGACAACAAACAACAAAACAACATACTCATTTCCACGGTAACGCCCCTTTCAACAGAGCCCTCAGGCTCATCCTGAACATCTGCCGTGAAAAGAAAATCTGGCTTTATGCGCCGCCATTTACCGCAGCAATTTTTATATCCGCAGAAGGACACACGCATACATAGTAATTATATCACTGAATGCCCTTTATTGCATAGGAAGATTTGCAAAAGAACAGGATTTTACTTTTTTTTCACAAAAAAACAGCAGCCTGCCGCAAAAACAGGCTGCCATTAAGGAAGCACAAATCAATCAGTGGTTCCTCAGTGTCCGTGAATCAGATCCGTTCCAGACGGTCTTGCTTCTTTCTCGGCACCAGGAACAGAGGCACGTATTCGATGAGTATGTTGGAAGTTTCCAGCCCAAACCACTGGAACGGGTTGCCGCCGACACGGCGGATCAAATACTTGGCGCGGATCAGCAGATCGTCCACTTCATCAATTTCATCTTCCTGGGGCATCATTTTCCGGATCATGCAGAATTTAAACGAACCTACATCGGAAGGCCCGTAAATGGAATGCCGCCGGTTCTGCTTCGGCAATTCCCCCGAGGCAAGCAGCTCACCTACGATCTGCCTGAGATAAACATTGACGCTGGGCCGTACCTTGTAACCCAGATACAGATTCACATGGAAGACATAATCCGTTCCTAAAGTTTCCACCTCATACTGTTTCTGAAACGGATAGTTGGTGATGTTGACGCAGATGAACCAATAGGCATTCGCCCGCTTCGGTTCTTTATCCAGAATCGAATACAGGATATCCCGGTCGATTCTCTCAGGATCTTCCTCTTTGACCAGATAGACCATATTGTGGCTGGTTAAGGGAATGCGTACATCGTTCTGCAGGTTTTTAATAGCCTGCAGATGATCCCGCATATTCAGGAAAATATTCTGGGCCTGCTCGATCTGGGTCCCCCGGTACCATGCGATCATGATAAAGAGGACGGCCGCGGAAATGATGATTGCTACATAGCCGCCTACTACAAATTTGCCCAGGCTCGATACGAAAAAGACGCCTTCCAGGGCAAAGAAGATCGCACCGAACAAAATCGCGGCCACCGGACGTTTATGAAGCACCCCGATATAAACGCAGAACAGGATCGTCATCATCAGCATGCTGATGGTAATGGCCAGACCATATGCATTTTCCATCCGGGACCCGCTCTGGAAATAAAGGACTACCAGCACGCAGAAGAACCACAGGGTATTGTTAACAAAAGGAATGTACATCTGCCCTTTCGTGTCAGAGGGATAGAGCACGTTTAAGTGGGGCATAAGGTCAAGGGTGGAAGCTTCCTGCACCAGGGTATAGCTTCCGCTGATCAGCGCCTGGCTGGCGATGATGGCTGCCAGCGCGCTGAGCAGGATAGCCACCGGCCGCATGGCTTCCGGCAGCATCACATAAAAGGGATTGAGGTCCTCAATAGCCTGTATGACCGGATTGGCCTGGTTCTGGATGATCCAGACGCACTGTCCCATATAATTTAAGATCAGACAAATTTTGACAAAGGGCCAGCTGACCATGATGTTGCTCCGGCCCACATGCCCCATGTCCGTATACAGGGCTTCCGCACCGGTGGTACACAGGAACACGCTGCCCAGGATCATTAAGCCCACCTTATTGTGGGGACTGAACAGGACCTGCACCGCATACACCGGATTTAACGCCCGTAAAATAGAAAGATCCCCAAGGCTCAGCCAAAGTCCCGTAATGCCCAGGAATAAAAACCACACCATCATCACCGGCCCGAACATCCTGCCGATGGAACTGGTGCCGCTATGCTGGATCATGAACAGGAGACTGATGATCGCCAGGGTGATCACGATCACGATGGCCTGTCCGCTACCGAGAAAATTGTTCACCGCATCAATACTGCGCAGCCCTTCCACGGCGGTCGTGACAGTTACCGCAGGGGTCAGTACGCCGTCGGCCAGCATGGTGCAGCCGCCGATCATTGTGGGAACGATCAGCCACTTTCCGCAATTGCGGACCAGACTGTAGAGGGCAAAAATCCCGCCTTCGCCGTGATTGTCAGCCCGCAGCGCGATCAGCACATGCTTTACGGTCGTCAGCAGCGTGATGGTCCAGATCACCAGCGAAAGGGAGCCTACAATAAACTCCTGGTCCACATTGGCTATGCCGCCATTCCCTTCCACGATGGATTTCATAACGTACATGGGAGACGTACCGATATCGCCGTATACTATGCCGAGGGCAACAAGGAACATTCCCATACTGAATTTATGATTATGTTCAGCCTGATTCTCCTGCATACCAACTACCTCCCGGTCGAAGCATTAATACTTTAGGACGATTTAATTTTAACATATTTACTCTAAAAAAGCTATTTTAAACATACGCCGGTTCACACCGGACGGTTCTCTGATATTTTACCTTCTTACAAACCCTTCGCAAATTCCCGAATCTCTGCCAGCTTAGCTTCCGAACCGTTTTCTTCCCCAGCCGCGGTAATGATACCTGCGTCCTCTATGCCCGTATACGCAAGCATATCCTTATATGTTGCAATGGCTCTGGCATAGGGATTGGGAGAACCGGAGCTGAGAAGCAGCGCAGACTTTTTCGCCTTTCCTTTTTATTATTTTATACCGAAACGGGAAAGCCGTCACAAAAAGTTGAACTTTTTTAGCAGTGTGATAAGATTATTGTACTGTTACAAACTTAATACTATACAGGCGCCCGTTGCCACCGGGTAACGGGAAAACGCCGTTTCTTTATCGTAAGGTCACAGAAGATAAAGAAACGGCGTTAATTTTTTACAGGAGGTACGGTTATGAAATGGATCTTGCTGGTTCTGGCAGGCCTTCTTGAAATTACATGGGCCTGCGCCATGAAATACTCCCAGGGCTTTACACAGCTTGTGCCCAGCGTGGTTACCGCAGTCAGCTACATGGCAAGCGCCGTGTTTCTTTCCTTTGCCCTAAAAGAACTTACCTTAGGCACGGCCTATGCCATGTGGACAGGGTTCGGCATTGCAGGAACAACCCTTCTGGGAATTTTTCTTTTTCAGGAAAACCTGACAGCGCCCCAGGCCTTTTGCGTTCTGCTTATTATGGGCGGAATCGCCGGATTAAAACTGCTTTCCGGGGAGTAAAGGGTGGGGTTAGATTCATGTTTAATGGTTTTACGATGCACCCTGCCCGTATCGTATTACTTTAAATACCCAGCTCCATACAAGATAAATAACCACATTCACATCTTACGCGAACCCTTTGTCCGTACATACCTGTTATTGCTACATTTGGCGTTTTTCCGCACTTTGGGCAAAATGTTGTCACCTTTCCTGTCGTGCGCATCTCTTGTATTGCTTTTCTCACTAACATATTCGATAAGGACCGGTTTTGTGAAATATTTTTGTTTTTTCCATATCCATAAAGTAGCACCTGTATGTGTATGACCATCTTTAGGCATACGATTCTCCATTTTTTTCATATCGTGTGCCTTAAAACAACAGAGTTGGATAAACAATATTCAGGATTTCCCATACTGTTCCCTTATCTCCTGCCGCAACTCATCAAATGTTTTCTCTCCTTTTTTCACTTTGATAACTTCATTAAGAAAATCTTCGCTTAAAAACATATTCTCTATGGCCATAGTAGCAGCAACATCCTTAATTTCTTTATTTTCTTTTGTACATTCAATAATCATGATATAATCTACTCCTTAATAATAGCTTATGCTTTCTCTATCATACCTGCAGTTTCAATTATTTTATATGGCCATGTTTTTCTAATCTTGCCCTTATTGCACCCCTAGTTCGTTCATGGCTTTTAGCTATTTGGGAAATTTTCATTCCTTCTGCATATTCGTTTTCCAGCATTTCATCCTCTTCTTCATTCCATGGCAGGCCAGCCCGCGTAGGTTTGGTTTTGACAGCATTTCCTTTAGGTTCCTGCTTTTCTAATTTTGTTACTGATTTAACGCTGGCTGGATTATATTTTAAAATAATTTTTCCTTTTTCCAAAAAATAGAAAGTTTCCAAAAGCTTACGTAACTTCTTATTGTGCTTTTTTTCAATTTCCAAATAAAGGAACTCTGGCAAATTATCATCGGGAACATTTTTCAACAATGCCAAACATTCTTCTCTTAAAGGCTTTGCGGTTTTTCCGGTTAACCGTCTTTTATACTTGTCTATTATTTGCCGAACACGTTCACGTGATATTGAATACGCATTTCCAATATCTTGTAAAGTTTTTCCCTCCAACATGTACATGCTTAAAAATTCTAAATTTCTTTTAGCCGTATCTCTCCTTAATTTCGTTGATAATGTACTAATAAAGTTTTCTATCAATAACTTAATTTTTTCTCCGATAACCTCATTGTTTACATCGGCCTCAGATTCCGGCGTATACATACCATTTGTTTCATCAGCAAGAATGCCTTTTTCTGTCATGGTTAAATCGTTATTTTCCATTATTTTCATATCTCCTTGTTTGCAGTACATATTAAATGTTTTTATATAATTCTACATTACATCAAACCATTCCTGCCACATAATCCTGATAAGCGCAAAAAACATAATAACAGACTAATCATTCATATAATACTCATGCCAACAACCTGGCCTTTACGCAGATCAAAAAGCATTCTGCCTGTAATTCCGCCAACTGATATCCTGCCACTATTAGTAATGAATAACATGTACTCAGAATCAGGCGGTTGTTTTCCATCTCCCCTAGTAAAATCCGGCTGGCCGTATGCTTCAATTATAAATTTCTTTGGCGTACCTATCATGATACCATCAATAGTTGCTACCTTGTCATAACCTTTTACTGTTATAGAAACAATTTTGTTATTTTTAAAAACAATTGTGAACTGTGAACCACCTTTCCCATATTCATACGTCATTCGATTCGGGTCGATTTTATAATTTGAAATTTTCGCAGGCTTTCCATAAATCATCTCAACTTCCTTAACCGTTTGACCAATGCTAAGCGCCCCTATAACCATGCGCTCATCCGCAATCTTTGCTTCACCTGTTGCTACCAATAAAAATTGCAGGAATAATAAAACGAATAATTTCTTCATGCTGTTCCACCTTTCCGTAATAGCCATAATAACCTGACAAACGACATATAAACAAAAAATTAAAGCTTTATCGTCAAAATAACGTGTACCAATGTAAACATGAACACCCCTAACTGCATGACGATTAAAATTTATACACTAATTTAACGTTTAATACCACCATCCAGCAGCCACATTTCATCCATGCCAGCAGCCTTGCGAAGGTAAAACGAAGGATCCATGTTCATATGAGCGTAATATGAAACAGAACAGCCTTCCGCACAAAACTTTCTCCCGTACTGATCCCGGGCCACAATAGCCCAGTTTCCTTCATGTCTTCGGGTATCATCTGATTTAGCAAACATATCGAAGATTAGATCGCAGAACACCTGTAACTTGATTCTCGGCAGACGCAACACTTGTACGACACCACTTCGCCGGTCACTAAAACGGAATACGCCTTCATTGTTCAATGACATTTGCTGTTCATTATTTCCTTTCCAACTGGTTACTGAAATACTTTTAACAAAATTTGTATCTAATTCTGCGAAAAAATACTCCATAATTTTTTAACCCCGCTTTGCAATCATTTTTTCTATTTTATTCAACCTCTTTTCTGTCACAGGATGGGTAGACCACATTTGATCTAAAAAGCCAGGTTTTGTTTCCCCATAACAAATGCATGCAAGCCCGTCATACAAACCTTTTCCCAAGCCAACATCGCACGCGTAACGATCTGCTTTATATTCATTGCGTCTGGAAAAAAACAACATAACCAAATTGGCCGGAACACAAACTAAAAATTGAACAAGCATAGTTGGTATAGCTACCGCTATGGAAAATATTGCTATCAATATACTCATAAAAGGAATTGGAATATTTGACAATATTTCGCAGACTTTAGTTATCCCGATTAGCAAATTCAGAGCCAGGTTACCGCAGAAATCCATACCTGCAAGGTAAATACTTATATTTGTATCCCCGTTATGCAGATGCCCAACTTCATGCGCCATTATACCAGCCAGTTCTGTGTCATCTAATGCGGTTAGTAATGGACGCGTTACACAAATATGATTATCACCAAACGCAAAAGCGTTGCAGAATTCCTTATCCATCACATAAAGCTTATAAGCTGCCAATGAATTCCCGTTTACAGAACATATCTGAGACATTGCTTTCTGCATTCTTTCCTGCTCCGCCCCTTTTGCCCTACGTGCGCCCATCAACCAAAGGTTAATGCGTTGTGCAATAGAAGTGCTGCATAAAAGACACGGCACAAGCAAAGTGGTTAACGAAAGCGTTAACAGGATACTGTCCCGCCCAGGCGTTACATGAATTAATGTTAAAAAACGGACTACCTTATCCCAAACCTGATAAGGCAGGCAATACCAGGCTACTGTCCAGAAAATAAGAACTATAGCCATGTTGGAAATAAAGGAAAATATTATCGTTAACAGCTTTGACAGCATAATTCCGACACCTCCTTTTATTTTAATTCGTTATTAACCAGTTCTGCAAAACTGATGACCCTGTCTGCTAAACCGAATTCAACGCTTTCGGCCGCTGTAAAATAGTGTTCCTGTCTTGTTACTTCCTCAATTTCCTGCATTGTTTTGCCTGTATGCTTAGCCAGAATGTTGTTTATCTTATCACGGGTAGCCAGTAAATTATCTGATATTGTTTTAATAGAAGTTGTGTTGCCGCCAATAGGACATCCCAGCAACGGCTCATGCAACATCAACTTGCTGTTTGGTAACAAGAAACGGCCATGCTGACCGGTGGCAAACAAAACCGCTGCCATACTGGATGCCGATCCGAGAACCACAACTTTTACAGGAGCAGGACTGGCCTGAATTACATCGTACATTAATAGGCCCGCGTCAACAGATCCGCCCGGACTATTGATCAGAACTGTTATGGGTTTTTCACTTATACAGTTAAGATGATGCATAGCCAATGCAAACTCAAACGCACACTCATGTTCAATTTTGCCTTGTACATGTACAAACCGTTTTTCAAGATTTGCGGTTTCTAGTGAAATAACATTATTTCCATTAGCTGTTCTTTGTATAATCTCCTGCATTTTTACTTTCCTTTCCTAATAAATATTAACAACTCATATTAGTGTTTAACTTACTACCGTAACGCACCCACATTCCGTTTTATGATACCCTTCTCAGTAAACAGTTGCTTATACAAGGGGTCTTCATAAATCCGGTAACGTTGCAGCTCCAAAGGCTTCTGTCCACGACGGAACAGGTATTCCCTGCCAACAGGCAGCGATAAAACTTCATCTTCCGGTTTATTATTCCTTCTTCCAATCTCCCTTGCGGTATCAGGATCATTACCACCTAAATACACAACATTATCTGTGTTATCTATAATCGTACTTGCTGCATCCTTTCCATACATAAACGAAAGCTGGGAAAGACTTTGCACAAGCATCATTACAGAAATACCTTTTTCACGGAAAATGCTGATATGGTATTGAAAATCAGGTATTCTGCCACCTGTAGCAAAATCGTCGCAGAAAACCATCAGTGGAACCGGAATTTGCCCGTCCGGGAATTCCTCCCCGTATTCAAAAAGTTCCTTGAACATGGTTCCCAAAACCAGGTTGGCGAAGGGGTGTAACGCCGGGTTGACAGGACTGGTCAGGATAAACAATACCGTTTTCTGCCTCGCCAAATCTTTAAAATCAATTTGGCTGGCTTTATTCATCATCACTTGCAGCCCATCCGTAAACAAGGTGTTCAGTGCCGTCTGCATGATACAGCGTATATTATTACGGGTGCCGTCCGCGTTTGCGTAATATTGTTGCCAATCTTCATACATACGCGGATCAATCCTTTTCAGCCTTTCAAAATCTTCTTTTGGACAATACTCTGAAACACTGACATTACCTGTATCTTCATCTACATATTCACTTTGTTCTTCATCAATAAAACGGAGTAAATATTGTACGTCTTTCATACGTGCGCGGCGACCGAATTTGTGGATAGCCAGCTTTGCAAAAGCACGGAAAAGACTGGCGCTGCTGTTTTGCCAATAGCGATCCTTTTCTGCATTATCACCGGTACAGGAAATAATATTTTGGGATAGCATTTTCAAATCACTTTCGGTCATTGCGTGAACCATAGGATCATATCCTACGTCAGACAATTCAGGATGAACCAAATCCATTAACTTCACATCATAACCACGTTCTTTTAATACCAAACTATACTGGTTTATTAAGCGTCTCTTGGTCATGGTTACCACCATGCTACGGTTTTGCGAATAAAGAATATTTGGTTCCACAACACTTTTGGTCTTGCCGCCCCCGCTGCTGGAAATTACTAATGTATTGTTGTTAACATTGCTTTTCCGTGGATCTGTACTGTAGAGCCCGTCTGCACCATTACCTAAAATAAGATCGTCATATATTCCTTCCATAATCAAAAATCCTTTCTGCTTTACAATCCAAATTCATTGCAAACTTAATTGAAGTTATAAGATATTATTTTTAAAATTAGGAGCTTCTGTTTTACAATGCTATTGTAACAAGGCAAGACTCCCTTTTGGTTGTTTGCAAACCAACATTTTTTTATACTTAAAAATACTGATGCATACCATTTAATTTTGTGTTATGCTATTTTTATAAAAGAACTAATTTAACATAGGCGGATAATAAAATGAACAATGGAAAACGCACTTTAAACTATACGTTGAATCAAACTAAAAGAATTTTTTTAATGACCAATCAGCTTGAAGATTACAAGTTTAAAGAAATCCCCGATGTATATGATTGGAGTAATATTTTAAACGATTTGGATTTTGACAGGATTAACGAAAAAAGATTGTTAAAAGGGTTTGATAGTTTAACATTGTATTTGAACGATGTAATAAATGGCGGCTTCTGTCATTATTGCGGCATCCCTGCAATCAGTAAAGAGGAACTTGTCGAACATATCAAGAAAACAAATGACGAACTGACCCCAGCTGATCTGTTTTTAATTGCTTTACATGAAAAAGAAGAAAAGAACGGCATTATTATCAAAGAATCCGACATCTATAAAAAGGCCTGTGTCAACAAAGATGTATATTCCAGATTTATTAATATGCGTTACAAACCTTACCATCCCTCAAAAGCTACTGTAATATGCCTTGCATTGGCATTAGAGTTGCCACCGCATCAATTCCAGAAATTTATAAATACTGCAGGCTATTGTATGCAAAATAACGATAATGCTGATAAAATAATTATGTATTGCGTTAACAAAGGCTTTTATGATGTTTTGGTAATCAATGACCGGTTATGCGAAATTTGCGGTGAAAACAATGCACTGGTAAAACCACCAAGAGAAGAAAAAGTTAAAAAGAAAAAAACAAAGATAAAAAAAGAACCCCTAACACAAGAACAAAAGATTGTAGCTTTTTGTCAAAAAAATGCCATTGATATATTGCACACACCGGAAGGTGAAATGACTGTAAGAAACGGAAAACTAGTATACGTTGATGAAAAAAAGAATATTGATAACAGTAAACTTGTAGCAAAAAAAAGCCCCCGTACTATATGATAATTTGGAATTTTTCCTCGCAAACAAAAAAACCAAGGCGTTTGCCTTGGTTTTTTTTATTTGCGAGTTCACCGCTTCGGCGCTTCACCCCGCAGGGCCGCGATATTGCAGCTTAGTTCGCTGATCACATCGGTAAGCCCCGCCAGTTTGTTTTCCATGCGGACTAACAGGAACCAGCTTAAGACTACGGGGAATCCGAAATCTTTAATAAAGCTGAACAGTTCCGTCACTTCCATTGCGCAGCCTCCGTCTACCCTCATTCTACAACGGGGTCGAGAGTAATGGTACGCAGACGTCCTTCCACGGCTTCCACAATGTCGCCGCCGGAAGTGTTGAAGATGTTGTTGTTCACAACTACAGCCATGGCGGAATCAATTTCCGCCTTGGTAATGCCGGCTTTGGGTTCCTCGATGTTGAGGATCACCTTTTTGCCGGCGGCGTTACGAAAGATCAAATCCAGATCGGTATCAGAGCTCATTGTTGTTTCCTCCTTTTTCTCTAAAAAATTTTAATTCTGTAAGGCGGTTTTCCTAAACCGGAGCGTATTGGTCAAACCGGCTTTTATGCTAAGCCTCAGCACCGCTCTCTGCCCTTTTTTACGGACGGGCGCTTCCACGCGCCCGTCCTTTCGTTTTCCCCGGTCACTCATTTGCAAGGTTTGCCCGTTCTACCACGGTGAGACCGGTGATCTCGTTGTCGAAGAGACCGCCCAGGGCCGTGCCCACTGCCAGTAACTTGGCAGGTTCCGCGTCCGGCTTCACATTGTTGTAAATGTAACTTTTGGAAATTGCGTTGCCTTCCGCATCCTGCCCCCGGGCAATGGAAATGCTGAGGGTACGCTTAGTTACGTTCATTACTGCCGCCATGTGTTCCACCTCCTTCCTCAAAAATTTTTGCCTGTCGGTTCCGCAGCGCTGACGCGTTTTTTGCGCCATGCGCCGCTTTCCCAAAACAGTGCGGGACTTACTGTAAAATCCGACTTACATCTGCAGGCCCTACGATTCTGCCGCATGCCGGTTCTGCATGCCCGCTTATCTTATAACGCCCCGGCTAACCGGAGCGGAATAAGCAATTCCTCACGCTGCTTTTGCGTCCCGCATCACTTCCCACCGGTAACAGGCCGCCTTGCCCCGGATCACACAGCCGCCGGGTTTCAGCCGTCCCTGATAGGCGTCATCAGGCAAAAACCACAAGTCCCATTTGGTCTGGGGGTCGCCGCTGCCGGGGCCATAGCCGTCACGGAATGCGATCTCACAATGGGTGGTGACCCTGTCCTCGCTGTTGGTAAGGCCCAGCTCCACGCAAAGAATGGCCACAATCTTTGAAAGCACTTCAATCTGCACCGGCGTCGGGGGTTCGCTTCCGTAATCCATCACCGCCGTGTAACGGTCCCGGTCTTCCCCGTCGTACACGGCGGAGATAGCCGCCCTGGCGCAAATAGCAGTGGGCAGCGCGCAGTCGGCGCCGTAGCCGCAACAAAGGGCAATGCCAATGGTTCCGCTGTTGCGCCGCCATGTGTGGCTTTTCCGTTCGCCCAAATCGTCGCAAGTCACGTACACCGTTCCGTCCTTATCAATGTTCAGGTGGTAATCGTCGAACACCTGGCCGTAATGGCCCGCCGTCCAGTGAAGATAGATGCGGGTGATCCGTCCTTTCGCACGCCGCGCCATCCGGCGCAATTCATTTTCTGTAATGGGAATGGGATTTTTTACTATCACGTTATCACGCTCCTTTTTGTTTTTTCCCTTACACTTATATAATCCCTAAGCCCCTTAAAATTTAAAGGTGTTTTTTATAAAAAAATAATTTTTTTGAATAAAAAATAAAAATTTTTTGAACATCAAAGTGGATAAAATAATTTAATTATTTTTTGGATAATGTATACATAATACAACATACACTTCACAATTATTTCACAAAGTCGTGTAAAAATAGAACTTTTTCAAATTTTTTTTGCAAAAATAAGCCAAAGTTTGAACTATTTGTGAACAACAATTTCAAGCCAGCATGGCTACTGTACTTTAAGCACTTTTTATGATATAATTTTTCTGTAATCAAAAATTAAATAATTTTTGATAATTTATGCAGAAAGGACGTGAAACCACACATTGAATTTCACCGAACTGAACACCCTTCCATGGAACGAATGGATGCAACGCGCCCGAGAGGGCGACACCCAAGCCACCCTTCGCTTATGTGAAAACGCAAAGCCTATCATCGACCAGTTTTGTCATGTTCCCTACTTCATCTGCGTGCTGGGGACAGAAGAAACCCGCAGCATTGCCGTATTGGAGCTTTTGGAATTTTTCATGAACTACCGGGGTCAGACGCCGGACAATGAAATGCCAAAACTTCTGAAACATGTGGTGAAGTGCAAGCTGCTTCATAACACCCGCTGGAAGCAGGTTCGCCACAGGCGTGAACAAAAGGAAAGCCGCAACGGGGGGAACGGGCGAGAAGCAACGGAAATCGCCTTCGCCGATGTGGACGAAAGGGAAACGCAGCAGGCAGGCCGGACTACGGAACCGGAAACGGCCGTGTTGCAGGCAGAGCTGGCACAGATGGTAGAAGAAGCTATGCAATGCCTCACCGAACGGGAACAGTCTGTCATTCGTTCCGTTTATTTCCGGCAGAATTCTATGACTGAAGTGGCCCGGGAAACGAACAGCACGCCACAGGCTGTGTGGTATTTGCACAACAGCGCCCTGGGCAAACTGCGCCGCCGACTGAAAAACCGCAAGGAAATGCTGACAGACGAAACCGCGTAACAAAACGGGCCGCCTGCCGATATAATTCCAGTTCCGATGTGTTAACGGTTCACCATCGCGACTGGAATTCTATTTTCTTTTTGCGCAACAAAAAAAGCCGCAGCCCACGCTGCGGCAAAATTTTTCAAAAATTTTCAACAAAAACTTTTCAAATTTTTTACAGGAAAAAAATACCAACGAAGAATTGCACAAGAAAAAACAATACCCAAAAAGCAAAAATTATAAAACTAAACTGGAGGAACAGCCATGAAAAAACTTGCACAGATCCAAAAATTCGACACCCATCCCCCGGAGGTCGGCAAAGACGGGCCGAACTGCAACGGAAGCGGACAAAAAGAAAAAATCCATAATTATAATAATTATAATAATTATAATTATAATAATTATAATTTATTTAAAAATAAAAAAAGAAATTATAATTATAATTATGACAATTATGAGGGAAAAACCGGCACGGCCGACGAACTGATCCCTCTGGCCCAGCTGCCACAACCTTGCCGTCATGTGGTGGAGGCCTGGAACCAGCTGCGCCTGAAACAGTTCACAGGCCTGTTCCCTGTGATCCTGTACAGCGTGAACAACCTGCTGGAACAGTACGGCGAGGAAACCGTCGTGGCCGTTGTCCAAAGTATCGCCCAAAGCCCTTTCCTGTTAGGCCGCAACAATACCCCTAACCACTGGTGCGCTACCTTCACCTGGATTTTGAAGCAGAACAATTTTGAAAAAGTGCTGCAGGGCACCTACCACAAACATTTAACCGGCGGCTGCCGCTGCGCCGAAAACAGCGGCGAAAATTTTGCAACAGGTCCCTCTATTGCCGAAGGCATTAAAGACGAATGCAGCAGAACCGAAAAAAAACCGCGTCGCTCCGGCCCCGGTAAAGCCGTTACACAGCCCGCCGAAGAACAAAAGGCACGTTCCCGGAAAGAAGCGCGTCCTTCCAACGTCCTTCTGGAAAACATGGCCCGCACCCTGGGCGTAAAATACTAAGGAGGGCGCGCCATGACAGAACTTTCAAAACTGCAGCAGGTCATCAAACGGGAAAAACGCCGCCGGGCCATGCATCTGGACATTTTATGCGATTACGACTTCGCCCACGATAACGGGGAAAACCCGGCGGCTATCCAATGCGCAAAAAACTACGCCGACAACTTTGACAGTTTTGCACGGGATGGGGCCGGTCTGTTCCTGTACGGCGCCTCCGGTTCAGGCAAAACCTTTTTGGCCGCCGCCATCGTCAACGAACTGACGGACAAAGGCTACCGCTGCCGGTTCACCAGCATGCTCACTATTATGAACACCCTGTCGGCCATCGGCTACGAAAACCGGCGAGACTACCTGGACCAGTTCAGCAACGCGGAGCTGCTGGTGCTGGATGACTTCGGCATTGAAACGGAAACCTCCTACAGCAACAATGTACTGAACGGCATTGTGGGAAAATGTTATGAAAAGCACGTGCCCATGATCGTCATCACTCCCTACCCTCAGGATTCCCTTCTGAAAGAGACCGGCGACTCCAAACGGAACGTAGCCATAAAACGGCTGCGGAGCCGCTGCTTTCCCTACACGGTGCTTATGCCTGTAGGGCGCAGCGCGAAAAAAGCCCGGAAGAAATCGGAAAACGAGGCCCTGATAAAAGACGGCATAAAGCCGGAGCAGCAGACCCTGGCCTTTGACGGGGAAACGAACAGCGAAGCGAAACAGGGAAAGGAGTGAGACGCCCATGCAGGAAAAAATAATCCCACAGGACATCACTGCCGAGCAGAGCGTATTGGGCGCCATGCTTATTGACGCAAGCGCTGTGGAAAAAATGGCGGAAACCCTTCGGGAAGAAGATTTTTACCGCCCCTCCCACCGGATTATCTACCGGGCCATGCTGTCGCTGCAGTCCCGGAACCAACCGGTAGACATGGTCACCGTTGTGGACGAACTGAACAAAAACAATGCGCTGGACGATGTGGACGGCATCCGGTACGTAACCCTGCTGGCCAATACGGTGCCCACCGCCGCCAACGTAGCACACCACGCCCGCATTGTGGCGGAAAAAGCGTTTTACCGGCAGCTGGTGGAAAGCGGAACCGCCCTGGCCAGCATGGGTTATGAAGGCAGCGGTGAAGTGGACGCCCTGTTTGAAAGCGCGGAAAAAAACCTGATGCGCCTGGCCCGGCAGCGGCAAGCCCGGCGCATTGTACCCATACAGGAGTTGGCGGCGGCCAGTATGGACCGCATTGCCGCCTTTATGGAGAACCGTGAAGCGCTAACGGGCCTTTCCACCGGGTTCAAAGATCTGGACGACCTGACAAACGGCCTGCAGCCTTCAGACTTTATTATTCTGGCGGCCCGGCCTTCCATGGGGAAAACGGCCCTGGCCCTGAACATTGCCCAAAACGTAGCCCTGCGGGGCGCAAAAGAAGGCGAACCCCCAAAGCGGGTAGCCTACTTCAGTCTGGAGATGAGCAGCGAACAATTGGTGCAACGAATGATCTGCACGGAAGCGGAAGTAGAAATCCGGAAACTGCGGGGCGGCTGGCTGTCACAACCGGGGAAAAATAAAACCGCCGCCCTTTCTACGAAACAGGCAGCAGAAGAAAATAACGAACCGGAGATGGACAATACCCTGAACCGGTTGTGGCAGGCCACGGACCGCATCGCCAGCGCAGGCATCTTTATCGACGACAGCCCTACCCTTACTCTTGCGGAGCTGCGCTCCCAGGCACGGAAACTGAAAGCGGAAGAAGGACTGGACCTGATCGTCATCGACTACCTGCAACTGATGCAGGCACCGGCGGACCAGCCCTGGTCCGCCAACCGGCAGCACGAAGTTTCCACTATCAGCCGTGGCTTAAAAGCCCTGGCCCGGGAGTTGAACTTGCCGGTGCTGGCCTTAAGCCAGTTGAGCCGCAGCGTGGAAATGCGCCAGGTAAAACGCCCCATGCTAAGCGACCTGCGGGAAAGCGGATCCCTGGAACAGGACGCAGACATCGTACTGTTTTTGTGCCGTGATGACTTTTGCCGGGAAACGGAAGAAGACCCCATCCGCCTGACGGAACTGATCGTTGCCAAACACCGGAACGGCCCTGTAGGCAAAGTAGAATTATTCTTCGACCACAAGTGCACAAAGTTTATTGGAATGGAGAAAGCCGGAGCGTGAGGAAAGATTTTTATGGAACTTTATAAAACGATTAGGGCCCGGCGCATAGCGTTACGCATGACCCAGCAGGAACTGGCCGCCCGGTTAGGATATAAATCCACTTCAACCATCGCGAAAATAGAAGCAGGGGTAAACGATATTCCCCAGGCAAAAATTATTGCCTTTGCCAATGCCCTTGCCACAACGCCCGGCGCCCTATTGGGTTTGGATGACGAGCGTGGTGCGATAACTGAAAAAAATATTTCCCTAACCGATCAGGAACGGACCCTGATTGAAAAGTATCGAAAACTGAACGAAGCGGGGAAAGAATATATTGATGAACAATTGGACTTTGCCCTGGGCAGGGGGAAATATAAAAAAACGTGCGGCCTACATTTATTGCAAGCCGCACCTGTATGCATAAAAGATTAACGGCAACAGTTTGATTTCGTACCGTTCATTATTTCATAACTAACTCTTTCAACGCTTCATAACTATCCACAACATGGTACATTACATTATCGCCGCTGATGGCCTTAAAATGTTCCGTAGCGCAATGAATTTTTGATTTTTCAATTTCACGCAGCTGCATGGAAGACATAGACCCTTTTGTTTCTGCCACAAAGTAAATATGCTTGATGTTTCCTTCATAAAATGCAATGGCCCAGTCCGGATTGTATTTCCCAACCGGCGTGGAAATATAGAAGCCGCCGGGAAGTTTTACGTATACGGCTACATCGTTGTCCACGTCCAACTGCTCCGCAAACTTTTTCTCATTATCAGAATCAAAAATTAAATAATCGTACAAATGCTTTTTAGTTTTAATGGCATTGTGGTCAAGTTTGCCTTTCAGTGTCGGCTCGGTGAAAATATCCGTGTCATGTCTTTCCTTCAGCTTGTTGTAGGTAATGTGCTGAACAATTACCGTAGCTTTTTCTTCGTTGATCAGGCGGGCCGCTTTCAGTATGAAATCTTCCGGATTTTCTTTGAATTGCATAAATACTTTTTCATCAATACCGGTTAAGATTGCAACCACATCTTTACGCGTGAGACCCGTTTCCTCAACCAGTTTTCCGATCAAATCATATTTTATATTGCTATTCGCCGCAATATTTTTTGCAATATCAAAGCTGTCTTTATCTTGCCGTTTTTCCAAAACAAAAGATTCGCCATGTTGAAGCTCCTCTTTCGATTGGATTTGGTTCATTGTTCCGGTAACAACCTTCACGTAAATTCTGGCAACACGCAATTCCGCATTCAGTCTGGCGACGGATTTTTGGATCAGTTCCTTGGAATCAAAATCAACCACATAGGCGCTCTTGGCATTGATACGTTCCCATAACTCCTTAAATTCCTTCATGGCCAGCTTATCTTCATCAAGCTTGGCTTCCACGTTATTGGCACGCGCGTCTTCCGCCATCGGAATGCGGCTGTCATAAACGGAATCAAGGATTGCGATGATAGAAGCGGCGCACTCTTTCACTTTATCTGCGACTTTAACATTGCCATTCTTCTTATCTTCGTAATAGGCATCCGTTAACAAACCATCCTCATCAATGTAGTGGTTCCAACTTAGATTACGGTAAATCGTATTGGCCAGTTCCATATCAACAACCTGCTTATTACCTTCGCCGTCTTCAATGGTCTTGCCCTGGAACAAATCAGCCGTAACGGCCCGGGGCCTGTCGGAAACCGCTTCCGCAATTTCATTCTGCAGCCCTCTGGCAAAACTGTCGTAACTTTCACTGGCAATAACGGTCAGCACATTTACCTTATGTACATCGCTACCCAGCACGTTGCTGTCCATTCGTTCCCCGTCCTGGTTCACGCACAGGCGCAGGCCACGGCCTACTTCCTGCCGTTTCCGCACTTCGCTTCCGCTTTGTTTCAGCGTACAGATCTGGAATACGTTGGGGTTATCCCAACCTTCTCGCAAGGCAGAATGGGAAAAAATAAACCGTACCGGCGATTTTTTCGGATCCCGTTCCAGCAGCAGCTCCTTGTTTTTCATGATCAGATCATAGGCATCAATATCGTCTGATGTTTTTTCTTTTCTGTCATTTACTTTGCTGTTGGTAAGGCGGCCTTTTTTATCAATGGAAAAATAACCGGCGTGTGTATCTTCCGCGCGTATGGAACTGAGATATTTTGCATATTCCTGTTCCCCGAAACGCATTTGTAAATGGTTGATCACGTCATTGTATTCTTCTTCAAACATTTTGGCGAAGATACCGTTCTGTGGCTGTCCGGCAGCATCGTATTCCTTATAATGAGCTACCTCATCAATAAAGAACAGGGACAGAACTTTGATGCCTTTATAAAACAGTTCCCGTTCCCTTTCAATGTGAGAAAGGATCGTTTCCCGAATCTGGATACGGCGCAACTGTTCTTCGCTTACTTTTCCTACCACATCGCCGGCAATTAATTTTACGCCATTGATAAAGGAAATAGAATTATCCCGTCCGTCAATATGGCTTACCACAAACCCGTTCTTGTATTCCTCCAACCCGTTGGAATGATCGTACAGATTATAACCAATGCCAACAGTCCTCGTAATCTGTATAGGTCTGTCTTTCCCTTTGCAGTCAAACTGTATGGTCGCCGTGGGCGCTTTATCGGAAAGGTTAATGCTCTGCAAATACACATAGCCTTCCGTAGCCGTAGTGCCGGACGCGGTAACTGCTTTTACAGAAATTTTCTTGACCAGCTGCTTGTTATAGGCTTCAATGGCATCCAGACGATAAATCATGTTATAGATGCTGTCCAGCTTATGGGTTGCGGAATACCGCAGCGTAATCATCGGGTTGAACTGTTTCAGATTTTCTTTGGTCTTCTTTCCTTCTACTGACTGGGGTTCGTCAATAATCAGAATAGGATTTGTTTTGGCAATAATATCAATGGGACGTCGGGAACGAAATTCATCCAGTTTCATATAAATACGCCGAGCATCTTTCCCCGTCGCATTAAACGCCTGGGCATTAATGATCATCACATTGATAGAATTATCCGAAGCAAAACGGTCGATTTCCGTAAGCTGTGCAGAATTGTAAATAAAATACCGAATCTTTTTTCCGTATTCTTCCGCAAAATGCTCTTCCGTTGTCTGGAATGATTTATAAACGCCTTCGCGAATGGCAATGCTGGGCACCACGATAATGAACTTGCTCCAGCCGTAATGTTTGTTCAATTCATACATCGTCTTTATGTATGTATAGGTTTTGCCAACGCCGGTTTCCATTTCAATAGTCAGGTTATACCCATTGGCCCGGCCTTCCAATTGTTCCGAAGGTTTCAGTAAATTGGCCCGTTGGATTTTTCGCACATGCTCCAAAACTACATTATCCGTTAACTCCGGCACAACGTACTCATTTTTCCAGCCGGTAAAAAGTTCTTCTTCCATTAAGCCCGGCTGAAACTGTTCCGCACCGCGATCAATCATATACGACGGCGTCAGATACGGCTGCCCGGCAAACACATCCACCACCGCCTGGGCGGCATCTGTCTGAAACTTCTGGTGTTTATATTGCAGTTTCATATTGCAAACGCCTCCCTTAAATTACTTTCACCCGTGTATCTGGCGCCAGCATTTTAAAAATTTCGGCTACGTTAATTTTAGAAGGACTGTTGGCAAAGCTGGAATCGCGGAACACGGCGCGTAGCGGTTTGCGTTTTGCAATTTCTTTAATAACAGACTCCGGCACATTTTCATCAAAGCAGGCAACGAGGTCGCCTTCGTTATAGGTATGAACAGTACAGTTTTCTATTTTTTCTGAGGTGTACGGCAAAGAAAGAGGCAGGCCCCACTCTAACAGACAGCCAAACAGCAAATCCAAATCGGTACGATCTTCTTTGACATTGGATTCCATAAGCGAAAGCATATCCTGTTTATATTCATTTGCGGAATAGTACACATCATTCATGTTACTTTCGTCAAGTTTGAAAACACGGAAACCCACATCCAAATCCTTCGTTGTTAATGGATTATCTTCTTTAATTTTTTTACCAGCGCGGCGAATACGTTCTTTGCCGATGTCACAGATATTTTTAAAGTCGGCTTTAGCAGCTTCGCCATTTTTATCACACTTTTCTGGAAGCTGAATCATTATAAACTTTCTGTGTCCATTATCTTCAATGTTCTTTTCCATAACAGCATGCGCTGTTGTAGCAGATCCACTAAAAAAGTCCATAACAATATCATCACTTTTACTACTCAGTAGTAAGCATTGTTTTATCAGTTCTATAGACTTCGGAAAAGAAAATACCCTTTTATTGTTAAAAAGCTTTTTAAATTCTAACGTACCGCGATCTGATAAAAATTGACTCCCCTGCCAGATTGATTTTAAAGAAAAAGATGCTTCTCTATATTTTTTTACAACTTGCCAGCCACCTATTGCCTTTCTACCAAATATTACTTTATTCAAATTTTGCTGTGCCTTTTCCTTTCCCCATCTCCATACGGTTTTAATTCCCTGTGATTCTTGCGGGTAAAACTTAATCCATCCTTTTCTTTCGTCAAGTGCTATTTCATAAAGTCCGTTTTCATCACAATTTTCAGGATTTACCCAAAAAGGATAATATAAATTGGGCCTGTTATTTATATTAAAATCACTGTTTCTATTCCGTAATTCATATAAATCAAAACCACCTTGCGCGTCATGGTATTTAAATTGCTTATTTGGATTATCAAGAATATTAGATTTATAGTTAATACTTTTCCTATAAATTAACAAATATTCATGTGTGACTGCAAGCGAATCATATGATCTTATACGTGCGTCATTCTCAATTACAACACATGAAATAAAGTTCGTTTCCCCATAAATTTCATCACATAACTTACGTAAATTATCTACCTCGTTATCATCAATAGAAATAAAAATAATGCCATTATCACACAACAAATTTCTTGCCAGCATCAAACGCGGAAAAATCATCGAACACCAATCAGAATGAAATCTTCCGTTACTGTCAGTATTTTTAAAAAGTTTTTCCCCACTTTCTTCGTCAAACAGTCCTGCCTGTTCCTCATATTCTTTACGCTCCATCGCAAAATCATCACGATAAATAAAATCATTCCCTGTATTATACGGCGGATCAATATAAATTATTTTCACTTTTCCAAGATAACTCTCCTGCAAAAGCTTGAGCACTTCCAGATTGTCCCCTTCAATATAAAGGTTTTCTGTTTTATCCCAGTCCACGCTTTCTTCCGGGGAGGGACGCAGTGTTTTGCGAATTGGTTTATTCGCTTCTACTATAGCCGCCTTTTTTCCTACCCATGTAAATTCATACGCTTCATCGCCTTCAATCACATCGCGGGAAAGCATCTGACGCAACATTTCAAAGTTAATGGCTTTTTTCGGTTTTCCATTTTCATCAACAGTTTCCGTAATGCAATTCGGGAACAGTTCCCCAATCTTTTTAATATTTTCAGAAACCATATCAGATGTTTCCATGCGCATTTTTTCCATCATTATTCTCCTTGTTTTCCTGGTTATTAAATACCATTGTCGTCAATTTCGAAATAGCTTTTTGATTCTGTTGTTGCTGCTCAATTGATTTACTTAGTCCCATTGGTATATATGCATTCCGAATTGTTTCCCGCGTAATTGTTTCTTTATACCCAAGTGATTGTGCCATGGTTACAAGAAAATTAACACGGGCGCTTTCTATATCACGTAATTTTTTCTCTATATCTAAAACTTCAGAATTACTCAACTCTTTAGAATCACTCGGGATTTGAATACAAAGCATTTGGTAATATTTTTTCCATTGTTCTAACACTTTCGCATCATCTGCAAAAACAATTTCTATAATATTTAAAGCCCTCACGTTTTCTGCACTCCATCCAAGTCCACGATCCATCATTAAAGACCTAAAAATCAGCATCTTTTCATTTCTATTTTTCTCTCTATCTTGAAGATAACGGCCTACCAAAACAGCAATTATAGGCGAAAAAATAATAGCTAAAATATTGATGACTTCTATACAATTCAAGTTTGTCACCTCTCCTCATTAAAGCAAGCTACTGTCCGTTTACTGCTGTTATAATGGGAATAGATTATATTTCTGCTTATCTTCGACTTCGTAAGTAATTCCATATTTTAATGTATCTCAGAATTTGCTTTTCTTAAAAAGGAACTTCTTCGTCAAAAAACTTCTGCTGTTCATAACGCTTGTGACATTTTTTTCTATATGCTTCTGCCCTGTCAATAAATGTTATAAAATCAGCCATGATTTTTACAGCGAATTCGGCTTCCATTGTGTCAAGAACAATATTATCATGAGCATAGCTTTGATTATTTCTTACTGAATTGAATTGGTCAAACAAAGAAATGCTGTTTTGAATAGCCATCAATGTGAATGAAGATTGAAAAACTCCGTCTTCCTCATACTTCTTTCGTAGTTTGCCAGCCAAACTATGGAGCGGTAGATTTTTTCCTTGACTATTCACTGTGTCGATTCCATTATCCGCACATATTCGACGTAATAATTTAGTCGAAAAGGTGTGAATCCGATCCAATACTAGTTCTGGCTTATTTCTCGCCAATGCAGAATTAATATCTTCAAGCAGCGTTTGTAAAGAATCTTCTTTTTTGGTGGGGAGCTCTATACGCGGAACATTTCCTTTCAGTCTATTCGCAACTAAACGCATCTCTTCTATCTTTTTGTGTTCACAATCTGTTAAGCTATTCTGCTTTAGCTTCATATCCTCAAAATATGAAAGTAATGCTTCAATTAGTGTTCCAACTACACTTTCCGGTTCTTCGTTCCATATTTGCCGCAATTTATTAGCTTTAGATGAATATTCTTCGTAACCTGGGCCGTGATATATGTCAATGTTTATAACATCGCCAACAAATCGTTGAAACGAGTTATTTGAAAAATCCATAACATATCCAGTGGACATTCCAAATAATTCTTCGAGAACAGACTTCTCTTGATATGTAAGTTTAGCCATTGTACTTCCTCAGACAATCAAAACTACCGTATCCTACATTTTATTATTAAACATCTTCCTCATTAGCATCTAACCGATGATTTTTCAAACTTATCGAATTCGATAAGTTTAAAGAAACTAATTACATTTCCGTTTTGTACTTAAATCTGTACTGCCCTTTTCCTTTTCCTTTAACAGGAACGACAACACCCATATCCTTTAGTTTTGCAATTAGCTTTCTCGCTGTTGACGTTGAACAGGATAGAATTTTACTGATATAATTTACATTAAAAATCTGATTTAATTCTATGTCTTCATACAGTTTTTTTATATTATTAATCGTTGGCTGATTGTAATTCATTTCAGCACATACTCTTAAAACTTCAGTATAGGAAATCATAGCAATGTTTGTCTTACCTTCTATATCAGTAACTTTTGCATGTTCAATCAGTAACTTTTCTCCCGAATCAGTAACTTTTGCATGCTCAATCGGTAATTTTTCTCCCGAATCAGTAACTTTTACTTGTTCAATCGCCAACTTTTCATAGGCAGCGCTTCGTATTATAGTTTTCAAAATAAAAGTATTGTTATCAAATACCGGATCCGGCAGCCCTAACGCATTTAATTCCCTGCACATACGGTCAACCCCTTCGCCGTATTCCTTCACAAAGCCATAGTCTTTTAAAAATGCGGCAATTTTGGGATTCCGTGAAAAGTGCGTGTAACGGATATTTTCTTTCTTCACCATACCCGCAAAGGTACCGGGGCTGTCCACTTCCAGCCGGTCATCAAACATCTTGATCTGGATGTCCGTTCCCATAATGGCATAGTCACGATGCGTGGCGGCGTTTACCACAATCTCTGTGCGTACAAATTCTCCGTATTCTTCTTCGGTAACAAACACAGCATCTTTACCCAAATACGTCCGTTCTTTCATCTGGATTTTAATGTAATCCACGGCCTTCTGCACCTGATCCAAAATTCGGCCTTCAAAAATCACGTCCTTAATCACGTTCATGTCTTTTCCCACCTTCGCCTCAACTCCGTCAAAGCGGATAAAGCGAATACGGGCCCGGGGAAAGAAACGTTGCGGATTTTTGCCAAACAAAAGAATCGCAGCCGTGCTGATCTTATCACCTGCAGTGATAAATTTTTTATTTTGCTTTAAATATTCTTCTGCCGTTTTTGCGTAACCGATTTTATGAATATATTCCGTTACAAACGACAAATCAATATCTTCCAGCGTTGCGCCATACACAGGCTCATCTTCAAAGTAGCGAAGCCCTTTAGCATACATAAGCGTCAGCCTGTCCTGAAATGAAAGTTTTTTGGTCTTATCGCCTACGCGGACAAATACTTCATCAGCCTGGTTAGCATGCAATAGCGGGCTGGCTTCCACTTTTATTAGCAATACATGATCCGCCTTCCCTTCTGCATTGATACAGGGAACCATTTCTGTTTCCACCGGAACGGTCGGATTGCAATAATCAATCGGCACACGCAATAGCTCATTTACTTTTGACAAATAAGAATCAACGCCTTCGATACGTTTTGTCTTATCCGATATTCCGATGGCTACAGTACCTCCATCTGCATTGGCAAATGCGCAGATTAAATCTGACAGAGACGTTGGCGCAAATTGAATGCTTTTTCTGTCAAAGATCTGATGCTCGTCCATTGCAAGCACTTGCTCTATGTTCATTGCAGTGTTCCTGCCTTTCTTATCAAATGGATTGCAATATGTTTTGCAATCTCTTCACTTCCGCATTCAGTTCCACCTGACGGTTAAACTGCTTTTCTTTCCGTATTTTCGCCTGCAGGTCTTCAATCTGTTTTTGATCGGTTATGCTGTTATTATTCTGCTTTTTTTATGCTTTTTCCTGCCTGTGACCTGGTGATTTCAAAGCGGTTCCATGATTGATATGCTGGCAGCAATAGCCCGCTCTGTTCGGAGTACAGCAGTTAGCATAGCAATTCCCTATTCGGTGTAAACATAGGGCAGATATTATCTTCCACCCTTTACTCCAGATGTTTGCATCGAGATTCCAATTTGGCATCTCGATATTTCATCAACGACAAGTTGGAAACAAAAACTTTCCGGAAACCGCTTACTGTTTCGTTTCATCGCTCTGTTTACATTGCCTGTCATTTCATGCTTTAATTTCTCCAATGGCAGTATATATCATACCGTGTTTTCCCCGGTCTGAGCGCATAAGGGATATAGTATCCACGCGCATGGAAACCGGTTCCACCTGTATGCCGGGCATATTCCCAGCGGCTTTCCGGATCAGCGTAATGTGGGGTGAAAAGCGTTTGCGATCAAAGGGGATATCATGCTCTGCCAGTGCTCTGCGGATACGTCGGGCAACCGCAGCCAAGGGCGCAGATTCATCCATCCCTGCCCACCATAAATCCCGGAAGCTACCCATACCTTTCAGGGAAAGGGGAAAGCCTGAAAAGGACACTGTTGCAAGGGCGTCCATAACCCGGTCCTTATCCGGGTATTCTCCGATAAACGCAAGAGTAAGATGCATATTTTCCCGTGGCGTAAAATTGCCCCGGACACCATTGTCGTACATCTGATCCTGTGCTGATTCCAGCGCGTTTTTCATGGCATCGCTCAGGTTAATTGCAATAAACAGCCGCATTTCAGGATTTTTCCTCCAGTACATTCTTTAACAATTCCGCCGTCTGTTCATCGTCATGAGTTACGATGGTTATCTGATGTTAATTATACCAAATCAGTCATGCAAACTTAACGGTCAAAAGTTAAATCAGAATTTACTCTACTCTTGCAATAATCATTTCCGTTGATCCTTCTTCCAGAGAGTTGTATTCATCATAATGGATATGTTGCCCCGGTACAGCTTCTGCCAATGCGGTAAGCTGTTTTGCAAGAGAAAGCATCCCTTCTTTATTGGCAGAAATAACCACCGAACCATGATCAACTTTCACGCGAATTTCAAATCCATCTACCCAATCAATGTCCACAAGCAACGCCTCCCTGTCGATTTTTTTTCATTATAACAAAACAGCCACAGAAAAATCTACAGTTGTCAAAAAAACTGCCTCTATAATATGATATTCCATCCCTCATTAAAACCAAAACTCCCTGCCCGAGTTCTACACTCTGAGCAGGGAGTCGTTTCATTTTTCACATACAAATTTTTACAGTACCGCTGCGCTTTTGGATCAGGCGTTCTTCCGAATGGCGGCTTCTGCTGTCCCTGCAAAATTCTGCAGGGGCCGCTATTGCTGCCGCACCCGGTACAACCCTTTTCCGGCTGACATTTTAAAGTGGTATACCGTCGTCCCAGTTCACCTGTATTTCCTGGATATCAACAGAGTACAGCCCGTATTCGTTCAGGTATTTCTCTTCAATTTCATCCATTTCCCGTCCGAAGAGGATCGGATCCCGGTTGAATTCGTCCCCGAACTCTTTTACGTTGTACACTTTTTTGATGATCTTACGCAATATGGCAGGAACTTCTTCCACTTTGGTTTTGGTTTCGTCCACCGCAAGGAGCACCGAGTCTTCCAGCCGATCGGAAGGTGCGGCATTGATTTCGATGGCTTTAATTCGTACGTATTTCATTTTGCTTCCTTTCCGACGGAATTACCAGTTCAGGTCTTCCGCTTCCTCGCGGCCTCTGTGGGTCAGGGAGTCAAGCAGGATGCGCTGTTCGATATGGGCAGCCAGTTTCTTGGTGAATTTAACCGTATCCGGGTTAACGGACATGCTGTCGATGCCGCTCTTGATCAGGAATTCGCAGAATTCCGGATATACGGAAGGAGCCTGGCCGCAGATAGAAACAGTCTTGCCGGCTTTGTGGGCCACTTCGATAAGATGGCGTACGGCACGGCGAACTGCCAGATTCCGTTCATCATAGATATGGGATACCGTATCGTTATCACGGTCGCAGCCCAGGATCAGCATGGTCAGGTCGTTGGAGCCGATGGAATAGCCGTCTACAAATTCATTGAACTGGTCGGCCAGAATAATGTTGGAAGGAATTTCAGCCATCAGCCAGACTTTGAAGTCTTTGCCACGGGCCAGTCCCTGTTCCGCCATAATGGACGTAACCTTGCGGGCTTCGTCGATGTTGCGGCAGAAGGGGATCATTACGTTCAGGTTCTTCAGGCCGAACTCTTCACGGACTTTCCGTACAGCCTGGCATTCCAGCTTAAAGGCTTCGATATATTTCGGATCATAGTAACGGGAAGCGCCGCGCCAGCCTAACAGAGCGGAAGGTTCATAGGGTTCGAACTCGTCGCCGCCCTTCAGGTCACGGTATTCGCTGGATTTGAAATCGCTGAAGCGCAGGGTTACCGGACGGGGCGCCATGGCCTGGCAAACCTGGCGGATGCCTTCTGCCAGCTGGTCAACCACTTTTTCCGGATGGCCGGTCTTGATCAGATACAGCGGATGTTCATGGATATAGGTGGTCCAGATGAATTCTTCACGCATGAGGCCGATGCCGTCGCAAGGCAGGGATGCGTATTTTTCCGCCAGTTCCGGATCGCCCAGGTTCATATAGATCTTGGTGCCGGTGGGCGGGAAGAATTCCGCCGTTACCGTTGCGCCTGCAGCAGGAGCCGCTGCGGCAGCAGCCGGTTTAGCTTCTTCCAGAATACCTTCATATACTACGCCATGGGTAGCGTCAACAGTAATGTCATCGCCGGTCTGGATGGATGCAGTAGCAGCCGCGCCCCGGCTCTTGGTGCCTACGATACAGGGAATGCCCAGTTCGCGGCTGACGATGGATGCATGGCAGGTCATGCCGCCGCTGTCCGTTACGATGGCTTTCGCTTTCTTCATGGCGGGAACCCAGTCGGGAGCGGTCATTTCCGTTACCAGAATTTCACCCTGCTTGAATTCGTCGATCATGGACGGATCCAGAATCACATGGGCCTTGCCGGAAACCTGTCCCGGGCTTGCGGGGGCGCCTTTTACGATTACGTTCCGTTCCTTGGTTACTTCCACTTTTTCTTCCTCCGGTTTTTCCGCAGCTTTGGCTTTACGGCGGCTCCATACGGTTTCCGGACGGGCCTGCAGGATCCAGATCTTGCCGTCCCGTTCATCGATGCCCCATTCCATATCCATGTAGCAGCCGTAATGCTTTTCAATCTTCAGCGCATAACCGGCCAGCTCTTTGATCTGTTCGTCCGTCAGCTTCTGGGCTTCGCCCTCTTCCTTCGGTACGGGAACTTCTTCCACATCGCCGCCGGGTTTGCGGATCAGTTTCACTTCCTGGGGATTAACGGTCTTTTCCAGGATCTCCAGTTTGTCTTTGGATACCAGGTAATCATCCGGCGTTACGGTGCCCTGTACAACATATTCGCCCAGGCCGTATGCGCCTTCGATCAGAACATTCTTGTCTTCGCCGTTGGCTACGTTCACGGTGAACATAACGCCGGCAGCCTTGGAATATACCATCATCTGGATAACGGCAGACAACGCCACGTCCAGATGGTCAAAGCCCTGTTTTTCACGGTAGTATACAGCCCGGTCGGTAAAGCAGGATGCATAGCATTCCTTTACCTTCTGGATGATCATCTTGGCGCCCTGGACATTCAGGTAGGTGTCCTGCTGTCCCGCAAAGCTGGCGTCAGGCAGGTCTTCCGCGGTTGCGCTGGACCGCACTGCTACGTAAGGATCTTTTTCGCCGACTTTTTTGCCCAGTTCTTTATAGGCTTTGGTAATAGCCTGCTGCAGATCCTTGGGCATTTCCTCGTCCATGATGGCTTTACGCAGCTTGGCGCTGATGTCGCGCAGCAGGGCTGTGTTTTCCACATCCGTCAGCTGGGCGATCAGATCTGCCATCTTTTGTTTCAGGCCGGTCTTTTCGATGAAATAACGGTAGGCATAAGCAGTGGTGGCGTACCCATAAGGTACCGGCACATCGGTTTTGGCAGTCATCTCACCCAGAGAGGAGGATTTACCGCCTACAATGGCCACATCTTTGCGCTCCATCTGCTCGAACCACAACAGATACTCTTTTTCTTTCTCCATAACGTCCGCTCCTTTTTGAATATTATTGTACACCTAAGTGGAAATTAATCCCCTATTTAGTATATACTATACCACTCTTCAAGAAGATATTCAAGGTAATTCCGTAAAATTTAAACCTGCCAGACGATTAGCAGAACATTACATTACGATTTTGGAAAGATTCCCTACGCAGTTTATCAGATCCTTCACTATGCACAGCAGGGACAGGCGGTTGTTCTTCACCGCTTCGTCCTTGTCCATGACCATTACGTCGTCGAAGAATTTGTTTACCGGGGCATTCAGTTCGCTTAAAATATCCAGTGCCCCTGCGTAATCGCAACGGACGATCAACGGAATGATTTCCTTATCCAGTTTTTGAACCACCGCGTACAAATCCTTTTCGGCCTGTTCAGTAAACAGTCCGTCGTTAATCGGCACTTCTGTTTCCGCCTTGCTGCTGAGGTTGTTCACACGGGTAGCCGCCTGGATCATGTCCGCCGCTTTCTCCCCGTTCACATAGGCGTTCAATGCCTGGGCCCGCAGGTACAGGTCGTACAGATCGTTATTCCTCTCATCTGCCAGCACGGCATCGATCACATCATAACGGATTTTCTGTTCCAGCATCAGGTTGCGGAAACGCAGTTTGATAAAGTCGAGAATCTGTATGCCAAGTTCTTTGGCATTTTCCACAGGAACTTTCAGCAGCAGGATTGCTGCGCCAACGACCTTCGCCATGTCCAGATTCATTCTGCCTTCCAGCAGAATGTTGATGATGCCCAGTGCCTGACGGCGCAGGGCAAAAGGATCCTGGGAACCGGTAGGCGCTTTGCCCCGGCTGAAGGTTGCCACAATATTGTCTACCTTGTCAGCAATACCCAGGATGCGGCCGATTTCCGTGGCAGGTAAAATATCACCTGCAAACCGGGGCAGATAATGTTCAAAGATACCTTCGCAGATATCTTCTTTTTCCCCGTCAAGGCGTGCATACTCACGGCCCATGACGCCCTGGAGTTCGGTAAATTCTGTAACCATGCCGGTAACAAGGTCGCACTTGCACAGCCGGGCCGCACGTTTCAGGTCGTCCAGCGACACGCGGCTCTGGAGGCTGAAATGAAGCATCTCCACCAGCTGGATCAGGCGCTGGCTCTTATCGTACATGTTGCCCAGGCCTTCCTGGAATACAACGGTTTTAATTTTTTCTTCATAGCCTTCCAGCTTCTGCTTCCGGTCTTCGTTGAAGAAGAATTCCGCATCACTGAGACGGGCCCGCAGTACCCGTTCGTTTCCGTGGGCCACGTTCTCCAGGAACGCTTTGCCCCCGTTCCGGACCGCAATGAATTTGTTCAGCAGCTTGCCGTCTTTGCCCCGCACCGGGAAGTACCGCTGATGGTCCCGCATGGGAGTGATGATGGCCGCTTCCGGCAGGGCCAGATATTTTTCTTCAAACTTCCCGCACAGGGGTGTGGGATATTCCACCAGATAGTTGACTTCTTCCAGCAGATCCGGCGCGATTTCGATTTCGCCCCCTTCTGCTGCCGCCAGTTCTGTGATTTCTTTCCGGATCATTTCACGGCGTTTGTCCTGGTCAACGATGACAAAATTTTCTTCCAGCACTTTTTCATAATCGTCCGCAGAAGGAATCTCCACCTGTTTGTTGCTCAGGAAGCGATGTCCCATGGTGAAGCGGTCAGAATTGATGTCCGTAATGGCCACAGGAATAACTTCCGAACCGAACAGCGCCACCAGCCAGTGGATAGGACGCAGGAAGCGGAAATCAAAGTCCGCCCAGCGCATGTGGTTGGGGAACGGGATGTTGGTCAGGATCTCCTGCAGTACATGGGGAAGCAGGGCCGCAGTAGGCTGTCCCTGGGTGTGTTTGATAGCATAAATGTAATTATCTTTGACGATGAGGTCTTTTACGTCTACGCCTTTACCCCGGGCAAACCCCTGGGCCGCTTTCGTAGGTTCACCGTCTTTAAATGCGATGTTCACAGCAGGGCCTTTAAATTCTTCCGTGCTGTCTGCCTGGGTTTCTTCCACACCGCCCACCAGTACGGCCAGACGGCGGGGTGTACCCAGAACCGTTACATCGGCAAAGGGAACCCGTGCATCCTGCAGTTTTTTCAGGGCCAGTTCCTTAAGGTCTTTTAAAATATTCGGCATGTAATTAGCCGGCAGTTCTTCCGTTCCGATTTCAAACAATAAACGTTTCATTATTTGTTTCCTCCCTTCAGCAGCGGGAAGCCCATCTTTTCCCTTTGTTCCACATAGGCTTTGGCGCACAGGCGGGCCAGACGGCGTACGCGGCCGATGTAGGCGGCCCGTTCGCTGACGCTGATGGCGCCCCGGCTGTCCAGCAGGTTAAAGGTGTGGGAACATTTCAGTACATAGTCATAGGCAGGACGGATGTTTCCCGTTTCCACGATCCGTTCCGCTTCCTTCTCGAATTTTTCAAACATATCGAACAGCATGTCAGTATCTGCCAGCTGGAAGGAATACCAGCTCTGCTCTACTTCGTTGTCATGGAATACGTCTCCGTAGGTCACATCCCCTACCCATTTTACATCGTACACGTTTTCCACGCCCTGGATGTACATGGCGATACGTTCCAGGCCGTACGTGATTTCCACAGCCACCGGTTTGATGTCCAGGCTGCCTACCTGCTGGAAGTAGGTGAACTGGGTGATTTCCATGCCGTCCAGCCACACTTCCCAGCCTAAGCCCCAGGCCCCCAGGGTCGGTGATTCCCAGTTATCCTCTACAAAGCGGATATCGTGTTCTTCCGCTTTAAAGCCCAGCGCCGCCAGACTCTGCAGGTACAGGTCCTGGATATTGGCCGGGGACGGTTTGATAATGACCTGGTACTGGTGATGCTGGAACAGGCGGTTGGGGTTGTCGCCGTACCGTCCGTCTGCCGGGCGGCGGGAGGGTTCCACATAGGCCACACGCCAGGGTTCCGGCCCCAGTACCCGCAAAAAGGTCAGGGGGTTCATGGTACCTGCGCCTTTTTCCATGTCATAGGGCTGAGCCAGGATACAGTTCTGCTCAGACCAAAATTTCTGCAGTGTCAAAATCATTTGCTGAAAATCCATATTTTTCCTCCTTTTATCGTTACAAGGCGAACTCGCGTTGCCGATTGATCCGGCTGCTTCCTGAAAGAAACACTCCGTAACACCATACGTTACAAAACAAAAAATCCGTCCCTGTAACAAATCAATGTTACAGGGACGGAGTAACTCCGCGGTTCCACCCTGCTTGATCACACAAACCGTGATCCGCCTCAATGGTTATTCAATTACGCTCAAAGCTGCCTTCTCCCGCATGGTACCGGCTTTCACTGTCCCGGCTCGCTTGCTTTTGCTGGATACTTGGACTTATCATCGCTAACTATTATATTATATGAAGTAGCCAGTCCTTTGTCAAATGGTTTTCACTTTCACCACAAATCGGTGAAAGAACTGCATGACATTCTATAAGTATCCTGACCGAAACGGGAATTTATTTAATTAATAGTTTTCCGCTTTGATGGCAAAGAAAGATTTCGGATGACCGCATACGGGGCATTCTTCCGGCGCTTCCACAGATTCAGCCACAAAGCCGCAGTTGGCGCACATCCAGAGTTTTTTCTCGTCCCGTTTGAACAGTTTTTCATTTTCGATATTTGCCAGCAGCAAACGATACTGTTTTTCGTGGCGCTTTTCGATTTCCGCTACCCGTTCAAACAGGAGGGCGATTTCTTCAAAGCCTTCTTCTTTCGCAGTCTTTGCGAATTCCGGATACATGGAGGTCCATTCGTCGTTTTCCCCGTTTGCTGCCATCTTCAGATGTTCCGTTGTGGGTTTGGACAGGTCACCCAGCAGCCAGAACCAAATTTTCGCATGGGCCCGTTCCTGAGCTGCGGTCTCGTCCAGGATGTCTGCGATCTGGCGGCTCATCTTCCCGTCCTTTTCAGCCTGGCGGGCAAACAGGGTGTACTTAACATGGGCCTGGGATTCCCCGGCAAAGGCTGCTGCCAGGTTTTTTTCCGTCTGGGTCCCCTCCAGTCGTTTCATTTCTTCCATTGCTTTTGCTTCGTTCATGTTAATTCCTCCTTGTAAAATTTTTTTGCATTTATTTTATTGAGAAGCCTTTCCTATCTGCCTGATAAAATCCAGGCTCTTCAGCGGCTGTTCCGTCTGGTAGACAACATATTGATGGAGTATTTTTTCTACCTTCATGAGCGTTCCGCCTTTTACCGTAAAATGGCCCGGTTCAGCAAAGTCCAGCATGCGGAGCTGCTGCCACAGCATGCGTGCCTCTTCACCGAACGGCAGAAGCGCGCCGCTGTTTTCTTTCCCATGGCTGCAGTCACTGCAGATAAAGCCTCCCTGTTCGCTGCTGAACCAGCCGTTCCCTTGGGCAGGCCGGCTGCAGTTCACGCACACCTCATATACGGGTCCGATACCGCAGTGATCCAGCAGCTGGATCAGATATATCATGGCAGCCAGCCGGGGATTTCTTGTCTCCAGCAATACCAGGCTTTCCTCCAGCAGCCGATAGATCCCTTCCGAAGGTTCTCCCTGTTCCGTCAGCCGGTCTGTGGCCTCCGCCATTAAAAAACCGTAAGCCAGCCTGTCAATATCCATTTCCGGCATAGGCGCGGCCAGTTCACAGGATTTCAGCTTATCCAGGCGGTTCCCGGGATAAAATTCCGCCTGCAGACGGAAAAATGGCTGCACCAGCCTGCCTGTCTTGCTTTTCGAATACCGGGCCCCATAGGCAAGGAAAACGATTTTGCCGTGTTCCTTAGAAAAGCATACGGCTTTTTTATCTGCGGTCTGCCAGTTTTTCACTTGTAGTATTATGATTTCATCCCGATAGCTTTCCATGTCCGCCATCTATATGTCAGCCCGCTTTTTCATTTTTTTCCGCTTTTACCCGTTCGATCCGGAACTGATCCATCTTCAGCACTGTAAACCGCCAGTTTTTCCGGCATATCTCGTCCCCTTCTTCCGGTTTCCGTCCCAGCCTGCCGAAAATATAACCGCCCAGCGTATCCTCGTCAAATCCCGTTTCAAAAGTCAGGGAAAGCAGTTCGCTTACATCATCCAGCGTCATTTCCCCGTCAAGATCGTAACTGCCGTCCGGCAGAGGTAAAACCTCCGGTGCCCCCGGCTCGTCGGATTCATCCTGAATATCGCCGACAATTTCTTCCAGCAGGTCTTCCAGGGTCACCAGGCCGGCGGTACCGCCGAATTCATCCACCACCACAGCCAGGTGCACCCGTTGCTTCTGCATGGTCTGCAGCACCCGCAGGGCATCCATCCCCTCCGGTACCATGATGGTTTTTCGCACCAGGGAACGGATATCAAAGTCCGGTGTCAGCGTTGCGTTAAACAGATCCCTCACATGGAGGATCCCCAGCACATGGTCCTTATCTTCATCACACACGGGGAAGCGGGTGTGGTGGTCGGTGCGGATCAGTTCCCGGATTTCTTCCATGCTGTCTTCCAGATAGATACATACCATATCCTGTCGGGGCACCATCACCTCTCTGGCAACAATGTCGTTGAATTCAAAGACGTTGTCGATCATGGTGCGTTCCGCGCTGTCCAGTTCCCCTTCCTTTTCACTGGCGCTGACGATCTGGCGCAGTTCCTCCTCGCTGCGGGAAATATCTTCCCGGGGTGAATAGCGGATGCCGAACAGCAGGGCAATGGTTTTCGCCAGAAAGAAGGCAATGCTTACAAAGGGAAATGTTACCGTATGGATAAAACGCAAGGGAGTTCCCATGTACTTTATGACCGTTTCGACCCGGTCCCATACGATGAGCCTGGGAACCAGTTCCCCTATCACTACATGAAGCAGCGCCAGGATCAGGAATGCACAGATTATATTGAGGGCGGAAACCTCCGTTTCCACCGGCAGGCCTGCAACAGAAAGCGATAACTCCCCGGCGCCCCGGATCCATTCCTGCAGCAAAGATCGCTCCGTCAACCATTTGGCCAGCCGGGGCCCCCCGTACCAGCCCAGCAACAGGGAAGTACAGGTAATCCCCACCTGGGCAGCACTGATGTAATGGTTCCGTTTTTCAAAAATCCCCAGCAGCTTGTCGGCTCCGGAAATGCCCTTTTCTTTCATTTCCAGGAGCTGCCCTTTGCGAATCCTCGCCAGGGAATATTCTGCCATAACGAAGAAGGCGTTTAATAAAACCAAAAACAGGATATACATACTTACTCTTCCTTATACCCGAATTCCTTCAGTGCTTTTGCCTTATTGCGCCAGTCGGCCCGGACTTTTACCCAAAGGTCCAGGAACACGCTGCCCCCTGTCAGAGTTTCGATATCCTGTCTTGCCTCCAGCCCGATTTTTTTCAGCAGGCTTCCTTTTGCGCCGATTACTATGCCCTTCTGGGATTCCCGTTCCACATAAATCACGGCACGGATAAAGACATTCCCGTTAGGCCTCTCTTTGTATTCGCTTATCTCCACCGCAATGGCGTGAGGCACTTCATCATGGGTGTTCCGCAGTACCTTTTCCCGGATCATTTCCGCTGCAATGACGCGCATGGGCTGGTCTGTCAGTTCATCCTCCGGGAACATGCTGGGCCCTTCCGGCAGGAAGCGGATAATTTCCTCCTGCAATTCTTCAAAACCGTCTTTCTGCAGGGCACTTACCGGAATGACTGCGGCAAAGTCCATCTCTTCCGTATAGCTTTTGGTAATGGCCAGCAGCCGGGCTTTGTCTTCCAGCTTGTCAATTTTATTGATGATCAGCAGCACCGGTGTCTTAACTTTTTTCAGATACTCCAGTATGAATTTTTCACCGGCGCCTTTTTTCTCGCTGGCATCCACCACAAACAATACCACGTCAACCTGGTTCAGGGTCCCGATGGCCGTCTGGTTCATGTATTCCCCCAGCTTATGCAGGGGTTTGTGAATACCGGGCGTATCCAGGAACATGATCTGTGCTTTTTCCGTGGAAAAAATTCCCATAATCTTATTACGGGTGGTCTGGGGACGGTCGCTCATGATCGCTATCTTTTCCCCGATCATCCCGTTCATCAGTGTGGACTTCCCCACGTTAGGACGGCCTACCAGTGCCGCAAAGCCTGCATGGTGTTTATTGTCAGTCATATATGCTCCTCTGTTTTCTTTCTGCTATTTCCGCAAGTCAAAAAAAACTTTTCCTATAGCTTTTTACTCATGTAAAATCAGCCGCCTTAAATCCAAATGGCAGCAGTTCTTCCAGCGTAACTTTTCGCAAATCCCCTTTGACATTGGCCATGATGATATGGGAAATTTCAAATTCCGCCATCACCTGGCGGCAGGCTCCGCATGGAGATGTAACATCATCCGTATCTGCCGCTACCAGCAGCATTTTTATCTCTCCGGGCCTTACGCCGGAAGCTGCAGCATTGAATATAGCCACCCGTTCCGCGCATACCGTTAAGCCGAACGAAGAATTTTCGATGTTGCACCCGGTAAAAATATCTCCCGATTTGGCCAGGACCGCAGCCCCCACCTTAAACTTTGAGAAAGGAACATAGGCGTTCTCACGAGCTTTCAGTGCTTTCTTATATAATTTCCCGATAGTTTTATCCGCCTTTTTGACGTCACTTTTCCCCATTTTGTCTTTTCCTTTCGCCGTTCTTGCTATTTCATCCGGCGTGGCGGTTTCCGCTGCATCTTCGGCTGAAAGCTTATCTGTGTGATTCTTTCCGCTTTTGCTTTTCTTCTTTTTCTCTGTCTTTTTCTTTGCAGCTGCATCCACTACGGCTACCGCAAAATGCTCCGGATCTTTTTCTTTCGCATCTATATCTTCCTGGCTGAGGCCGATCATCCGCAACGCCTCTTCTTCTTTCTGACGCATCACGGCCTTGTCTTCTTTTTTCATATGGTCGTACCCCAGAAGATGCAGCAGGCTGTGAACCCCAAGGTACACCAGTTCACGGTTCAGCCCGTGACCGTACTCTTTTCCCTGGCGCACGGCGGTTTCGGCGGAAATAATAATATCCCCCAGCAAATGCTGTTCCGGACCGCCGGTTTCTTCCGGTTCTTCCGCTTCATCCAGGGCAAAGGATAGGACATCCGTAGGCCGGTCTATGCCCCGGTAATCCTTGTTCAGCACGTGGATCACCTCGTCGCTGACCAAAGAAACGCTCACTTCTGTCTTTGCCGGCAGCTTATGCAGCTTTGCCACCGCCTGCAGGCCTTTTTTCAAAAGAGCTATGGCCTCTTTCGGTATTTTTACTTCATCCTGGTCGTCGCTGAAATTAATGATCATGCTGTTTCCCCAATTCTTCCATCCTGTTTTCTTCCTGCTTCCGGTCAAACCGTTCGTATGCTTTGATAATGGCCCCTACGATTTCATGACGGACCACATCTTTTTCGTCAAAATAGTTGATGCTGATACCCGGCACGTCATTTAGCACCCTGGCCGCATGGATCAGCCCGCTCTTCCGCCCGGCCGGCAAGTCGATCTGTGTCACATCCCCTGTCACTACCATGTGGGAACCGAACCCGAACCGGGTCAGGATCATCTTCATCTGTTCCGGCGTGGTGTTCTGGGCTTCATCCAGAATAATAAAGGAGCCGTTCAGTGTACGCCCCCGCATATAGGCAAGAGGCGCCACTTCAATGGTGCCCCGTTCCAGATATTTTTGGGCCGTATCGCTGCCAAGCATATCAAAAAGCGCATCGTATAACGGACGCAGGTAGGGATCAACTTTTTCCTGCATGTCTCCGGGAAGGAAACCCAGCTTCTCGCCTGCTTCCACGGCTGGACGGGTCAGGATGATCCGTTCCACCTCCCGTTTTTTTAACGCAGTGACTGCCATGGCCACAGCCAGATAGGTCTTGCCTGTTCCGGCAGGACCGATACCAAAGGTAATGAAATTGTTTTTAATGGCCCGCACATAATTCCACTGGCCCAGTGTCTTCGCCTTGATCTGATGGCCCCGCCAGGTAACGATCAGGGTTTCCGCATACATATTATGCAGCTTGGCTACGGCGCCGCCCTGCACCATGTAAATGCTGTAACGCACATCGTGACTGGTAATAGGAAGCCCCTGCCGGTACAGGAACAGCAGCTCTTTGAAAAGCTGCTCCAGCATCAGGTTTTCCTCTTCGCTGCCGCTGAAAATAATCTTGTTTCCCCGGGCCATGACCGTTGCGTCAAAGCTGGCGTCGATCAGGCGCAGGAACTCGTCGTTCCGTCCCAGGATACCGATCATTTCCTGCTGGTCGTTGATTTCAATTACATGTTCGTCTGACAAAAAAGACAAATTATTTTGCTCCCTTCACTGCTTCTTCCCCTTCAAGGATCGTTATCTTTTTAATAACAACCGGAACCACCGGCTTATCGTTTACACCTGTTTTTGTATGCCCGATTTTCTGCACAACGTCCATACCGTCGCTGACCCGGCCAAACACAGCATGATGGTTATCCAGCCAGGGAGTCGCTTTTAATGTAATGAAGAACTGGCTGCCGCCGGTGTTTGGTCCTGCGTTGGCCATAGAAAGCACTCCCGGTCCGCTGTGGCGCAGTTCAGAACTGAACTCATCCTTAATGGTGTAACCGGGGCCGCCGGTTCCGTCTCCCTTCGGGCAGCCACCCTGGATCATGAAGTTATCGATGACCCGGTGGAAGATCAGACCGTCATAATAGCCTTTTCTGGCAAGCTTCATAAAATTTTCCGTGGTCAAAGGCGCCAGCTTTGTTTCCAGCCGGCAGGTAAACGTGCCCATACTGGTTTCAAAAACAGCCTTGGCCGGCTTCGGCTGCGGCTTTTTCTCCGTTTCCTTTCCGCAGGCTGCAAAAGAAAAACTCATGAGCAGGCATAAGCATAAAATAAATATTTTTCGCAATGGGAACACTCCTTTGTCCAACATTTTCTATGTTCTTGTTTTTTCGAAACCTGACGATTACGTTTCTGCGGGAAACGAATTTGCTTTCTATCAGGCATACTTATTTAATATATATTATATACCAAAAAAGGCAGGCTTGAAAGTGCCTGCCTTAATTAAAAAATCATTTTACATCAAAGGAGTGCTTGTATATTACAGCAACGTTCCTCTTCAGTTTCAATATATAATTCGGTTCAGACCACATCAAAACAAGGTCCTGATAGATTATTCCCCTGCTTTTTTATGCTGCAGGAACAGCCAGATGGTCCCTGCCAGCAGAATGGATGTATAGGCGCCGCTGCAACAGCCTACCAGCATGGCAAAGGAGAAATTGTGAATGGTCTCCCCGCCAAAAAGGAAGATGGCCACGATAGCAAACAGAGTCGTAATGGTTGTATAAATCGTACGGGTCAGTGTGGATTTGATACTGTGATCGATCATATCCGTCACCGTCTCGCTGCGGCGGTGAACCTTCAGGTTTTCACGGATACGGTCGAAAATAACGATGGTACCGTTGACGGAATAGCCTACAACCGTCAACAGGGCAGCTACAAAGGTGGAATCAATTTCCAGCTGCAGCAGTGAGAACCAGCTCAGGGTAACCGATACGTCGATAATCAATGCAATAATGGCTGCCAGGGCAAAGTTCAGCTGGAACCGGATGGTAATATAAATGATCATCAGCACCCAGGAAAGGAAGATTGCGATAGCCGCCTGCTGGATCAGTTCGCCTCCGATGGTGGCGCCTACGTTTTCCACACGGCGGATATCAAACTTACCCAGGGATTTTTCCATATCCTGCATAACTGCCGTACGGTCATTATCCGCAATAACCGGGGTACGGATCAGCACACCCTGGGAAGAAGTAGCGGAAGAATCGTTACTTTCCAGCTGGATGATGGCTCCCCCCAGATTGTGTTTGCCCAGCACTTCACGGACCTGGGCTACCTGCACGGCCTTTTCGAATTTCAGATCCATGATGCTGCCGCCGGTAAAGTCAATGCCCAGGTTAAAACCACGGAAGATCATGGAACCGTAACCGATCATCAATCCGATGATCGTAATGGCAAAGAATATTTTCCAGTTCTTAACAATAGAAAAGTTTTTCATTTTGCCACCTCCTCTGTTTTGGGAGCGGAGATGCCAAATGCCCAGGGACTCTTGGTAAAGTTAGCGTCAATCAGGAACTTCAGCAGGAACTTGGTAACCGTTACCGCCGTGAACATACTCAGAATAACGCCGATAGCCAGCGTAACTGCAAAGCCTTTAATGGGGCCGGTACCCAAATAAAACAATACGGCGCAGGCCATCAGGGTCGTAATATTAGAGTCAAGGATGGTAACCAACGCTCTGCCAAAGCCGTTATCCATGGCCCGGCGAAGGGTCTTGCCATTGCGAATTTCTTCCTTGAACCGTTCGAAAATCAGCACGTTGGCGTCAACAGCCATACCGATGGACAGGATGATGCCCGCCATGCCGGGAAGGGTAAGGGTCGCGTTCAGATAACGCATAACCAGCAAAAGCAACATGGTGTACAGCAGCAGGGCAATATCCGCCACAATACCGCTGAGGCGGTAGAACAGGAGCATGAATACGAATACGCCTGCCACGCCGATCAGGAATGCCTTCTGGCTTGCTTCCTTGGAATCCTGGCCCAGGGTCGGTCCCACGGTACGGTTTTCGATGATTTCCAGCTTTACCGGCAGGGAGCCGTTGCGCAGTAAAATCGCCAGGTGCTGGGCTTCTTCCATGGTCCGGTTGCCGGTAATCTGGGCCCTGCCACCTGTGATGGCTTCCTGTACCGTAGGCGCTGTCAGCACTTCACCGTCCAGGGTGATGGCAATACGCTTGCCAACATTCCGGGCCGTAACATCCGCGAACTTTCTGCCGCCTTCATCGGAAAATTCCATGGATACCAGGGGCTGGTTTCCATTACCTACTACAGCTTTTGCGTCTTTCAGATCCGTACCGGTCAATACCGTTACGTTATTGGGATCTTTAAACTCAAGCATGGCTGTCTTGCCCAGCATATTAATGGCTTTTTCCGGATCTTTAACGCCCGGCAGTTCCACGATGATACGGTCACGGCCCTGACGCTGTACAACCGGTTCCGTCAGGCCCAGCGCATTAACACGTCGCTCAATGATATTAGTGGCACGGTCCAGCGCATCGTCATTTACCTTCAACTGTGGCGTATCCACAGCCTGCAATACTACATGGGTCCCGCCCTGCAGATCCAGGCCCTGTTTGACAGAACTTGCCAGCGGCCGGATATACATGCAGAATCCCCCGACTATTGCCAGAGCAACAATCAGGAACTTCCCTAATTCATTCCACCTCAAAATTACTTTACCCCTTTCATCCGTTACTGTTGTAACATTTTATATCAATTGTATGCCAAATATAATTTTTGAGCTATAAATCAATATAGAAAAATCAGGAGTGCGTTTGCTCATCCCGACAGTTTCACACTTAAGTATTGGTATCAATACAGTGAACAAATCTGGTTTCTGTAACCAGTGCATCCACTTTCCGGTCATGGGAATCTGCCGGCAGCTGTTCCCGCAGCAACCGGTCGCAGGTGATACCCAGAGTAAATCCCTTCGCCTTTTCCAAAAAGCGGTCATAATACCCGGCGCCTCTTCCCATCCGGCAGCCGGAGACCGTAAAGCCTGCTCCCGGCACCAGGATAAGATCGATGCTCTCCGGCGATATAATTTCAGCCGGTTCCGGCACCGTGCGGATCCCATACCGGTCCAACGGAAGGTTTTCCAATGATTCCAAAACCGCAGCCTGCATTTCCGTCCGGGAAACGATCAGCGGCACTGTTACGGTTTTACCGGCCCGCAATGCTTCCAGCAGGATCCGGTCAACCGAAACCTCATTTTGAAATGACAGATAGCCAAAAATAACACTGGCGTCGGCAAACTCCCTGCTGTGCAACACCTTCTCACAGACAGACTCGCTGATTTCCCTGACATACTCCTGAGAGAACGCGGCGGCGGTCTCTTTCAGTTCACGACGAACTGCCTGTTTTTCCTCCGCAATATCCATTATCCAAAATCCTTTTAATTACGCAGTTTTCTCCGTATCCTGATAGGTACCGATCGCCGTCCTGGCAAAATCAATTTCCATTCCTTCTGCCAGTTTTACCGTTACTTTTTGCGGCCCCACCTTTGTCAGTGTGCCATACATGCCGCCAATGGTAATGATCTTATCGCCCCTTTTCAGGGAATCCAGAAATTCTTTCCGCTTTTTCTGATCCTGCTTCTGGGGCCGCCACAGCATAAAATAAAAAATCGCCGCCATAATAACAAAAGGCAAAAAAGTATTAGCGATGAAGATTATATCGTTCATAAAACACCTCCCGGCAATGTTAACAATAAGATGCCGATATTAAAAACAGCATAAATATTATAGCAGAATTTCAGGAATTTGTCTTAATTAATTTAAGCAAGCATTGATTAATTCGTTTCCTTAAATATCTTCGGGCCTTTTCTCTTTTTCTTCCCAGTGATCCCAGAACTCTTTCCTGAATTCCCCGAAAGCATCCTGTTCGATGGCTTCCCTGATTTTTTTTGTAAAATCCAGCAGGAAGTGTAGATTGTGAATAGAAAGCAGCCGCAGCCCGAAAATTTCTTCTGCCTTAAATAAATGGCGGATGTAGGCTCTTGAAAAATTACGGCAGGCATAGCAGTCACAATGTTCGTCAATGGGCCTGAAGTCTTCCGCATATACGGCATTGCGTATTACAAGGCGTCCCTGCGCCGTCATGGCTGTGCCGTTCCGTGCCACCCGGGTAGGAAATACGCAGTCAAACATATCCACGCCAAGATTAATGCCTTCTACAATGCAATCCGGTGTGCCAACGCCCATCAGGTAACGGGCCTTCTGTTTATCCATCCAGTCAGTGGTCTGATCCAGGATCTCATACATAAGGGGTTTAGGTTCTCCTACGGAAAGGCCGCCGATTCCGTAACCGGCAAAATCCATTTCCTGAAGTTGCTCCGCACTCATTTTCCGAAGTTCCGGGAACATCCCTCCCTGTACGATTCCAAACAGGGACTGGTCTCCACGGGTATGGGCCTTAATACATCTCTCCGCCCAACGGGTGGTACGTTCCGTAGATTTTTTCGTATAATTAAAGTCAGAAGGATACGGGATACATTCGTCAAAGGCCATGGCGATGTCGGCCCCCAGTTCTTCCTGCACCCTGACGGAAACTTCCGGAGACAGGAACTGTTTGCTGCCGTCAATATGGGAACGGAACATCACCCCTTCTTCCGTAATCTTCCGCATGGCCCCCAGGCTGAATACCTGGAACCCGCCGCTGTCCGTCAGCATACCCCGGTTGTAATTCATAAATTTATGCAGCCCGCCGGCTTTCTGAACCAGTTCGCTGCCCGGCCGCAGGAAAAGATGGTAGGTATTGGCCAGGATGACCTGGCTCCCCATGGCATACAGTTCCTCCGGCGCCAGTGTCTTCACTGTGGCCTGCGTCCCTACCGGCATGAACATGGGAGTCTCAAAGGTCCCATGCGGAGTGTGCAGTCTTCCCCGCCGGGCCTTGCCGCGGGACGATTCTTTTAGTAATTCATATGTTACTGCGTGCATAATAACTCCTGTTTAATCAGAACTGTTTCTACCATGATGGCTTAACGTAGTAATAAACATGGCGTCCCCAAAGGAGAAAAACCTGTATTTTTCTTTTACAGCTTCCGCATAAGTACGAAGCATCACTTCCCGGGAAGACAGGGAAGAAACCAGCATCAGGAGCGTACTCTGAGGCAAATGGAAATTGGTTACCAGCGCGTCCACAATATGCCACTGGAAGCCGGGATAAATATATATCTGCGTCCATTTGCTTCCGGCTTTCACTTCCCCCGTAGCGCCGGCAGATTCCAAAGTTCGCACCGCGGTAGTCCCAACTGCCACAATGCGCCTGCCTTCCGCTTTGGCTTTGTTAATGGCAGCCGCTGCTTCCGGCGTCACAGTATAAAGCTCTTTATGCATGGGATGGTCTTCTATATTTTCTTCCGTTACGGGACGGAATGTGCCCAGCCCCACATTCAGGGTCACAAACACTTCTTCGCAACCCATGTCCTTAATTTTCTGCAACAATTCTTTTGTAAAATGAAGGCCGGCTGTAGGTGCTGCAGCGGAACCGGGATCCCGGTTATATACAGTCTGATACCGTTCCTTATCTTCCAGTTTTTCCGTAATATAGGGCGGCAGAGGGACTTCGCCCAGACGGTCCAGGATTTCTTCAAACACCCCGGTAAACTCAAAGCGTATGATCCTGCCTCCAAAGTCCGTATGATCTATAATTGTCCCTGACAGTTCTTCCGAAAATTTTATATGCGCCCCAACCTGAAGCTTTTTCCCGGGACGCACCAGCACTTCCCAGTCTGTAATATTTAACCTTGTGAGCAAAAACACTTCCACATGGGCCCCGGTGTCCTTAAATCCATACAGACGGGCCGGAATCACACGTGTATCGTTAAAGACCAGCAGGTCCCCGGGCTGCAGATACTGAGGCAAATCATAAAAATGCCGGTGTTCCAGTTCCCCGGTATTTTTATCTACTACCAACAGCCGGCTGTGATCCCTGGGTTCCATGGGATGCTGTGCAATCAGTTCTTTTGGCAGTTCATAATCAAAATCGGTAACTTTCATATGTTGTAACTTCTTTCATAACCTAAATAAATAACTATTTCACATTCAAAAAATCTTATTCAGAGATCGCCGACTGGATCAATTTGAAAAAATGAAGCTTTTCCTTCAAATCGTCAGTAAAGTCACAGACCGGCAGAACGCTGATTTTTAATAAACCGAAACCAGATACGTTCCGGGATAATAATGCTGTAAGATCGTTTTGTAATAGTCGGCCGACTGTTCCGGCGCGTTGTCGGCCATTCCTTTCGCGCCCCACTTGGAAAGACCTATGCCGCTTCCTATACCTTTGCCTTTAAACAAAACCGTTTCATCCTTTGTTCCATTCAGAAAATGAAATCCGGGAATAGCAGATTGCCAGGAACTTTTTTCCCGACCTTTGATTTCAATGGGGATTTCCTTTTTCCCAATCTCGATACCGTAACCATTTTCGATTGGCACGTCTAGCTTGTCAGGTACCGGATCCACGATGAAAGCATCAAAGCAGGTGCTGCTCAAAGCCAGCATATCTGCGAATTCTTTTCCGTCCATGGTCACGCCCCCCGTTTCCCCCTGCCAGTAAATGAGCTTGACCCGGCCGCTGGGATGTCTATCCCTGGTACTGGGCTTACTGCTGTCAGACAGGCGATAGCTGCGGAGTCTTCCAATCTTATGCCCGTTTTGTTCCAAAATACGGCTGATAGTCGCAACCGGAATTCTTTTTTCCCATGTTGCGTTGGGACAATCCCCGTCGTAATCCTCAACCGGCTGCAAATACGGAATTGCTTTTCCCAATGCTTCCAGGGAACCTACCGTCATTCCTCCACTGCTTTCGCAGGAATATGTCATAGCCGGCTTACCATTATAATACAAGACCTGACCTGCTGTTTTAGCAGCAACTTCCGTAATATTTTTATTTTCATTCCGGATACCGCCATAAAATGTTTCCGGATTTACGGCTCTGACTGAAAACAGCCCTGATTCCGGATACTGCGTATAATACCAGGCAAGGCTCCTTACCGCAATTGCCTGGGCTTTAATGGCTTCATCAGGCCAAATAGGGGAAGATTTTGGTCCCAGTACAGAATTTACATAATATTCCAGCGGAACCTGGTTCACGATTGTAAGGCTTTTGCCTTCACCGGTTACATAAAGCTTCAGCACGCCTCTGTAATCCTGCCGGTTAACCGTAAAATATTTATGCCCGCGGTCCCCTCCGGTTACCTCCGAATCTTTGTCTTCCGATTCAGCGTAAGCCAAAACCGTACCGCTGCTTAGCTGCTGGTCCGCGAGCGAAATTATTCCGTCCTGATTGACGGACACAAAATATTTTCCTTTTTCTATTAGGGTTTTAGTGCCGTCCGGTTCCGTAGCTGTAAGGGATCCTGCAACAACAATTTCCGCAGAAAACTGCGAATTAACCAAACCAACATCAAAGTCTGCTGATGCCTGCGCAAAAGCAGAACTGTACAAGGCTATTAAAATTACACAGACCCGGAAGCACTGCCTCCAAAAACTGTTTTTCAAAATCATGTCCATCTCTCTTATATCGCACTTACTTATACAAAATCGAATCCTGCTTTTGCAGCTGGATAATTTTTTTCGTTATACGGACATATGCAGTTTTTCCTGAGGAACTGTCATCACCGGCTGCCTTCAGTATTTTATCTTCTGTGCCCGGCTTAATCACGCAGGTTGAACTTTCTTTTATATCTTTACCGTTCTTTTTCCATTCCATATACCGGTCCCTTTCACTGAATACGCAGCCACAGTATGGCTGCCGGTATAGGCCAAGCTCCAGGCTCAGATCTACTCCTGCCTGATAATAAGGCCGCCAGTCCCGGTAATAGAAATCCACGCCGAACTCTGCCGCAGCCGCTTCGGCGACCTGTTTAATAAGTTCATGCTTCTGGTAGGGGCTGTACAGTAATGTACTGGAAAAAGCAGTAAAACCATGATCGGCTGCAAACTTTGCCACGTAACGCATCCGCATACGGTAGCAGAATGCGCACCGTACCGTGGGTTCCTCCAACATCCCCTTCACACAATCCTCCAAAGGATATGTCTTATCAATAATCAGTTTGTAATCCTGCTTTTCCGCAAGCTCCCGCAAAGCAGACAACCGGCGCTTAAACTCTTTATAAGGATGAATATTGGGGTTGTAGTACAGCAGAGTAAAATCGGTTCCCTCGTCTGCCAGTAATTGTGACGGATAACAGGCACAAGGTCCGCAGCACGCATGTAATAACAGTTTCATTTTGCTTTCCAAATCCACCGCCCTTGCAGGTCGGCTCCATCAAAAATTATAAGTAATAAAAAATATTGTTTCGCATGTCTTCTTTATAGAAGAGACGGTTGCTCCACCTTTCGTTTTCCCCCGTCCTCTTCCGGATAGGGAATTCCCAGATACCGGTAGGTTTCCCTGGTAGCTACGCGACCGCGAGGCGTCCGCTGCAGCAGACCCAGCTGCATCAGATACGGTTCAACTACGTCTTCGATTGTTCCAGATTCTTCGCTAACCGCCGCTGCAATGGTATCTACGCCTACCGGTCCGCCTCCGAAAGTTTTCACGATAGTATTCAAAATCCGGCGGTCATTCTGATCCAGACCGTATCGGTCTACTTCCAGACGGGAAAGGGCCTGATCTGCCAGATTCTGGTCAATAATTTCCTGTCCGGCCACCTGGGCAAAATCACGCACCCGTTTCAGCAAACGGTTGGCCACCCGGGGAGTTCCCCGGGAGCGGCGGGCAATTTCCAGCGCCCCTTCCGGAGTCATCCGCACATCCAGCTTTTCCGCCGACTTGTTTACAATGATACGCAACTGTTCCGGGCGGTAAAATTCCAGACGGCATTGCACGCCAAACCGGTCACGGAGAGGTGCCGCCAGGGATCCCAGCCGGGTCGTCGCACCGATCAGCGTAAATTTAGGAAGAGGAAGCCGAACATTCTGTGCGCCCGGTCCTTTGCCAATCACAATATCCAGTTGATAATCTTCCATGGCAGAATACAAAATTTCTTCCACCGCCTTAGGCAGACGGTGAATCTCATCAATAAACAGAACCTCGCCTTCTGCCAAAGTGCTCAGAATAGCGGCCAGATCCCCCTGCCGCATAATAGCCGGTCCCGATGTAACACGCATGTTTACATGGAGTTCATTGGCTATAATATTGGCCAGAGTTGTCTTTCCAAGACCCGGAGGCCCGAACAGCAGCACATGATCCAGCGCTTCGTTACGCTTCAGCGCCGCTTCAATAAAAACCGAAATATTCTGTTTGACTTTGTCCTGCCCGATATATTCGTCTAACGTCCGGGGGCGCAGGCTGTACTGTTCCACATCGGAATCCGTTTTTTCCGATGTTACCAGACGGTCATCAAAATCCATGGCATTGTCCCCTTTATCTTACTTCTTCGCAAAAATCTGCAGAGCCTTGCGGATCAGCTCATCCCGTTTTAAGGTACCATAATCCGGAATCTTGCGCAGCACCGGAAGTATTTCAGAATTGGAATATCCCAGTGCCGACAATGCCGCCATCGCTTCGTTGACTGCTGCCGAATCAGAATTTCCGTTTACCGCTTCTGCAAATTCCCTGTCGTTTTCTGCACTTTCCAGCGTACCGATTTTATCTTTCAGCTCCAGTACCATTCGTTCTGCCGTCTTTTTACCGATTCCCGGCAGTTTCGTTAGCATTTTAATATCCCTGCTCTGTACTGCCAGATAAAAATCTTCCGGCTTTGCAGCTCCCAAAATTCCCAGCGCCCCTTTAGGCCCCACTCCGCTGACGCTCAGCAACAGTGTAAACAGGTCGTAATACTGCTGTGTCATAAACCCATACAGCTGGATGGCGTCTTCCCGCACTGCAGTATAGGTAAGCACCCTGACAGACTGCCCCACGGAAAGCGTCCGAAGCTGGGAAACCGGCATAAATACACGGTAACCTACGCCTCCTGCCGTTTCCACCAGGCAGTATTCCGCAGCCTGATAAGCCACGGTTCCTTTGATTGAACCAATCATAATGCACGCTCCAAAACAACTTTTACAGACCTGCAAGCCTTACAGCCACGCCATGCAGGCCGCTTATCTTTTACTCAGAGGGTTACGCTGGGCTTCCAATAATTCGCCGATCCGGGGGCCGCCTTTTACCTGCAGCTGCAAAATCCGCGCCTGGTTCAGCCCGCATATGGCTGCCGCCAGAGCGTCGGCCGTATCGTCGGGATCGATTTTTTCCCGTATTCCCAACAGTCGCTGTACCATAAAGATAACCTGCCCTTTTTCTGCTGTCCCCGTCCCCGTAACAGATTTCTTTATCTGCATGGGCGTAAACTCCAACACAGGCAAACTCTCCTGGGCAGCCGCCAGCAACACTACGCCTCTTGCCTGTGCCACCGGAATAGCCGTATTGACATTCCGGTTAAAATACAGCTTTTCTACAGACATAAAATCCGGATGGAAATGCCGGATAATATCAGACACATCCTGATGGATCCGTTTAAGCCGTTCCTCCGGGTTCCAGTCCTTATCCGTCAGGATTGAACCGTAAAAAACCGGCCGCAACACGCTTCCTTTCATTTCCACGATCCCGTATCCGCAGATTGCGGTTCCCGGATCAATTCCCAAAGCCAGCATTCACTCATCCTCCGGCTGTCTAATTCCATTTATTATAATTATTATACCCGACTCCAATGGCAAATTTGTGAAACAACGCCTACATCGCTTATTGTGTTGAAATACGACTAATACGTTTATTTTAATATCATTGCAGGCTTACCGCAAGAATCAAAAACGTTTACAGCGATTCCATATATACAAAAAGGCAGGCCCCTGAGAAGCCTGCCCCTCTTTTTTATTCCTCGTCGTCATCATCCGGCAAGTCTGCGTTGGTATAGACTTCCTGAACGTCGTCCATATCGTCAAACATGTCAATGGTTTTCCGTACCTTTTCAGCATCTTCCTCAGACAGCTGAACCATCGTATCCGGAACCATGGTAATTTCCGACATGACTGTTTCTATATTGTTATCGGCCAGCGCTTTTTCCACCGCATCATAGTCTTCCGGCTGTGTCACGATTTCGAAGCTGTCTTCCATGGATTTCATGTCTTCCGCACCGGCATCCAGTGCGATCATCATGACTTCATCTTCATCATAGCCGGCTTCTTTGTCAATCGTAAAAATACCTTTACGCTTGAACATCCAGCCAACGGATCCGGTTTCACCCATATTTCCGCCATGTTTGCTGAAAGCATGACGGATATCCGCCGCTGCGCGGTTCCGGTTATCGGTCAGAACATCCAGCATGATTGCCACACCGGCCGGTCCGTAACCTTCATATGTAATTTCCTCGTATTTCGCACCGTTTGCTTCACCGGCGCCTTTGGCTATAGCACGTTTGATATTATCCTTCGGGATATTGTTGGCTTTCGCCTTTGCCAGCGCCAGTTTCAGGCGCATATTGCCAACCGGGTCAGGACCGCCCATCTGAACTGCGATAGTGATTTCCCGTCCGATTTTAGTTGTAATTTTTCCTCTGGCAGCGTCCGCTTTGCCTTTTTTGTGTTTGATATTTGCCCATTTAGAATGTCCGGACATACTAATTCCTCCAATTACATTACCTGAAAAGATAATTTAAATTTAACTATTGTATTATACTATATTTTCCCTTTCATGACAATCTATTTATTCTATTTCAATCTGTTTTGTTAAAACTACATACGGAGATTTCACTAAACTGCCTTTCTGGGCCCGCCTGTTGAACAAATCGCAATTTACATATTTATACTGACCGACAGGTCTATCCAAAAGATTTATTATCGTATATAATATTAGTAATAAAGTTGAATATCTACCGTAGTATCAATTTATATCAGGTCTTGAAATTTTTACAGGAGGGGAACAGATGGAAATCAAAAAGATTAAATTAGGGAAAACCGGTCTTTGGGTAACCAAGACAGCGATGGGCTGTCTGCCGATCCAGCGTATTTCACATGAAGCAGCCCGTGAATTATTATGCAAAGCCTATGACAGCGGAATCAACTATTATGATACTGCCAATGCCTACACAGACAGCGAAGAAAAAATCGGCGAAGCCCTTCATGACGTTCGGCATAATATCATTATTTCTACTAAGAGTGGCGGAACAGATTATGCAACCGTTACAGAACATATTGAGACATCACTGAAACGGCTGAGAACAGACTATATCGATATTTTCCAGTTCCATAACCCGGCGGTCATGCCTGACCCCAATGATGAAAAGGGGTCTTATGCCGCAGCGGTGGACGCAAAAAAGAAAGGTTATATCCGCCATATCGGTATTACAAACCATCGGTTAAAAGTCGCCCATCAGGCCATTGATTCCGGTTATTTCGAAACGTTGCAGTTCCCATTCTGTTATCTGGCCACAGATAAAGATATAGAACTGGTTAAAGAATGTAAAGCGCATGATATGGGATTTATAGCCATGAAAGGATTGTCCGGCGGCATGCTGAACAACGCCGTTGCCTGCTATGCATTTATGCAGGAATATGACAACGTAGTTCCTATTTGGGGCATCCAGCACGACTGGGAACTGGATCAATGGTTGAAACTGACCGAAATTAATCAACAGATGAACGATGAATTAAAAGAAATCATTGCCAGAGACCGCAAAGAATTATCAGGCAATTTCTGCAGAAGCTGTGGCTATTGCCTGCCTTGTACCGTCGGCATTGATATTCCTCAGGCAGCCCGGATGGCCATGTTGCTGCGCCGTTCCCCCTATCGCCGGTTTATGTCAGATGAGTGGCATGCAAAAATGCAAAAAATAGATGAATGCGTTCACTGCGATCTTTGCAAGAGCCGTTGCCCTTACGGACTGGATACTCCGTCACTGCTTCAGTACATGTTGAAAGATTATAATGATTTCTACGAAAAACATCATAATGACTGACATTTTCCAGATTTATTTTCAATCCCGGTTATATGTTTCGACAAGTCAGAATCAGCAATTAAATAAGAACAAAGTAGCAATAAATTTTTTTAAAGACAAACAGCAACAATCGGATAGTCTATAGGATATTCATTATTTTATAACCAACATAGACATCACAAAAAAGCCCCCGCACAGTTTGTGCGGGGGCTTTGTCCTGACCGGCAACAATCTATCCTCCCAGGCCGCTTCCAGCCCAGTACTTTCGACGCGTGAGAGCTTAACTGCTGTGTTCGGGATGGGAACAGGTGGTTCCTCTCAGCCATCATCACCGGATCTCTGAACCGTCTTTTTGTGTTCCCACTTTGTCAAGACTGCGTCTCGCTTGCTCCACATACGCCAGTATGCCTTCGCTGCGCTCGCCGGCCTTTCCTCGCGGCCTCCACAAAAATCCTGGTTCCTCTTTCGGGTCCTTACGAACCCTCAAAACTTTACAGAAGAAACTACTCACTTCCAACTAACTTTATCTTGAAATCAAGCCCTCGACCTATTAGTACCGGTCCGCTCAATACATTGCTGCACTTACACTCCCGGCCTATCAACCTTGTCTTCTGCAAG
>Ga0256404_1001251_pt1 | contig 62882 bp, 63 predicted proteins | sample RumenRJG_01DNA_FD_185990 | JGI IMG/M metagenome (GOLD analysis project Ga0256404, IMG submission 185990) | Bovine rumen microbial communities from Lethbridge, Alberta, Canada - RJG_01 | ecosystem: Host-associated > Mammals > Digestive system > Stomach > Rumen | place: Canada: Alberta | collected...
AATGTTAAATATATAGTTAAATATCAATCAATGTTTGGAATTCAGCATAGAATGCGGTTCTGTGATCATTTTTTCTTTCTTCATAACTTCTGTATAACTCCATAAGAGACACCGGTCAATCGAGAGAACTGGCGTATTCCCGCACCATAATCTTTCGTTGACTTGAGAATGTAGTTCCGTCTGAAGATAATCTCCATCGTCCTCGAATATGTCTTGCTTGTTGATACCCCGAAGCATGACATGATAGATGCCTGTCGCACTATGTAGGCGCTCTTGTCTTGGCATAATGTCGGTTAGTTTATTATTTATGGCGCAAAGATACATATTTATTTCCTTATTGCAAAATATTTCTGAAAGTTATATCGCTCTTGACACTAAAAATGTAAAAAAGCGGGCGAAGACATGTCACGACGACGGCTTCATCAAGAAACACCTGCGGAAGTAAAGCCCCTCAACAAACAACAAACACGACAAAATGACATACAATTGCGTCATTTTGTCTGTATTTCATTGGTTGGCATTGTTGTTGCAAAGAAGGAGTGTGAAGGCCGGAGGGTGGACGTACACTGGAAGGCCGACAAAAGAGAACAAACAAAACAATATGTGTAACAATAAAAAAGAAATTAGGAGGTAACAACTATGATGCCAACAATGAGAAGTAACAACTGGATTCCTGCAGTGTTTAACGACTTGTTTTACAACGACATGATGCCAAAGGCAAACTGCACTGCACCCGCCATCAACGTGAAGGAGTCGGACAAGGCCTATACGGTGGAGCTGGCCGCTCCGGGCATGAACAAGCAGGACTTTAACGTGCACATCAACGACGAGGGTAACCTGGTGGTGAAGATGGAACACAAGGAGGAGCATAAAGAGGAGGAAAACAAGAACGTGCGCTATCTGCGCCGCGAATTCAGCTACTCGAAATACGAGCAGACGCTGATACTGCCGGACGACGTGAAGAAGGACGCGATATCGGCGAAGGTGGAGGACGGCGTGCTGACCGTGGAACTGCCGAAGGTAGTGGAAGAGAAAGTGAAGCTGTCGCGCCAGATTGAGATTGCGTAAGCAAGCTCGACCGCAGGTCAAAACGCGACGAAGCCCCGCCCCGAAGGCGGGGTTTTTCGTGGGCGGAGGAAAAAAAGTTATACGTAGTATAAGGGGAGGTTTAGCGAAAAAAAATGGGTTTTTCGTTAAACCTTCTTTTTTGTGGTGCGTCAAAGAAGCAGAACAAGGACAAAGATGTTCGGGATAACAAAAAAGATAACAAACAGGATAACTAACAAAAAAAAAAGAAAATTATGAAAAAGATTATTTTGACAGTAGTTGCCGCAATGGCACTGACAACAAGCTTCGCTGAGACACAGAGTAAAAATTCGGACAAAAGATTCGACATGAACTGTGACATCTACCGCCTCTCTGAGGTGCTGGGACTGAACGACGAGCAGATGGACAAGGTGGAGGCGATCCACGAGACATTCACGGACGACATGCAGACGGCATCGGAGGTTCAGGGTATGAGACAGCGACACATGATTCATCAGGCGGTGAGGAAAGACGCACGAGAGATGCACCGCGTATTGACTGAGGAGCAGTTCCGCGACTACATGCACATCCTAGGCGTGACACTGCGCAACAGACACCTCTAACTAAGAGCACACAGAGAAAAAAAATCCGCAGGCTGGAAGGCGCTGCGGACTTTTTTTATCCTCGGTATTGCGACGGTGTGCATCCGAAGACGCGCTTGAATGTATGGGCGAAAGAACTGGCTTCGTCGAAACCACACTTGAAGGCAACATCGACAATCGGCATGTCCGGTCGTTGCTTCAACAGTTTACCAGCCTTCTCCATCTGAATGGCAGAGATGAAGGCCTTGGGCGTCTCGCCGGCAGCACTCATCAGACGCCGACGGAAGGTCTGGACACTCATATTGAGTTTCGAGGCAATGGTCTCGACACCCAGCTCGCGGGTTGAGAAACCTTCGTTGACAATTTCAATGACGTGCATCAGGAACAGGCGGTCTTCGTTCGATTGCTCGGCCTGCGGTTCCTCTGCCGGTTCTTCCGTCGGTTCTGACGGACGTTGGGCTTCCTGTAGGCGACTGATTTCCTCCATCAGTTCGGCGACGTGCTGCTGTTCTTTCAAGTGTGCACGGCGTACAAACCACCAACCGACGAACGAGACAATCAATATGGCCACAATGGCTATGATGATTGTGCGCTGGTGGGCGCTGCGCACCTCGGCATTCTCCTGCTGAAGCTGGTCATTGCCGAACTCAGCATTATACCGTGCCAGTGCGTCGGCCGTGGCGTGGGTGTAGAGCGAGTCCTTCAGGAGGTCGAACACGTCGAGTTCCTGTTTGGCCGAGTCGGGGTTCAGTTCCCAATAGCTCTCGTAGAGTCCGCGGTGGGAATGAATCTCGTTGTAGAGGTCACCCATCTTTGAAAACAGGCTGGCAGCCTCTTTATAATAAGGTATAGCGTCCTGCTGGCGTTTCTGGCAGAGCAGCGACATGCCCAGACGGTTCAGGGCGATGGCATATGCGTGGAAGTCGCCCGAGGCTTTCAGGTCGGGCAGTATCTGTCGGTAGATATCCTCAGCCTCCTTGTAACGGTGCAGGCCCAGTAATGCCGACCCCTTCTGCGACAGTCGGATGGCCAGTTTTGGCTGTCGGCCCAACTGTTGCTCGATGGCTACCGCCTCTTCGGCATACGGCAATGCCTTGGCGTCGTCGCCCAGGGTGTGGTAAATCTCCGAGGCCATGCCCAGGATGACTGCCTTGCGCGCCGGATTATCCACTTGGTTGATGTGCTCGATGGCCTGCAGGATAATCGGTTCGGCTTCCTTGGCCTGATAGCCAGCCATATAGATTCCCGCCAGCGTGTTCATGCTCGACGCGATGCGGTCGTGATCGCCACTTTGTTCGTCAATCTCGACACACTGCCGGGCATAGTTGGCTGCCTGCTTGAAATCTCCCAAACGTACATAAATGCAGCCCAGAAGGTTGAGACAATCAGCCTTCTCGGAATTTGCGGGATGGTATTTCGGCAGTGCTTCGAGGGCATAACGCTCGGCATCCTTATACTGTTCTTGGTCGTACATCCACTCAGCAGCCCAATAGCACACCTGCTGTCGCATGGAGTCGACAGGCACTGAGGATGCGAACATGATGGGGGCGTCGATGAATTTTTCCTTCATCAGGGCGTCGAAGAAGGCATTAGCCGTAGCGGCATCAGACTGCTGGTTAAAACGCGCTAATGTCTGCTCCACATTCTGTGCCCGAGCCAAAAGACTGAACACAGCAAAAAAACACAGAAAAAACAGCTTTTTCATAAGGTTTATCTTTATTTCGACGACAAAATTATAAATAAAATTCCACATTTCGTGCATTTTGGAAGAAAAAAACAACTTTTTGGCAGTTTTTATCAATCATCCAAAGCCGTTTTTACCGTAATTTTGCAACCGGAATTACGAATCATTATCATCTTTTTAAATTATTAAAGTCAAAACAGTTATGAAAACGAATCATTCAATCGTAAAGGCATTGGTGATGCTGACCATTGCATTTGGAGTACAGACAACGGCTAACGCACAGTTTGGAGGCTTGCTGAAGAAAGCCAAGCAAGCTGTCAAGGCCAAGAATGACACCAAGGAGTCTGAAGTGAAGGGCAAAATCCTGGACAGGAAAAGTCAAGGTGTTCCTGAGTCGGGCGAAGTGACCATTAAGGAACGCAAGTCGGGCAAGGTCATCGGCGTGTATAATCGCGCAACACGGACGCTGACGCACAATGGCAAGACGTATGTCTTCGGCAAGGACGGAGCGGTAACCGACGGCAATGGCACTCAGGTGGGAAGTATTATCGGCGAGGAGCTGACGACTCCCCATGGCGACAAGTTGAGATGTGACGACATTGGTATCGTGTTCATCGGCAAGGAAAATGTCGGTAGTATCCAAAACAACAAAATGGCTATCATGCAAGGCAATATCTACGCCGATGCATCAGACAAGATGGAGCGCGAGGTGCTGGCCTATCTGGTTTTTGGCGTGATGAATACCAACGAGCGGCTGCTGAAAGGCAAAGAGGCATACGAGGATGCCACCATGACGGAAAAGGAGACCGACGAGGAGTTCTATGCCCGCAGCAACAAAGAACTGCAGAAACGTTTCGCGTCGAGTGGCACTGGCGGCCGCGCGGTCGACATGCAGCTTCGTAAAGGCGGCAGCATCGTGGGAAGTATCCTGGCCGACGGCACCGTATACGTGGGGGGACACATCGCTGGTAAGATAGATGCTGATGGCAACATCTACGTTGGCGGACACATTGAGGGTGGCATACGCAACGACGAAGTGCTGAAGAATGGCCATGTGGTGGGAACCATCGACAGCGACGGCACCGTACGCCTGAACGGCTCCATTGTGGGTGGCATCGACAGCCGTACTGGCGACGTTCGCCAGGGCGGATCCATCATTGGTCGCGTCGAGCCTCTGGGTGATATGAAGAAAGCCGCTGTGTTCTACTTCTTCGGCTTCTATTAATATGATGAAATCATCAGTTGCGATGGAACCATTGACTGACAAACAAAAGGCAGCACACCGGCTCATCAGTGAGCACATGCAGTTCCTGGCTGACCAAGAACAGTTTGTGCAGGGTGTCGTCGACCGACGTTTTCAGGAAATGACGCCAGCATTCGAGGAAATGATCGACCGCAGAATCAAGGCGTATCTGTCGCAACTTAATATGACTTGTGTTAATAAACCATAGTTTAATCGAATCCTGACCTGCGCTTCGTTGAGTTGCGCGAGACCAGCAAAAACGGTTGGTTCGTCAGCGACAAAGAGAAGGCTGTTACCATGAGCATGAAGGATCAGTTCGACACTGATTTCTAATCTGTCGTCATCCTCATAATCCTCATAGATAAAAAAAATCCGCAGGCTGGAAGGCGCTGCGGATTTTTTTTAATTATAGAGGAAGTAAATGTGTTGCGGATTAGTCGGCAACGAGCGTGAAGCGCTTGAAAGCGACGATCTTCAGGTCCTTGTCCTGCTTGGCGAGCCACTGAGCAACAGTAGCCTTGTCGCCGTCGCCGAACTGGAACTCCTGGTCGACGAGACAGTTTTCCTTCAGGAACTTCTGCACACGCCCCTTGGCGATGTTCTCGATCATCGGCATCTTCAGCTGAGCCTCGCCCTCTACCTTTGCCTCGGCAATGATCTTGCGAGCCTCGTCAGCCTGCTCCTTGGTAAGCCAGCCCTTAGCGGTGTTGCTCTCGATGTGATCCTCAGAATCAACGAGGTTGGGGTTCAGGCCAGCCTTCTTGAGCTTCATCTCTACGAACTTCTCAACCTGCTCGAGCTTGGTCTTCTCAACAGCGGTCTTGTACTCCTCGTCGAGGATCTTCTGGTCAACGCTCTCCTTGTCGAGTGCTACAGGCTTCATGGCAGCTACCTGCATAGCCACGAGGTGACCCTGCTCGGCAGCGGGCTTGTTGGTCTGTACCATCGTGCAGAGGGTGTGCTTACCCATGTGGTCGTAAACCTCTATGTTCTCACCCTCGAGAGTCAGGTAGCCGTCGAGCTCCATCTTCTCACCGGTGATACCAGAACGCTGTGTGACAGCCTCCTGAGCGGTCTGACCGTTGATGGTGAGGTTCTTGACAGCCTCGATGTCGGCAGCCTTTGCAGCGATTGCTGCGTCGAGGATGGCCTGTGTGAGTGCGATGAAGTCGGCACCATTAGCCACGAAGTCGGTCTCACACTTGAGTGCGAGCATGGCAGCGAAGCCATCCACCTTCTTTACGAGTACACAACCATTAGATGTCTCACGGTCGCTACGCTTGGCAGCGATAGCGAGGCCACGCTCGCGGAGGAGCTCCTTGGCCTTGTCGAAGTCGCCCTCGGCCTCGGTCAGTGCCTTCTTAACGTCGGCGAGACCAGCGCCGGTCATAGCGCGAAGCTTCTTGATATCGTCAATTGAAATTGCCATAATTTACTTTAAACTTTGAACGTTGAACGTTGAACGTTGATTTTTTAACTTTTCACTTTTTTACCTTTATAAATTACTCAGCAGCCTCTTCTGCGGCGGGAGCGGCAGCTTCCTCAGCGGCGGGAGCCTCGTCGGCAGCAGCAGCCTTGCGGGGCTTGCGGGCCTGACGCTTGGGCTTAGCCTCCTCAGCGGCCTCTTCCTGCTCGTCGGCAGCCTTCTCGTCAGCCTTCTCGACCTTACGCTCCTCGATGCCCTCGTTGATGGCAGCGCAGCAAGCAGAGAGGATAACCTCTACTGAATCCTTGGCGTCGTCGTTAGCGGGGATGATGAAGTCGATGTTCTTGGGGTCAGAGTTAGAGTCGACGATACCGAATACGGGGATACCGAGACGGTTGGCCTCGCGGACGGCAATCTGCTCCTTGAGTACGTCAACGACGAAGAGTGCGCTGGGCAGACGTGTGAGGTCGGCGATAGAACCGAGGTTCTTCTCGAGCTTAGCACGCTGACGAGTCACCTGCAGGAGCTCACGCTTTGAGAGGTTGTTGAAAGTACCATCGGTCATGAGCTTGTCGATGTTCGCCATTTTCTTGACGGCCTTGCGGATGGTGGGGAAGTTAGTCAACATTCCACCGGGCCAGCGCTCGATTACGTAAGGCATACCAACGCTCTGAGCTTTCTCTGCGATGATTTCCTTAGTCTGTTTCTTAGTAGCGACGAACAGGATCTTCTTGCCACTCTTGGCAATCTGCTTGAGTGCGTCAGCAGCCTCGTCGATTTTAACGACTGTCTTGTGGAGGTCGATGATGTGGATACCGTTACGCTCTGTATAGATGTAGGGAGCCATTGCAGGGTTCCACTTACGCTTCAGGTGGCCGAAGTGGCAGCCTGCCTGGAGCAACTGGTCAAAATTTGTTCTTGCCATTGTTTCTTTGTCTTTTTTAAATTGTTTACTTTCTTTTTAATCTTTTTTTTAGATCAGCTGGGGGGTAGTCATTGAACGTTGAACATTGAACGTTGAACGAATCCCGCCAGTTTAGATACTAAACGTAGTCCAGTAGGATTATTTTAACGCTTACTGAACTGGAAGCGACGACGAGCCTTGGGCTGACCTGGCTTCTTACGCTCAACCTCACGAGCATCGCGGGTGAGGAAACCGGCATCCTTCAGCTTTTTCTTGTCCTCTTCGTTGATTTTCACGAGTGCACGTGCAATGGCGAGGCGCAGAGCCTGGCTCTGACCTGTGAAACCACCACCGTCGAGGTTTACCTTGATATCATATTTCTCAGCTACCTCGAGCAGGTTGAGCGGCTGCTTAACCACATACTGCAGGATAGCAGAGGGGAAGTAAACTTCCAAATCTTTCTTGTTGATCGTGATCTTGCCATTACCCTCTGACAGATAAACGCGAGCTACTGAGCTCTTGCGACGACCTATTGCGTTGATGTATTCCATCTTAACTATTATCTTTAATCTTTAAACTATAAACTTACTTATACTGGTTGATGTCGATAGCCTTGGGCTTCTGAGCGGTATGAGGATGCTCTGTGCCTTCGTAGACATACAGGTTGTTGAGCAGCGCACGGCCGAGCGGGCCTTTGGGGAGCATACCCTTGACAGCGTGCTTCAGGATGCGCTCTGTACCGAACGGCTTCTTGCGGAGCTGTGCGGGGGTGTTGAAGCGCTGACCTCCGGGATAGCCGGTGTAGCGGGTGTAAACCTTGTCGGTTTCTTTCTTGCCAGTAAAGATAATGTTCTGGGCATTGATGATAATGACATTGTCACCACAGTCCTGGTTAGGAGTGAATGTGGGCTTGTACTTTCCGCGGATGATCTTAGCGACCTTTGAAGCCAGACGACCTACTACCTGGTCGGTAGCGTCGATGACCACCCATTCCTTCTGCTCACGAGCAGCTTCCTTAGATACGGAAACGGTCTTGTAACTTAACGTGTTCATTTCTTTTAAATTTTTACTACTAAAAAACAGTTCTTATTAATATAAATAATGTACGCACATAAATAAACACCCGAGGTCTAACTCCCGGTTGTTAGTCTAACGTGCGCTCCGCTGTGCCTGTAAACAGGCTTGTTGCGGATGGTTGAACCAGCGATTCCCGAACCACGACGTCCGGCCAAAGACGTTGCTATTCACACTCTAGTCCACGGGGATTCTAAGTGTTTTCCCCTAAATCGGACTGCAAAGGTACGCTTTTTTATTAAAATACGCGCGAGGAAGTGAGCCCCGCGCGTAAGTTTTATGATTATTTAACAGATTATCCTACTGCTTCTTCTCCTTTTTGACCTGATAGAGCACCATCAGTGTCGGTTTGTAGGTATTCTCGAGAATGACCGATACGAAGCCGCCGTCGGTCTCGAAATCTGCTTTCTTGTGATCATCCTTGAGGATGGGGCAGTTGGGCCATGCATCGAGGTCTTTCTCCAATCCGTCGCGAAGTTCCTGCCACAGGCGGCGCGTACTGTCGTTGGTCGAGAGGTGATAGTTCTCCTGAATGGCTTTCAACTGGTCGTTCTCGTAAGCCACCAGCACACGATAGGGTTCACCGGTCTTGTAGAGCTGATACTGGCTGCCACTGTCGGACGTGGCTGAGTCGATGAGGAATCCGCGCGCCAACAGCGAATCGACCAACTGACTGGCGGGCATGGAGAACGAGAGACCACGATAGGCAAAGGGTTTCTGCTCGGAGCAGGCGATGAAGGCCATCAGGGCCACAAAACATACTACAATCTTTTTCATAATGTTTATGTATTAATTAATAGATGGTTTTACGTCCTTTAGGTGTCACACGGACATTGATGACTTTTCCCTTACGCATTTCTGCTTCGACGACCGTGCCGCGGGAGGCATGGAGCTTGAAGCGGACATCCCAGTCGCGGGGCCAGGCGGGGAAGAGGTAGAGCGTGTCGCCGACTTCCTGCAGGAGCATTTCCTGCATGGCAATCATGCCTGACCCGCCCCAGTTATGGTCGGGTGCCCAGTCGAAGCCCGGTCCCCAGAAGGCTGGGAAACGGAAAGGACCGTCCTGCATCTTGAGCGTCACCAGGCGCTGGGCCTCGTCGGTCAGTCCGAGACAGGCGGCCCAGATGGCGTCCTGTTTCCACCCGACATGTGAGCGGAACTGGATTGCCAGCGAGTCATTGAGGTAAGTATTACGGGCAATGTCGATATCGGGGCGTCCAACACCGTACATCCGCCAAGGGAATACGGGATAGAGCTGTGTGGGTTCAGTGTTCTGCACGCGTTCGTAGTGCAGTGCCGGCGCAATCATACCATTGCGTATCGTAATGTCAGGAAGGCGACTCAACAGTGCCGTATCGCCGACAGCGGTCGCGACAGTATGCAGGGCAGCAATGGTAGAGGTGGAGTTGTATGCCATCTTATACGTCTCGCCGCCAGAACCAGGATAGAGCACGAGCTTGCCATTGGCGTCGAGGCGCTTGGCACCGCGCTGGTTGGCGAGGTACTGGTAGTGTTCGTCGAAGAAGCGCAGGCAGGAGCGGACGAAGGCTGAGAGGTCAGAGGTTAGAGGTAAGAGGTTAGAGTTAGAGGCGCCTTGGTAGCGTTCGGACTCGAGGGCCATCATGCAGAATTCCAGGGCGGTGTCCCATTCGTATTCCAGCCATGCGTTACGCTCCAGTCCCGGGTCGAAACCGGCAGGACGCTTCGTGCCGTATTCAGGATAGCAGGGCAGACCATAGTTCTCGATTTGTTCCGTCAGGCAGGCACCCTCATGACCCCAATAGAGTCGCGAACGTTCCTCGGCATTCTTATAGATGCGCAGGTAAAAGTCTATCTGGGCTTTCAACGCATCGTAGTCACCGTTTTTTAGCATAGGCCAATAGACGAGGCGCTGGTTCTGAGCTGTATGGACTCCCCCACCCCAGTTGCGGAAATCGGGCGAGAGGCGGTATTCGTCGGCCTCGTTGACGTATTCGGGGTCGAAGGTAAACAGGCCGCCATTGAATTTTGTGGGCCACTGGCTAAGGGCATTACAGCCCAGCATATAGCGGAAGAGGTTGTAATTGCGGATGAGGGCGGCAGGAGTAGCGGAAGCCGACGGAATAGCACGGGGAACCGTGGTTTCAACGTAGCTGCGCTGCCAGAATTCGTTCCACCACTGGCGGGAGGCTTGACGGTCGGCGTTACGACTAATGAGCTTTTCGGTGGCAGCGATGGCGTCGGAGAAGTCCTGCTCGGTACCTTGCACGTTCGCCATAATGATTTGCAGGTGCAGCGTACGCTTGGGAAATTTCGTCACATACATCCAACCGCTGTAGTCGGTGCTGGCATAGCGACCGCGGATGGTATCCATCAGTACCATGTCGCGCACCTGCAGCTTACCACCGCTGATGAGGTTTTTCAGCGGATTATAGAGGCGGTCCTTCACGGCATCCATGCCCTGCTGAGTGACGGTGGCATCGAAAATGGTCTCTTCACCGTTCTTATGCAGGAAAGTGACACCTTTATTCGTCGTTATGACCTTGTCGGCAAGTGTCTTCAGACCCTTCGGTGCCGAAAACTTATAACTCGACTGGAAACATTCGCGCTTCGTCATCTCGCGGTCCTGCATACGCCAGTTTTCGTAGGTCACCGCCATATTCTGCTTCACTTTTGGACTCGACACGTCGACATGAACGACAGGTTTCCAGACATCCGCCCAAAGTTGGACGGAGAGTTGGCCGTCAGTAATCTCGACATAGCCGTCAGCAAGGTGGAGTATCTGACGGAAATGCGTCATATCCAATCCCGGAGACAGACTGACACGGAAGCGACCTGCCTTTAACAGCGTATTATTCTCGTCGAACGAACCACTGCGCGAGAGGTAGAAAAGGATGTCGCCCTGTTCCACCCAGACGTTCATACCGATGTCGCCGCCACCGCAGGGCATCGACTCGGAGGAATTCTTGCTGGGCGTGCTCCATTCGTAGTCCCCGGGCTGCGCCCAACATTGAACGACGTTAAAAAGCAACCCGCATAGTATAAATATTCGTAATCCCATATTCCAATATTTTAATCTATTGTCGTTCAATGTTCAATGCTCATTGCAACGCCACACTCTCAAGGAGAGAATGTTCAACGTCCTTAGTAGCGGCAGTCGGGATTCTCGTCCATATAGATCTTCGCATATTCCACGTAGTGCTTCGAGTTGTCGGTTTGTCCGGGGCGCGTGGGTTTGATATATTTCGCCGGCACGCCGCCCCAAATCTCGTGAGGACCGATTTTTGTGTTTTGTAATACCAGGGCTCCGGCAGCGACGATAGAGCCCTCGCCAACCTCGCAACCGTCAAGCAGCGTCGCTCCCATCCCGATGAGCGCGCCGTCGTGGATGGTACAGGCATGGACGGTGACATTATGTCCGATAGTCACCATGTTACCGATATGCGTAGGACCGGTGTCGTGAGTGACGTGGACGCAGGAACCGTCCTGCACGTTGGTGCCATTGCCGATGGTAATGGGTGCCACGTCGCCGCGTACGACGGCATTGAACCAGATGCTGCACTCGTCACCCATCGTGACATCGCCGACGATGGTTGCATTCTCGCTGAAATAACAGTCCTTGCCCCACTTGGGTGTCAGACCACGGTAACTCTTGATTAAAGCCATTGTTCTTTTTTTATAAATCAACTGCGCTGAGGACCTTCTTCGTAGCGCCGGTCATCTGTTGGACGAAGGCACCGGACTGACGGCCGGACTCCGCGATGGTCTGCGGGGTGTCGATGAACCGCTGCATGATACGGCGGAAATCGTCGGCACCGGTGATTTCGTATCCTCCGCCGCAGGCTTTCAGCCCCTGCGCCTCCTGGAAACGTTCGTTGTTAGGACCAAAAATAACCGGGACGTCCCAAACGGCAGCCTCGAGGGTGTTGTGGATGCCCACGCCGAAACCGCCACCGACATAGGTGACGTCGGCATAATGGTAGATGCTGCTAAGGAGGCCGAAGCAGTCGATGATGAGGACTTCTAGATTTTCTAGAGAATCTAGATGATCAAGATGTTCTAGGGAGGAGTACCTTGCGACTTTGCGGCCGGCGAGCTTGGACTCAATCTGTTTGAGGTGCTCCTCGCCAATGACGTGCGGGGCGATGATGAGTTTCCAGTCGCGATGTTCGTTGAAGAACGGGATAAAGATATCCTCGTCAGGCTGCCATGAAGAGCCGGCGACGAAGACTTTCGGGGCTTCGGCGGAGCGGAACTCCGCCGCACCGGACCGATCTTCTCTCACCGCTTCGGCGGAGGCAGACTTCGGCTTAGAAAGGAAGGCCTCGACGATGGGCAGTTGTTTGGCGGCAGCCTTGATTTGAAGGACGCGGTCGAAACGGGTATCGCCGACGATAGAGACGTTCGTGATGCCGATAGTACCTAGCAATTCCTTGCTAATCTCGTTCTGCACGAAGAAATGGGTGAAACACTTCAGTACGTGACTGTATTGACGGCCGTACCAGCGGAAGAAGATCTGTCCCGGACGGAAGATGCTGCTGACGCTATAGACGGGTACGCCGCGGTGTTTCAGGATATGCAGGTAGTTGTACCAGAACTCGTACTTGATGAAGAACGCCATCACGGGGCGGATGTTGCGCAGGAAGCGACGGGCATTGGTGATGGTGTCCAACGGCAGGTAGCAGATGATGTCGGCGCCGGCATAATTCTTGCGCACCTCGTAGCCCGAAGGCGAGAAGAACGTCAGCAGGATTTTGTACTCGGGATGATCCTGTCGCAACTGTTCGATCAGCGGACGGCCCTGTTCGAACTCTCCCAGCGAGGCAGCATGGAACCACACGTACTTGGCGTTGGGATCGACCTTCTCCTTCAGGATGCGGATGGCATCACGTTCGCCACGCCACATCTTACGCACCTTTTCATTAAACAGGCTCGTAATGATGACGCCCAGCTGGTAGATATAAATGATTAAATTATACAATTTATTTCGTTATTTCGTTATTACTTACCCAAGAACTTCGATGGCGCGCTGCATACGGCGCAGCGTCTCTTCCTTGCCGAGGAAGGCAGAGAGTTCGTACATATCGGGGCCCTGACCTGTGCCGACAAGGGCGATGCGCCATGCGTTCCAAGGCTTGAAGCCCGTTTGCTCCACCCATGGGTCGACAACGGCTTTCTGACCTTCCACGCTCCAGTCGTTGATGGTTTCCAGCACGGCTTGCATCTGACGCATCTGATCTGCCGTCTGCTCGTTCCAGTTCTTGCGGATAAACTTGTCGCCCTCCCGGTCAAAGTCGGTAGGAGCCACGAAGAAGAACTTGGTAAGCGGCCAGAGGTCACTGGGGAAGGAAACATTACGCTTCCTGGTGTTGCCCTGTTTATCTGTCACCTCAATGACCTTCGTTTTCATCATGCGCACCACATCAGTTTCCTGTTCGGCAGTGGCCGTGATGCCATTCTCCTTCAGAACCTTGTCGAAGGCGGGACACCAGTCGGAGTCCGGACGCTGCAGGAGGTACTGGCGGTTGAACCATTCGGCCTTCATGAAGTCAAACTTGGCACCATTTTTCGAACACTTGGAGATGTCGAAAAGGTTGACCATCTCGTCCAGCGTCATCATTTCCTGGTCGTTGCCGGGACTCCAGCCCAACAGAGCCAAGAAGTTAATGACGGCTTCAGGCAGGTAGCCTTGTTCGCGATAGCCTGAGCTGACTTCGCCCGTCTTGGGGTCATGCCATTCCAAGGGGAATACGGGGAATCCCAGCTTGTCGCCGTCACGCTTGGAGAGCTTGCCATTACCGACAGGCTTCAGCAACAGCGGCAGATGGGCAAACTGCGGCATGGTATCTTCCCAACCGAAAGCCCTATAGAGCATGACGTGCAGCGGAGCACTAGGCAACCACTCCTCACCGCGAATGACATGGGAAATCTCCATCAGGTGGTCGTCGACGATATTCGCCAAGTGATAGGTCGGCAGTTCGTCGGCACTCTTATACAGCACCTTGTCGTCGCAGATATCGCTCTTGACACGTACTTCGCCGCGGATGAGGTCGTTGACGAGAATCTCCTGACCGGCCTCGACCTTAAAGCGGACAACATACTGGTTACCGTCGGCAATCAGTCGCTCGACTTCCTCCTTGGGGAGAGTCAGCGAGTTACGCATCTGACTGCGCGTGTGGCAGTCGTACTGAAAGTTCTGAATCTCGGCGCGCTTGGCTTCCAACTCCTGCGGTGTGTCGAAAGCAATATATGCCTTGTCAGCATCCAACAGCTGCTGTACATATTTCTTATAGATGTCGCGGCGCTCGCTCTGGCGGTAGGGACCTTTGTCGCCACCAAACGATACGCCTTCGTCGAACTGGATACCCAGCCACTTGAACGACTCGATGATATACTCTTCTGCTCCAGGCACGAAACGCGTGGAGTCGGTGTCTTCGATGCGGAACACAAGGTCGCCGCCATGTTGACGTGCAAACAGGTAATTATATAGTGCGGTACGTACGCCGCCGATGTGTAAAGCCCCTGTAGGACTAGGTGCAAAACGCACCCTAACTCTTCTTTCTGACATGCTATTCTTCTAAATTTTTTGCAAAGGTAATAAAAAATTTAAAGTTTAGAGTTGAAAGTTAAGAGTTTTTTGTATCTTTGCAGAAATTTAGTACGTAAATGAGCAATTTTAGTCTAAAAGAGAACCTCACGTGGCGCGACTGGCTACTACGTGCCGCACTAGTGATAGGCACCGTAGCCATCGTCGTATGGTCGATGCCACACGATAATAACAACAGCTATCTCGTCGAACAGGGCAAGCCTTGGAAATATGCAGACCTCACGGCGCCCTTCGACTTCCCCGTATACAAATCCGACGAGGCCATCAAACACGAGCGCGACAGCATATTGAAGCAGTACGAGCCCTATTATAATATTGATATCACCATCGAGGCACGTATGGTGCGCAAGTTCGTGTCAGACTATCCCGAGGGCATCGCCGAGCTGCCTCTGGACTATATCGAAATCATCTCCAACCGCCTGCATAGCCTTTACCAGCAGGGCATCATGGAGTCGAAGGAGTACGAAGAGCTCAAGAAAGATACCTTTAGCATGATCCGCGTTGTCAACCACAAACAGGCCAGCAGCGTGTCGATCCAGGAAATCTATTCCGCCAAGACTGCCTACGAACAGCTCTTCCAAGACGAGAAGCTGAACGCTCACCGGCAACAGTTGCAGAAATGCGACCTGAACAACTATATCCAACCGAACCTTATCTTCGACCGTACACGCAGCGAGACCAGCCGTAACGAACTTATCGCCAGTATACCGCTCGCTAGTGGACTCGTACAGAAAGGTGAGAAGATTGTTGACCGCGGAGAGATTATCAACCAACAAACCTATCACATCATCCAGTCCTATCTCAAGGAAAACGACCGCCTCAATAAGAATGAAGTACAAAACCGCATATCACTGCTTGGACAGATACTCTATGTCACCATCCTTATGATATGCTTCACACTCTACCTGACGCTCTATCGCAAGGACTACTTCGACAAGCCGCGCTCACTGACCATGCTATATGCACTCATCGTCATATTCGCACTGCTCACCGCGCTATTCGTACGTAATACCTTTATACACGTCTATATACTTCCCTACGCCATGGTGCCCATATTCATACGAATGTTTATGGACTCCCGAACGGCGTTCATGACACACGTCATCATGGTGCTCATCTGCTCCATCATGCTACAACACCCGTTTGAATTCGTCGTAGTAGAAATCGTGGCCGGACTTGTTGCCATCAATTCCCTGCGCGAACTCTCCTACCGCGCACAAATATTCCGTTCAGCCCTCATCATCACCCTCGCGGCGATGGCTGTAAACCTCGCGTTCGACTGGACACAGACTACCGGACTCACCGTGATAGACTACTCTAACTATAACTATCTCATCGTCAACGGCGTACTACTTCTCTTTGCCTATCCGTTACTCTACCTCATCGAGAAGGCATTCGGTTTCACCAGCGATATCACGCTCATCGAACTCTCGAATACCAACAGCACCTTGTTGCGACGGATGAGTGAGGTAGCTCCCGGCACGTTCAATCACTCCATCCAGGTGGCAAACCTTGCCGGCGAGATAGCGAACAAGATTGATGCCGATTCACAGCTGGTCCGTACGGGTGCCCTGTATCATGACATCGGCAAACTCGCCAACCCCATCTATTTCACCGAAAACCAGTCGGGCATCGACCCACACGAGATGCTCACCGATATTGAGTCGGCGCAATATATCATCAGCCATGTCACCGAGGGTTTGAAGATGGCCGACAAATACAATCTGCCGAAAGTCATCCGCGACTTCATCGCCACACATCATGGTCAGGGCAAGGCGAAGTTCTTCTATATCCGCTATAAGAATGAACACCCGGACCAGCCGGTGGACGACCTGCTGTTTACGTATCCCGGACCGAATCCGTTTACCCGCGAACAGGCTTGTCTGATGATGGCCGACAGCGTCGAGGCGGCATCGCGGTCGTTATCCGATTATACTGAACAATCCATCCGCGAACTGGTGGAGCGTATCGTTGACTCACAGGTGGCTGATGGATATTTCCGCGAGTGTCCTATCACCTTCCGCGACATCCAGTATGCCAAAACCGTCCTCATCGAGAAACTGAAGACCATCTATCATACCCGCGTCAGTTACCCGACGGAGAATAAGAAGTAATTGGTTATTATTTATCGGTTATTGGTTATTGCTTATTTTTCGGTGTTATCGCACACAATTTTATGCACATTTTGGCACATTTGTGCAGAAAGTGTGCGCTTTTTAGTTAATAAGCGTTAATTATTATTGCACTTTTGTACCCATTTTGTGCAATAATACTACCTTTGCACCCGTTTTTAGGAAAAATAGTTTAAAAGAAATGAAAAAGATTGTATTTTCGTTGATTGTTTTCACGATGACAACGTTAACCGCTTTTGCTGGCGGAATCCTCACAAACACCAATCAAAGTATTTTATTTTTAAAGAACCCCGCGCGTGACGCAGCTATCGGACTCGACGGCGTCTATTCAAACCCTGCCGGCGTGGTATTTATGCCAGAAGGTTTCCACATAGCACTCAACTGGCAGTACGCACACCAAACGCGTACCATCACTTCTACCAATCCCGTCTTTGCACTGGGCAAGAAGAATGGCGGTCAGAGCGTTAAGGAATTCGAGGGTGTGGCCGACGCACCGGTCATTCCATCACTGCAGGGTGCATATAATAAAGGTAACTGGAGCATACAGTTCAATCTCTCCGTACCCGGTGGCGGTGGCTCGTGTGAGTTTGCCGACGGTTTGGGATCCTTCGAGAGCGTCGTAGGTTCTATCGCACACATGCTCCAACCTCTGGGTGCTCAGGGTTACGACATGGATAGCTATATGAAGGGTCGTCAGTACTACTACGGCGTACAGGTCGGTGCAGCGTATAAGATCTACCCTAACCTGTCGGTTTATGGCGGTCTGCGTATGCTCTATGGCGACGCTACGTATAAGGCAAAGCTGAACAACATACAGGTGAAGACCGAAGGCGGCTACGTCGATTTCGCCGACTATCTGCAGGGCGCTTCGACGACCGTCAACAACAACCTCACACTGGTCAATACCGCCATCGCACAGTATCAGGCTGCTGGCATCGACGTTCCTGCCGAACTCCTCGCACAGCAGCAACAGCTCGAGGCAACACACGGCAGTCTGCTGCAGTTGCAGAAATATGCCCAGGGTGTTAACCTGCTGTGTAACCAGGACGGTGTGGGCTTTGCACCTGTCATCGGTGTCGACTACAAGGTCAGCAACTTCAACTTTGCTGCCAAGTACGAATTCAAGACACAGATCCGCATGAAAAACGAATCGACTGTCAACGAGGCCAGCGAGATTGCTGCCGTCAACAAATACCGCGACGGTGAGAGGGTCAACGAAGATGCTCCCGCACTGCTCACCATCGGTGCACAGTGGAAACCTATCGACATCGTCAGTCTGAACCTCGGATGGCACCACTATTTCGATAAGGATGCATCGTGGTATAACAACACACAGGACCTGCTGAAACACAACACCAACGAATTCCTCGCCGGTGTCGAGTGGGACGTGAACGACAAGTTGAACGTGTCGTGCGGTGGACAGCTCACACGCTACGGACTCTCCGACGAATACATGAACGATATGTCGTTCGTCGTCAATAGCTATAGCATCGGTCTCGGTTTCAACTACAAGGTCAGTGATAACGTCACCATCTCGGCAGCTTACTTCCAGACGAACTACGAGAATTACAACCGCAACGACTATCCTACGGCGGGCGTCAGCGACACCTTCACACGAATCAATCGTGTACTCGGCGTCGGTTGTCAACTCGACTTCTAAACGAAAACGAGGATAAAAAGAAATCCCGCAGTGCCTGTGCATTGCGGGATTATTTTGTGGGCGTTGACGGATTCGAACCGCCGACCCTCTGCTTGTAAGGCAGATGCTCTAAACCAGCTGAGCTAAACGCCCTTTCTTTTGAAAAGCGGTGCAAAGGTACGGAGTTTTTTTGAAACTGCCAAACTTTTGCACCACTTTTTTATCTTTTATGCGAAAATTACTTGATTTCGACTGTTGCGCGACGGTTGTAGGGCGTCGGTGTGAGGGTATCAACACCACCAGCGGCAACGGTTTCTATCTGGTCGCGAGAGACGCCCATCTTCAACAGTTCGGCAACGACAGCCTCGGCACGCTGTTCGGAGAGCTGACGGTTGCGCTCGGCACTGCCCGTCTGACTGTCAGCATAACCCGTAACCACGAGTTTGGCACCCTGCTCCTTGGCAACAGCCACGAGAGCAGCAACATTCTGCAGGTCGCGCTGGGAAGAGATGACGGCCTTGTTGAGGTTGAAGAACACAGAAACAGGAGCGGCGACAACCTTAGTAATGGTGACAGGTTCCTGAGGAGCAGGAGCGGCCTGCTGTTCGGCATTGGCGAGTTCCTCACCCAAGCGCTCGTTCTCTGCCATGAGGTCGGCCAACTGGGCGTTGAGGGCATCTATCTCGCTCTGAGACAATGCCTGCATAGCGTCGATATCGGGTGTGGATTTCCACGTAGACTTACCCAAACGATAGGTCAGACCCAGCTCTACATTGATGGCGCGGTCGCGACCCTTCAGACTGAACTTGGAGTCGCCGCCTGCACTAAACCCGTCGAACGAAGGCTCATAGGAACCATAGTTGATGTCGAAGTTGAAAGCAACCTTCTGACTGATGCGGAACGTGTTGAGCAGACCGACCGAGAAGCCCAAGGCATAGCAGCCGTATGACATATTACGACCGACACCTCCACCGGCATAGGGTATGAAATTCCACACACGCTGTTCGTTATAACCCATCAGCATATTGCTGAGATTGAACAAGGCCTGTTCCTGCAGGGTCCAATATTTGCTGGCATTGAGGCTCTTGTCCTCGGAGATGACGCTACGCCCCCAGACACCATTGAACTTGGTACGAAGACCAAGGCCGGGAGTAAACCATTTACCCAAAGCGATGGAGAATCCGAGGTTGGTACGATAGTCTTTCGTCATCTTGCTGAATTTGAAAGACTGCTGCTCCTGACTTCCCCAGAAAGAGGAGCCCACCACATTAGCCTGCACAAACCAGTTGGCCCAGAACGAATTGGTAGCCACGCTGTGCTTCTCACCAGACACCTCTGCCTGAGCCATCACACCAGTCGAGAGACCGATTAACAGTAAAAATAATAAAACCTTCTTCATAAATTAATATTTAATTTTTTATCCGAGCAACTTCTCGATGTCCTGTTGGGGCAGAATGGCCAAAATGGCCTTGCCGTCGGGCGTATAATTGACATTCGTACAAGCAAAGAGCTCGTTGACAAGATTCTCCATCTCGTCGTTACTGAGCACTTGCCCCTGCGGAATAGCCACATGACGCGCCATACTTAATGCCAGAGTACGGTTGAGGTCATCCATCGTGTCACCGGCACTATTGACGGCGTCATCTACCATATCGTGAATCAACTGGACATAGTTGAGACCATCGAGACCGGTAGGAATGCCATTTACGGCATAGCTGCCCTGACCTAAATCAGTCAGTTCGAAACCAATGGCCGACAATCGCGGCAGGATACGCTCCAACAAGGGTTGTTCGGAAGCCCTGAACTGTACCACCTCAGGGAAGAGCACCTGCTGGGTCTCTGACGAACGGGCCTGCAGCTGGGCCAGACACTGCTCGTAACGGATGCGGACATCAGCGCGGTACTGGTCGATAACCATCAGTCCCGACTTGACGGCAGTCATGATATAACAGCCTTTATACTGATAATGGACGGGAGACTTGTCTTCGGCCAATGACGTATGAGACACAGAGACTGGTTCCGCATTCATGTCGGGGGCAAACAACGTGTCCTCACGACCGACACCGTCGTAGAGTTGTTCCCACCCGTTGAGTGCCTTCTTGGGGGAAGAAGAGATTGCAACGCCACTCCCTGACCGTCGGTCAGAGAAGGGATTATAGGCGGGATTGGTGACGGTTCGCGGGGCTGTGGGCATCATCGAGGGGCCATGGACATCAGAAGAAGTGGGATTATACACCGGAATATCGGGCTTACCCTCTATGTCGAAATCTATCTGCGGGATCTCACAGAACTGTCCGATAGCATCTTTCACCGCTGCTGTCAGGATCTGCCAGATGGCCTGCTCGTTCTCAAACTTAATCTCCGTCTTCGTAGGATGGATATTGACGTCGATATCGGCAGGACTGACCTCGAAATAAATGAAATAAGGTACATGCATCCCCGTAGGTATCAACCGGTCGTAAGCCTGTTGGACGGCCTTATGGAAATAAGGATGCTTCATGAAACGACCGTTGACAAAGAAATATTCTGCCACTCCCTTCTTACGTGCGGCCTCGGGTTTGGCAACAAATCCCGAAATCTTACACATCGTCGTCTCAACGCTGACGGGCAGGAGTTCCTGACCATAGCGACGACCATAGACATCGGAGATACGCTGGCGCAACGAACCGGCACGGAGATTCATGAGTTCCTGACCATTGCTATGCAGCGTGAAATTGATGTCGGGATAGACGAGTACGATACGCTCGAAAGCCGTCAGGATATTATTCAGCTCGGTGGCATTGGTCTTGAGGAACTTACGACGGGCAGGGACATTGAAAAACAGGTTGCTGACGAGGAAACTGCTACCGACAGGACAGGAACACGGTTCCTGACTCTCGACACGTGAACCGGAAAGCAACAGACAGGTACCAATCTCGTCTTCCTGACGACGGGTGCGGAGCTCGACTTGCGACACAGCGACGATCGACGGCAACGCCTCACCGCGAAAACCCATCGTATGGAGCGCGAAGAGATCATCGGCCTTGCGGATCTTACTGGTAGCGTGGCGCTCAAAAGCCAGACGGGCATCGGTCTCTGACATGCCGCAACCGTCGTCAATGACCTGTATGGACGTACGACCGGCATCAACCACCAGTACGTTGACGGTATGTGCGCCGGCATCGACAGCATTCTCCACCAACTCCTTGATGACCGAGGCGGGGCGTTGTATCACCTCACCAGCAGCTATCTGGTTAGCTACACTATCAGGAAGCAGTTGGATTACGTCTGTCATTGTCTCACACTATTCTTAGGAGCCTCACGGCGTTTAACCTCCTTGAGTTCCGAACCGGCATTCTTGGGGCGCCAATTGAAGATATCGTCTTTATCCAACGGACGGACATAGTCGAACCACGCATAGCCCGGCAGGAAATATTTTTCGGGAGGAATCTGTGTCATCGGATACAATGTTCCCTTAGGTCTTGACATCCAGATACGCTTCAGTTTGCGATTCTCGAGAAACATCCTCAGCATGGGGGTCTCGGTATAGTTCAGACCAATCAGCGTGCTGTCAGAATCATCAACAGGATAATAGACTATCAACACGTTGTCAATAGCCTGCGACTCACGAATCTGACCTTTCTCGAAGAAGGCTTTCATCTCCTTGGACGACACCTGGTTGAAATGTATGGTATCAGGCATCTGTTCTACCGAAAAGGCCTGTCCGATGACGTGTGCCCAGTCGATGGTGGAGTCGTTCATATAGACCTTAATCTCCTCACCGAAGAGTTGCTGGTTCATATTCCAGACAATAGGGTCTTTGTACATCGTCATACAGGAGTCCAGCGAACTATAGACCATCGAGTCGCAAACGGCCTGAACGTCCACTTTATACGCGCGAACCTTATTATACGCGTGAATCATGCGATAGACCGAGTCGGTTTTGTTGTTGAACGTAAAAATCTTAAAGGTGTCGGCATGGATAAACAACGAGTCCTTCTGCGAGAAATCGACGACAACAGCACGTTTCGTGGCCATCGCATAACCCGTGGAGTCGTTATATTCACAATAGTCTCCAGTCAACATGTTTTTATTGACAGAATCCGTCAGTATCACATTGCGATAGGCGTAGTTCGTACCGTCATGGGCATTGTGGTAGACACTATCGCCAATCAACGTCTTGCCCTGGTCCTTCACCACCGAACGGCCGAAGAGTTCGGAATGTTCCGTACGGGTGTTGTAATAGCCGTCCTCACTATAAATCTCGCTACTGCCCGACAGGATACGGGAGGGACCCACGATATGGGCCGTCGACGTACGGGTATCGTAATATAGCGAATCGGTTGTCAGAAACATCTTCTGGTCCTTCAGACGCACATCATAGTAGAACATCGCTATCTTAGTATCGGTATGATACTCACCCCAGTCGCTGGTGAGCGTCGACTTGCCATCGACTAGTTTACCACCTTCGAAGAAGTTACCGAAATTATACAAGCGGTCATAGTCCAACGAGTCGGTATAAAGCGTCGATTTACGATGTTTGAGAATCACATTACGACGGGCCTGCGCCAACTGGTCGTTACCATCATAATAGGCATAGTCGCTGAACAGCTTCAACGTGTCGCCCTGTAGCATCTTCACATGACCCCAAGCTTCAAACGAGTTTGTCTGCTCGTAGAAATGGGCGCTGTCGCAATACAGGTTTGCACCCATATGACGGAAATGCACGTTGCCATGTAACACCTGAGCACCATTGTCCCGATACTGATCGTAATGCAGGTTATCGGCATGAACAAGATACACACGTTTGTCCTCCACCTTGGCAGTCTTCTTGCGGGGAGCACGCTTCTTAGCTGGCGTCATAGCAAATGCCGACAGCAACAAAGCGAAAAGCATGACAAACAACGTAGCCTTCTTCATCCCTCTTACCTCTAACTTCTTACCTCTATCTCACCCAGCCTTCATACTCGAACTGACAGTTGCGATAGCGTTCGTTGATACGCACGTAGGTGGACTTGATACGATTGACGACCCACTGATGGAGACGCTCCTGACGACGCTTCTCCAACACCAGATTCTTCAATATCTGGAAGTCTTCGGTGATGGTAGCCTTATGACCCTCCGTACGACTCTTCAACTTCACAATGGCACAAACGGTCTTGCCATTCTTGCTATTGACCATCTTGAAGGGAGCAGAGAGATCGCCAACCTGCATCCCATCTACAATCCTGGCAATCTCGGAAGGCAGTTCGGACATCTTGAAACGGGAGGTGCGCTGACGACCGTCTTCAAGGACATTGACCATCAGACCATTGTTATTTCGCGTGTCCTTATCGTCGGAATAGAATGCCACGCCATCCTCAAAAGTGAAACCTTCGATATCCTGACCGTCCTTGGTCTTGAAGACCTTTCTGATAGCCTCGGGAGGCACATTGTCACGAATGGCCGTAGCTACCGTGTCAAGACGGGCGAGGGCATCCTGAACGGCTTTGTCGCTGAGAACGGGTTTACGGAGGATGTGACGTACATTGATCTTGTCACCACGCTTGTCAATGAGCTGGATGATATGGAAACCAAACTCCGTCTCCACAATCTTCGACACCTTCTTCGGGTCGGTGAGCCCAAAAGCGACATTGGCAAACTCCGGCACCCACTGAGCACGACTGCTATAGCCTAACTCACCGCCATTACGGGCAGAACCGTCTTCGGAATAAAGGCGTGCCAGCGTCTGAAACGACGTCTCACCACGATTGATACGGTCTGTATATTCGCGGAGCTCTTCTTTCACACGATTGATTTCTTCCTGTTCCACACGTGGCTGCAAGGAAATAATCTGTACCTCCACCTCGGTAGGAACAAAAGGAATACTGTCGAGTGACATGTCCTTGAAGTAACGGCGCACCTCAGCAGGAGTCACCGTGATATCCTTCACCAGCTTCTGCTGCATACCCTGAACCATCAGACGTTCACGGTAGGAGTCACGCAGCTCGGCACGGATCTGACTCAACGTCTTCTTCTGATATTCTTCCAGCTTCTCACGCGAACCAATGACAGAAATCATGTTCTCAATATACTGCTCCACACCCTGCGTAATCTCAGCCTCCGTCACCTCGACACTATCAATGATGGCCTGGTTGAGGTAAAGTTTCTGAACGGCAATCTGCTCAGGGATGGCACAGTCGGGATCACCTTTCCAACGCAAGCCCTCCTGCTGGCCTTGAATACGCATGGCCTCAACATCAGACTTCAGAATGGCCTCATCACCAACCACCCAGATGACCTCGTCAACAATAGTGCCAATGGAATCGGTGGCAAGGGAGTCGCTCTGCGCTTTACCAAATGAGACTAGTGAGACGAATGAAAGGAGTATGACTAGAAATCTTTTATTCATGCTTATTGACTGTCTTTAATACTTCTTCGTTGACGGTGACGGCATACTTCTTACGCAAGTCGGCCACCCAGGCACGCTCCATCTCGTCCTGCAGATCATTAACGACGAGGGCACGAACATCGGTATAATCCTGAGGTTTCTTCAACAGCTTACCATAGACGGCATCAATGGGGAAACCTTTGACACTATCCACTTGGACATCCTTGACCTTGAACACCTCACGGTCGATGAGCTTGTTGTCGCCTTTCTTGAAAAGACCTTTCTCCACACGGATACGGAGAATAGAGTCGTTATTGAAGGTACTGCGAAGGGCTTCGTTCCAATCATCAAACTTCAGCTTCTTCACACATTTGGCAACAGCCTTGACATCTGCAGCATCCTTCACATGATAGGCCATGCCCTTATAACGAGGCTCGTCCCAAGCATACTTCTTCTTATGCTTCTTGAAATAGTTGGCCAAAGCCTGCTCGTCCTTGGCGGCCTTATCCCAAACCAGCTGGTTGCTGATATCATAGAGCAACAAGCCATCATGATATTCCTGAATCAGGTAACGCATCTCAGGATCGACAGCAGAGAGCGAGTCAGCACATTTGTCCAACAGTTGCTCTTTAGTAACAGTATTGCCGGAGGCTGCCACCTGCGCATCCAACTTACGCTCTGCGATGCCGTTACGCATATTCTGCTGTTCCATAAAACGGAAGATATTGTCCTTATGGAATTCAAAGGGCTCAAACTGCTTGCGCTCTTTCACAAGGACGATATGCCAACCGTAAGGTGACAGGAACGGCTTGCTCATCTCTCCGGGCTGCAGGGCAAAAGCGGCATCCTCGAACTCCTTCACCATCTGGTTACGGGCAAACCAACCCAAGACACCACCACGACGGGCAGAACCGGGATCTTGCGACACCTGCTTGGCCAAAGCCTCAAAGTCGGCACCAGCCTGCAAAGCAGTATAGACAGAGTCGATACGACGCTTGGCCTCCTGCTGCTCTGCATCGGAAGCCTTCTGAGCAATACGTAGCAGGATATGACTGGCATTCACCAAACCGTCAGGACCGATATTCTCGTTCGTCTGGTCATAGATACGATGAGCCTCAGCCAACATATCATCGTCGGTCACCAAAACAGGACGGATCTGCTGGTCACGATACTGGGCAAACTCCCGACGGAAAGACGTCGTGGTATCCATACGAGCGTCAAGGGCAGCCTTGACCTTTAACTTGTAGTTGACAAAGAGCTCGACATACTCGTCGACGGTCTTCTTGTCAATGACGCCGTCGGTATTATTTTTGTTGTATGAATACTCGAACTCAGAACGGGGCACATCAACACCTGCCACCGTCATGATGATAGGGTCGCTCTGCTGTGCCTGGACGGCTGCACTCATGAGGCAACCTATCGCTATCAATTTCAGTTTCATCTGTCTTATTCGTGTAATTCGTTAAATTCGTGGTTACTATCAATCGTTGGGTCTCGAATAGTTTGGAGCCTCACTGGTGATGGTGATGTCGTGCGGATGACTCTCGTTGACACCGGCATTGGTAATACGGGTGAACTTCGCCTCATGCAACTTCTCGATAGTAGCGGCACCGCAATAGCCCATGCCTGAACGCAGACCACCCACCATCTGATAGATGACTTCCTGCACGGTTCCCTTGTAAGGCACGCGACCGGCAATGCCCTCTGGGACAAGCTTCTTGACATCCTTCGTGTCTGCCTGGAAATAGCGGTCCTTCGAGCCATGTTCCATAGCCTCCAGCGAACCCATGCCGCGATAGCTCTTAAACTTACGACCATTGTAGATAATGGTGTCGCCAGGACTCTCCTCGGTACCGGCAACCAGAGAACCGATCATCACACATGAACCACCGGCAGCAATAGCCTTGACGATATCACCGCTGTAGCGCAGACCACCATCGGCAATCAGAGGCACATCGGTACCCTTCAAAGCACTGTAGACATCATAGACGGCACTCAACTGAGGAACACCCACACCAGCAACGACACGCGTGGTACAGATACTACCCGGACCGATACCAACCTTCACGGCATCGGCACCATTATCCACCAACATCTTGGCGGCTGCACCCGTGGCAATATTTCCTACCACGATATCAATATTCGGGAACGACATCTTGGCCTCGCGGAGCTTGTCGATAACACCCTTGGAATGACCGTGGGCAGTATCAATGACGATAGCGTCAACACCGGCATTGACCAAAGCCTGCATACGCTCCAAAGTATCCGTTGTCACACCGACACCGGCAGCCACACGCAGACGACCCTTCTCGTCCTTGCAGGCCATCGGCTTGTCCTTGGCCTTCGTGATATCCTTATAGGTAATCAGACCTATCAAGCGGTTGTCCTTATCTACTACGGGGAGCTTCTCAATCTTGTTCTCCTGCAGAATCTGCGCAGCAGCTGTCAAGTCAGTCTGCTGATGGGTAGTCACAAGATTCTCCTTCGACATAATCTCCTCAACGGGACGATCCAGACGACGCTCGAAACGCAGGTCGCGGTTGGTAACAATACCCACCAGATGTTTCTCGGCATCCACAACGGGAATTCCGCCGATATGATACTCAGCCATAATATCCAGTGCCTGAGCCACCGTACTACCCAGAGGAATAGTGATTGGGTCATAGATCATACCGTTCTCTGCACGCTTTACGATAGCCACCTCACGGGCCTGGTTCTCTATCGACATATTCTTATGTATCACACCGATACCTCCTTCACGGGCAATGGCAATAGCCATCTGACTCTCGGTAACCGTATCCATCGCTGCCGTCACAAAAGGCACGTTCAGCTCGATGTTACGCGAGAAATGGGTTTTCAACTCTACCATCTTGGGCAGCACTTCCGAATAAGCCGGAATCAACAGGACGTCGTCGAATGTCAAACCGTCCATCACAATCTTGTCGTCAATAAAAGATGCCATATCTATATAACTTTTTAACTTCTAACTTCTTACCTCTTACTTCTTACCTCTTACCTCTTACTTCTTACCTCTCACCTCTCCTAGTTCGCCATATCACTGATAAACTTGATGCGCACCAGTCGGATTTCCTCTTCCGTACATTCGCCACCCAGCTCGTTGATGGCGTCCTCCAAAGAGTCGCTCTCGCTGTCGGCAAAATAATCGTAGATGTCATCCACATGGTCTTCGTCCATCACCTCCTCAAGGAAATAGTCGATATTGAGCTTCGTACCGCTATAGACGATAGCTTCCACCTCGTCCAATAGTTCCTCAAACTCCAAACCCTGCGCGGTGGCAATGTCGTCAAGGGCTATCTGACGGTCAATGGCCTGAATGATTTTCACCTTCAGGATAGACTTCTTGGCCACCGTGCGCACGCGCATATCGGCCTGACGCTCGATATCGTTCTCCTCACAATAGCGCTTGATGAGGTCAACGAACTCCTTGGCATAGGGCTGACGGACTTTGCCTTCACCGACACCCTGGATATTCTTCAACTCCTCCAACGACACAGGATAGTCGGTAGCCATCTGTTCTATCGAGACATCCTGGAAGATGACATAGGGAGGACGCTCCAGCTTACGACTAACCTTCTTACGCAGGTCCTTCAACATGGCACTGAGCGTCTCGTCAAGGGCACTGATACCTGCCTCATGATCGGACGAAGGATCATAGTCCTCATTGAACTCGTTATCCTCGACTATCATAAACGATACGGGGTTCTTCAGGAACTTCTTACCCGCGGGAGTCAACTTCAGAAGACCGTAGTTCTCGACGTCCTTCTTCAGATAACCTGCAATCAATGCCTGACGGATGACGGGATTCACCAACTTGTGTTCCATATCCTCACCGGCACCGAAGAGATCGTGGTTCTGATGCTTATGGGCAAGAATTTCTTCGGTCTCCTTGCCAATGACAAAGTCGACGATATAGTCGGAACGGAAATTCTCCTTCAATGCATGGATGGTATTCAACACCAGCACCAGCATATCCTTGGCCTCCTGCTTGGTCTTGGGATGCAGACAGTTGTCGCAATTATGGCAGTTTTCCTGCGTATACTCCTCACCGAAATAGTGCAGCAGCATCTTTCTGCGACAGACGCTCGTCTCGGCATAGGCTGCGGTCTCGGCCAACAACTGACGACCGATGTCCTGCTCGGCAACGGGTTTGCCCTCCATGAACTTATCGAGTTTCTGCAGGTCCTTCTGGGCGTAGAACGTGATACACATGCCCTCGCCGCCGTCACGACCGGCACGGCCCGTCTCCTGATAGTAGCCTTCCAGCGACTTGGGGATATCATAATGGATGACGAAACGCACATCGGGTTTGTCGATTCCCATACCGAAGGCGATGGTGGCCACAATGACGTCAATCTCCTCCATCAGGAAGTCATCCTGGGTCTGCGAACGGAGCACCGACTCCAGACCGGCATGATAGGGAGCGGCCTTGATGTCGTTGGCCTTCAGAATCTCTGCCAACTCCTCCACCTTCTTACGCGACAGACAGTAGATGATACCGCTCTTGCCGGGATGCTGCTTGATGAACTTGATGATGTCCTTATCGACATTCTGCGTCTTCGGACGTACCTCGTAATACAGGTTCGGACGGTTGAACGAACTCTTGAACTCCTTGGCATCCATGATACCCAGATTCTTCTTGATATCTGTACGGACCTTATCCGTTGCCGTTGCCGTCAGGGCAATGATGGGTGCCTCACCGATTTCATTGATGATCGGACGGATGCGACGATACTCCGGACGGAAGTCATGACCCCACTCCGAGATACAATGGGCCTCATCAATGGCGTAGAACGAGATCTTCGCCTGCTTCAGGAATTCCACATTCTCGTCCTTGGTCAACGACTCGGGAGCCACATAGAGCAACTTGGTCTTACCATCCAGGATATCGGCCTTCACCTGATCGATAGCCGACTTGTTCAGCGACGAGTTCAGGTAATGGGCCGTGCCTTCGTCACTCATCGAGCTGATGACGTCCACCTGATTCTTCATCAGGGCTATCAGCGGCGAGATGACAATGGCCGTACCATCCATCAATAGGGAGGGCAACTGGTAGCAGAGCGACTTACCGCCGCCCGTCGGCATCAACACGAAGGTATCCTTGCCGTCCAACACATTTTGTATGATCGCTTCCTGATCGCCCTTGAATTTGTCGAAGCCGAAATACTTCTTCAGCGCTTCTGTCAGATTTTGTTTCTTTTTTGCCATAGACTTTCTAAGTGTTATTGTAGATGCGACTTGTCGAGCTGCTCCTGAGCATACTCTTTCGTCACGTCAAAGGATTTCACTCGTTTGGAGGGTATCTCAAACATTGCCTCCATCATAATATTCTCCACAATGGAGCGTAGTCCGCGAGCACCGAGCTTATACTCCACAGCCTTGTCGACGATGAGTTTCAGAGCCTCAGGGGTGAAGGTAAGCTTGATACCATCCATCTCAAACAGCTTCTCATACTGCTTCACGATGGAGTTCTTAGGCTCTGTCAATATCTTCGTCAAAGCGTCGCGGTCCAGAGGATTCAGATAGGTCAGCACAGGCAGTCGACCGATGATCTCAGGAATCAGTCCGAACGACTTCAAATCCTGAGGGACGATGTACTGCATCAGGTTTTCCTTATCTATCTTTCGCACGTTCTGCACTGAGTTATAACCTACCGTATGGGTATTCATGCGCTGGGCTATCTTACGCTCAATGCCATCGAAGGCACCACCGCAGATAAACAGGATATTACGGGTATCCACACCGATATACTCCTGATCGGGATGCTTGCGGCCACCCTTGGGCGGCACATTGACGGTAGTTCCCTCCAACAGTTTCAACAGTCCCTGCTGTACACCCTCGCCACTGACGTCACGGGTGATGGAGGGATTGTCCGACTTACGGGCTATCTTGTCAATCTCGTCGATGAAGACAATACCACGCTGCGTAGCCTCCACATTATAGTCGGCAACCTGCAACAGACGGGTCAGAATGCTCTCTACATCCTCGCCGACATAGCCGGCCTCCGTAAACACGGTGGCGTCGACAATGGTAAACGGCACATCCAGCAGCTTGGCAATGGTTCGCGCCATCAGCGTCTTGCCAGTACCCGTCGAACCAACCATGATGACGTTCGATTTCTCGATTTCCACACCTTCGTCGCTGTCGGGCTGCTGCAAACGCTTATAGTGGTTATAGACGGCAACAGAAAGGTATCTCTTGGCTTCATCCTGACCGATGATATACTGATCCAGATAGGCCTTGATTTCCTTGGGCTTGGGCACGTTCAGCTTCTTGCCGCTATTGGCTTTCTTCTTGGCATCTGGTCCATAGCCGTTGGCAGTAGCCACCTGATAGGCCTGAACGGCACAATCCTCACAGATTGCCCCGTCGATACCCGTAATCAGAAGTTTTACGTCACGGTCGCTACGTCCACAGAAATTACATTTCTTTGCCATTATTTCTTCTTCAACACTTGATCAATCATACCATATTCCTTGGCCTCCTCTGCCGTCATCCAGTAGTTGCGGTCAGAGTCGTTCCACACCTTGTCATAAGGGGTGTGCGAATGTTCGGAGATGATGGTATAGAGTTCCTTCTTGAACTTCATAATCTCCTTGGCCTCAATCTCAATATCCGAAGCCTGACCCTGCACGCCACCTAACGGCTGGTGAATCATCACACGGCTGTGAGGCAGTGCCGAACGCTTGCCTTCAGTACCTGCTACGAGCAGCACAGCGGCCATCGAGGCTGCCATACCGGTACAGATGGTAGCCACGTCGCTGGAGATAAACTGCATGGTGTCATAGATGCCGAGACCTGCCGTCACGCTGCCGCCAGGGGAATTCAGGTAGATGCTGATGTCCTTGCCCGAATCCACAGAGTCCAGATACAACAGCTGGGCCTGCAGGGTATTGGCGGTATAGTCGTCAATCTGTGTGCCGAGGAAGATGATGCGGTCCATCATCAGTCGTGAGAAGACATCCATCTGGGTGACATTCAACTGGCGCTCCTCCAGGATATAGGGGTTCAGATACTGTGCCTGTGCACTCATCACTTCGTCGAGTACGAGACCGTTAATTCCAAGATGCTTGGTAGCATATTTTCTAAAATCGTTGTTCATATATTCTTTCTTTTAATTTTCATTATTTTATGACAAAAAGCAGGGGTCTGCCTGCCTTTTTCGTGAAAAGTAGATACAAAATTACAAAAAAAAGTCGGAACGCAAAGCATTCCGACCTATTTTTTTGGTTAAAGAAATATAAAGAGGTTTTCTTTTAACGTTTTTTCCTTTTTATCTTCTTACTTTTTACTTTTCTTGAAGCATCTTCTGGAAGTCCTCCAAAGTGATGTCTTTTTCGTCGAGCTTCACCACACCCTTCAGGGCGGCGGTCAGCTTCACGTCAACAGCACGGTCAACGAGGCCGTCAACATTCTCACGCTTCTTCAACATCTCCTGAGCGTAGTTGTCCAGATACTCGTCGGGAACATTGCTCATACCGTACTGGGCAAACTGTGCACGGGCGGCCTCCTTGGCAACCTGCTTCAGGTCGTCTTCCTCAACCTTGATACCCTGAGCGGCAACGAGCTGCTCCTTGATGAGGTGCCAGCCTAACTCCTTGATACTCAGCTCGAAGTTCTTCTCTACATACTCCTGAGCATCCTTGCGGTCTTTGTTGTTCTGAATCATCACACGCTTCAGGATAGCCTCGGGGAACTCCAGCTTGCCAACCTTCTTCTCCATGTGCTCACGGATGTCGAGCAGGAACTTATAGTCGCTGTCAGCCTTGAACTGCTGACTGATCTGGTCGGCAATCTTCTGACGGAACTCCTTCTCGCTCTTCACAGTACCCTCACCGAAGGTCTGGTCGAACAGTGCCTGGTTCACCTCAGCCTTCACGAAACGGCTGATCTCGGTAATCTGGAAAGTGAAGTCACCCTCGTGGTCTTTCACCTCTTCCTTCTGAATCTTCAGCAGGCTCGACACTTCGACATCGCTCTCAGGATAGGCCTTGCGGGGATTCCAGGTGATGACGTCACCCAGCTTACAGCCGTCAAACAGCTTCTTCTGGTCGTCCACCTTCATATACTGAGGCATCAGCACGGCGTCGGCAACCTCAATGCTACCGTTCACCTCGCGCAGGTCACCCTTCAGCATGTCACGCTGCTCGGCATCAAACTGCTCTACCTTCTCATACTGACCGGCACGGCTCTGATACATCTCCACCTGCTGGTCGATGAGCTTGTCGTCAACGGTGATGTTATAGAAAGGAACCTTGTCCTTACCGCTCAACTTAGCCTCAAACTCAGGGGCTACGGCAATGTCGAACTTAAATGTCAGGGGCTGGTCGCTCTCGAAGTCGAGGGCTTCCTGCTGCTCGCTGGGGAGGGGCTCACCCAACATCTGAATCTTGTTCTCACGAACATATTCGTACAGCTTCTCGCCTAACAGCTTGTTCACGGCGTCCACCTTCACACTGGTACCGAACTGACGCTTGATCATGCCCATCGGGGCCTGACCAGGACGGAATCCGGGAATGTTGGCGCGCTTACGATAGTCTTTCAGGGTCTTCTCGACCTCAGGCTGATAGTCAGCCGACTCCAATGTAATGGTCATCAAACCATTGATCTTGTCAGGAGCTTCAAATGTAATATTCATCTCTTTTTTATACCTTATTTAATAATATACATGCGTTTTGAGCGTGCAAAGGTACAAAATATTCATTGAACATTGAACATTGAACATTGAACATTATTATTTTTTAACCAAAAACCCCATTACTCACTGGCCAATGGTCAATGGTCAATGGTCAATGGTCAATGGTCAATGGTCAATGTTCAACGTTCAACGTTCAATCTTCACTCTCTTCTTCCTTGCGCTGTTCCTCCAACGCAGAGAAGTCTTTCTGCCTCAACACGAACGACTCCGTCAGGTAGTTTTTCCTCACTATCGGGTTGGCAGCCAACTCCTCCGGCGAACCGTGGAACAGGATGCGACCCTCGAACAACAGATAGGCTCGGTCGGTGATACACAGCGTATCTTCCACGTTATGGTCGGTAATCAGGATACCGATATTCTTGTCCTTCAGCTTCCACACAATAAACTGGATGTCCTCAACGGCAATGGGGTCCACACCGGCAAACGGCTCGTCGAGCATGATGAATTTCGGCTCGATGGCCAGACAGCGCGCTATCTCCGTCCTACGGCGCTCACCACCCGACAGGCGGTCACCGGTATTCTTACGCACCTTCTGCAGACGGAACTCCTTGATCAGGCTCTCCAACTTCTCCAACTGGTAGTCGCGGGGCTTGCCAGTCATCTCCAATACCGACAGGATATTGTCCTCGACCGTCATCTTACGGAACACTGAAGCCTCCTGTGCCAGATAGCCGATACCGGCACGGGCACGCTTGTACACGGGATATGTCGTCACGTCCTCGTCGCCCAGAAAGATGTGTCCCTTGTTGGGCACTATCAGTCCCGTCGTCATATAGAACGACGTCGTCTTACCGGCACCGTTAGGACCCAGCAGACCGACAATCTCGCCCTGCTTCACGTCGAACGACACATCATTCACCACCGTACGCTTGCCGTAAATCTTCACCAGCCCCTCCGTACGCAGCACCATGTGCTCCTGTTCCTGCATATTACTCGTTTCTTCCATATCGCCGGCAAAGGTACAAATTAAAAACGAGCCCACCAAACGATGAGCCCGATTTTTTTGTTTGCATTTATGTTATTTCTTGACTAACGTTTTCAGTCTGTCAACGTAATAGTCGAGGCCGAAAATCGAACCTGCAAGTAGGAACGCTTGTCCTACGTAGAACAACAAGCCGTTTGCCACGTCGTCAATCTCTATGACCTGGTAGGCCACAAGGCAGATGCTGGAAAGTATCAGACAAACTGCGCACGCGTATTGGATTTTCTTTGTGGCATTCATAGCTTATAACATTGTGGTGCCTGCGCCGCCTGCGGCACCCCCTGCAATAGTCAGGAAAAACCAGCCCACAATCTTTAAAAATGTCTTTACTGTTTTACTCATAGCGCTTACTTTTTATAATTTCTTACCTCTTACTTCTTACTTCTTACCTCTAAAAGAGTCGCCCCCGAAGGGGCGCTCTTTAATTTTGGTCCATACCTCCACCGGGGTTACCGCTCTTGTAGAAGTACTTGGTTGCAACCTCACTCGATTCACCGTCCTTGATGGCGATAGCCTTCACGGTAGTGTTTTCCGTCAGAGTGAATGCCTCACTGTACAGAGTGCTCTCGGCCGTAGGCGTGCTGCCGTCGGTGGTGTAGTGGATCTCTGCGCCGTCAGGACCGCTCATGCTCACCTGAGTAGACTCAGCAAACGAGGCGTCACCACTAATGGTGGGCGAAGCTACGGATGAAGACTGAGAACCGCTACCGCTCTGCGAGCCGCTACCGGAGTTGCCACCGGTGTTAGTGCCGCCTCCCTGATTGCTACCGCCACCAGCGTTTTGGTTAGCGTTTGTGTTCGAAGTACCACCGTTGTAGTTCTCGGACAGGAAGGTGTTGATAGGCACCTCGGTGCGCAGCACTTCCGTGACCTTTCCGGTCGTTGGATCCTTCAGACGGTCGACGATGATGACGTTACGCATCTCCATCGAGCAGCGGTCTGCGAAGGCAGGACCTGCCAGGTTGTCGAGCTTGGTGGAGTCGGGCTGGAAGCGGATGTGGATGGCCTTGACGATCTCCTGCGGAGTGATGCCAGCCATCTCGGCCTTCATGATACCCTTCTTACTCTCGGCGTAGGGCAGGAAGATGCCCAGTCCGTCGAACTTCACACCGATACCCATTGCCAGCAGCTCTGGCAGACAGGTTGAGAACATGCGCAGGATGGCTACGATATCCTCCAGCTGATACTTACTGCCGTGAGAGATCATGTGCTCTGCGAAACCGCGGGTGGTCAGCGTCTTCTGACGGGCGACCTCGGGATAATACTTACCATACCCAGCTGAGCTGGTGTTCTTGTTTTGCTTCAGATTGATACCCAGAACGGGTGCATTTACTAGACTCATAACTTAAAAAAACTTGGTCGAAATAACGTTCAATGTTCAACGTTCAATGTTTAATACTCTTGTCACCTACCCTCACTGTGTCCGCCAGTGTCTGCCACTCTGCCCGCCAATGTCGGGGCGACATTGCTTGAATCGTGGCCATCGATTCGGCAGCAGAACGGCACTCTGCCCGGCACGCAGTAAATCGGATGACGCTGCGAAGTTACGCACTTTCGTTTTGGGGTTTTCCCGAAGCTTCTCGAAGCGTCTTGAAGTGTAGCGAAACGTCTCGAAACGTCCCGAAGTATCCCGAAATGTCCCGAAACGTCTTTCTTTCTCTGCAACTCACTCAGTGTCAAAAGGTTCGCCTATCTCCTCAATGATTAAACGTACCTGTTTTGGTGTAAAATTGCGAAAATTCTTGGAAATCAAGTGTCGCAACTGCGGGTTGACGCTGAGCCAGAATCTGAGCTTCTTCATCGCTGTTTCCTTCGACAGGTCTGGGAAGTACATCATGGCGAGTTCGCTTTTGCCGTAGGCGCGGATAATAAATGTTTCATCAGTCATTCTTTTTTAGTGTTCGTAGAATCGAGTTGGGGTTGTTTTTGAGGTATTCTTCCATCGTGATGCTGTCGGCCTTGGCCTTTGCGGTGGCCTCTTCGCGCTGGGCGTCGGCGGCCTCGCGCTCGGCAGCAATGGCCTTCTGTTCAGAGGTGTTTACGGCCGCTTTCGCGGTCTTCTTTCCCTTTGCACGCTCCAGGCGCAGGGCGGCAGCCTTGTCGTCGAGTTGGTAGCTTTTCTTCGACCATGCTTTCAGTCGCAACCGCATGTTCCACGACTTTTTCGTTTCCCAGAGCATCAATTCCGTGCCGTTTACCTGCTCAGCCCAATAGCAGTAGAACTTCAACAGCAGCTGGCGGTCGTATTCGGGCTCGAACTTCAGACAGGCATCCCAAAACGCCTTTTGGCGTGTCTCGAGAAGCGAAGCGCCCCCCTCTGTTGTATGTGTAGTTTTCTGCACTTTTTCTTTTTTGTTTTTTTCTTTTCTATGGGGTGCAGGGGCCGTCTTTTCTTTGTTCTTTTTGCTTTTTAGCTCTTTTAAGAACAAATTTACGCGGAAATCCTTGGCGAAAAAATTGTACCATTCTGTGGCCGTCTGTTTCTCCTGCGGAATCATCAGACGATAAATCTCCACGGCGGTGAAAAGGTGGTAGAGCAGTGACCTGCACTGCCCTTCCACACCTTCATTCTTCATGCCGCTAAGCTCCAGCTTATTGGCAATCATTCCTTCAATCAGTTCCTGTTGCATCATAGTCCTTGTAAATTGTAATAAACACGTCCTCGATAGCCTTTAACGTTTCGGCAGTGAAACCTCCTTCGTGTTCCAACTGCTTTGTCTTATAGAGATAGTGATAGACAGACTGGGTGGTCATCACATAGCGCAGGTAGAGCGTTAAGTCCATTCTGCTTAGGCAATTCATTTTCTTCACGTAGCTGTCGAGCTCGTTCAGAATCTTGCGAACGTCATCACGCTTCAAGCCCTTCAAGTCAGTGCACAAATCGCTGTACAACTTGATACGTAATTTTGCCTCGTCAACACTCGGCAAAGTATTCTTTTTTTCTTCCATAATTTGTCATTTTTTTATAGTTCTTATTATTCAACTTTTACTAAAATTTAGTAAACACCATACTAAATCGTACTAATTCCATACTAATTCTTACTAATTCGTACTAAATTTAGTACGGTGTCTACTAATCCTAACAAACGCTAAAGAAGCGGATACTCTCCCATTCGCGTCGCTTGATGAGTCCAGGCATTGTACGGGCGGGATTGCCTGCATAAATCCACCTGCGCCACTGCCACTTGATATCGTTCTCTGAACGTCCGGCACGGATGTATTTTAGCAGCGTCGACTCCTTGAACTTGCCGATGCCCACGTTGAACACGAATGACACCAGCGCGTCCAGCTGCGGCTGGCTCAGCGCGAGGTCGAGCTCGTCTATCTGCGCCTCCACCTGCTCGATATCCTTCTGCAGACAGTCGTCCGCCCAGTACTGCGAAATCTTGTCGCCTGGCTTGACGTCCTTCGTGTGGCCGTAGCCGATGGTCCATACTCCTGCCGCGTCCTGATAAGCCGTCAGGCGGCAGCCCTCAAAATCCTTGATCTTCTGTAATGCTAATTCTGAAATCTGCATAATTGTAAATTCGTTTGGTCGAAATTGTTGATAAATGTTATTTTAAGTTTCGCATTCGCTCAACTCTTTTGGAGTTAAGGAGTTATGGAGTAAAGGAGTTATGACATCAGTCTAGTATCTCCTCATCCTCCATGGAATTATCAGTGTAATGGAGTATTCTCTGCAAGCAGAGTGTGGCGTTGCAATGTCTTAACTCCATAACTCCTTTAACTCCTTAACTCCTACAACTTGAGAAAGTTGAAATGTTATTTAAATCTGCGCCCCAGCAGCGTCAGATGATAGAATGCCTCAAACCGGTCGCGGAAGTAATAGTGGTGCTGCCCGACGAATATTCGATAGCTGTTTCCATTTTTATACACCCCTGGCAGTCCCGACTTCGCGTTGGGTTTCCACGGATAAACCCTGTTCCGCAAGTTTTCCGACTGATTGACTTCGCGCAGGTTCCCGATGTGGTTGTCGCAGCCGTTGCCGTTGATGTGGTCTATCTGCATCGTCGGAAAACAGCCGTTGTGCCAAGCCCAAATGACGTGGTGCATTTGAATAAAATAACCTTTTCCAGAGACACTAAAATGCATATACAAATAACGATATTTGCCATTCCGTTGTGCGCCCTTTTTGCCACGCACCAAGCGGTTCGTTTTGGCGTTCACGAGCAGTCCGCTGCGGTCGTCGTAGTCGTAGTCTCGTTGGATGCGAGCCGCCAGTGCGGCCAGCTCGCTATCCGATAGTCTTGATCTAGTCATACTACACAAACTCGATTAAGTCCTTCATCCAAGCATCCCTTAATTCATATTCAGAGAGATACAGCTGACCTTCTTCGTAACAGTATTCTTCACCGTCGGGAACGTCAAGGATATAGGTTATATCGGGCTCTGGAAATGGTACAGACGTATCGTCCTTCACATGGATGTAGATGTGTTCAACTTTAGCCTTGCAGGGCTTGTTTTTTTGGTTGATGAAGTAAACCTCATCACCGATATTAAATCTATTACTTACATACATAATTCTTTACTTTCGATTAGTCCTGATATACTTCAAATTCCGTTTCATCCCAACCTGCGAGGCTGTCGTGCAGCCGCGTCAGGTCGACGCGGGCGAAAGTAAGGCTTGTGCAGCCTTCAATCTTCCGCGAGAGTATGAGCGTTTTCAGCTCCTTCACCACCTTCTCACAGTTGTGGAAGATTTCAGCAGGGCTCATTTCCTGATTCCTGTACAGGTCGCGAACGTCGTCGTTCGGTTCGCTGATGGTGACGTACGACCGCGTGCCGTCCGGCTCCGTCTCGCCCTCCACGCAGGGGTGCATTCCCGAGCCAATCACCACCGTCCGCTTTTCCAGCGTTGCCCGTGCCGTCACGTCAATCTCGCAATATTCCGGATCAGTCATCATTTCCTTTATTAGTTGTTTTTGGTCCCGCAGAAATGGCTGAAATGGCTGAAATAGCTATGTTAAATATTTATCTGCCCTATCTGCTCTTTCTGCGGGACAACCATAATCATTCGCGGGACATTATTAATCTTTCTGTGCTTTCTGCGTGACCAGATAGTCGCTCAACAATCATCTTGCAGGGGATGGGTTTGTTGACAGGAGTGCAGTCCCGCAACATGTCCTTAATCTGGTAGAAAGTGAACGTGCCGTAGCCGAATACCGGGCCGAATGCTCCTTTAAGTCTGCCGTCGCCCGGATATTCCATAAAGTATTCCAGCGTCTCGCCTAAATTGTCAACGTGACGGACTATCCAGCCGATAAGTTCCAGCTTGTTCTCGTCCATGTGGATGATGTTCTTCTCGAACTCAGCCCTGCGGTACTTCGGCGGTTCTCCGACACCATCGCCGACTTCAAGAGTCAGCCTGCCGTCATAGAACTTACATTCCTCCATCGGGCGGTAGAAGGTCTCGTAGGGTACGAGGTATGGCAACCACGCCACTTTCCAGTTTCTCTTGCGTTCCCAATACACATTGATGTCTGGCTCGAAGTCAGGGCAGTCCTGCACGATGTCAAAGAAGTCGTGACCCCTGACAATATGGCCTTGTATGGTCTCTTTATTCATAGCTGTTCGTCGGAATGCTTGATTGGCAAATAATCATTCAGTCGCGCAGCATTGAACGAGCGGAAGCCCTCTTCGTCCAAATCCCAATAGCAGAACGTAAAATATCCCTCATCGGTCTTTCTTACACCACTCTTACCCTTATACTCATAGCGGTCGTAAGCCTCAGAAATGCCCTGACACAAAGTACCGCGCGCCAACCGACGCGAGCCATCTAGTTTGTTGTAGTCCAGCATCACCACGCCTTCGCCCAGAGCCTCCAGCGCGTGCTGGCACAGCCAAGCCTGCCGCGTAGCAGCGTCAGGAAGCCACCCTTTCTTGTACCTCAGCCAATTAGCCATTTGCATCAACGTCGAAGACAACTCTTTCGACGCTGATGCTTGTTTTCTTTTCTTCTTGTTCATAGTTTTGTTTTTTTTGATTACTAAAAACTGTTTTATGGATCGAGCTGGCCAGCTTTTCCGACGACAAAATTACGTACGCTCTTTGAACTCTGAAATAGCTGAAAATCACATTTCTACCATTCTTTCCATAATGGGCGAAAATTTCCATCATTCTTTCCATAAAATGGCTATTTCCCCTTATTGAAAAGACTCAAAAAACGCTTTGCGACATTGATTCTCCTTTGTCTTTCCGTTGCATCACAATTAGAGAACACCCAATCGGGATATTGATGGCGCAAATTACCATACCAACAGGAAATCGTAGAATTTGATGGAATGTTTTTGATACCTATATTATTAAGGTGTTGACGGAAGGATTCTACAGACTTATATTTCTCTATACCCTTCAACTGGCCTTGTTGAATCGCAGCGTATAGCCAAGCAAAGTCATACCGATTTACCAACAGTCCTTCTTCGCTGTCAACACTGCGGATGGCAAAGTCGAGTCTTTCCATCGGTGATTTCCGCTGGAAGTCCTCAATGTGATCCACTTCTTTAATATCGACAATCTCCATACCGGGGACTGCCTCGACTAGTCTTTCAACAAGTGCCAGTTTATCGTCAGGCACGACGATTGATACTTTTTTCATAACCTTGAAGTCTTATGCTCGGCTTGCAAGAGGGATACGTATCCTAATGCACCGGTGCAGGCTCAAGCTCGCTTCGCGGTTAATAAATCGCACCCAGAAAATCTGAATGCAAGTGCAAAAATATGTATTTATATTTAGTCAATAGTCATAAAAAGTCAATTTCATGATGAAAAAATACAAAAACACGCTTATTTACAGCCTCTATGCCGTCTGCTCTGGCATAAGGTAGGACAGCGTACAACCAGGCGAAATCATACCGATTTGCTAAGAGTCCCTTTTCGCTCTCAACACTACGGATAGCAAAGTCGAGTCTTTCCATCGGTGATTTCCGCTGGAACTCCTCAATGCTATCCATGTCTTTAACCTCGACAATCTCCATGCCGAGAATTGCCTCAGAAAGATCCTTTATTAGTGCCAGTTTATCGTCAGGCACGACGATTGAAACTTTTTTCATAATCTCCGAGTTTTTTGTTTGTTCAACTTGTGAGTGAGAAAGCTTTGAAACGACGCGTCTGTTTCACTCATGAGGCTTCTCGGCTCACATCACTCGGATATATGTTACCATCAAATTAGTTGTCCATCAAGGGCATTCGTTGTCTCTTACAACAAGAAACCCACATCGAATTTCTCCAATGTGGGTGCAAATATATATATTTATACTTAGTCAATCGTCATAAAATATGTCAGCTTCATGACAAAAACGCGTATTTTTCATAAAAAAGAATCATCATTTGAAAAATATTCTGCAAATTATCATTCTCGTACATATAGTATAATCCCCACACTCACTGAATGTGGGGATTAATTAATATTACAAGTTCTCTGTCATTTCTTTCGAAAAGGAGCAGGTCGTAATTGATTTAATAGTTTAATTCTGAGTTCGGTCGTAGGATATACAGAAAGTTAACGCATTCTCTGAGATGAACGAGGAATGCTTTTATTTCTTTACGTATTTCTTGCCATTTATTATATTGATACCCTTCTGGGACTCAGACAGGCGAACACCGTTGAGGTCGTAAACAACAGCTTTATTGCCCTCTGTGTTCCTAACGACATTGACTCCTGTTGGCTCACCTTCCACGATATGCGCAAAATCTTTCCACCCCTCCGTTGCCTTATACTTGTCTATCGTTCCTACAGGAACATACAATGTAGCATTTTCAAAGGTGTTTAGAGAAAAAACATTATTTCCTTCATTTGCTTTTCCATATATGTTAAATGGAATATTTATTAACGAAATAACAACAGGAAGATTACAATGCTCAAAAGCACGGCTTCCAATGCTTGTCACACTGTTGGGGATGGTGATTGAGGTTAGACCAGAGCAATACGAAAAAGCATCGTTTTCAATAATCGTCACACTGTTGGGGATGGTGACTGAGGTAAGACTAGAGCACCCAGAGAAAGCGTGACCGCCAATGCTTGTCACGCTGTTGGGGATGGTAATTGAGGTAAGACCAGAGCACTTAGAGAAAACAGAAAAGCCAATACTCGTCACACTGTTGGGGATGGTGACAGAGGTAAGACCAGAGCATCCTTGGAAAATATACATATCAATACTCGTCACGCTGTTGGGTATGGTGATTGAAGTCAAGCCAGTACAATAAGAGAACGCCCCATCTCCAATGCTTATCACGCTGTTGGGGATGGTGACGGAGGTAAGGCCAGAACAGTGATCGAAAGCACGCTCTCCGATACTCGTCACATTATTGGGGATAACCAGATCTTTTATCTCTGTATTTTCATCACCATAAAGATGCTTAGCATAAGAAAGAGGATTAGCACTTAATCTACCGAATTTAATACTACACCACGCAGCAATATCAGAAACAATCACTTTGTTTAGGCGAACGCAATCAGAGAATGCACGCTCGCCAATACTCGTCACGCTGTTGCCAATGGTGACTGAGGTAAGACCTCTGCAACAAGAGAACGCATCCAATCCAATGCTCGTCACGCTGTTGCCAATGATGACGGAAGTAAGGCCAGAGCATTCATAGAAAGCCTCATCACCAATCGATGTCACGCTGTATTTTACATCTCCATAATATACATAATTTGGAATAACAACAGAACCTGTGTAATGGTTTGGATTACTCGTTACTTCAGCAATCCTTTCATTTTGGATAAGATTGTAATAAATGCCGTCAATCTCCACTGCACTTATTTCACCGCCTGTTCCTTCCTCAATAAATAGGAAGTCTTTCCAACCTTCCGTCGCCTTATATTTGTCTATGGTTCCCACAGGAACATACAGCGTAGCATCTTTGAATGTGTTATTACTAAAAGTGTTAGAATATATTGTGAATGGATTCTCTATTAATGAAATAACAACAGAAAGATCACAAAACTGGAAAGCAGCGCCTCCAATGCTTTTCACGCTGTTGGGGATGGTGACGGAGGTAAGGGCAGAGCATTTAAAGAAAGCACCGCCTCCAATGCTTTTCACGCTGTTGCCGATGGTGACGGAGGTAAGGCCAGAGCAATCATAGAAAGCCTCATCACCAATCGATGTTACGTTGTATTTTACATCTCCATAATATACATAATTTGGAATAACAACAGAACCTGTGTAATGGTTTGGATTACTTGTTACTTCAGCAATCCTTTCATTTTGGATAAGATTGTAATAAATGCCGTCAATCTCCACTGCACTTATTTCACCGCCTGTTCCTTCCTCAATAAACAGGAAGTCTTTCCAACCCTCCGTCGCCTTGTATTTGTCGATAGTACCCTTGGGTACATACAGAGTTGCATTATTGAAGGTGTTTTTATTAAAAGTTCTATTATCAAATTTTATACCTGCTATTTTAAATGGATTCTCTATCAGTGAAATAACAGTGGAGATATCTGCTCCATCGAAAGCACCAGTGTCAATGCTCGTCACGCTGTTGCCGATGGTGACGGAGGTCAGCCCCGAACATCCATAGAAAGCACTTCTGCCAATACTTGTCACGCTATTGGGGATAGTGACGGAGGTAAGACTAGAGCAAGACCTGAAAGCTTCATAACCAATACTTGTCACGTTGTTTCCGATGGTAATAGAGGTAAGGCCAAAGCAATGAGAGAAAGCACAATAGCCAATACTTGTCACGCTATTGGGGATAGTGACGGAGGTAAGGCCAGAGCAACCATAGAAAGTATATTTACCAATATTTGTTATGCTATTGGGGATGACCAAATCTTTTATTTCCTCACCATTCAACCATAAATGATTGGCAAAATAAAGCGGATTACTTGAAAATGATATTTTGCACCATGCTTCAAGATCAGAGATATGTACTGATTGTAAGTTTTCACAAGCACCGAATGCACCTTCACCAATATTCGTCACACTTTTTGGAATGGTGATCGAGGTCAGTTTAGAGCAACCTTGGAATGCATCCTTTCCTATGCTCGTCACTTTTCGTGTCCTGTTCATAAAAGTTACTTCTTCGGGAATGACAATGGAGCCTTCATATTTGATGTAATGAAAAGATTCATACTCATAACGTGTCACTTCCAATTCCATTCCACCATTGATATAGTTATAATAAATCATCACACCGTCGGCATTTTCAACTGAAATGTCAACTGCGTTCGTCACCATCGGAATAAACATCATCGCGAGTAATAGTAATTGTTTCTTCATAATCATATAGTTTTAGTTATTATTTTTTGTTGTATACACAAAAAAAACGTGGACAAGTACTTCGTCTACGTTATCCGAGGCATCGCCAAACGCCTTTATTGCTTAAACGAGTAAATGCCCACGCCGAACGGCGTGAACTCCTACTTCAGTTCTTGCAATAATCTTTGAAATTTGGCGAATTTCGGATAACAAGAATCTAAAAGCGGATATTCTTTGACCTGAAGGTGCAAAGCGACCCGGAGGTCGATGACACCCTATATGTCAATATGTCCTTATGTCTATTTTATATTTCTTTCTCAGCCCATAGGCATCAGCGTTTTTAGGGTTCAACATTATTGTAATTTTTTGATAAAGTATTGAATTGCCTTCTTTAATGGAGAAAGCTCATTCTTAATAATCCACAATATTTGTGATGCATCTACATCAAAGTAATGATGAGCGATGATATCCCTTAGCCCTTTAACATTTTTCCAAGGGATGGAGGGATAAGTTGGCAACAATACGCCATTGGTGGTCTTATCCAAATTCTTCAGACTTTCACCAATTGCAATAAGTAGCATACATGTCGCATCCAGCAACACCATACCAGACGAGGAGCAAAGAAAATCATCAATTGTATTGATCTCTTTCGTCCGCTCTTCAACTTTCTCGATGGCAGTAAGGATGTCTTCGAGAATATCCAACGCTATACTTTTACTCTCAGAAGACAAAGATTCCATCCTTTAAAATACGCTTTCTTAAACGAGGGTTCAGATTTTGATGATTGCGGACGATATCGACAGAAGAGCCAGTCGCCTCCTCCAAAAACTCCTTGGCATCCATCAGAAGGAACGGATTTGGCGTCTCTGTATCAACAAACAAGTCGATGTCGCTGCCTTCCTTTTGTTCTCCTCTTGCCGTTGAGCCAAAAAGAGACAAAGACGTTATGCCATACTTGTCTTTAAGTATGCTCATATACTTTTTAAGCAGAGTGATACATTCGTCTTTTGTCATATTCATCGTCTTTATAGTTTGCAAAGCTCGTGCAAGCCGAACGCAATGGAGCTCGCTCCAATTGCTGAGGCGCAGTCGAGTTTCGCACGCTTCTGCGTGCAAAGATAGGCATAATTATCGAAAGTTCCAAACTTTCTTCTACTTTTTTACGGAAATGCGGGCGACTTCTGTAGAAAGGTTGCTGCGAGTATGGCTAGGGACTAGTACGTGTCATAAACCATTTTGAGGCGAAAAATGAAAATAAATCGGGAAAATTTTGGAACTTTCACAAAAAGTTCCTATCTTTGAGATAAATCTCGAAGATACTTTCGTTCGAAACTAAAAATAAATCACGATTTATTTGGTAGTTTGCTCACTTATTCGTATCTTTGCAGCGTCAGAATGTATGTTTTGACTATCCGGTAAGTTTCCGCGTGGGAGCAAGACTTGATCGACACTACTCCATTTTCAAACAAAGAGTCACCTCGTGTGGCTCTTTTGTCATTTTGCATAACGGCGGATAAAGGTACGGAAGAAATTGGTGTCCTCCAAACTCTTTCTTGTTACAGATATTTGCTTCTTTCCTTTGTATACAAGTACCTCTCGCGCATAAGGATTAAGCTCGAAATAACGCTTGATACTACGCGCCAAAGTGCCTGGATTGTAATCGGCAGTCATGTGGAGGAGGACACGATTAGTCTGACCTACAGACTCTGACAACCGATTATCTACAGAATTCCTTCCTGCGATGGTCTTTAGGTCGAATAGTTTCAAAACTCCTTTACGCACAAATATGAAGTCAGCGGAGCGAATACCCTTGGGATTGGGCAGCAGATATACACGATAACCGTGCTCTACTGCCTTGCGTGCAGCCTTAATCAGGTTGTCGTAGTCGTCACTTTGATTGCTGATGGCACTGAAAATTCCCGGCTCACCCTCAACGGGGAAAAATTCGCCAGAGTTGATAATCAATTTCAGTTGATTGATAAACGAGGCTCCTTTCAGATAGTGCAAGTCCTGCAGTTCAACAGCAAAACCCCTCCAAGGACTCTCCGCCGCCATCAGCACAGAACCGTCCTCTTCGTCATACCACTCAAAATCTATTATATTATTATCTGTTGTCGTCGAATCCATCTTAGCCCCTCATATTCAGTGCGTTATATATTGTTCCGGTTCGTGTCATATCTTCGTTTGTTGTTAATCTGTTGGCAAAGATACAAAAAGATTTCGATAACGTGTCGATTTTTCCTGCTTTTTTCGAAAAATTGCTGAAAGTTTGGATTTATAGAATAATATTCGTATATTTGCAGCATGATGAACTTAAATCTGACTACGACAATTAATTTTGACCACATCGTGGACCGCGAATTGCGACGCGACGTGATTGGGCTGTGCCGCAAGACGGGCAAGCCCGTGCTGAAGCTATCGACAAAGGACTATGTGGACAACGGACTGCAGCACTACGTGGAGGAGTACGGCTCGGCAGGACTGGTGAACATAGCAGTATTCAACATCCTGCAGCATACCATCACCGGATGGCCGGGAGGCAAGCCCAACGCGGACGACTCGACACGACCGGAACGGGCACTGCCCTACCCCAAGCGCGTCATCGTGTTCTCGCCACATCCCGACGACGACGTGATATCGATGGGGGGCACCATCCGACGGCTGATGCAACAGCAGCACGACGTACACATAGCCTACGAGACGTCGGGAAACATTGCCGTGGCGGACGAGGAGGTGAGGCTGTATATGCACTTCATCCGCGCCTTCAACGAGCTGTTTGCCAATGGCAGCGACGAGATCGTGAAGCACTACAGCAAGAGTGTGCTGGAATTTCTGAAACGGAAAGAGGAGGGCGACCTGGACAATCGCGACGTGCTGGCCATCAAGGGGCTTATCCGTCGTGGCGAGGCGCGCAATGCCTGTGGCTACAACGGTATCAAGAAAGACCATATCCACTTCCTTGACTTGCCGTTCTACGAGAGTGGCAAAATAGAAAAGCTGCCACTGGCGGAACGGGACGTAAGAATTATCCAGGAACTGCTGCAACAGATACAGCCGCACCAGATTTACGTGGCGGCCGACTTAGCAGACCCGCACGGCACTCACCGCACATGTACCGACGCCGTGCTGGCGGCCATCGACGAGGAGAAGAAGGCGGGAGCGGAATGGCTCAGCGACTGTCGCGTATGGATGTACCGCGGAGCGTGGGCGGAATGGGAGATAGAGGATATCGAGATGTGTGTGCCGATGAGTCCTGAGGAGCTGCACGAGAAGCGTAACGCCATTCTGCGCCACCAAAGTCAGATGGAGGGGGCACCATTCCTCGGCAACGACGACAGGCTGTTCTGGCAACGTGCCGAAGACCGCAACCGCGCCACCGCCAAACAGTATGACGACCTGGGACTGGCGTGCTACGAGGCTATGGAGGCCTTCGTGGAATACAAATTTTAACTAAGAAGTTAAGGAGTTATGGAGTTAAGGAGTTATGACGTGAGCGAAAGCGAAACTTAAACTTTGACCTTTTTCACCACTGCGACGTAGGTCAGCAGGACGACATTCATCATCAGCGCATAGATGATGGCGGGAACGGCCATCACGTCGTTGTTGAAGACGAAGGGGCTGCTGGCAACGGTAATGGCCTGCGCGGCATTCTGCATGCCTATCTCGATGATGATGGTGCGCTGTTCACGTCCGTTGAGACGCATGAGCCACGAGAGGAGGACGCCTCCGCCCATGGACAACAGGATGAGGACGGTGACAGAGAGTCCGAGTTGGGGAAATTCGCGGATGATGATGTCGCGATTCTGGATGAAGAACACCGTTGCCAAGAGGATGAGACAGGGGAAGGCGAGGCGCTTCAACACGTTATGCATACGCTCGGCGAGCCGTTCGTTGCGCACGGCAATGGCGAGTCCGATGGCGATGGGTACTGCCATCAGCACAAGGTTCTGGACCAACAGGTTGCCGACGGGCAGGTGGATACCGCTCATCTCGGTGCCGACATAATCGGTGGCAAAGTCCATGACCAGCGGACCCGTAAACAGCGTGATGATGCTGCTAAAGGCCGTCAGCGATACGGACAGCGCGACATCGCCACCGGCAAGCATGGAGAAGACATTGCTGGAACTGCCGCCCGGGCTACAGGCAATGAGCATGACACCCAGGAAAAACAAGGGTGCTAAGTGGAAACCACTGGCTACCGCCCACGCAATGAGGGGCAGGAGCAGAATCTGACCGGTCAGTCCGACGAACACGGCCTTCGGGCGTTCTGCGAGCAAACGGAAATCGGCAGGACGCAAGGCGAGTCCGAGGTCGAACATCAGGAGCGTCAGTATCGGCAAAACGATGAAAATGGTATTCATAAATGAATCAAAATGCAAAGTTAATGTGATTAACGGGTGCAAAGGTAGCACTTTCCGACGAAAAATCCAAATTTATTTGGTATTTCGCTCATTTTACCTTAACTTTGCAGGCGATATGATAAAGATTCTGCACCGGTGGCTGACAATGTTCGGCCAATTTCTCATACTGATGGGGCGTACGTTCAGCGTTCCTGAACGCTTTCGTATGTTCTGGAAACAGTACGTGAAGGAGATGGAACAGCTGGGCATCAACTCGATTGGTATCGTGCTGCTCATCTCGTTTTTCATCGGAGCCGTCATCTGCATCCAGATGAAGTTGAACATCCAGTCGCCCTGGATGCCACGATGGGTGAGCGGCTATACCACACGCGAAATCATGCTGCTGGAGTTCTCGTCGAGCATCATGTGTCTGATACTGGCCGGTAAGGTAGGCTCGAACATCGCCTCGGAAATCGGTACCATGCGCGTGACACAGCAGATTGACGCGCTGGACATCATGGGTGTCAACTCGGCGTGCTACCTGATACTGCCGAAAATCATGGGAATGATTACCATCATGCCATTGCTGGTTATTTTCTCCAGTGCACTGGGCATCGTCGGTGCCTACGGAACGGCGTACGTCGGACATATCATCGTGCCTGACGACCTGACGCTGGGACTGCAGCATCAGTTTAAGTCGTGGTTTATGTGGATGAGTATCATCAAGAGCCTCTTCTTTGCCTTCATCATCTCCGCCGTGCCCTCCTACTGCGGCTATACCGTAGAGGGCGGTTCCGTCAACGTCGGTAAGGCCTCAACGGATGCCGTCGTGACCTCGAGCGTGCTGATTCTCTTTAGTGACGTATTCCTAACGCAGCTGCTGTCATGATAGAAGTCAAGAACCTATACAAGCGTTTCGACGATATCGAGGTGTTGAAGGACATCTCGACGGTGTTCGAGGACGGCAAGACGAACCTCATCATCGGACAGAGCGGCTCGGGAAAGACGGTGCTGATGAAGAACCTCGTGGGACTGTTTGAGCCCACGGAAGGCCAGATACTATACGACGGGCGCGACTTTGTGAAGATGTCGAAGAAGGAGAAGGTGATGATGCGTCGCGAGATGGGTATGATATTCCAAAGTGCCGCCTTGTTTGACTCGCTGACGGTACTGGAGAACGTGATGTTTCCGCTAGATATGTTCTCGTCGATGAACCTGCGCGAACGGCAAAAGCGCGCGATGGACTGTCTGGACCGCGTGAACCTCGTGGGCGCGGAAGAGAAATATCCGGGCGAGATCAGTGGCGGTATGCAGAAACGTGTGGCCATTGCCCGCGCCATAGCCCTGAATCCCAAATACCTGTTCTGCGACGAGCCGAACAGCGGTCTCGACCCCAAGACATCGCTGGTGATTGACGACCTGCTGCACTCCATCACTCGGGAATTCAACATGACGACCATCATCAATACCCATGACATGAATTCGGTGATGGGTATTGGTGAGAACATCATCTTCATCTACGAAGGTCACAAGGAATGGCAGGGTGTCTCAGCCGACATCATGGGCTCGACAAACAAGCGCCTGACGGACTTTATCTTCGCCTCAGATTTGCTGAAAGAGATGCGCGAAGCAGTCACCCACAACAAGTTGTAGGAGTTAAGGAATTATGGAGTTAAAGGAGTTAAGGAGTTAAGACATTGCAACGCCACACTCTGCTTGCAGAGAATACCCTATCACGCTGATAATTCCTTAGAGAATGAGGAGAAACAATACTAATGTCTTAACTCCTTAACTTCATAACTCCTTAACTCCAAACAAGTTGAGCGAATGCGAAACTTGAAAAAATGAGAATTGACGCAGGTCAACAAATAGACTGTGTGCGCAAACAATTTGCTATTTTCCTTGTTTTGTACGAAAAAACGTCGTACCTTTGCACCGTCAAAAGATAACAAAGGGCTGCACAGCGGTGCGGCAAGGATAACAAAAAATAAGGATAACAAAGTATTTAAGTAGGACGGCCCAACACACCGTTCCGAGTAAAGTAAAGAAAGGTAAAAAGATTATGAAAAAGTTGATTAACAAATGGCTGAAGAGTGAAGCTTACACTGAGTATTGCTTGAACATAGCAAGATTGTATAATTATCACGCAGCAATGTAATAACAAAAATGCCCGTCAGAATTTCTGGCGGGCATTTTATTTTGAAGCAGATTGCTTACTTTTTGTTCAGGGCGAGGTCGATAGCTACGGCGATAGCCACAGTAGCACCTACCATCGGGTTGTTACCAATACCCAGGAAGCCCATCATCTCAACGTGAGCAGGAACAGAAGAAGAACCTGCGAACTGAGCGTCAGAGTGCATACGACCCATAGTGTCGGTCATACCGTAAGAAGCGGGACCAGCAGCCATGTTATCGGGGTGCAGGGTACGACCCGTACCACCACCAGAAGCTACTGAGAAGTAGGGTTTGCCAGCCAGCGTGCGCTCCTTCTTATAGGTACCTGCTACGGGGTGCTGGAAGCGGGTGGGGTTGGTAGAGTTACCCGTGATAGACACGTCAACGTTCTCCTTCCACAGGATAGCGACACCCTCGCGAACATCGTCAGCACCATAGCACTTTACCTTCAGACGGCTGGGGTTGTTGCCATAAGGAACCTCCTTGACAACCTTCAGCTCAGAGGTGAAGTAGTCGAACTGAGTCTGTACGTAGGTGAAACCGTTGATACGGCTGATGATCTGGGCAGCGTCCTTGCCAAGACCGTTCAGAATAACGCGGAGGGGCTTCTTACGAACCTTGTTGGCCATCTCGGCAATCTTGATGGCACCCTCGGCAGCAGCGAAAGACTCGTGACCAGCCAGGAAGGCGAAGCACTCAGTCTCCTCGCGGAGCAGACGGGCAGCCAGGTTACCGTGACCCAGACCAACCTTACGGTCGTCAGCTACAGAACCGGGGATGCAGAAGCTCTGCAGACCGATACCGATAGCCTCGGCAGCGTCAGCAGCAGTCTTAACGCCCTTCTTGATAGCGATAGCGGCACCACATACGTAAGCCCACTTAGCGTTCTCGAAGCAGATACGCTGGGTGTCCTCACACATCTGGTAAGGATCAACGCCTGCCTTCTCACAAATCTCGTTGGCCTCCTCGATAGAGTTGATGCCATTCTCCTTCAGAGCAGCAAGAACCTGGTTGATACGGCGCTCCTGACTCTCAAACTGTACTTTTCTAATCATAGTCGTATCCTCCTTATTCTTTACGTGGGTCAATAGCCTTTACTGCACCCTGATCTTCAGTCGTGCGACCGTAAGAACCGGTGTTCTTCTTCATAGCCTCATTGGCGTCCATACCGTTCTTGATGGCTTCCATCATCTTGCCCAGGTGTACATACTCGTAACCGCAAACCTCATTGTTGCTGTCGAGGTACATCTTGGTGATGTAACCCTCGGTGAGCTCGAGGTAACGGGTACCCTTGGCAACAGTGCCATAAAGTGTACCAGTCTGTGAACGAAGACCCTTACCAAGGTCCTCAAGACCAGCACCGATAGCCAGACCACCCTCAGAGAAAGCACTCTGTGTGCGGCCATAGACAATCTGCAGGAAGAGCTCGCGCATAGCGGTGTTGATAGCATCGCAAACGAGGTCGGTGTTCAGCGCCTCGAGGATGGTCTTACCAGGCAGAATCTCAGAAGCCATAGCAGCTGAGTGAGTCATACCTGTGCAACCGATGGTCTCCACCAGAGCCTCCTGAATCACACCGTCCTTCACGTTCAGCGACAGCTTGCAGGCACCCTGCTGAGGTGCACACCAGCCGATACCGTGGGTGTAACCAGAAATGTCCTTAATCTCTTTTGCCTGAATCCATTTGCCCTCCTCGGGAATGGGTGCAGGTCCATGATAAGCGCCCTTGCAAACGCTACACATGTTTTCAACTTCTTTTGAATAAATCATTGCTTATAAATTTATAAAGTAACGTTAGTTGTGTATTGTTTTGCAAAATTACCGCGTAATTCCGAGAAATCCAAACGCGCCTTATAACATTTAAGAACAATTAACAAGAAATATCGCCACTTATTTGCCGTTCATCGGAAAAGTTCGTAACTTTGCAACATGAAGATTGCAAATAAGAAGTTAAGGAGTTAAGACGTATGAATATAACAGAGCAAGAGTTGGAAAAGCGGGTTGAGCGGGCTGTGGACAACTTCATGGCCGGCTATGGATGTTGTCAGAGTGTCGTAGCTGCTTTTGCAGACCTCTATGGTGTTGACGAAAATACCGCCCTGCGCTTCGGAGCGGGATTTGGCGGTGGTGTAGGTCGTCTGCGCATGATGTGTGGAGCCGTCTCGGGCATCGTGATGCTCGTCGGTCTCGACTGCGGCCAGACGGAAGGCAGCGACCGCGAGGGTAAGTCGGCCTGCTATAAAGTCGTACAGGAACTGTTAGCGCGTTCCGAACAGCAGAACGGCAGCCTCATCTGCGCCGAGATTCTCGGACTGAAGGGTCACGACAAGGCCAACTGCACTTACGAGGCCTCTCCGCGCACCGCAGAATACTACAAGACGCGTCCCTGCGCCGCCAAGGTCGAAAGTGCTGCCCGCATTTTCGCCGATTACCTCAAAGAGAAATATTGCAACTGATTACTTCATCAGCCAGCGATCGGAATGATGAACCATTGGGACGACGATTTCCTCTTGCGTGGAGTCACCGTAACAGAGCAGGAGGAAAGCGTAGGTGAGATGGAGGGTGGTGTCCTGACGGGCGACATTGTCGGATATCTGGACATCGACGAGACCCTTGTGCTTGTCGACCATCGTAGCACGATAGAGATTGATGGCAGCAAGCATCTGGGCGCGGTAGTCAGCAGGGAGACTGTCGGCACCAATCTTGCCGTCGAGGAAGTCGGCAGGGCGGTCGTCTACCAAATGCTGGTAGTAGGTGCGCGCAGCACGAGCGGCCTGTTCCTCAGGGCTTCCGTCGGAGCAAGCCCAAAGGAGCGAACAGAGAAAAATGAAAAGCAAAAAACGAAGCCTGCTCATTCGTGTCATTCGTGAAATTCGTGGTCAAAAAAAGAACTTCGTGGTTTACTTCTGTCGGATGAACACGTTGATAGGTGTGCCAGTGAGCGTCCAGTTTTCGCGGAGCTTGTTTTCGAGGAAACGACGATAGGGCTCTTTGATGTACTGGGGCAGATTGGCGTAGAACACGAAGGTTGGAATCTGCGTATCGGGAACCTGCGAGACGTACTTGATCTTGATGTACTTGCCCTTGATAGAGGGGGGCGGTGTCTGTTCGACGATGGGCAGCATGACTTCGTTGAGCTTGGTGGTACCAATGCGGCACTTGCGGTTGAGATAGACCTCCTTGGCAGTCTCGAGGACCTTGAAGATGCGCTGCTTGGTGACGGCCGAAGCGAAGATGATGGGGAAATCGACGAACGGTGCCATGCGCTGACGGATGGCAGTCTCGAAGGTGGTAATAGCGGCCTGCGACTTATCTTCGACGAGGTCCCATTTGTTGACAACGACGACGAGCGACTTGTTGTTCTTCTGGATGAGCTGGAAGATGTTCATGTCCTGTGCCTCGATGCCGCGCGTGGCGTCAATCATGAGGATGCAGACGTCGGAGTTCTCAATGGCACGGATAGAGCGCATGACGCTGTAGAACTCGAGGTCTTCCGTCACCTTGTTCTTGCGACGGATGCCGGCAGTATCGACAAGATAGAAGTCGAAGCCGAACTTATCGTACTTGGTATAAATAGAATCGCGCGTGGTACCGGCAATCTCAGTGACGATGTTGCGGTCCTCACCGATGAAGGCATTGATGATGCTGGACTTGCCGGCATTGGGACGACCTACAACGGCGAAACGCGGGGTGTTGTCGTCGACATCGGAAATGTCGACTGCAGGAAGCTTCGACAGTACGTGGTCGAGCAGGTCGCCAGTACCTGAACCCGTAGCAGCACTGACACAGAATGGGTCGCCAAGGCCGAGCTTGTAGAACTCGTACTGACCGTAGAGATCCTTGCCGTCGTCGGCTTTGTTTGCCACGAGGACGACGGGCAGTTTGGAGCGGCGAAGGATGAGTGCAACGTCCTGGTCGAGGTCGGTAAGACCGTTCTTGATATCAACCAAGAATAGCACGAGGTCGGCCTCCTCAGTAGCAACGATGACCTGCTTGCGAATCTCCTCCTCGAAGATATCGTCGCTGTTGACAACCCATCCGCCGGTATCGACCACTGAGAACTCACGACCATTCCACTCGCACTTGCCATACTGGCGGTCGCGGGTGGTGCCAGCCTCGTCGCTGACGATGGCGCGACGGGAGTTGGTTAAACGATTGAACAGGGTGGACTTGCCGACATTGGGGCGTCCTACGATAGCTACTAAGTTACTCATACTTCTTTGTTTATTGTTGTATTTTCCCTGCGGCATAACCGCAAGGCGCACTTATTTCCTACTCTGGATTATAGCCGAAGGCGTCGAGTTCGCGCTGCGACGAGCGCCAATCTTTATCGACCTTGACAAAGGTCTCGAGATAGATGGGCTTGGCGAAGAATTTCTCCAGTGCCTTGCGGGCTTCGGTGGATACCTTTTTCAGCGCGACACCCTGATGTCCGATGATAATACCTTTCTGCGAGTCGCGCTCCACATAGATGATAGCATTGATGTGAATGCTCTTGTCCGTCTCCTTGAAGCGTTCCACGACGACTTCAACACTATAAGGAATCTCCTTGTCGTAATAGAGCAGGATTTTCTCGCGGATGATTTCCGAGACGAAGAAACGGGCGGGTTTGTCGGTGAGCTGGTCCTTGTCGAAAAAGGCAGGGCTCTCAGGCAATAGTTCCTGAATACGTTTCAGAAGCATGTCGGTGCCGAACTTGTTCTTGGCAGAGATAGGCAGGATTTCTGCGTTAGGAAGCAACGTGTGCCATTTCTCAACGATGGCTGCCAATTTAGACTGACTACTCCCCTCGCCCTTTGGAGAGGGGTCGGAGGTGAGGCTATCAATCTTGTTGATGAGCAGGATGACGGGAATAGTCATCTTCTGCACCTTCTCCAAGAAGTCCATGTTCTTCTCGGGATTCTCCACCACATCAGTCACATAGAGCAACACGTCGGCATCCTGCAATGCTGACTCGGAGAACGCCAACATCGACTCTTGCAACTTGTAGTTGGGTTTCAACACGCCCGGGGTGTCGGAAAACACAATCTGCATGTCGGGGGTATTGACAATGCCCATAATGCGATGACGCGTCGTCTGTGCCTTGAACGTCGCAATCGAAATACGCTCACCAACCAACTGGTTCATGAGCGTACTTTTACCTACGTTGGGGTTACCAACAATATTCACGAATCCTGCTTTATGCATATTCAATCATTTTACTTCGCCGTCGTACGCCCAGCGGTAGTAGCTGGCTCCATGAACAAAGCCTGCTCCGAAGGCTGTCATGATGACGTTGTCACCTTTTCGCAACTTGTGTTCATTTTCCCAAAGTGCCAGAGGAATGGTAGCTGCCGAGGTGTTTCCATAATGCTCGATATTGACCATCACCTGCTCCATCGGCAGTTCCAAACGTTTGGCAACGGCCTCAATGATACGCATATTGGCCTGATGAGGAACCACCCACTGGATGTTATCCTTGTTCAGTCCGTTGCGCTCGGCAATGAGGGCACAGTCGTCGCTCATATTCGTTACTGCATAGCGGAACACCGTGCGACCCTCCTGATAAAGGTAATGGAGACGGTGGTCAACGGTGAAGTGGCTGGGAGGACAGACAGAACCGCCGGCTTTGACGTGCAAGAAGGGAAGTCCCTTGCCGTCGGCACGGAAGTAAGAGTCCATCACGCCGATATTCTGCTCTTCGGTTCCTTCTACCAGCACGGCTCCTGCTCCGTCGCCAAACAGCGGACAGGTAGCACGGTCTTTGTAGTCGGTCACGGACGACATCTTGTCGGCACCCACCACGATAATCTTCTTGTAGCGCCCGCACTGAATCATGGAGGCTGCTACGTCGAGCGTATAGATGAAACCACAGCAAGCAGCCCAGAAATCGAACGCAAAGGCATTCTTCAGTCCGAGCTTTCCAAGCACGATGCTGGCTGTAGATGGGAACTTATAATCAGCGGTCGAAGTAGTGACAATGAGCGCATCGATGGTATCAGGATCAACGCCAGTCTTCTGTATCAGCAGCTTGGCAGCCTTGCGGGCCATGTAGCTGGTACCGAGACCCTCCTCAGTGAGGATGCGGCGCTCCTTGATACCAACACGCGTCATAATCCACTCGTCATTGGTGTCTACCATGCGAGACAGTTCCGCATTGTTGAGGACATAGTCAGGCACGTAACCAGCAACGCCGGTGATTATAGCATTGATTTTACTCATTATTCAGCGGTTTCGTCCATAACAATGGCAATCTTGCCACGATAGTAGCCACAAGTGGGGCATACGGTGTGGTAGATGTGGTAAGCACCACAGTTGGGGCATACTGCCAGTGTGGGAGCTACTGCCTTGTCATGAGTACGACGCTTAGCGGTACGAGTGTTCGATTGTCTTCTTTTAGGATGTGCCATAATTCTATAAACTTTTTAAATTTTAAACTTTTAAATTCTTTAATTTTTCCCAACGCGGGTCTATCGCCTCTGCCTCCTCTTCACCGCTTCGGACAGCGCCACTCAACTCTTCGAGTTTCTGTGTCATCGCACTATTGCATTTTCCAGGTGCATGAACGTGCTTGATGGGTATGGCCAGCATAATAAACTCATAGATGAACCACGACAGGTCGAGTATTCCTTCGTTCTCGTCGATAGTCACGGTATCATCGTCGTCGCTGTATGCGTCGCCAAGTTTCACCGTCAACACATTGTCTACCTCGATGGGTTGTTCCATGTCGTCAAGACAACGGTCGCAGCTAACCGTCACGAAGCCCTTCGTCAGGAAATGGAGTTCGAAAAAGCCAGTCATCTTGCGTATAGACACTGACACATGCAATGTTCCATGTTCCAACTGAGAGCCGTCCAAAGACTGAAAGAAATCATCGTTGAGGTCGAAATCAAGAACACGTTCGTCCTCCATCAACCCCTTCAAATCAATCTTATATGTCTCCAAACTACACATACGGGCTGCAAAGTTACAAAAAATTTGAGAATTAAGAATTAAGAATTAAGAAATTTTTCGCTTTTTATTGAAAATCAGCCACTAACGAGGCCAAAGTTTGCACACAACGGGTGTAGGATGTGCAATTATTTGGGCATCTCGATGCGGAATGTCGTACCCTTTCCCAACTCGGAATGTTTGACGAAAATACGTCCACGATGATATTCCTCAACGATACGGCGAGCCAGCGAGAGACCAAGTCCCCACCCTCGTTTCTTGGTCGTAAAACCAGGCGTAAAGACATTATTGATATCTTTCTTGCGAATGCCCTTGCCGGTATCCTGTACTTCAATGACTACACGGTCTGGCTCTTCCATCAGCGCCAGTGTAATAGTACCCTTGCCCTCCATAGCATCTACGGCATTCTTACAGAGGTTCTCTATAACCCATTCGAACAACGAGGCATTTATCTTGACAATCACCTCATTGTCAGGCAGTTGTCTTATCATCTGAACCTGACTTGACGTACGGCGGTCCATGTAGTCAACAACATGTGACAAAACCTCGTTCATCGATGAGGCAACGGGTTCTGGCAGTGAACCTATCTTCGAGAAACGCTCAGCGATCAGTTGCAAACGCTTGACATCTTTGTCCATCTCGGGCAAAAGGTCGTCATCAGGATACTGTTCTTTCAGCATCTCGACCCACGCCATCAGACTCGATACCGGCGTTCCTAATTGATGGGCAGTTTCCTTGGAGAGTCCAACCCAGACTTTGTTTTGTTCGGCACGCTTGGACGAGAGCAGGGCAAAGATGGCCACGACGACGAAAATAAGTACAATGCCCAACTGGACATAAGGCCATGCTTGCAAGCGCTTGAGCATGATAGATTCATCGTAGCAGACGATCTGCCGGTCTACGCGGATGGTATCGCCAGCCTGCATCATACGCTTAGCATAACTCTCCAGATGAGTAGTATCTTCAATATTACGATAATCGCCTATGATTCCTTCGTCATCAACGACAATGACAGGAATGGTATTGTTTCCCTCCAACACATTGGAAATCAGCGCGACGTCTGTTGTCTCGTCGGCCTCGTTCAGAGCATGCAAGGCCTGTGCCCACACTTCCATTCGGCGTTGTTCTTCTTTCGACAGGTCGCGCACGAGGAAATGGGAAATCAGCAGTGACGCTATGGCAATAATGATAGCCAACGTCACCAGCAGAATTTTCACTTGTCTGATTCTATCTGTCCACTGCATACGACTATAATAACGTAAACAACTACAATTTTATTGAATATCTATTCGCAAAATGTGTTAAATTCAAGAAGATTATGCAGTAATTGGGCATTTTTTCGTATTTTTGCACGTTCAATATTGTAAAGACATGTCAGATAACAACACTTTTGTAGGTTCCAAAATCAAAGGAATCAGGGAAACCAAGAACCTCAGCATCGAGGAAGTAGCAGAGAGCAGCGGTCTGTCAATAGAGCAGATTGCCACTATTGAGAACGGTCAGAATATGCCGTCGTTAGGTCCGCTGATTAAGATTGCACGTGCTCTGGGCGTGCGACTGGGAACGTTTATGGACGACAACGACGCTCTCGGACCTGTCGTAACGCGCGCTGAGGATCGTGAGAAGAAGGATAGCATCAGTTTCAGCAATGGTGCTACCGATGCGCGCAAGCACATGGAGTATCATCCGCTGGCTCAGCAGAAGGCCGGTCGCCACATGGAGCCGTTCGTCATTGACATCAATCCTGAGGAAAGTCCCGAGTTCCAACTCTCGGCTCATGAGGGTGAGGAGTTCATCTATGTGATGCAGGGCGAGGTAGAGATTGTGTACGGCAAGGAGACCTACAACCTGAAAGAGGGTGACTCGATTTTCTACGATTCTATCGTGAAGCATCACGTGCACGGTGCTCCTGGCAAATCAGCTAAGATTCTCGCAGTAGTTTATATTCCATTCTAAGAAAATGAGCAACGTAAGACTTGATATGGCGGGCAGGCCATTGCCCGATAGAACTTATCCTGCTGAGACCGGATCGGAGGGATATAAGCTGTGGGAACGGACACTCGGCGAATGGCTGGAGTATTGGGCTGAGACCACACCTGATAAGGAATATATCGTATATAGCGACCGTAACCTACGCTTCACATGGAGCAAGTTCAACGAGCGTGTGGATAATCTGGCCAAGGGTCTGATATCCATCGGTGTAAAGCGCGGCTCCAACGTGGGTATTTGGGCTACTAACGTGCCCGACTGGTTGACTTTTCTCTACGCTACGGCTAAGATTGGTGCGGTGCTGGTAACAGTAAACACCAACTACAAGCAGAACGAGCTGGAGTATCTGTGCAAGGACTCTGACATGGAGGTGCTTTGTATCACCGATGGTACATGGGACTGTAACTATGTGGACATGACCTACACCATGCTGCCCGAGTTGAAGACCTGCGAGCGCGGCCACCTGAACAGCAAGCGCTTCCCGTTCCTGAAGAACGTTGTATATATAGGTATGGAGAAGTATCGCGGCATGTACAATACCGCAGAGTTGCTGCTGCTTGGTCAGAACGTGGAGGACGAGACGCTGAACGAGATGAAGAAGCAGGTGAATTGCTACGACGTGTGCAACATGCAGTACACCAGCGGTACGACGGGATTTCCCAAGGGTGTTATGCTGACTCACTACGGAATATCGAACGACGGATACTTTACCGGCGAGAACATGGGATTTACCCAGGACGACAAGCTCTGCGTATGCGTGCCACTGTTCCACTGCTTCGGCGTGGTGCTGGCCACTATGAACTGTCTGACACACGGATGTACCGAGGTGATGGTTGAGAAATTCGACCCGCTCGTGGTGCTGGCGTCTATACATAAAGAAAGATGTACCGCTGTCTATGGTGTGCCTACGATGTTTATCGCCGAGCTGAATCACCCGATGTTCGATATGTTCGACCTAAGCTGTCTGCGTACGGGTATCATGGCTGGCTCACTTTGTCCTATCGAACTGATGAAGCAGGTGAGCGAGAAGATGTATATGACCATCACCAGCGTGTACGGACTCACCGAGTCGTCGCCGGGTATGACGCAGACCTGTCTGAACGATACTTTCGAGCAGCGTTGCACTACGGTAGGTCGCGACTTCCCGTTTGTCGACGTGAAGGTACTCGACCCAGAAACGGGAGAGGAATGCCCAGTCGGTGTGCAGGGCGAGATGTGCTGCAAGGGATTCAACGTGATGAAGGGATACTATAAGAACCCCGAAGCTACGGCCGAGGTGATCGATAAGAACGGATATCTGCACTCAGGCGATCTGGGTGTAAAGGACGAAGAAGGCTTCTATAAGATTACCGGACGTATCAAGGATATGATTATCCGTGGTGGTGAGAACATCTACCCACGCGAAATTGAAGAATTCCTCTACCACATGCCCGGCATTCGCGACGTACAGGTGGCTGCCGTGCCTTCGAAGAAATACGGCGAGGCCGTAGGTGCCTTCATCATCCTCGAAGAGGGTGCACAGATGACTGCCGAAGACGTACAGTTGTTCTGTCGCGGCAAGATTGCCCGCTACAAGATTCCTAAATACGTGTTCTTCATCAAGGAATTCCCATTGACGGGTTCAGGCAAAATTCAGAAGTTCAAGTTGAAGGAGATGAGTCTGAAACTATGCGAAGAACAAGGTATCGAGGTCGTATAAGGTTTCAAGGTCATATATTAAATAAGGTACGTGGGATAAGAAAATATCCCACGTATCTTTTTTCTTATACATGTTTACTGCTCTGAAGCTGCTGGAGCCAAACCTCTACGAAGGAGGTTTACTTGGGAAACTATCGTATAGTAGCCATTGACAAACAGGCCATTCTTTCGCAAGTTCTTAATGTCATTGGCGGTAAGTAATATACGATAAACCGTTGATGACCTACCCATCATGGCACAGCCCCATTCGTTCAACTCGTTTTCGTTTCCCTCCAAAGTCTTATCAGTTTCATTATAGACCGTTTTCAACAACCAATAGCCTCTATTAGGATCACTAGTATCTGTATTAAACAATATCTCTATTTTGTCACCTTCAATGGCAGAAATGAAATGTTCTGGTTTCACTACAAAACCATTTTCCCAATTTCCTATAGCACAATTCCCTTCCCATATAGTATTGGATTCCCAAGTACTACGACCTGGCGTCAGGAAAACATTCTTAACTAAAATAGTACTGGTATCCGACGACTGAAGTGCGACTTCATCCACAGACGTTAGATCCTGACCATCAAAGTAACACGTCATTGACGTAATACCAGCCTTACCCATTGTCTTCAACTTATCCGAGATCATAATCTGCGTTGGAACTTTTGTGGGTTCCGCAAATTCAAAGGTGATAGACTCGTAGCCCGACCAGTCAACTGGCATGTTTCTTTCTTTTACACTTGCCACAAGTCCACCCCAAGGTAGAGCATTATAAGTAATTACACCATTGATATCACGATCAATGCCCTCATGGATATTCCATGTAACATTGAACTTAGAAGTCAGATTATTCTCATCATCAGGATGCAAATTAAGAGAACAACTGGCAAATAATGCACAAACTGCAAAAATACAAATTGTCTTCATTAGGCTGATTAGTCATAAATTTCGTGCAAAGATAAACATTTAAATTGAAAAAACAATACTTTTTAGTAAAGAGTTTTATAAAAAGGCAAAAAAAGTCCTCCATTCAATCATAAACACATAAAAAAGCCCTCTCATCGTTTGTCTTGATGAAAGGGCTTCAGAAAAAGTGGCGGCCTCCTACTCTCCCACATTGCATTGCAGTACCATCGGCGCAGGCGGGCTTAACTTCTCTGTTCGGAATGGGAAGAGGTGGGACCCCGCCGCAATAAC
>Ga0256404_1001253_pt1 | contig 62861 bp, 49 predicted proteins | sample RumenRJG_01DNA_FD_185990 | JGI IMG/M metagenome (GOLD analysis project Ga0256404, IMG submission 185990) | Bovine rumen microbial communities from Lethbridge, Alberta, Canada - RJG_01 | ecosystem: Host-associated > Mammals > Digestive system > Stomach > Rumen | place: Canada: Alberta | collected...
ACCAATCTCGGAGACCTCTTTGCGAAACCTAACTGCAATATTGTCAATGAACTTGATGATTCAACCGAACCAAATTTGTTTAATTGTTAAACTTTATAATAATCGTCCGGAACTTTTACCGGACAGTCATGATATCGTATATAAAGTTGAATAAAAGAAAGACTCTCCCCCTTGTCGCTAATATAGCAACAATTTGGAGAGTCTGAAAAGATTATGTTGTTTTGTCGGCACCCGGGGTGCGGGAGACAGGACGGCAGGGCGGAGGGGAGCTAGCGGTATTTTTGGACGCGGGAGTCCTTGATGACGCCTTTCCAATTGAGGCCGAAGGCGAAGTCATAAGAGTTGCCGTCGGCATCGACATATGGTTCCATGTCGCGAGGCACGTCCTCGTTCTGAGCCTCTACGGTCTCCATATTCTTAGGAAGCTGCATCGGCAGAAGAGCGGACGGCTCAAAAGCACCGGAAATCACGTCAAGCACCGCCTGGCTCTGAACTCCGAATGAGAGCAGAATGGCATCGCAACAAGGCTCGATCTCGGCTGGAACGAAAGGCCTGGACACGCTGACCACTGCAATCACAGGTTTGTCTCCCATTACCTTACGGAGATTCCTGACCAGTTCGAGATCCTTTGCATTGGCAGTTTTAACAGTCTTCCCGCGGTAAGACCGGTTGGTAAAATTCTCTTTCGGGTCACCTCCGGCTACGGAGACCGCACGAGCGGTAGAAGCCGTATAGTCCCTGTACTGCAAGGAGATAGGCAAATAACCATTTCCACCCTTCTCGCGGTCTGCGACGCTGTATCCGTTACCGGAAGAAGGCTCGGATATGGCGGCCAGCGCAAAATCAGCCTCGGAAGGATTTTCGGTGATATCGAAATACTTCGCGACTATGGCCGTATCAATCAGATAGCCCATGTGGCCTTCTCCGCTGACGCCTCCGAAGAAGCCGGCCTGAGCCGGGAAATACCGCTGCGGGACATAGACCTTGGCTCGGCCGGACCTCGGGAGCACTGCCCCATGATTCTTGAGCATGACGACGGACTTCTGCTGGGCAAAATAGCCTTCCTCCATGAACTCAGGACGGCCGACGACCTTGGCCGACTCCTCCGGATCGAGATAAGGATTTTCGAAGAGACCGGCGCGGAAAATATTGAGCAGCAGGCGCTTTGCCGACTGACGGAAACGAGTGTCAGCGCTGTCTGCTCCAAACTCCTCGGCGAACATCTTGTAGGCCTCGAGCACTGGACCCTTGTCGTTGTTACCTCCGAACTGGTCGACTCCGGCCTTGATTACATCAAAATGGCGCTCGGCCACGGTCCGGGTCTCCTCACCCCAGCACTTGCCGGTGAAGCTCTCGACGGCGGTATTGTCGGCAGTGATCATCCAATCCGTGCAGACTACCCCCTCGAAGCCATACTTTCCGCGCAAGAGGTCGGAGATGATGTAATGGCTATAGGAATTGCCGACATTTTTTCCACTCGGGTCGACACCATATGAGATTGTGTAATACGGCATGACGGCAGAGGCGGATTTAGTCGGTCCGGAAAGAGCCATGGCGCCTTCTGTAAAAGCCTTCAGATGGGTCTCGAAAGCCCCGCCTGGATAGACTGCATACTTGCCGTAACAATAGTGGGCGTCGCGTCCACCCTCCTCAGGACCTCCGCTCGGCCAATGTTTTATCATCGCGTTGACACTCAGTCTTCCCCAGCCGTCCTTTGCCCACGGGGTGGTCTGGAAGCCGTCGCAATAGGCCCTCGCCATGTCTGCGTCAAGGTCAGGATCCTCTCCGAAGGTGCCGTTGAAACGCACCCAGCGCGGCTCGGTGGCGAGGTCGATTTGAGGAGAAAGAGCGGTAGCTATTCCAAGAGCGCGATACTCCCGCGAAGCCACCTCTCCGAAACGCTCCACAATTGACGGGTCAAAGGTCGCGGCGAGGCCGAGATGAGAAGGCCAAAGAGAAATCTCTCCGCCCGCTCCCCTGTTGAATTCCGCCGTAGCCTTGGTCTCATTGCGCGGATCAGAGCTGTTGTTTGCCGGGATTCCGTGCCCGAGACCCTCCACAAAGGCCTGGACATTATTGTTCCAGCGTGCGGCCACCCTGGCGTTCGGCACGGTGGTCACGAGCACATGGCGGAGATTGTCCTCACTGAGGAACTTCTTCTGCTGATCAGTGAGAGCCGCGGTGTCAGCCCCGCTCTCCTCAAAGGACTTTCCTCCGTAGGTGGACCCCCCGAGAAAACCGGAAGACTTGCCCGGAATTGACTGGTGGGCGCTGTAGAGCATGAGGCCGGCGATTTCGTCAATCGAAAGTTTAGACGCCAAGTCCTCCGCCCTCTTCTCGTAAGGTTGTCTCCAGTCCTCGTATACATCGAGTTTTCCGTCCCGGCTCAGGTCCTTGAAGGCGTAGCCGTTGACTGTGAGGAGCTTGACCCCGGAAGCGGGAGAATAGCCGAGGGTGTCGCCACCCTTCTGGACGACTAGATTCCAGCCTTGCATAGGGGTCTCAGACCACTTGGGGCCGCAGGCGCAGCTCATGGCGGAGAGGGCTGCAAGAGAAAGGATAAGTTTATATTTTTCCATATTTATGTGGTTAGATTTCCTTGACGGAGATTTCACAAGATAAAGAAAATTCTCCGTAAATAAAGCGGCGGAACCCGAAAACTGAGCCCCGCCGCGACTAACAGCAATAAACTTAGCTTATTTGACAGTTACGACTGTCCTAAGATATTTCGTCAAAGGATTCTTTCCATTATCGGTGACCCTCGCAACTACATGGATGGTCTGGCCGGGAGCCGCGTCGGCAGGAACAGTCAGAGAAGCCTCCAACTTGCCTCCGTCAAAGGTAAAGGCTCGAGGATCAGCCACGGCCTTTCCGTCGGCTTTGACTCCAGTGAGAGAAGCCTTGCCCTTATAGGAACCGACTGCCCATACGTGCCAGTCTACTGTGAGAGCGTTCCCGTCAGGATCCTTCGCGTCCAGCTTTATCCGGACAGTCTTTCCCGCTTTAGCGGAGAGCTCAAGCGGTCCGGCAAGGACGGGATAATGATTGGCCGCGGAATAGTCCTGGGTCACAGACCACAGAAGCCTTGCGGCATATGCGTTCTGAGCCTCCGGGAGGAAATCAGGGAAGACCGTGTCCGCCTGGAACATCTGTCTCCTGAGTTCTTTCATGGTATCTCCGCCTTCGGCCTGCGGCATCTCGCGATGCCTTCCGCCCCAGCCGCCCCAGGTCTCGTCCTGCCATGCACGCAGACCGTTTCCGATCATGTTCGTGTAGCAGCCGTCGTCTCCTTCTGCGAGGAACTGCCCCTTTGGCTGGAGAGCGGACCAGACGAAATAGCCCATCTCCTGAAGTTCTTCCCTGGTCTTGTCCGGAATTCCGAAGTAGTCAAAAGCGTCAAAGCCCTTCGATATGTGCTTACCATCGCCCCACACATAGACTCTGGCGCCGATAGGACCTTTGCTGGTCACGTTGTCGGCCATCCATTTCGCGGAGTAGTAAACGGAATCTTCAGGATTACGCAGACGTCTCTGAGAATTGTAGGCAAGGCCGAGGCCGCCGCCCATAACGTTCATACGGTGGATACCCGGCCAATGGGGATGAATGTAATCTTTATAGGTATCGTCCTGCTCGCCTGACATGCAGAGGACGACGCGGGAGTTGATTACGTTCACGAGGGAATCCCAGGCAGGAGTACCCTTATAGGTGTCCTCGATGGATTTGAGGGCCCTTGCGATAGAACTTGTACCTCCCCACGCCTGAAGGAAGAGCTCTCCCGGCTTGTCGGCAAGTATGCGGTCGCGGATGAGATTTGAGCCTTCGGTGTCATGGTCCATCTCGCCTTCGAAGTCGATGTTGCCGACTACCGAGATGCTCTTCAGATAGGAAGGATCAGGATAGGAAGGATCATGGACTTTCAGGTTAGGATAGCACTCCTGGTAGGCATCGAGGATACGATTGATAAAATTTACGGAGTCGGCTTCCCAACGGTAAGACTCCATAGGGCCATGATTGAAGCCCGGACGGTCGTACTCGCGGCCTGGATGGAAATATTTCGTTCCCTTTCCATCACCGGACCAGTGGAACTGGCTGCTCGTCTCCACAAGGCCCTCAATGTCGAAGTCGGTGGAATGCAGGATGAAACGGACCATGGAGTTGTTGTCGTCGAGCTCAGGATCGCAGGTCACTATGGTCCTGGGCTTGGGCTGAGGAGTCTGGGACACCTCGGCCTTCGGCTGGCAGGCCCCCATGAGCAGACCCGCGGCCGCAGATGAAGCCAATATGGCGATAATCGTTTTCATTCAGTAAAGATAGGTAATTTCTACCACTTAGGATTCTGCTTGATGTTCGGATTCACGGCGATTTCAGTTGCCGGGAATGGAAGAAGTTCATGTTTACCCTCCTTGAATCCGCACTCGGCGGCATTCTCATTATAGACCTCCCAGCCGACGCTGCCGTCGGTCTTAAGGATAGGGTTCTTGGTGCCCTTGGCGGAGAGCTTCTTGGAAGCGAGGCCCCAGCGGACAAGGTTCTGGAATCTGAGACCTTCGAAACAGAGCTCGATACGACTCTCTCTCTGAATGTCTTCGAGAGTGACGGAGGAGGCGTGCGGAGCCTTGGCGCGGTTACGGACCACATTGAGATACTCAGCCGCCTTGGCGGGGTTGCCACCCTGAAGCTGGGCCTCGGCATCTAGAAGGAGCACCTCGGAGTAACGCATTATTCTCCAGTCATTGGCGTAGAAATAACCTGCCCAATATTTCTTGAGAATCCTGGTCTTGAAATTCCACAGTCCCTCGTTGTCGGTGATATCCATGATGTTCACGGTTCCGTATTCATTCTTGAGCTGATCTCTGGTTATGACCGAGTTCTTGAGACGGTAGCCATCCGCTCCCTCAACCTTGACGAAATCATCGTAAAGGTCCTTGGTAGGATTGATGTAGCCCCAAGTGGCCGAAGCGAAAGGAGAATTGGACTGATAAGAGTATTTCTCACCTCTTAGGCCCTGCATGGTCCAGAAAAAGTTATTGTTCACGTTACTGTTGGAAGGGTCGTTCAGGACATGGATTTCGAAGACGGACTCCGCACTGCCTTCTCCGCCAGGAACATTCACCAGAGAATAATCGTCGGGAAGGGAGTAGAGGCCGGAATTGACAACATTGTCCAGCATCGCGGCCGCCTCCGAGTACTTCTTCTGGAAGAGGAAAGCCTTTCCCAGAAGCGCCTGGGCGAACTGTTTCGTGGCCCTGTAATTCTTATCGGACAAGGCTTTCTTCTGGCTCAGAGCGCCGCTGCTGATCGCCGTATTCAGGTCCTCCTCAATTGCGGCCCAGAGAGCGTCAGGGGTGGAATTAGACTGCATGTATTCGCTCTCCGAAAGAGTATGCTGCACAAGCGGAGCGCTTCCCCAGAGGGTGACGAGTTCGAAATTGGCGAAAGCCCTCAGCACCCTGGCCTCGGCCACAGCCCTTTTCATCACTTCGGAGTCTCCATTCACATTCTCAATGACGACGTTAGCCCTGTAGATAACCTTATAGAGATTGGAATAGATAGTTGATATGGCTCCGTAGTCGGAACCGAAAGTATAGTCGCCGATCTGGTGGAAGTCGCCGTCATAATGGTTTCCTCCTCCTGTCCAGCAGTCATCGTCAAGCATGTCCAGGACCATCACCAGGGAGCTGAAGCCGCTATTGAGGGACTTCACGGCATCATAGACGGCCACAATGCCTTCTTCCGCCTCGGAATCGGTCTTGTAGTAGGACGAAACCTCGGAGACGCTGTGCTGCCTTATGTCAAGCTGATCCTCGCAGCCCGTCATGAAGAAGAGGGCGGCTACGCAAGGAATCGCATATAAGAATTTCTTTTTCATGGTATCTCTATATTAGAAAGTTATGTTGAGACCGAAGACGATCTTCTTGGTGGTAGGATACTGGCCGTAATCGAGGCCGAGTCCGTTTCCGCTGAGAGAGACCTCCGGATCGAAGCCTGGATAGTCGGTGAAGGTGAAGTAGTCGTCAAGGGAGACGTAAACCCTGGCGTTGGTAAGGTAGATCTTGCTGATGAGGTCCTTAGGAAGAGAGTAGCCGAGCTGGATCTGCTTGATCTTGAAATATGATCCGTCGAAGACGAGGGCTGACGACTGGCAATATTTGTCATAGTCATGAAGTTTGGCCCCGATGTACTTGGCGTCTTTTCCAGGAGTGGTCCACCTTCTGTCATAGAAATATTTGAGGGTGTTTGCCTGCATACGGGTGGAACGAGGGACGGCATAGCAGATTTCATTGCCGGAGGTTCCGTTAGCGAAGACGAGGAAGTCAAAGCCCTTCCACGACATGTTGAGGGTTACTCCATAAGTAATGTCTGGAATACCTGAGCCGATTTCGACCTTGTCGTCGTCGTTGATCACTCCGTTCTCGTCCACGTCCTTGAAAATAGGATAGCCGTTGGAAGGATCGACGCCCTCATACTTGTAACCTCTCATATACCATAGCGGATGCCCCTTCTCGAAATAGGTCGTAACGCCCGATCCGCCGGAATTTCCAGCTACTCTCGTAAGGGTAGGATAGATGTAGGTGACCTCATTCTTGAGGGTGGAGATGTTGGCATTGACGCCGTAGTTGAATTCTCCGATGTGGTCATGCCAGCCGAGGTCGAATTCCCAGCCCTTGTTCTCCACGTTTCCTGCGTTGAGAGGGGAAATGGTGTTGCCGACGTCGAGCGAGGAGATGATAGTCGTCATGATCAGATCCTTGGTCTTCTTCTTGTACCAATCCATGCCGAAGGTCAGCCTGTCGTTGAACATTCTCAGGTCAAGACCGAGATCGGTCTGTTCGGAAGTCTCCCACTTGAGTTTATAGTTGCCGGTGGAAGATGGCACGGAACCGACATTGTAGCCGCTGGCGTTGAGGGAATACTGAATGTCAGAAGAGATCGTAGACGCGTACATGTAGTTGCCCAAGCCGGCGATGCTGCCGTTCTGGCCCCATGAAGCGCGCAGCTTGAGGAAGTCGACAGCCTTGAGATTCAGATTCTTGAAGAAATTCTCCCTGGAAACTGTCCATCCTCCGGAAAGGGCAGGGAAATAGCCCCAGCGGGTGTCATGTCCGTCAGGAAGGATGGAAAGGTCGGCGGCGTCACCGCGCAGAGAAGCCTGGAAGAAATACTTGTTGGCATAGTCATAGGAGAGTCTGCCGTAGTAGGAGAGGTCAGCCCGGTGGATCTTCTCGCCGCCGGAGATAGTCTTGATCGCTGTTCCGGTCTGATTGGCGAAATAGGCGTAGTTCCTGTCGAGCTTGGTGATTCCGATGTTGGATGAAGAGTTTCCGGAAACGCTTCCGGTCACGTCATAGGTCGACCTCTTGTCGAAGGCCATACCGGCCATGGCGCTCAAATGATGCTTTCCGAAGGTCTCGTCATAGTTGATGAAGTTCTCCCACTGCCAATAGGCGTTCGAGCCAGAGCTCGCATCAATGACGACATAATCATAGTTGGTATCCGTGTTTACGACGTGAGGCCACTGGAGGGAGTAAGAGGAACGGTTCATGTAGTCGTAACCAACTCTGGAAGTGATGGTCAGAGTCTTGAAAGGCTTCAGGTTCAAAGAGGTAGAACCATGGACATTAAGGCCTTCGCTCTCAGTGTGGTAGGCGTCCCTCATGATGTAAGGGTTGATGTTGTTAGACTCCTGGAAAGGAGACATGGAGTAGTAGTCTCCGTTCTTGTCGGTCAGGAAGAGGTGGCCCGCATCGATGAGGGCCTGGATGTGGGCGGGAACATCATTCTTGGAATAGATGACAGGGGTAAGAGGATCCATCTGGATGACGGAAGAGAGCATAGAATACATGCCTCCTTCACGCACCCTCTTGCCGTGGAAACGGCCGAAGCTGTTGTTGGTGGTGAACTGGAGCCAGCTGAAAAGGTTGTAGCTGGCGTTTAGCGATCCCGTGAGTCTGTCGAAAGTATCCTGTTTGCCTATGATAGGTCCGTCATTCTTCACGTCTCCGAAGGAGGCGTAGAGAGAACCCTTCTTGGTGGCGCCGGATATGCTGACATTGTGGCGCTGCATGCTGCCGTTTTCGAAGGCCACGTCGGCCCAGTCAGTGTCGGTCGTCCCGTCATAGTACTGGTCGATTCGGCTCTGGGAAACGAGGCCGCCCTCGTTCACCGCCCAGTTGATGTACTCCTTGGCGTTCAGGACCTTAGGAATTCTCGCCACCTTGTTGACCGTGTACTGGAAATCGTATGAGATTTTGGTGACTCCTTCGGAGGCACGTTTGGTCGTGATGAGCACGACTCCGTTTCCGGCCTGGGCGCCGTAGATGGCGGCCGAGGCCGCATCCTTCAGCACCTCGATGGACTGGATGTCGTTAGGATCGAGGTAGCTGATGTTGGTGGTGCGGAGTCCGTCGACTACGTAGAGAGGCTTGGAATCGGAGTTCGAGGAATAACCGCGCACCCTGATAGTGGACTCTGCGCCAGGGGCTCCGGAAGTGGTTACCACCTGGACACCGGCAGTCTTGCCCTGGAGTCCTCCCTGGACGGTCGTGATGGTCCTGTTCTGAAGATCTTCAGCCTTGACGGAGGAGATGGCTCCGGTAACATCGCTCTTCTTCTGGACGCCGTAGCCGACCACGACGGTCTCTTCAATCGATTGAGTGTCAGGATTCAGCTGCACATTGACAGGGGCGGTTCCGCTGACCTTTCTAGATACGCCGATGTAGCCGAAGAAAGAGAAGTCGAGGGTGGAGCCGTCAGGGACGGAGATGGAATAGTGTCCGTCTATGTCCGCTTCGGTTCCGGTCGTTGTTCCGTGCAGGATGATTCCGGCGCCCGGGAGAGGCTGTCCGTTTTCATCTGTCACAGAGCCTGTTACGGTTACGTTCTGGGCAATAGCAAATTGCGCGACGGCAAAGAGCCCTGCCAGAATTGACAGTACTTTTTTCATAATTCAGTTATTAGTTTTGTTGATTGCTTAATTGTCGGCTAGCTGTTCGCGACCGAGACGAGTACAAGTGCGAGGAGGAAGAGGGTGAACATCCAGAAGACAAGGCTTCCGGTGCCCTTAGGCGCACCCTTGAATTCCTTCCACACGAAGACGCCCCAGATCATCGCGACTACAGGAGAAGCGTTGCTCAGGGCATAGGCGACGGCCGGATTGAGCAGGCCGCTGGCGGCGAAACTGATGACCATACCGCTCATCCAAATGAAACCACCGAGCATTCCTATGAGATGGCTCCTGGTGTCGCCCTTGGTGAGATAGTCCTTGAAGGTGACAGGCTCTGTGCCGTCGACAGGATGCTTCATGACGATTCCGTTGAAAACAGGGGTCGTCACGAGGGCTCCGACGGCGAACCAGAAGACTCCAGTGTAAGGAATGAAGGTTCCATTACCGCCGTTGAAGATAGAAGGATCGAGAGACTTTCCTACTAGACCGTAGAAGAACATGAAGCCGACGCCCGAAATGAGGGCGAGGATGATGCCCTTCTTAGGGCTCTTGGACTGAGAACCGCTGAGCTTTCCGTAGGCGAGACCACAGAGGACCATCGCCACCACAGCTATTGCCATGCCGATCCAGAAGAGCCACTTGGTTCCGGTGAAGCCGGCTCCGCCGAATTCCTGGACGAGATAGAGATAGATGGCGCCTCCCACCCAGCCGAAACCTCCTCCGATCGGGAAGGCGACGGACATTCCGGAGATTGCGATGGCGGCGGTGAGGAAGACGTTGGCGCAGTTCCAGATTATTCCGCCCAGAACGGCATAGCCGACGCTCCTCCAGCTGAAGGTTGAGCAGAAATCTGTAAAGAAGGTATGCTCACCCCCACCCAGGACGCCCAGGGTGAGGGCGCCGAGGAGAGCGGTGAGGGTGAAGCCGAAGATATAGTCCCAGTAGAAGAGGGCGGGAGTCCATTCCTTCCTTGTGACGAGCTTCTCAGTGTTCGACCACGAACCCCAGCAGAGGCAGCAGTAGATGGCGCAGATGAAGCCAAGGACAACGTTGTGTACGAGTATCATAGGCCTTCTTTACTCATGGACATAGAGATTCCAGCCGAGATAGTTGTTCACGGCATCCTCGATAACATCGGCTACGTCCCCGCGGACCATGGCCACATGGTGTTCGAAGCCGTTGCGGCAGATGTGCTTCATGAGCTTCTGGAGGTTGTCCACCTTGGTCACGGCTATGCATCCGTCCATCCCGTACTCGTCGTTGGTGAGTTCTCCCTCGCCGACGTAGGCCTTGATCTCTCCCTCAGGGTCGTCGGTGCTGATGCGGAAGAAGGTGAAAGGACCGGCGGTCACGTCGCCGTCTACGGCCCCGAAGGTGTCGATCTTGCCGAGGGTGCGGCCGAGGACCCCGAGAGGGGCGAGGTGGATGTCGTTCTTGATGAATTTCTTCGCGAAGTTGCCGCAGTGGGTGCAGACGCACATGTTGCGGTCGTCGGCGAAGTTGTTGTTCCAGTCCGCGAGGACGGAAGGAGTGCCGGCCGCGAGGGCGAGGGCATACATGGAGACGGCCCCAGTGAGGTCAGTTTCGCAGGCGGAAGGGATGAGCCTGTCGCTGAGCATGGACATGACCACGCAAGGGGCGCATCCATAGTTCTTCTCAAGGCTGTCCCAGCACTGGATGGCCACGGCGTCGACATGATTTTCCTCGATCCAGTTCTCTACGGCCAGACCGAATTTTCCGAGCCTTATGACCTTGTCCTTGTAGGCCGGAGGGACGGTCGCGTAGTCGCAGATGGAGTCCATCTTCGCCTTGAGCGCCGGGTCGTTGTCGTCGATCTTCTTGGCGGCGAAGATGATCTCGGAGAGGTCCGCAGGGACCACGGTGATGCCGCTCCTCTGGAGGAGCTTCTCGCTGGCGCGGCAGGTGTTGAAGCCGAGCGGACGGGTGCCGATCTGGCCGAGGCGGCAGTGGCGGAGTCCGCCTACCACGCGGCACACTCCCGCGAACTTGTCGAGGTCGCGGAGGAAGCTCTCGGAGTCGATGGCGCAGGTGTGGAGGGTTGTCAGGGAGAATGGAATCCCGTACTGGTAGAGGTTGTTGCAGACGGAGATTTTTCCGCAGAAGGCGTCGCGGCGATGGTCGAGGTCAACCTTGTCGTTTGAATCGTCGCAGGCCTGCACGAGCACCGGCACGTTGAGGTCGGCGGTGTTGATGGCGTTGATGATGCCAACCTCGAAACCGAAGTTAGGAAGGCAGACGATGATTCCGTCGATGTCGTCGCGGTGCTGGCGGAAGAGGGCGGCGCACTTGAGCCCGTCCTCGACGGTCTCGATGGTGCTGCTTCCGGTAGGAGTGGCATCCTCAGGGAGGATGACGTAGTCATAGCCCTTCTCGTCGAGGGTCTTCAGGAGGGAAGCCTTGACGTCCTTCGCGAGTGCAGAATTGAAGTAAGCCCTGGTCCCGATTATGAGGCCGAAGCAGAGTTTTTTGCCGTTCTTGTACATGGTTGTCAGTTTTTATATGTTATTGCTGTTGTTTTCTTTACTGTCTTTCCGCTGCCGAGAGGACCATCGCGACGGCCCTGCCCCAGCCTTTGTAGGCCTCTCGGACCGCAGTATTCTCCGGATCCGGCTCTATCCTGCAATCGAAACGGGCGAGTCTTTCTGCGTCAGCGAAGTCCTTTATCCTGCCTGTGGCAAAGCCGTTGACTATGAAGGCTCCGAAGGCCGAGGCATCCTCCACTACCGAACGGAGTATAGGAGCCTGAAGGAGATCCGACTGGAAATGCATGAGGAACTTGTTGTGAGTCGGGCCTCCGTCTACTCGGAGTTCACGGAGCTCAATCCCGGCCTTTTCGGTCATCGCCCCAAGAAGGTCAGACACCTGGTAGGCTATGGATTCAAGGCCGGCCCTTACAACCTGGGCCTTACCGGAAGAGAAGGTCATGCCGCAGATGACGGCCCTCGCCGAGGCGCTCCAGTACGGGGCTCCGAGGCCAGCGAAGGCAGGGACGAGATAGACTCCGCCGTTGTCCGGAATGGAGGCCGCAAGTGCCTCTGTCTCCGAAGGGCCGCCTATGAGTTTGAGGTTGTCGGCCATCCACTTCAGGGTGGCTCCGGTAGAATGGATGTTGCCTTCGAAGGCATACCAGACCTTGCCGAGAGCCGCGAAGCCCACCGAGGTCACGAGACCCTGAGGAGCCGGCACGGGTTTGAGGCCGATGTTGACCATCACCGAAGAGCCGGTGCCATAGGTGGCCTTGCCGAGACCCTCGGTAAAGCACATCTGGCCTACGAGGGCTCCGTGGGAGTCTCCTATCACGCCGGCGATTTTGACCGGCTCCCGGAAGAAGCCTTCAGCAGTAGTCTCCCCGAAACCAGCATCCGACGGGCAGGCTTCCGGCACCATGGACCTTGGAATGGTGAAGAGCTTCAGAAGGTAGTCGTCCCAGTCCAAGGTGTGGATGTTGAAAAGAAGGGTGCGGGAGGCGTTGGTGTAGTCGGTCGCATGGACCTTCCCTCCGGTGAGTTTCCAGACAAGCCATGAATCTATGGTTCCCATCCTTAGAAGGCCCTTCTGTGCCGCCGCCCTGGCTCCTTCGATATTGTCGAGAATCCATTTCGCACCGCTTCCGGCGAAATAAGGGTCTATCAGAAGGCCGCTGCGGCTCATCACGAAGTCAGACTTGCCTTCCGCCTTGAGCTTCTCGCAGAAAGCCTCGCCGCGGAGATCCTGCCAGACAACGGCATGGCAGAGCGGCCTGCCACTTTCCGCGTTCCAGACTACGACGGTCTCCCTCTGGTTGGTAATGGCGATGGAATAGGCGTCTCCCTCCTTCCCGCCTTCTTCTACAACGGCGCGGATGGCCTTCAAGGTGTTCGCGTAGATTTCTTCGGCGTCATGCTCGACCCAGCCCTCTTTAGGGTAATACTGCTTATGAGGAAGGCTGGTCTTCGCCAGGATATGGCCCTCAGAGTCGAAGAGGAAGGCCTTCGTTGAAGACGTGCTTTGGTCTATGGATATGATTCTTACAGCCATTTCCTATCTTATTTTAGAAATTCAAGTGCGGCCTTTTCGATTCCTTTCCAATCGATGCCGTAATATTCAAAGAGCTGGGCGGAATCGCCGTGGACGAGGTCCTCGACAGGAAGAGCCAGAAGTTTCACCGGAACCGGCTCCTCCGAAAGAGTCTCAAGCACCAGGGCTCCGAGCCCTCCGTGGACGCTGTGCTCCTCGACCGTGATTATCTTTCCGGTCTCGCGGGCGGCTTTTCTGACCGCTTCCGCGTCGAAAGGGCTTATGCTGGAGAAGTCGAGAACTCTGGCCTCGATTCCGTGGGCGCGGAGTTCGTCAGAAGCCTTGGCGGCATGCCAGACCGTCTCGCCCGTGGCGATGATGGTCAGGTCCTCTCCCCCGCGGGTCTCGATGGCCTTGCCCGGGGTGAAGTCGAGAGTCTCGTCGTAGACTGTAGGCACGGAGGCCCTGCCCACCCTCACATAAGAAGGGCGCGGTCTCGCCGCCAGTTCTTTCACAAGCCTCTCCGTGACGAAGGCATCGCTTGGGATAAAGACCGAAAGCCCTGGAAAGGTGGCCATCGCTGCGATGTCATAGACGCACTGATGAGTCCCGCCGAGGGCGCCGTAGGCCAGTCCCCCGCTGACTCCGAGGATGCAGACGTTGGTCTTGCTGTAGGCGATGTCAACCTTTACCTGCTCGATGGCGCGGGCCGCATAGAAACTGGCAGGCCCGCAGCAGAAGACCTTTTTACCGCCGTTGGCCAGGCCGGCAGATATTCCGACCGCATCTTGCTCGGCGATGCCGGCCTCCACGAACTGGGCCGGCAATTGCGCCGCAAAGTCAGTCAGGGTCACAGAACCTCTCGAATCCGTGGCCACCGCCACGATGTTCCTGTCTTTCCTCGCTAATTCAAGAAGTGTGGAAGTAAAACTCTTCCTGCATGCTATCTTCGTATCCATCTAGGTTAAGCTTTATAAATCAGAGTGTTTCGGACTTTATTCTCTCATCCAATTCTTTCATAGCCTCTTGGTACTGGGCTTCATCAGGCACACCGTGATGCCATTTGGCGACGTTCTCCATATAGGAAACTCCCAGACCCTTAGTCGTATGGGAAATTATCATGTGTGGCCGGTCCAGGCCGTAGTCGACCGTGTCCATGACCTTGATGATGTCCTCGATCTTGTCGCCGTTCATTTCTTTGACCTCCCAGCCGAAGTCCGTCCATTTGGCGGCCTCATTTCTCAGCCCCATGACCTCTTCCGTGTTTCCCGAAATCTGGAGATTGTTGCGGTCGATGAAGGCCACCAGGTTGCCGAGCTTGTACTGGGCCCCGGCCATCGCCGCCTCGTAGATAGAGCCTTCCTGCTGCTCTCCGTCACCCATGACAACGAAGGTTCTGGTCGGGCGCGAGTCCATCTTGGCGGCTATGGCGCAGCCGACGCCGATGGAAAGCCCGTGTCCGAGGGCTCCGGAGCAGAACTCGATTCCCGGCAGAGTGTTGAGCGGATGTCCTCCGAGCGGAGACTTGAAATCCCCGTAGGTGCCCACCAGCGCGGCAGGGAGAATCCCCTTGTCCTCGAGCACGCAATAGAGGGCCTCTACGCAGTGGCCCTTGCTGAGGATGAAGCGGTCCCTGTCCGGATCGTCAAGCTTGTCCTTGCCGACGTTCATCACGTGGAAATAAAGAGTATAGAGGAGGTTCAGAACCGAAAGGTCACCCCCGGTGTGGCCTGCTTTGGCCTTATATATCAACTGAATAAGGCGTTTGCGGCCTTTTTCTGCCATCAGTTTCAGCTCTGCGGTATCCATTGTAGAATTGATTTAACGTTACAAAAATAATGAAAGAAAAGAAATAATCAAAAGAAATCGAAAGAAAATGAAGAATAACCAAAAGAATTTTATCGATTTTATAATTGTCCGCTTTTCCGCTTGTATCAAAAAAAATATTTGAGTAACTTGCAGACCCATAAGAAAAATCATCGCATATGTCACTGAACGAAAGAAGAACGAAAATCCTCAACATGATAAGGGAAGACGGTCATGTAAAAGTCCAGAAGCTGGTGGAGATTTTCAAAGTTTCTGACGTGACCATCCGGCAGGACCTGGAAGAATTGGAAAATCTCGGCTTCGTCCAGAGGGAATACGGAGGAGCCTTTCTGAAGGGAGTGGACACCTTCGCCAAGAACGACATGCTCTTCAATCAGACCCACATGGAAGAAAAGAAGCTGATAGCTTCCAGGGCCGTAAAGTATGTTTCCGAAGGCGACGTCATCATCCTGGACTCAGGCTCCACGACGACCGAGCTCGCCAAGCTGCTGCTTAACTTCAAGTCTCTGACCGTGATCACCAACGCCCTCAACATCGCCATGATGCTCGGGGCCAATCCGGGAATCCAGCTGATTGTCACCGGCGGCGAGTTCAAGGCCCCTACCCTCTCGCTGACAGGAGAGATGGCCGGCGCCGCGCTGAAGAACATCCACGTACAATCCTGCTTCCTCGCCACGGCCGGCATTTCGGACGACATGTACCTTACGTATCCGAGCCTGAGCGACCTCGTAGTCAAGACGGCCATGGTGCGTTCTGCCAACAAGGTCTACCTCCTCGCTGACTCTTCGAAGTTCGGCAACAGCTCCTTCGCCGCCCTCGGGAAGGTATCTCTGGTCGATTACCTCATTTCGGACGACAATATCACCGAGAAGGAAATAGGCGCCCTTAAAGCCTATAATGTCGAAGTAATTGGCTGAAATCCAACGCCCCAGCAGTAAAAAGCCTTATAACGGGGCGAATTGAAGCCGCCACATTCTGCGGTTTTTGCCACATACGTAATCCGATAGCCATTCCCCTTTGTCACGTAAAAGGACGAATGGCTATTTTCGTTTCAGCAAAAATACAGCGATATGGACAACTTCAAGACTATCTTCGAAAAACATTACACCTGGATCGAAGGCTTCATGCGCAACGTAAGGCGCTACGGCCGCCGTCCGGCTATGATCGACCCTGACTTCGACAAGACCTGGACCTATGAAGAACTGAATTCGGACGTCAACCGTCTGAGCAAGGCCTTTATTGGTGACGGACTCGTCAAGGGCGACATAATAATGATGATGCTTCAGAACTGCCCGGAATTCGTTCTCACCTATATCGCCGCCCAGAAGGCACACATGGTGGACAGCCCGGTCAGCTTCAGGCTCAGCCCTGGCGAACTTTCCTATAATATTGAGGATGCCCGCCCGAAAGTGTTGATTTTCGAGACGAAGTACCGGCAGACCGTAATGGAGGCGATAAAGATGGCTCATTACAGGCCCGGACGCCTCATCGTCATAGATGCTCCGAGTGACGAGGAAGTCACCTCCTTCGCAGATTACACCGCTCCTTTCGACGGGAGCGAGCCGCCATATACCGGAGACTACAACGTCTATGACGAAACGACAAGACTTTTCACCTCCGGAACGACGGGGCGGCCGAAAGGAGTTCCTATGACCAGCCTCAACGAAGTGCTTTCGAGCCATGACATCATGATACATTTCTTCATGTACTATAAGGACGTCACCATGAACACGACGCCATGGTTCCATCGGGGAGGCCTCCATTGCGTGGGCCCCTGCCCTACACTCTACGCCGGCGCGGCCATCGTGGTCATGAGAAAGTTCGATCCCGTCCTCACCCTCCGATACGCCATGAAATACAAGATCACATTTATAATAGGTGTGCCGACCGTCCTTGAAAGCCTTGCAGACGAACAGGAGAAGGAAGGCTTCGACCTCAGCTCGCTCAGGGGCCTCCTCACCATGGGCAGCCCGCTCCAGCGTTCGGCCTGCATCCGCTACCAGAAGGTCCTCTCCCCCAACATCTACAACGGCTACGGGACCACGGAGACCTTCTGCAACACCTACCTCCGGCCTTTCGACCTTCCGGACAACGCCGGCTCGGCAGGTTCTCCGTGCGTAGATGATGATGTGCGTGTAGTCAAGGTCTACGGCGACAAGAAGGCTGAGCCGGAGGAGGTCGTAAAGAAAGACGGCCGCGACATCGGCGAGGTGATAATCAGCTCCCCGGCGAAGTCGCCATATGAATACAGCGACAATCCTGTCGAAACCGAGGCCAAATATTACAAGGATTTCATCTACACCGGCGACGTAGCCACCTGGAACGAAGATTCATTCATCACCATACTCGGAAGAAAGGACGACATGATCATCTCCTCAGGAGAAAACATCTACCCTACCCAGGTCGAGGAGGTCCTCAACACCTGCCCTAAGGTCAAGGACTGCATGGTGACAGGTGTCCCGGACGCTTACAGGGGCGAAATCGTCACGGCCTACGTCATCAGGGACGATGAGAGCCTGACGGCGGAGGAACTTGACAAGTTCATGAAAGACAGTCCTATGCTGGCGAACTTCAAGAGGCCCCGCTACTACAGATTCGTCGACATCCTCCCATACAACGCCACGGGCAAGAAGGTCCACTACAAACTCAAGGAACTCGCCGCCGAAGATTTGAGGAACGGCCTGCTGCTGATAGTTTAGCTGACGACTATTTTCCGATTTCTTTTGATTTTCAATTTCGATTGCTTATGTTTGTTCTCGGCAACCAAAGCAGAAAGACAAACCAATAATCAATAGATATGAAAAATCTGAAAATCATCGCCGGACTTGCCTTGGCCTGCCTCATGGCCGGCTGCCTGGCCTCCTGCAGCAGAGAAATCTCCAAGGGCGGGCAGGAGCCGCAAAAGCCAAGGCTCATCGTCACCACCGACCCTGAGCTCGACGACAATAACTCCCTCATCCGTTTCATACTCCACACTGACGAATTCAAGGTGGAAGGCCTCGTCTACTCCAGCAGCTGCTGGCACTGGAAGGGAGACGGCAAGGGAACGATCTTCCATGGAGGAATCCATCAGGGCCCTATGGGCGGAGACGGGCTCCAGCAGATGCGCTGGCCGCCTGAGGGCGACACCTTATTCATCGACAGGGTGCTGAACGCCTACACCAAGGTCTACCCTAACCTCAAAGTCCATGACCCTGAATTCCCGGCCCCAGACTCCCTCAAGGCCGTAGTGCGCTGGGGCAACGTCAACTTCGAAGGCGACTACGCCGAGGACACTCCGGGTTCCGACCTGATCAAGGAAAGGATACTGGCCCCTTCCGACCAGCCTCTCTACGTCCAGGTCTGGGGCGGTCCTTCCACGGTCGCCCGCGCCCTCAAGTCGATAGAGGACGAATATTCCGGAACTCCGCAGTGGGAAGAGGTGAAGGCCAAGGTCAACAAGACCCTCGTCATCCTCCTTTCCGGCTACCAGGACAACACCTACGAAAACTATATCAGCAAGGTCTGGCCTGACGTCAAGGCCTACTTCACCGCCGACTACGACAACACCCCGGCCAGGAACAGGGTGGGAGGCACAGGACTCGGCATGGCCTACAACTCCCAGTTCAGCATGCCTGACGAGGCGAGGGCCTACTACATGGCCGACTGGATGGACGAGCACGTCACCGGCGTCGGTCCTCTCGGGGCCGAAGAGTACGTCTGGGGCGACGGCAAATTCATGGCCGGCAAGGGAAAGAGCTCCGAAATCTACGGTTTCTCCGATCCTGACGACCCTGTCCTGCTTGAAGTAACCGGCGGCCGCGGAGGCTTCCTCCTGCCTAAGGGCACCTACATTTCCGAGGGCGACAACGGCTGCTTCATGAACTTCTACGGCAACGGACTCCGCGCCTGGGAGGACTGGACCTGGGGCGGCTTCACCGGCCGCCTGGAGCCGGACCCTACCCAGGCCGACATCCAGGCGGCCAAGGAGCGCATGGCGGCCCTCATGAAGAGGCTGGCGGACGCGAACAGGCCGGGACCGGCCCGCGCTCAGGAAAAACAGCCGACCTACGAAGAGAGGTGGGCAAGACTGCTCGCCCAGCCTAAGGCCCAGATAGACACCGTCCTCCCTGACTTCCGCATCGAAGTCCAGGAAGACCTGGCCGCGAGGCTGCAGTGGTCCGTGAATTCCGATTATTCCGCCGCCAACCACGCTCCGGTCATCAGCGGACCTCTCGCCATAGAGGCCAAGCCGGGCCAGAAGCTGAAGCTCGCCGTGACCGTAAGCGACCCTGACGGGAACCAGACCTCCAAGGAGTGGAAAATCTGGGGCGTAGGCACCTACAAGGGCCAGGTCCAGTTCACTCCGGTCATCTCCGAAGGGAAATGCACGGCCGAACTCACCGTTCCTTCAGACGCCGTTCCTGGGCAGACCATCCATGCCGTCATGAGGGTCCGCGACAACGCGCAAAACCCTATGACAAGCTACCTGCGCACGGTAATTACGGTGAAATAAGCCTTTTTTTGGCGAAATAAGTCGCCACATTGGCCGGATTTCGCCACATCTGGGAGAGGATAGCCATTTCTTCTTGACACTATCAAGGGGGAATGGCTATCTTCGCGTCGTCAAATACAGTACAAACTCAATGGACGAATTCAAGACTATTTTCGAAAGACATTACACTTGGATCGAAGGATTCATGCGCAATGTAAGACGCTACGGCAAGAGGACGGCCATGATCGATCCTGAAGCCGGCAAGACATGGACCTACGAAGAACTCAACCAGGACACCAACAGGCTTTGTAACGCACTTCTCCATGACGGGCTCGTAAAGGGCGACGTAGTGATGATGATGCTGCCGAACTGCGCCGAGTTCGTATTCACATATATCGCATCGCACAAGACGCACACCGTCAACAGTCCGGTAAGCTTCAGGCTCAGCTCCGGAGAGCTCTCTTACAATCTCGAGGACGCCCGCCCGAAGGTGATGATTTTCGACTCCAAATCCAGGGCTACGGTCATGGAGGCCATCCAGATGGCCAAGTTCCGCCCTCAGCACCTTGTCATCACCGACGCTCCTAGCGATGCGGAAGTCACCTCTTTCGCCGATTACGTGGCGCCATTCGACGGAAGCGAGCCGCCATTCACCTGCGAATACAACATCTACGACGAGACCACGAGGCTCTTCACCTCCGGAACCACAGGCAGGCCGAAGGGCGTTCCGCTGACCAGCATCAACGAAGTGCTTTCCAGCCATGACGTCATGATCCACTTCCCTATGTGCTACAAAGACGTCACCATGAACACGACTCCATGGTTCCACCGCGGAGGCCTCCATTGCGCAGGTCCCTGCCCGACCTTCTATGCCGGAGCCTCCCTCGTCATCATGGGAAAGTTCGATCCTGCGCTGACGCTCCAGTATGCCATGAAATACAAGATTACCTTCATCATAGGAGTGCCGACCGTCCTTGAAAGCCTTGCCGACGAGCAGGAGCGCAAAGGCTACGACCTCGGCTCCCTCAAGGGGATCGTCACCATGGGCAGCCCGCTCCAGCGCTCCGCCTGCATCCGCTACCAGAAAGTTCTCACCCCGAACATCTTCAACGGCTACGGCACCACGGAGACCTTCTGGAACACCTTCCTCCGTCCTTTCGACCTTCCTGAGAACGCCGGAACGGCAGGCTCATCATGCATCGACGACGACGTGCGTGTAGTGAGGGTCTACGAAGAGAAGAAGGCCGAGCCTGATGAGGTAGTCGCCAAGAACGGGAGGGAGATCGGAGAGGTCATCATCTCCTCGCCTGCAAAATCGCCTTACATGTACAGCGACAATCCGAAGGAGACGGAGGCAAAATACTACAAGAATTTCATCTATACCGGAGACGTCGCCACCTGGGATGAAAATTCCTTCCTTACGATTCTCGGAAGAAAGGATGACATGATCATCTCTTCGGGAGAGAACATCTACCCTACGCAGGTTGAGGAAGTTCTGAATTCATGCCCGAAGGTCAAAGATTGCATGGTGACCGGAGTCCCGGACAGTTTCCGCGGCCAGATAGTCACGGCCTACATCGTCAAGGACGATGAGTCGCTCACGGCAGAAGAGCTCGACCAGTTCATGAAGGACAGCCCGATGATAGCCAACTTCAAGCGTCCGCGCTACTATAGGTTCGTCAATCAGCTTCCTTACAACGCGACTGGCAAGAAGATCCACTACAAACTCAAGGAGATTGCCATCGACGACCTCAAAAACGGACTCCTCATAGTAGTCTGAGCCCCGCCGCCGGGCGGCAGCTCCAGCCCGGCACCGGCAGCGACACTCCAACCGGACGGCAGCGCACTCGGTTCAACTCAGTTCAACAAGACATCGGCTTCCAGCCGGTGTCCTTTTTTATTCTTTTTCTTTCGTTTCCCTTGGATTATATCTTCCATTTGCTTATATTTGTAGCACTAACCATAAGTAAGATGAAAGGAAAATTCATTCTGGCCCTTGCCGCAATGACACTTTGCGCTTCGGCCTTCGCCCAGCAAAACCTCTTCCCGTCCCAGGACCTCAAATCCGCCATCGTCAACGAAGACAAGTCCGTGACTTTCAACTTCCTCGCCCCTAAGGCACATTCCGTCCAGATCGTAGGTGACTTCCAGACCACCGACGGCTCGACAAACGCAGGCATGGTCAACAGCTCCGTGATCGACATGAAGGAAGGTGAAGGCGGAGTGTGGACCTACACCACGGCCCCGCTCGAGTCCGAGCTCTACAGCTACCTCTTCATGGTCGACGGCATCGCCACCATAGACCCCAACCATCCTTACGTATTCAGGGATTTCGCAACCCTGACGAACCTTTTCGTCGTCCCTGGAGGACGCGGAGACCTCTACTCAGTCCATGACGTCCCTCACGGGTCAGTCAGCGCCGTATGGTATCATTCCGACGGACTCAAGGCCGACCGCAGGATGAACGTCTACACACCTGCAGGCTATGAGGCGAATCCTAAGAAAAAGTACCCTGTCCTCTACCTTCTCCATGGAATGGGAGGCGACGAGGACGAATGGAAGAACTTCGGCCGCGCCTGCGTCATCCTTGACAACCTGATCGCCCAGGGCAAGGCCGTACCTATGATCCTCGTCATGCCTAATGGTCATGTCGGGATGAGCGCCGCTCCTGGCGAAAGCTCCTGGGGCTACTACAAGCCTTACCATGTCAACGACGCCCCTCTCGCCTACGAGACCAACTTCATGGACATAGTCAACTATGTAGAAAAGAACTATCGCACCTACACCGACAAGGCTCACAGAGCGATAGCCGGCCTTTCCATGGGCGGCGGCCATTCTGCCAACATCTCCGCCATGTATCCTGACAAATTCGACTATGTAGGCCTCTTCTCTCCGGGCGTAGGAATGAAGGGAATCAGCGATGATATGAAGGCCAATCTCAAGAAACAATTCCAGAAAGCGCCGAAGCTCTATTGGATAGGCATCGGCAACGCCGACTTCCTCTACGGCAGCGTGAAATCTTACAGGGAGTATCTCGATTCGATGGGCTACAAGTATGAGTACACCGAGACTTCCGGCGGACACATCTGGAAGAACTGGAGGATTTATCTCTCCGAGTTCGCCCCGAGACTCTTCAAATAAAACCTGGAAAAAAGCGGGGCGGGTCATCGCCGATTAAGACCCGCCCGTTTCATACCTTTTTATAATAAAGCCGCAGGAGGCATCAGTGATACCTCCTGCGGCTTTTCATATCGCCCTGACTCCGGCGAGACACCTGCCTCAACGCCCAAGTCTTCTGATGCTGTCCGGCGAGACCAGAGTATAAATCAGGATGAGAGCGAAAGTCAGCGCCTCCGAAACAGGCACCGCCAGCCACAGCCCGACATCTCCCACAAGCCTCGGCAGGAAGACAAAAGACAACGTCATCAACACATAACCCCTCAGCATCATTAGGATGATGGCCGGCTTGTACTTTTCAAGGCTTTGATAGCAGGCGATGATAACTATATTCATGATATAGAAGACAAAGGCTGTCGCAAAATACGGGAAACCGTTCACGGCTATGGCCTTGGCCCCCGAGCCTTCATCAATGAAAATCGACACGAGAGAAGGGCAGAAACAAATTCCTACCGTCGTCATGGCGAAACCTGTCCCGACCGCTGCCAGCAGGCTCAGCTTGATAGTGCGCCGTATCCTCGAAAAATCTCCTATGCCCTTGTTGAAACTGATGATTGGAAGGGCTGAATTGGCTATGGCATTGCTGAACATGAAAATCAGCGGCAGGAGGTAACATGAAACAGAAAATGCCGCCACTCCGTCTTCATGAAGACGGCTCATGAACATGTAGTTGCCATCTATCATCAGGCAGGAGATGGACGTCTCCGCCACGAAGGTCGAGAAGCCGAGCTTCACCATGTACCAGCAATTGCGCAGCGTCAGGTAGATGGCTGTGCGGCTGAACTTCGGCTTGTAGAGCTTCAGGGTCTTGCTGTGTCCGCAGAAGTACCAGAGAATCATGCCGGAACCGATCAGCGTCGAAATCGAAGACGCCATGGCGGCTCCCTTGACTCCCAGGCCCAGAGGGAAGACCATGAGCCAGTCGAGGAAGATGTTCAAGACTGCTCCTACGATATTCGCGGCCATGGCGAATTTAGGGCTGCCGTCCAGCCTGATGACAAAGATGCCTACCATGAGGACACAGGACATCAATATGGCTACGGAAGTATATGTCAAGTAATCTTTGACATATGGCGCAAGCTTTTCGCTTCCTCCGAAAAATCTGCAGACGAAATCCGGAAAAGCCACGATGAGAACTACAACCGGAATCATCACTGAGAGCGAGGCCGTGAAGGCCTGGGTGATGTTGATGTCAGCCGCCTTGACGTCGCCTTTTCCGAGATTGATTCCGGCGACGACCGATGCTCCGCTGCCGAACATCAGGGCTACACCGCTGGCTATCAAGAAGACAGGCGCGGCCACGTTCACCGCCGCCAAGGCGTCGCTTCCGACACCTCTCCCGACGAAGATTCCGTCGGCAAGATTGAGTAAAGCCCCCGCCAACATTCCAAGCAGGGTAGGCACGAAAAGGGTGATGAATAATTTCGGGATATTCATCTTCCCGAAATCAATCGCATTCCTTTGGTCTTTCATAAAGTATCCGGAAGGTCTTCTATCCGCCAGGCAAGCTTCCCAGCTTCCTATCCAGGGTAATGCAGACACGTGTCCGGCAATCCTCCCCCGGAATCAGCGGCTTGACTTCCTTCCGAAAGCGCGCAAAAGTAGGCATTATAATCCAAAATACAAATCTTATCCGAAAATCTTCAGACAAAACCCCTCCGCCTCAACCTGTTCCATCACTTTCACAACCCTTCATCACCTTCCCGCCTCCGCCATCACTGTCCAACTCATCCTCGCCTCTCCGACTCCACCATCGCCCACTAACCGCTCTCACACTCCCCGACCGGAATCACCTCTCACCACGGCCCAGTCCTCGCCTGGATCCAACTCGCTCTTCAATTACTCCCGAAACCGGGGTTTTGTTAGATACACGTCCGCAGAAACGCGAAAAGTCAGCCTAATCGGCTGACTTTTCTCTTAGTAGCGGGGGAAGGACTCGGACCTCCGACCTCCGGGTTATGAGCCCGACGAGCTACCAACTGCTCTACCCCGCGGTGTTATTGGATTGCAAATATAGCTATTTTTTTAACAAATACAAAACTTTTTTTGCCTTGCTCATTCCCGTCAATCCAAAATTCGAGGGGAGCAAAGTTCACGTCATTTTGTAACACGTTGTATATCAGTAAATTATAAAAAGCTCCAAACTTAGCTCTTCCCGCGCATGGGCGGTTGAGGAGGGGCGCCGCTCAGATTGGCGCCCCCAAATGTCCGCCAGTTCAGGTTCGCCGCGGAGATTCTTCGGCTTAGCCTTTCAAAAATTCGAGGATGGCGCCGATATCGTTCTTCGGGAAGGTTTGCTGGGTGCCGGTAGCGAGATTCTTAAGATTTACGGTGCCGGCCGCCTTCTCATCCGTACCCAGAATCGAGATGAACGGAATAGACTTCTTCGCGGCATATTCGAACTGTTTGCGAAGCTTCCCGGAATCCGGATACACCTCGCAGGCGACACCGCGCGAACGCAGCACCTTCGCAGTCTCTACTATATAGTCGAGGACAGAAGGATCCATGTAGGCGAAGAGCAGGCGCGTTGAAGAGCGCAGGCCCTCAGGGAACTTTCCAAGCCCCTTGAGCACATCATAGATCCTGTCGGCCCCGAAGCTGATCCCGACACCAGAAACATTAGGAAGCCCGAAAATACCGGTAAGATTGTCGTAACGACCTCCGCCGCAGATACTTCCGATGGCGAAATCCAAAGCCTTTACCTCGAAAATCGCTCCGGTATAGTAATTCAAACCACGGGCGAGCGAAAGATCGAAGTCCACCTGGCAGGAAATCCCGGCATAGCCTATGAACCTGAAAAGCTCCTCAACCTCGTCAAGCCCCTTCAGACCAGTCTCGGAGACGACGCCGGAAGCGCTCCCCCCGTTCATCAGCCCCCTCATGACCCCGATCTTGTCGGCGGCGCTTCCGCTCAGCTTGAGTACAGGCTCGATCACTTTTATGGCCTCCTCTGAAAGACCGCGTTCCCTCATCTCAGCTTCAACCTCCTCAAGCCCGATTTTGTCGATTTTGTCTATGGCCACGGTTATGTCCACGACCTTGTCCGGGAAGCCGGCGATTTCCGCAAGTCCCGTCAAGACCTTCCTGTTGTTCGTCTTTATGACGACATTGATTCCGAAACGGCTGAAGACTGTGTCGATAATCTGGACAAGCTCAAGCTCGTTCACCTGGGATTTGGTGCCGATGACATCGGCGTCGCACTGGTAAAATTCGCGGTAGCGGCCCTTCTGCGGGCGGTCGGCCCTCCAAACAGGCTGAATCTGGTAGCGGCGGAAAGGAAAGCTGATCTCATTCTGATGCATAACGACATAACGCGCGAAAGGAACGGTGAGATCATAGCGCAGGCCCTTCTCGCAGACAGCCTTGACGAGTCCCTGGTCATCCACGCCGGCGCCACAGACATAGCTTCCTATCCCCTCCTTCAGGGCCGAAAAAGGCTCTCCGGAATTGATGATTCGAAAAAGCAGCTTATCACCCTCGTCTCCATATTTCCCAAGGAGCGTCTGGAGGGTTTCCATGGCCGGAGTCTCGATCTGAGCATAGCCATAGGCCTTGTAGACTTCCCTGATGGTGTCGAAAATATAATTGCGCTCGGCCATTTCTTCCTGGCCGAAATCCCTGGTCCCCTTAGGTATTGATGGTTTCTGTCCCATATAAAATGCGAATTGACCACAAAGTTAACAAAAATAATAGGTATCTTTGTTTTTGGCTTATCAAACCAACAATAAGATGAAAGACTTCCTAAAAATGTTGCTGGCTGTCATCTGCGGCTTCATAGTAATGGGTTTCCTCGGACTTATGATTCTCGGAGGGCTCATAGGATCCGCCGCTGGCGGAAGTGGCAAGACAGTCATGCCACGCAACGGCGTCCTCGTCATGGACCTTTCCCAATTCTCGATTGACGAACAGGCCGCAACGCCTCCGGCAAGCCTGACAAGCCTTGTCGGAGGAGGCGTCTCCCTTCAGGCACCTATTTCCCTATGGGACGCAGTCCAGGCCATACGCAAGGCTGCTGAAGACCCTTCGGTAAAGCTCATCTACATGAAGCCGGACGGCGCCTCCCTCAGTTCGGCCATTTCAGAAGAACTAAGGGACGCTCTCGCAGAATTCCGCAAATCGGGCAAGGCCGTCATATCTTACATAGAATCCCCAACGACTGGCTCCTACTATCTGGCCTCTGTCTCTGACAAGGTCTATATGTCCTCAAATTGCGGGGCCGGACCTATGATGACCGGAGTCTCCGGACAGCTCTTCTTCCTCAAAGACCTGCTCGACAAGTTCGGAGTAAACGTTCAGCTCATACGCCATGGAAAATACAAGAGCGCCGGCGAAATGTACATAAAGTCGGAGCCGAGTCCTGAGAATCTTGAGCAGAACCAGGCGATGGTCAGTTCCATGGCCAATTCTATGTATGAGGAAATTTCTGAAAGCAGGAATGTCTCCGTCGACAGCCTCAACTACCTGGTAGACAACATGAAGCTCCTCTTCCCTGAAGACATGTTGAACCATGGACTCGTAGACGGGCTGCTGACCAAGGAGGAGCTTCGGCAGAAGCTTGCAGTCCTCGCAGGAGCGGATGACTTCTCCAATACGGGGATGGTTTCTTTCAGCGACTACGTTTCTTCTGTCATCACGGATCCTCTCAAATCCAAAAAGCAGATCGCTGTCATTTATGCTCATGGCAACATAGTCGAGGGCTCGGACCCACAGAACATCGGAGGCGATGACTTCTCCACCCTGCTTTCGATGGTGAGAGCCGATTCTTCGGTCAAAGCCGTTGTCCTGAGGGTCAGCTCCCCTGGCGGAAGCGTTCTCGCGGCAGACAAGATCAAGACAGAAATCGACCTTCTCCGCAAGGTTAAGCCGGTTGTCGCATCCTACGGTGACTATGCCGCTTCTGGAGGATATTGGATTTCAGCAAGCTGCGACAAGATCTACACCGACAAGATGACCCTGACGGGATCTATAGGCTGTTTCAGCATGGTCCCTGACCTTTCGAAGACTGCAAAGGACATCGCCCATGTAGGGATAGCAACCGTAAGCTCGAACAAGCACGGAGCCATGCTGACCCCATTCCATACCTTAGACGAGGCGGAAGTGGCGGTCATGCAGTCTCAGATCGAGAATATTTACGGAAAGTTCGTGGCGAATGTCGCAGAAGGACGGGAGCTCTCCCCTGCCTACGTCGATTCTATCGCGCAGGGCCGCGTCTGGACAGGAGCCGACGCCATCGGAATCAATCTGGCAGACGAAATCGGTTCTCTCAGCGATGCCATCAACTACGCCGCAACCCTGGCAGGAGAGGCAGATGCTTCATCAATTGACGTGATCGGCTACCCTGCTCCGGTGACCATACTTGACAACATCCTCGCCATGATCGGGGAAGGTTCTTCGCCTGTACAGGATGTATTCGCGGGAACTCCTTTCTGGAGGGTGGAAGAAGCCTTCAAGAGCTGGAAGTGGCAGAGCTCAGACCATTTCATGGCAATGATGCCTTACCAGGTGATAATACAATAACCCGTCCTGCCGAGACCCAGCCCGACGATACACCCAGGCGGGCTGGCCTCTATTTCTTTCCGGTGGCGACCATGAAAGTCACCGCGAAGATGGTGATGATGATTCCGGCTATCACATTGGCGGTCAAGGACTCGTCGAAGACAAGGACGCCGATGCAGATTGCCGTGACTGGCTCGAAGACGCCGAGAACCGAAGTCTTGACGGCACCGATCCGCCGTGTCGAAATGGCGAGCGTCACCAGCGAAATAAGGGTCGGAAAAACTGCCAGTCCGGCCATCTCAGCCCACTGCTCCGGTCCGCTCACTCCGGCAAGGAAAGCCCCGCCCCCGACCAGATGATGGACGAGGAAAGTCAGCGAGCCAATAGCCAGAACATAGAAAGTCAGGACGTTAGGCTTGACCGTCCTAAGTTTCGTACTCCTGTTAACGATGACCAGATAGACCGCATAGGACATGGCCGAGGCTCCGGACAGCAGGAGGCCCTGCCAATGGAGGGATACGCTCCCGTGAGGGAGGGACAAGATAATCACTCCGACGAAAGTCAGGCATATCGAGAGCCAGACCTGCCAGCTCGGATAGACATGAAGAAAGACCGAGATTATGGCCACAAGGACTGGATAGAGAAAGACTATCGTGGTAGCCAGACCGGCCGGTATGTAATCATATGCAAGGAAGAGGGTTATGCTGCTTAGGCTGAAAGTGACTCCAAGTATCAGCAACCTGAAGAGCTGGGCCTTGGTGACTCTGAAACTCATCCTGCGGACGAGCAGCCATAAGCCCAGAATCACAAAGGCAAGAAAATATCTGAAAAAGAGGACCGTATCCACAGAAACTCCATGCGAAAGCAGGGGTTTGCCGAACAAGGGATTCATTCCATATGTAACCCCTGTCAAGATTCCGGCTGCGTAGCCCCAAAAATCAAAACCCTTCTCCTTATCAGCCATATTCTGTCAATCTGTCAATTCGGCTATCATCAGCACAGTATGCGTGGAAGCAGTGACCTTTATCCGCTCGTCAATCCTGCGGCAAAGAATCGCCGCCACTCTTTCCGGCCCCTCACCTTCGTTCCACCCCGGTTCGACGGCGACCACAAGTTTTTCCTTGTCCGCACGGTCATATTTCAGATCCACGAAGAGGTCGCTAAGCTTCTTTTTACCCTTGAGTCCGAGAGGGCAGAACCAGTCCCCCTCCCTGAAACGCCTCAAAAGGAAAGGGATTTTCAATTCCCCAGCATCGCCCATTATCTGTCCGTCAGGAAGTTTCATATCAGAGGGCACGGCGGCGAGTTCCACCTTGAACCTTCTTCCGTTGAATTCATAGATCCCGGGGCCCTCCACTACCATGGAATCCCGCCCCTCATCCAGATCGGGCAGGCCGGCGAGCCTGACGCCACCCCTCAAAGGGCCGCCCGGGGACTGTTCCAGCACAAGGCTTCCGCGAGACGTCCCATAAAAACGGCAGGACTCTGAATACCAAACCTTTCCGGCAGGATTCGGAAGAGAATTCAAAACCGAAGTCTCGACTTCATGAGTGAAGCCATAAGCTTCGAGAAGCCTGTGGATAAGATAGTCTGCGTGTTTTTCGGCAGAGAGGGCGGCAACATCAATTTCCATCAGCTTCCCGCCCTCAGCTCCGGCCGTCTTAATGCGCCCGAGACACTCCTCAAAATAATCGTCCAATATATCCTGAGCCTGGCTGAAAATCGCGCTCTCTACGCCGAAAGTCCTCAAAAAAGAAGGGTTAATCTTCTCAAAGATCGGGAAAATGAGGTTGCGTATCTTGTTGCGCTTGACATCGTTTTCGGCATTGGTTCTATCCTCATGAAAGGGCAGCCCCACAGATTTCGCATAATCCGCTATCTCAGCGCGCGAGACATCAAGAAGAGGTCTTACGAGCCTTACCCCAGAACCCGCTAGGGGAAGAATTCCGTCAAGGTCCATGCCCCTGAGTCCCCTGACTCCGGTTCCACGCAAGAGATTGAGGATCATTGTCTCTGCATTGTCATTGGCATTATGGGCAACGGCCACGGCCTCATAAGCCCTGGCGATGACAGTCTTCTCGAAAAAGTCGTAACGAAGTTCTCTGGCGGCCATCTCTATGCTCACTGAACGAGCCTTGGCATAAGCCTTTGTATCAAAGCTTTCGAACTCGAAGCTGAGGCCATGTTTCCCGGCCCACAGGCGGACCAGAGCCTCGTCAGAGTCGCTTTCCTCATCGCGCAGATTAAAGTTGCAGTGCGCGATTCCCACCTTCACACCCTCATGCCTCGAAGCATAATCCACCGCAAGAGACGCCATGGTCATGGAATCGATTCCTCCGCTTACGGCAAGGAGAACCCTTCCTCCATGAGGGAAGAGTTCTCCTAACCTTGAATCAAACTTATCCTGCAGGCCCATAGCCTCGATTATTTCTTCGAAGCGAAGGTGTAGGTGAAGCCAAACTGAAGGGCCTCCATGAACTGGACTCTCTGCTTTCCGTTAGGATACTTGTCCATGTCCCAGTCCTCTACAATCAAGACTTTGTCGTCATAAATAAGGCTGGTCGAGACGTTCAGGGAGAAATACTTAGCCACCTTCCAACTGAAACGGTTGTCCCAATTGACGCGGATATTCTGTGGATTATCCAGATAGTTGGAGAAGAGGATGAGCTGAGTGTCGGCGTCGAAGTTGTCATTGATCTTGACCTTCGCGGCAGCGGTCAGCTGGGCACCGAACTCGAATCTCGCGGCCCTGTAATAAGATCCTATCGCCTCGCCCTTTGCCACCGTATTATCGTAGGTCTTGGAATAGAGGTTCTCGTATTCGGCCTGCTCGGCAGGGCTCAGATGCTTCAGCTTCATGGAGTAGGTCGGTCTGAGGGCCTCCTTCGACACTATAGTGAAGCCTCCGGTGAGAGGAGCGAAGTTGACGGTCAGCCACTTGCTCGGATTCCAGTCAATACCGATTCCCAAGGTGACTATCGCAGGGCTGAGGAAGCCGGACTTGAGGAGTCTGGCGTCCTTCCAGTCCTTCTTCGAAGGTTCATGGCCTTCCTTCGTCGCAGGAGTGGCATAGACATAGCCGTTTGTGAACTGGTTCAGGAAGGTGAACTTAGCGGAGTAATTGAGATGATCCGTCGCCTTGTATCCGAAGGTGCTCTCGAAGAGCATTCTGTCCTTATTCTTCTGAATGATAGGCTTATCCTCGGAATAAAGGAAGCCGTAGTCAAGCTGGAGACGGTTGTTCCATGACACATTGTCCTTCTTGTAATTGGCATTCGCATCGATATAGGCTGCGAAGGAGACATTGTTGTAGCCTCCTTTCGCCCAATTCGAATAGCTGTTCTGCAGGAAGTTCAGCTGGGTCATCACGGAATTGGTCCACCAGTTCGGCTTCGGAGCCGCCGTCTTGGCCTCCGGAGCCTCCGAAATCGCCGCCGCTGCCGCCGCTGCCGCCTGCTGGGCATCCGTCACATTCTGCGCTCCGGCATGAAGCCCTAAGCCAAACGAAAGGACGGAGAGCAAGATAATTCTCTTATTCATGTCAATATGAGATTGCGAAAACCACTCTCCTGTGGGAAGGCTTTCCGGTGTAGATGCACTTACCCTCCTCTTCGCAGACAAAGCTGTCCAAAGGAATGCAGCGGATCGTAGCCTTAGTTTCGTCTTTTATGGCCTGTTCCGTCTCGGTAGTGCCGTCCCAATGGCAGAGAAGGAACTTTCCGGTCTGGATCTTCTCCTTGAACTCGTCCCAGCTGTCGCATTTCTCCACATGAGCCTGGCGGAAATCGAAGGCCTTCTGGTAGATATTTTTCTGAATGTCCTCAAGCAGGACCTCTATCGAAGGAACTAGGCTGTCAAGAGAGACGGTCTCCTTCTCCAGGGTGTCACGCCTGTGGACCTCGACAGTTCCGTTCTGGAGGTCGCGAGGGCCTATGGCGAGGCGGACAGGCACGCCCTTGAGCTCCCACTCGGCAAACTTGAAGCCCGGCCTGAGAGTGTCGCGGTCGTCAATCTTCACGCTCACGCCCTTGTCTTCGAGATCGGCCTTGAGATTGTTCATCTTCTCGAGGATGGCGGAATGTTCTTCTTCGGTCTTGAAAATCGGAACCATCACTACCTGGATAGGGGCGATCTTAGGAGGGAGGACGAGGCCGTTGTTGTCGCCGTGAGCCATCACGAGGGCTCCCATGAGCCTGGTAGAAACGCCCCAGGAGGTAGCCCAGACGTATTTGAGCTGGCCGTCCTTGTCGGCGAACTGAACATCGAAGGACTTGGCGAAATTCTGGCCGAGGAAGTGGGAGGTGCCGGCCTGGAGAGCCTTTCCATCCTGCATCATGGCCTCGATGGTAAGGGTGTCCAGCGCTCCGGCGAATCTCTCGTTAGGACTCTTGTGGCCGACGATCACCGGCATGGCGAGCCAGTTGCGGGCGAAGTCTGCATAGACTCCGACCATCTCCTTCGCCTTTGCCTCGGCCTCTTCGGCGGTGGCGTGGGCGGTGTGGCCCTCCTGCCAGAGGAACTCCGAAGTACGGAGGAAAAGCCTCGTGCGCATCTCCCAGCGTACCACGTTGCACCACTGGTTGCAGAGCAGAGGGAGATCCCTCCATGACTTTATCCAATTCTTATAGGTGCTCCATATGATGGTCTCGGAGGTAGGTCTGACTATGAGTTCCTCCTCCAGCTTGGCAGACGGATCCACGATGACACCTTTTCCGTCAGGATCGTTCATGAGCCTGTGGTGCGTAACCACGGCGCATTCCTTTGCGAAGCCCGCAACGTGCTCGGCCTCGCGGCTGAAGAAAGACTTCGGTATGAAAAGAGGGAAGTATGCGTTCTGGACGCCGGTCTTCTTGAACATATCGTCAAGAGCCCTCTGCATCTTCTCCCAAATCGCATAGCCATAAGGCTTGATGACCATGCAACCCCTTACCGCGGACTGCTCCGCAAGATCAGCCTTCACCACAAGGTCGTTATACCACTGGGAATAGTTCTCCTCTTTCTTTGTGATCTGGTCTGCCATTTTTTGCAAAAATTCTAATTTATCGCTAATATTGTCATTGGAAGCAATCGGTATAAAAATTGCAGAAAACTGCCTTGGAACCGAAAGATTCCGACACAAAGATACAAATATCTGTACAATTTAATAAATAGGAGATCCGGTTATGAGAACGAAAACCTTATTTCTACTCTCGGCGGCGGTGACTGCGTTCACTGCCTGCGGGACCTCTGCCCAATATTCTTCCCGACAAGAATATCAAGATGGTATTTATAATCGCACGACACCGATAGCCGAAAGGGCTCAGCAGGCCGTGGCCAACAAGGAAATAGGAGCTCTTGTGAGCGAGACGCAGTCCTCCCAGATTTTCCTTCGAAGCGGCCAATCCGACACTCTTTATGTGCCGGAAAACGGGGTCACGTCGATTCAGTTCAATAATGACAAGTCGAAGACTGTGACTGTGTTCGGCGACACCGACACCTACATCGCCAGCAATCCTTGGCATTATCAGTCTTCTTATTGGTCACCATGGTACACCTATTCATGGGGCCCGTCTTTCACCTTCAGCTTCGGGCCGTGGACGCCTGGCTTCTACTGGGACTGGGGCTGGTATGACCCTTGGTACTGGGATTCATGGTGGACTTGGGATCCATGGTACTGGGGAAGCAGAGCCTATTGGGCCTCCTGGTACAGGCCTTGGAACTACGGCTGGTATGGCTGGTACGGGGATCCGTTCTGGTACGGCGGCCCTTACTACGGTTGTTATTACGACTACTACGGCCTCTGGTACAATCGGGGAATCCCTGGCACTCGAGGCTATATCTGGCCTAACGAGGTCTGGGGCTCAAGGGCGGGAATTTCCGCCGGCGGCAGGACCGACGGCATGGGCACCACCCGCACAGCAGTCCGTGGCTACAATACCAGAATCAGCAACGCCTCTTCCGCAATCAGGCGTGCCGGGACCACGAAGTCCACGTCAAGGACCACCGCCGCCTCGATGGCTACAAGGTCCTCGGCCTCTACCAATAATCTTACCGCAGTACGCCGCGCAGGCACCATCGGTTCGGGCTCGGCGGTGAGGGGCGGAGTACAGCGTGCCTCAGCCGCCGGGATGTCCGGGGTGAGGGGCGGCGCACAGCGTTCCTCAGCGTCCGTCGGCGGAAATACCGGCGGGTCAACCATCCGCCGCAGCGTCACCGGCTCTGCCGCCGACCCTTACAGGCGCAGCACCGCCGGCAACTCCGGCTCTTCCTACAGAAGGTCGTCAGAGGAGACTTACGACACTCCGGCTGGCTCTTCCTACAGCAGGTCTTCGGCTGGAAGCTACGGCAATCCTTCAGGCTCCACCTATCGCAGGTCATCAGCGGGAACTTACAGCACCCCGGCGGGCTCTTCCTACAGCAGCGGAGCCTATAGTTCCGGACGCCCTGCTTCCAGCAGCACCTACCGCAGGTCATCAAGCAGCTACTCCGGCGGCAGCTATTCAGGCTCTTCGTCCAACTCCGGCTCATCGTCTGTTTCAAGACCTTCGACCTATAACCGCGGCTCGACCTATAACAGCGGCTCACAGAGCGTCATGCGCAGCAGCTCCAGCCAGTCCTACAACCGGTCTTCTTCCGGCGGATACTCCGGCGGTGGATACTCCGGCGGAGGCTCTTCCAGCGGCGGAGGCAGATCAGGCGGTTTCAGCAGCGGCGGAGGCGCACGCAGAAGGTAGGCGGCACTCTCCCTTCAAAAGGTCGGTTCTTCAGAAGGCAGGCCCTTACAGAGAAGCTTGTTGAGTCTTTCTAAACTTTGCAAAGAATTATGAAAAAGACAATGATAATCTCCGCGGCGTTGCTTGGCGTGACGTTTGCGGCCGGGGCGCAGACTGTGTCTGACGCTCTGCGTTACAGCGAGAACAATTACCTTGGCACCGCAAGGAGCATCGGCCTGGGCAATGCGGTAACTGCCTTGGGCGGCGACCTCGGCACTGTGGGCATCAACCCCGCCGGATCCGCAGTCAGCAAATTCTGGCAGATTGAATTCACCCCGGCGCTAAGCATATCCGCTTCGGATGCGAAATACAATCCGAATCCGTCGGCTTCTTCCAACTACACCTCTTCCACGGACAACAGCACAAGGTTCACTTTCCCGAACTTCGGAATGAACATGTACTTCCCTACCGGACAGAGAAGCGGACTCAAGGGAGTTTCCTTCGGCTTCATCTTCAACAGCACCAACAATTTCCAGGAGAGATTCACTGGACACGGGCAGAACGGAAGCACTTCATACCTGGGCTACCTTGCCACGGCGGCTGACGGATATAAGGAGAGCGATCTTCAGGGAGCCGACTACGCTTCCTCTATTCCATGGGACGTTCTGGTCGGCTACCGCTCCGGAATGATCGCCGGCTACGGAACTACGGACGGAAAATACATCGGCACTACCGAGAAGCAGTATTCGGACGGATCCATCATGGTGGCCAGCAACCTCAATCAGCGTTACGCCGTGAGCTCCCACGGACAGAAATATGATCCGGTTCTCAACCTGGGCTTCAATATTTCCGACATCTTCTATTTCGGCTTCAATCTGGGCCTGACGACCTTCGACTACCAGACGAAGTCAACGATCACGGAAACGGCGGTAGATCCTGCCAGCTTTGAGGTCAATTTCCAGAAGGGGACGGCATATTTCTCCGACGCAAGCTATCGTAACAGGTATTCAGCCTACGGGGACGGAGTCTACGGCAAGTTCGGTTTCATCGTCCTTCCGACGGACAACCTCAGGATCGGAGCGGCCATCCAGACCCCTACCTCCATTCATATGGTTGAGAAATACCATTACTACGGCGAGACCAATTTCACGGACTCCGGCTACGACAGCTGGGCACGCAGTGATGACGGGAGATACGAATACAGGCTTATCACTCCGTACAGCGCGAACGTAGGACTGGCCTGCACCTTCCCTAAGGGCTTCATCTCGGCAGATTACGAAATGACCGACTACAGCACCATGAAGTTCAAGGAAGATGACGACTATGATGTAGAGGGAACCTTTGACAGGGTCAACGATGACATCAGGGACTATACTGGAATGACCCACGAAGTAAGAATGGGTGGAGAGTTCATGCCTATGAGCGACATCGCCTTCCGCGCCGGCTACGGCTTCAGGTCTTCCGCCGAGCGCTACTATGATGCTCTCGGAGACAAGAAATCTCCCGACGCCTACACCCACACCGTATCCTTCGGTCTGGGCTACAGTTCTCCAGGCTCCTTCTTCATGGATTTCGCCTGCCAGGCACTCTTCCGCTCAAAGCAGTACTACTACCCTTATCCTGATTACATCAACGACGTTAAGTCTCCGGAAATCAAGCTGAATTCCCAGCTTTGGACCTTCGCGATGACCTTCGGATGGAGGTTCTAAAGACGCTTGAGGAAAGTGATCGAGTCGGGACCTTCATTGAAGAGAAGGTCAGCGGCTGAAAGATTAGATTTGAAACCGTATTTTCGGGCGAAAACCTGGAAATACGGTTTTTTCAGGCCCAGACTCTCCAGTATCTTGTTCTCGCGCTTCGGGTGGATGGTTTCGCGGAAGTCCGGCAGCATTGATTCCGGAGCCACCTTGAGATAGGTGTCCGTGAGGCGGAAGTCTGCCTTGATTCCGGTTTTGGAGAGAATGAAGCGGATGACCTCCATATCCAGATCCCAGAGGGTTTCAGGCCGGGATTCAAGGACGGAGAAAAGCTCGTCCCTGTAATACTCATAGAAGGCGGAGGTCTCATACGCCGAGTCAAAGGCACGCTCAAGTCGGAGCAGCCACGGGGTAGACCAGTCCACTCGGACCTCCCTTATCGGAAGCGAGGAGGGGTCTTTGCCGGCATGGATTACTGGAAAAGACAAGGCCTCGACTCCGTTGGCCGTGGCTATCAGGCAGCGGTTCCGGTAGCTCTGCTTCTGGTAGTGTTCCGAGGCTTCGAGCCAAACATGCGAAGGCTCCACCCTGTCAGGATACAAGATGAAGCCTTCGGCAAGGGCCGCCAGCCAAGAGACCGGCGGGAAAAATGCAATTGAGAGCAGCACTACTCCACCATGCCCTTTTCGACAACCTCAGGTCCTCTGATGATGCCGCGCTTGGAGTTCTTGATGAAGTTCAGGATGTTGTCGCGCTCAGGGCTGGCAGGAAATCCGGCCTCGACCTTGGCGACACCGTCCGAGATGTTGTTTCCCTGGAAATAAATCGTGTCGTAGATATCCTTGATGGTCCTCATCGTATCGGATGAGAAGCCTCTTCTGCGCAGACCTACGAGATTAAGTCCGCAATAGCAGATAGGATCGCGGCCGCACAGAACATAAGGAGGGACATCCTTGGTGATCTTCGATGCACCTCCGATCATGGCGTGGCAGCCGATATGGGTGAACTGATGGGCCTTGGAACCTCCTCCGAGGATGGCCCAGTCGTCAATGTCGGTCTCTCCCGCAACGCCCACATAGCTCGTCATGATCACATGGTCACCGAGACGGCAGTCATGGGCGATATGGACATAAGACATTATGAGGCAATTGTTACCGATTTTGGTAGTACCTTTTCCGCTGGCTTCGGTTCCGCGGTTGATGGTGGCGCACTCCCTGATGTTGACATTGTCGCCGATTTCGACATAAGAAACTTCTCCTCCGAACTTAAGGTCCTGAGGGATGGCTCCTACGACAGCACCAGGGAAAACCGTACAATTCTTTCCCATGTGGACGTAGCTGAAGACTACGGCGTGAGGAAGAATCTTGCAGCCGTCGCCGATGACCACGTTGTCATCCACGTAAGCATAAGGTCCGATTTCGATGTTGTCGCCGAGTATGGCTTTAGGGCTGACAGTTGCCAATGGACTAATGTTATTCATAATTCTATCTTCTTTATTTTTCAAAGCCGAGAGCCTTTCTGAAGGCTTTGGACGCATAGGAATTTATGGTGTGGCCAGGTTTGAAGGCCGTTACTTTCGCATTCATGAAGCCTCCGCAAAGGCGCATGTCACCGATGAGATCGAGCAGCTTGTGCCTGCCGCACTCATTCGGGAAGTGGAGTTCGAGGTTGGTCAGATAACCGTCTTCACGGACTCTGATGTCGGGATGGTTGAAGAGTTTTGCCATCTGAGCCACTACCTCGTCCTTGACAGGATACTCGCATACGACGATAGCATTGTCGACGTCTCCGCCTTTTATGAGATTGTTGGCAAGAAGGTACTGGATCTCATGGAAGAAGACGAAGGTTCTGCAGATTCCGATCTGGGAGGCATAGTCGACGGACTCATCCCAGCGGGCTTCCTGCACGCCGAGGACATGAGAGCCGAAGTCCACCTTGGAGTCGAAAGACATGGCGTCGGCAGGCTCTATCTTGACCCAGCCGCCGGTCTTGTCGTCATGGATTTCGATGGTCTGAGGGACCTCGATATATTTTCTTTCGGCACCCTGGTCTTCCAGGCCGTCGGAGGCGAAAGCCTTGACATAGAAGCTGGCGCTCCCGTCGAGAATCGGCACCTCGGGACCGTCGGTCTCGATGACGGCATTATCCACGCCCATGCCGGTCAAAGCCGACATTATATGCTCGATTGTCTGGACGGAGGCCTCCCCCTGAGCTATTTTAGTGCTTCTGGATGTATCGGTGATATTCTCTGCAAGTGCCTCGACCACGTTGGAACCTTCAGGCAGGTCAGTTCTCACGAAACGGATCCCCTCCCCAAGGCCCGCAGGTTTCACGCTCATATGGTAATATCCCCCTGTATGAAGTCCCTTGCCCTCGAAGGAGCAGGCTTTCTTTAGTGTATGCTGGTTCATTTGACAAATATAATACTTTTAGCAGATAATCCTCAGCGCCCACCCACTCTTCACCCTCTCCCCGCTTCCCGGGAGGGCTCTCTACTTCTCGCCGTTCATCTTGAAGGCGGCGTAACTCCTCATATATTTCTTGATGTCAAATGCAGGCGAGCCGAGGACGACCGTCCCCTCCTTAGTGATACTCTTCGTCACTCCTGCCTGGGCGCCTATGGTCGTATGGTCGGCTATAGTGATATGGCCTACGACTCCGACCTGGCCGGCGAGGATGCAGTTCTTGCCGATCTTTGCGCTGCCTGCGATGCCGCACTGAGCCGCCATGACCGTATTATCTCCGATGACGACGTTATGCGCGATCTGGCAGAGGTTGTCAATCTTGACTCCGTTGCCGATAATGGTAGCCTCCATCTCCGAACGGTCGATGGTGGTGCAGGCGCCGATCTCGACATTGTCTCCGATAATCACCTTTCCAAGATGTTCGATCTTCTCCCAGGTCCCGTCAGGGAGCGGAGCATTGCCGAAACCGTCCGAGCCGATGACGGCATTGCTGTGGATGATGACATTGTCGCCGATCTGCATTCCGGGGTAGATGCTCACTCCCGGATAGATGATGCAATGCTTGCCTATGTGGGTGTCGTCTCCGATGTAGACGTTTTCATAGATCTTCGTATAGTCTCCGATCACCGCATGATGGCCGACATAGGAATGGCTGCCGAGATAGACCTTCTTGCCGAATTTCGTCGTGAAGAACCAAGAAGAACGGAAGCCGCGGTGGCGATGATTCGTCCTGTTCTGGAGAGTGACATATTTGAGCAGGTCGGCGAGAGCGGAGTAAGCGTTGTCGACCCTGACAAGAGTCGGGGTAAGGGCCTGCTTTGGTTGAAAAGTCTTGTTTACGAGAAGGATGCTGGCCTTAGTCGTATAGACATACTGTTCATATTTCGGATTGGCATAGAAGCAGAGTTGTCCGGCTTTCCCGTGTTCAATCTTAGCTAATGAAGTCACCTTTGCGTTCTCATCGCCTTCCACTGTGCCTCTAAGCACTCTTGCGAGCTGTTTGGCCGTAAATTCGATTGTCATGAATCAGGCATATTTAACTTAATCATGCAAATAAACAAATTTTAGAGCAAAATTGAAATATTAAAAGGTTCTATGCTTAAGCTTTCATATGTGCGATCAAAATAATAAGAATGAGAAAAGACACGATTTTATAATTGAAAATATTATTTGTATCTTTGCAGATGTGAAGTGAGATAGGAGGAAGGCGCCTCCTATCTCATTTTGTTAAAAAGCCCGGACTTATGCCGGCCGGGTCCGGAAAATCAGGCGGCCGGCCCGAACGGCCCGGCAGAGCGGGAAGAAATTTTATGAGTATGGATGTCAAGGAAATAGAAAAGATCATGGAGCCGGAAGCGGCCTCAAGAGGATGTTTCATCGTGGGGGTGGACATCTCCGATGACAATGACATAACCCTGACGATCGAATCCGAGGAAGGGACTGTGACTATGGACGACTGCGTCGCCCTGAACAATGCCTTCGAAGCCGCCTTCGACAGGATCGCAGAGGACTATTCCCTGACAGTGACCTCCGCCGGCCTGGACCAGCCTTTCAGAATTCTGAAGCAATTCCTGAAGGCCGTCGGGACGACCGTAGAGGTGAAGTTCAAGGGAGGAAAGAAGCTGACCGGGGAACTGACTGGTGCGGACGAGACTTCCATCAGCCTGCGTCATAAGGTCAGGGAAGTCGTCGAGGGGAAAAAGCGCAAGGAACTCGTTGAGCACGAAGATACTTTCTCCATGACCGAGGTGAACTCAGTCATGCCGTACATTGATTTTGATTAATCAGAAAGAAAACAGCAATAAGAAAATGGCAACAAAACCTACAGAGGAAAAAATCGACCTGAAGGGGGCCTTCGCCGCCTTCAAGGACGAGAAGCACATCGACAGGGCTACCATGATGGGAGTCCTCGTGGATGTATTCAAAGCCCAGCTCGCCAAAACCTACGGTTCGAGCGATAATTTCGATGTCATCATAAACCCTGACAAAGGAGACTGCGAAATCTATCAGAACCTCGAAGTGGTCGACACAGTTGAAGATCCTGCCAGCCAGATTACCCTTGACCAGGTGAAGGACGAGACCGGGGACGATGACTACGAGGTAGGAGACACATATACCAGGACCATCCGTCTGGCCGACTTCGGCCGCAGAGGCATCCTCAACATTCGCCAGAACCTCCAGGGAAGGATCATGGACATCGAGAAGGCCAACCTCTTCAATATGTACAAGGAGAAGGTCGGGGAGATGTTCACCGGCCAGGTATACCAAACCTATTCGAAGGAGGTGCTCATCCTCGACGAGGAGGGCAACGAGCTCCACCTGCCTAAGCTGGAGCAGATTCCGGGAGAGCATTTCAAGAAGGAGGACACCGTCCGCGCTCTGATCAAAGAGGTCGAGATGAGAAACAACACTACTCCTTATATTACTCTCACCAGAACTTCTCCGGAGTTCCTGGCCAAGCTCTTCGAAATGGAAGTTCCTGAAATCGAAGAAGGTCTCATAACAATCAAGAAGGTTGTCAGAGAGCCAGGTCATCGCGCAAAGGTGGCCGTAGAGTCCTATGACACGAATGTTGACGCCATCGGAGCCTGCATCGGAGTGCGCGGCCAGAGAATCATCGGAATCGTGCGCGAGCTCCGCAACGAGAACATCGATGTGATCCAGTGGTCGGACAAGCCGGAAGAGCTGATCCGCAGAGCCCTAAGCCCGGCGAAGGTCAATTCGATAGAGATGGGCGAGGCCCCGTCTCCAGTAAAGGTCTACATGGATCCGGACGAGGTAAAGAAGGGCATCGGAGTAGGCGGAGTCAACATTCGTCTCGCCGGCCAGCTTATCGGCCGTGAAGTCGAAGTTTACAGGGAGCTTGGAGACAACGAGGAAGAGGATGATGTCGCGCTCGACGAGTTCAACGACGAGATTGACCAGTGGGTCATCGACAAACTCAAGTCAATAGGCTGCGAGACGGCGAAGGCTGTACTCGCCATGGACAAGGCCGATGTGGCTCAGAAGGCTGACCTCGAGGACGAGACTGTCGACGAGGTCTTCAAGATTCTCAGCGAAGAATTCGAATAAACTAGGTATTAGAGGCTTTCGGACACACGGTTTATAATTAATACATCTTTTTATGTCATTGATCAGATTAAACAAGATAACCAAAACATACAACATCGGACTTCAGACCCTGGTGGATTTTCTCATGCAGGTCGATCCAGAAGCCAACATAGAGGCGAACCCGAATTTCAAAATTGACGAAGAGAAGTATCACGACCTTCTCACCAAGAAGTTCGGAGCCGACCTCAAGGCGAAGGAGGATGCCGAGAAAGTCAGCACGAAGATCGGCGAGATCATCAACCAGAATTCTGACAAGAAGGATGGCGAAGAAGACTATGTGCCCGAAAGAGAGTCAGTCATCATAGACAACAACCTTTCGTCCGGAGAAGCCTTGGTCGGAAACGCCAAGGAGGCGGAGAAAGCCACTCCCGAACAGACCGAGAAAGCAGCCCCGGCAGAGCCTCTGAAGGCGGAAGCCGCAGACGAGCCGCAGAAGGCGGAAACGCCTGCGGAACCTGCCATCCAGACCCCGAAGGCCCAGGCACCTCAGACAAATGAGGCCCCGCAGGCCGGCAAGCAGGAAGCGGCACAGATTGCCACGGAGCCTGCAGAAGCCGCCCTGCCAAAGGACGAAACCCGGACAGAAGCCGCCAAGCCAGCGGAGATTGAAGCTTCCAAGGCGCATGAAAAGCCTGAACCTGAAAAGGAAGCCGCTGAGCCGCAGATGGCTGTCGAGCCCGAAAAAGCCAAGGCTCAAGAGTTTGAGTCCAAGACTCAGGAGGAGAAGAAGGATCAGGTTCATGGCGGCGGCACCAAGGATGTAATGGAAGCGGAAAGTACAAAGACTTTTGCGCCAGAGGCACCTGCCGTGATCAAGGCTGAAGTGCCTCAGAAGAAGGCGGAGCAGAACGCCGAAAGGGTCAAGGGCATGCAGAATGCGAAAGCCCAGGAGGCGAAAGCCTCCCAGAAGGAGCAGGCTCCTGCGGCCAAAGCCGCGGAGAAGCCTGTGAGCACTCTCGACCAGACTCCTGCCGTGAAACTCAAGGTCGTAGGAAAGGTAGATCTCTCACAGTTCGAGCGTAAGCCTAAGAAGCGCGACAGGATCCAGAAAGGCGGAAGCCAGAAGGTCGATGTTACGAAAGTCGAGACTGACGAGAGGAGAGGCAAGGACCGTGGCCGCAATGGCGGCGGACACGGCAAAGACGCCCAGCAACAGCAGCCTCAGGGCAAGGGCCGCAAGAATCGTGACCGCGGAGGTCTCAAATTCCAGCCTACGCTCTCGGAAGCCGAGCTTGAGGAGCAGCAGAAGCAGGTTCAGCAGCAGGTCAAGGAGACCTATGCGAAGATGAACGAAGGGAAGCAGAAGACTAACTTCGGTGCAAAATACAGGAAGGAGAAGAGGGAGGCCGCGGAGCAGAAGATGCAGGAGGAAATACAGAACCAGAAGGCGGAGCAGAAGGTACTGAAAGTCACTGAGTTCGTGACGGTCAGCGACCTCGCTACCCTGATGAACAACACTCCTGTAACCAATGTCATCAAGGCCTGCATGGACCTCGGGCTCATGGTCTCCATAAACCAGAGACTCGATGCCGAGACTCTTCAGCTGGTCGCCGAGAGCTTCGGCTACAAGGTCGAGTTCGTAACGGCCGATATCCAGAACGAGCTTCAGCAGGAGAACGAGCCTGACAAGGAGGAAGACCTCGTGCCAAGGCCGCCTATCGTCACTGTCATGGGTCATGTCGACCATGGCAAGACTTCCCTCCTGGACAACATCCGCAACACCAACGTGATCGCTGGAGAGGCCGGAGGAATCACCCAGCATATCGGAGCATACAGCGTCAAACTGCAGAATGGCAGGAAGATAACTTTCCTCGACACTCCTGGTCATGAAGCATTCACGGCCATGCGTGCGAGAGGCGCGCAGATGACTGATCTCGCGATCATCATCATAGCCGCCGACGACGCCGTGATGCCGCAGACCATCGAGGCTATCCACCATGCCCAGGCTGCCGGTGTGCCTATGGTATTCGCCATCAACAAGATAGATAAGCCGGGCGCCCAGCCGGAGAAGATTTACCAGCAGCTCGCCCAGATGAATATCCTCACGGAGAACTGGGGCGGAAAATTCCAGTGCCAGGAGATTTCGGCCAAGAAGGGCATCAATGTGGACAAACTCCTTGACAAGGTGCTCCTCGAAACAGACCTCATGGATCTCAAGGCCAACCCTAACAGGCCGGGAACCGGAGCCATCATCGAGTCATCTCTCGACAAGGGCCGCGGTTACATCGCTACGGTTCTGGTCCAGAACGGCACCATCCATATCGGAGACTGCATGCTTTCGGGAAGCTACTACGGAAGGATCAAGGCCATGTTCAACGAGCGCGGACAGAAGGTCACGGAGGCCGGTCCGTCGACTCCGGTCAGCATCCTCGGTCTGAACGGAGCCCCGAGCGCAGGTGACAAGTTCATCATCATGGCCGACGAGAAGGAGGCCAAGTCCATAGCCAACAAGCGCGAGCAGCTCATACGCATCCAGGGCATCAAGACCCAGAAGCATATGACCCTCGAGGAAATCGGCCGCAGAATCGCGATCGGCAACTTCAAGGAGCTCAATGTCATCGTGAAGGGAGACGTGGACGGATCCGTAGAGGCTCTGTCCGATTCCCTCATCAAGCTTTCGACACCTCAGGTACAGGTGAACGTGATTCACAAGGCAGTAGGTGCGATTTCCGAGTCCGACGTGATGCTCGCCACTGCGTCTGACGCCGTAATCATCGGCTTCCAGGTCCGCCCTTCCGCTGAAGCAAGAAATACCGCCGAGAAGGAAGGCATCGAAATCAGGCTCTACTCCATCATCTACGACTGCATCAATGATGTCAAGGATGGTATCGAGGGTATGCTTGAGCCTATCAAGAAGGAGCAGGTCACCTCTACAGCCCTCGTCAAGCAGACCTTCCACATTTCGAAGGTCGGAACTATCGCGGGCTGCATCATAAAGGACGGCAAGATGAAGTCCGGAAGCAAGTGCAGGCTTATCCGGGACGGCATCGTTGTCTACACCGGCGAACTCTCGTCGCTCAAGCGCGGCAAGGATGACGCCAAGGAGGTGGTGTCCGGAATGGAATGCGGAATCGGCCTCAAGAATTACAACGATATGAAGATCGACGATGTAATCGAGGCCTACGAAATTATCGAAGTGAAGCAGACACTCTAAGCCATGCTGATCGTAGTGGAGGGGCTGGACGGAGCCGGGAAGTCTACCCAGGTGAAAAAGTTGAGGAGCTATCTCGAAGAGAGGTGCGGGGAGGTAGAATATATCCATTTTCCCCGCTATGAAGCTCCAGTCTATGGCGAACTTATAGGGAAATTTCTGCGCGGAGGCTTCGGCTCAAAAGAGGCCGTGCATCCGCAGCTGGTCGCCCTGTTATACGCCCTGGACAGGCACGACGCGGCACCTGCCATGAGAAAGACTCTCTCCGAGGGGGGAACCGTGCTTCTGGACAGGTACGTCTACTCCAACATCGCCTACCAGTGCGCCAAGGTGGCTTCGGATGAAGAGAAGGAAGAACTCAGGAAATGGATCATGGAGACGGAATACGGATTCTACGGACTGCCTAAACCGGACCTCAACATATTTCTTGACGTTCCTTCCGGCTTTCTGAAAGCCAAGCTCAGCGGCGAAAGGCGGGGAGAGGACAGGTCCTACCTCGAAGGGGGCAGAGACATCCATGAAGCCGACCTCGCCTTCCAGGAAAGAGTGCGTGAAGTCTACCTAAGCCAATGTGGGTCCGACCCTGATTTCGTCAGAGTCGACTGCTCAGACGCTCACGGAGACATGCTCGCTCCCGACATAATTTTCATGAAAATAGAAGCCTTAGTGGACAAGTTGATATGAAACCATTGCCAAGAGGACTCCGAAGGGCTCTCGCCCTCATCATAGGAATCGTCTTCTTCGCAGCAGGTTCCATGAAACTGATCGATCCGGTCGGGAGCCAACTTCTTGTCTATGAGTACCTGAAGTTCTTCCATATCGGTTTCCTCAGCTTTCTGGCCCTGCCGCTTGGGATTGCCTTTCCCCTGATCGAGGCCCTTGCCGGAGCTGCATTGATTACAGGAATCGCAAAGCGCCTTACATCAATAGTTACGAGCATCCTCATCGTATTCTTTACCTTGGTGACGCTCCTCCTGCTGATTTTCAACCCCTCCATGGATTGTGGCTGCTTCGGCGAAGCCGTCCATCTGACCCATGCCCAGTCTTTCATAAAGAACCTCGTTCTCTGCGCCCTTGGCTTCGCCGCCTTCTCCCCACTTGCGGATGAACCTGCGAAGAAGTTCAAGAAACTCGCATTCGGGGTCACGGCCTGCGGAGTAATCTTTTTGTGCGTCTATTCGATAATCTACATCCCTTGCATCGACTTCACGCCTTTCGACCTGAATGCCAGACTGCGGGCGGAAATTGATGAGCAGATAGACGATGATCCCATGGTGGTGACCTTCATATATGAGAAAAACGGCAAGGAAGGAGCCTTCACTATCAATAAACTGCCGGATTCCACGTGGACCTTCGTCCGGACTGAAACCGAGTCTCCGAAGGGAGAGGGAAAAACCTCGGATAACGATATCGTAGAACTCCCGATAAGAGATGCCAATGGAAACGACAGGGATTCGCTGGCGGCAAAGGAAAGCGTCATCGTCTTCTCCGCCTACCAGCCTGCAAAGCTGAGTCCCGAGAGATGGGAAAAACTTGGCATGGCCATGACCAATGCCGGCAATGCGGGCTTCACTCCGATTCTGCTTCTGGCCGCTTCCCCTGCCGACTTTGAGTCGCTGGTTCCAAAGGGGCTGGACACCGCCTTCAGGATGAAGATTCTTACCGGAGCGTACAGCAGTGACTACAAGACACTTATATCCCTGAACCGTTCGAACGGAGGGGCGACCTACTTCAACGATGGTGATCTCATCGAGAAATGGTCTCGCGCAAACTACCCTACTTTGCACGAGTTTCAGAAGCTCTACAACTCTAACTATACCGACATCCGTATCCGGGTATCGACCAAGGGCCGCATGACCTTCCAGGCCTACATGCTCTACTCCTTCGCAGTCATGCTGCTGATGTAGCGGGACCCAGAGGGGGAGGGCGGATACAACTCGCGGGCAGATACAAAAAGTAAGAGGCTGTCAAAAAATGGTCAGCCTCTTATTCAATTTTCATTGCGCTGCTCCCGCTTGGGTACTGCGCCATGAATCAGTCTAGTAGGAGAGGGCGATCTGGATAAAGTCGTCGGCCTTGAGGGCAGCACCTCCGATGAGACCGCCATCAATGTCTGGCTGGGCAAAGAGCTCCTTGGCGTTAGATGGCTTGCAGCTGCCGCCGTAGAGAATGGTGGTGTCATCGGCTACCTCGGCTCCGAATTTCTCGGCGAGGACCTTGCGGATGCACTTGTGGATCTCCTCGGCCTGCTCAGCGGTCGCAGTCTTGCCGGTACCGATGGCCCATACAGGCTCGTAGGCTACGATAACCTTCTTCATATCCTCAGCGCTGAGGGTATAGAGAACGTCCTTGACCTGAGCGGTAACGACATCAAAATGCTTTCCTGCCTCCCTCTGCTCGAGGTTCTCACCTACGCAAAGGATAACTCCGAGACCACCGTCAAGAGCCTTGCGGACCTTTACGACGAGTTTCTCATCGGTCTCGCCATAGTACTGGCGACGCTCGGAATGGCCGAGGATCGTCCACTGGCAGCCGACGCTCTTAAGCATGTCGACAGAAATTTCTCCGGTGTAGGCACCCTTGTCATGGTCTGCGCAATTCTGAGCGGAGAGCTCAACTTTGGATCCCTTCAGCGCCTCGGCTACGAGAGCCAGATGCGTGAATGGAGGAGCCACTATAAGGCCGACCTTATCCGGTGTTACCTTTGATTTCTCGGCTACAGCTTTTGCGAGCTCTACGCCTTCAGGAACTGTGGTGTTCATCTTCCAGTTTCCTGCAACAATTTTCTTTCTCATTGTATCAGATGTTTAAAGAATTACCATTGATTATTGTGGCATTCATATTTGAATTCAATTCCGCAAATTTACTTTATTCGCACGAAAATCACAACCCATAAAGCAGGTTCCGACGGCCGGGGCAAGAGAGTCTGGGAGGCCGGAGTGGACTTCGTGGACTGCGGGGTAGGCTGCGGGAGTGTGCCGGAGAGGGTCGGTGAATTTGTTGCTTGAGGGGAAAAGTGTTAACTTTGCTGGTTATATGAGTCCCGAGTTGTGCTTGGATGGAAAGATGCCGGAGAACAGCGGAGATATGATTCTAGGAGGCGCCGGACGGAGGGGCGATGGGATTGATTAATGAAAAACAATTGATATCGATGAAAAATTTTGTTGAGGAACTTAAATGGAGGGGCATGATCCAGGATATCATGCCGGGAACAGAGGAAAAACTTATGGAAGGGCCGGCGGCTGCTTACGTGGGGATTGACCCGACGGCCGACTCCCTGCACATAGGCCATCTGGTCAGCATCATGATACTCAAGCACTTCCAGGAGTGCGGGCATAAGCCTATAGCCCTCGTAGGAGGAGCTACAGGCATGATCGGAGACCCTTCGATGAAGTCTCAGGAAAGGAATCTCCTGGACGAAGAGACCCTGAACCACAATGTCGAGTGCATCAAGAAGCAGCTTTCCCGCTTCCTCGACTTCGACAGTGAAGCCCCGAACAAGGCAGAATTGGTCAACAACTACGACTGGATGAAAAATTACTCCTTCCTTAACTTCATCCGCGACATCGGCAAGCACATCACCGTCAATTACATGATGGCCAAGGACTCCGTGAAGATGCGCCTCCAAAGGGACTCTTCCGAAGGCATGTCATTCACAGAGTTCAGCTACCAGCTCCTCCAAGGCTACGACTTCCTCTACCTCTATGAGCACAAAGGTTGTATTCTCCAGATGGGCGGCAGCGACCAGTGGGGCAACATCACCACCGGCACGGAGCTCATCCGCAGGATGCTCGGAAAGGAAGCCTATGCCCTCACCTGCCCGCTCATCAGGAAGGCGGACGGAAAGAAATTCGGCAAGACGGAAAAAGGAAACATCTGGCTCGACGCCGAACGCACAAGCCCATACGAGTTCTACCAGTTCTGGCTCAACGTCACCGACGAGGACGCAGAAAGGTACATCAAGATCTTCACCATGCTGGACCAGCAGACCATAGAGGCCGCCGTGACAGAGCACAGGCAGGACCCTGGACGCAGGAGCCTCCAGAAGCTCCTCGCAAAGGAAATAACTATCATGGTTCATGGCGAAGCGGAGTACGAGAACGCCGTCGCCGCTTCCCAGATGCTCTTCGGCAACTCGACCTCTGAGCAGCTCCGCAAGCTGGACGAGAGGACCTTCCTCGCAGTCTTCTCCGGAGTGCCGACCTTCGATGTGGCGGCGGAAGAACTCCCGACCGACATCGTAGACTTGCTCGCCGTCAAGACCAAGGTTTTTCCTTCCAAGGGCGAGGCACGCAAGATGATACAGGGCGGCGGAGTCAGCATCAACAAAGACAAGGTCAGCGACCCTGCCCGCCAGATAAGTTCCGACGACATCGTGGACGGGAAATACATCCTGGCCCAGCGCGGTAAAAAGAATTACTTCATCATCAACGTAAAGAAGTAATACTCATCTCATCAAGGTAAAGAAGCAATATGGACAAGGCACCAAGCACAAGGCAGCTGAAAGTTGCACGCGAGCTCCAGAAGGACCTCGCTGAAATCATCCGGAGCAAAGGCATGGCCTTTTTCGGAGGCGCCATGCTTACGGTAAGCGAAGTGAGGGTGAGCGCCGACCTCGGCATAGCCAAGGTCTTCGTCAGTATCTTCCCCTCATCAAAGGCGGCAGAGGCCATGGCCCTTCTCAACGACAACGCAAAGGCCATCCGCGGAGAACTCGGACATATCGTGGCCAAGCAGCTCAGAATCGTACCGGAACTCGTATTCATACTCGATTCTTCACTCGACTATGTCGAGCACATTGACGAGCTTCTGAAGAAATAGATCGACCTGTAGTTCTTCTGAAGAATAGATGGATCTGCCGTTCTTCATAGCCCGCCGCTACCTTTTCGCGAGGAAATCACACAACGTGATCAACTTGATCTCCGCGGTCAGCGCAGGGGGCATGGCCATAGGGACGGCGGCTCTCGTCATCATCCTTTCCGTCTACAACGGCTTTGACTCCATCGTAAAGTCGACCCTCTCCAACGTGGAGCCTGATATAATGATCAAGCCCCGCGAGGGGAAGGTCTTCATTCCCGAGGGGCCTGCCTTCGACTGGGCGGCCACCTCGCAGGAGATCAAGACGATAAGTTCCGTGCTCGAGGAAAGGGTCTATGTCGACTACGACGGGCGCGGAGGCATAGCCAAGGCCAAGGGCGTGGACGAAGTCTATGAAAAAGAATCGCCCCTAAGAGACAGGATGACCGAAGGAAGTTTCGAACTTCATAAAGGGTCGGTGCCGGAGGTCTGCGTAGGGGCGGGACTCGCTTTCAAGATGGGGATAAGCCCACGGTATCTCGCCGGCATGGACATCTATTTTCCTTCCCGGGAAGGCAATTTCCGGCTTTCCTCCCCAGCCTCCTCGCTCATGTCGGAAAGGGTCTGGCCTTCAGGACTTTTCTCGGTCAACGCTGACATTGACAACAACCTCATGATCGTCCCCATAGAGGTCATGAGGAGTCTTCTTGAATATGAGGACGAGGTTTCTGCAGTCGAGATAAGATTGGTTCCGGGGGCCTCGGTAAAAAAGGTGGCCTCAAGCCTCTCCAAGATGCTCGGTCCCTCTTTTGTCGTAGCCGACAGGTATAGGCAGAACGAATCGCTCTACAAGATGATGCGCTACGAGAAGTCGGCAGTCTACCTGATTCTCGTCTTCGTCATCATAATCATAGCCTTCAACATTTTCGGGAGCCTCACCATGCTCATCATCGAGAAAGAAGGAGACATAGCGACTCTTCGGAGCATGGGGGCCGGAGAGAAGCTGGTAAGACGGATTTTTGTTCTTGAAGGCTGGCTCATCTCGCTTCTCGGCCTTGGAGCCGGCATCCTCATAGGTCTTCTGTCTTCATGGATCCAGATGCATTTCGGGCTGATAAAGATGCCTTCCAGTTTCATGACGTCGGCCTATCCTGTGATCATCCAATGGAGCGACATCCTTGTAATAGCCGCCTCCGTAGCCGTCATCGGCTATCTCATCGCCTGGCTTCCGGTCAAGGCTAACATAAGTCCTGAAAATAAAAAAGCCGTCGCGAAACTCTAAGCACGCGGCGGCATATCATTGGTCCGAGATGGGACGGCGGGACTCAGGATTCGATCCTGCCCAGGCTAGAGAATCACGCCGAAAGAAAGCTGCTGATGCATTCCCGGCCACCACTGCTCATCCATAAGGTCCATCGGAGAGTATTTCACATAGAAAGAGCAATATCTCAGGTTGAGCCTTGCCATGAGGTCTACGGTGACAGGATTGGTATGGACAAACTTGTACTTATCCTTATGCTTGTCCGAGTCAATGCTGTACTTTGCCTTCAGCACGCTCTTAGTATTGATATCTACAACAGGTCCGAAACTGAAGCCGAAGCCGTTACTAATGTTGAAAGTATATTGGAAAGGCACTATAAGACTGAAGACACTCAGCCTTGAAAGCTTAGGAACTGAGCCGGCCGGATAAGGCCCTGCAATGATTTCTCCGTTCTCCACACGGCTGAGCCTGGTTTCTCCCGTCTGGGTGAAATTTCTGGATAAGATTCCAATGCCTGCGCTGAGGGTATGCCTGCCGAAGTGGGTATTGGCATCGAAACAGAAAGGCATGATCTCAATCGAACGCGAGACGTTGAAATCCAAAGGTTTGTCCGTGTTCGTATAGATGAGGCCGAAGCCGAAGCCCAGCAAATCTCTGTCAGCTACGTAGCTGCGCCGGATTTTGAAGTCCTTTAAGGCGTCATCGCCGGAAACGTTGACAGGCTGGATTTTACCGAAGAAAGGTATGTCGAAGTCAATGACTTCCTTATTGTTCTGGGCATCGTCCTGACCGAAGGCCGAAATGCAAAGGAGCAAGGACAGAAACGCGGCCGTTAAAATCTTTTTCATCATATTGTTCTGTGTTTAAATATCTTACCTAATTCCTCCGGAGTGGCTTTTCCGTTCATATAGACTACGGTAACATAGGTATCGGCCGCTCCTTCTAACTTTTTCTGCTGGAAGCCCAGGTACTGCCATCTGTCAGGCTTTTCCTCGGAGAAACGCAGCAACATATAGACGACTTTTCCGTCCCTGGAAACCTTGTCTTCGTCCACAGCCATCTTGGAATCGGCATTCATCCAGGCCAGAATTTTTCCGACTTCCGCCTCTGTCGCCTTGAAACGGATACTTCTGAAATAATCGAGATTGTAGTCATTCAGCTTTTGTCCGCTTACGATTGACTCCACAACCTGACTTTTGGTCTTGAGCGAGAAAACGCTGTCGGAGTGAAAGCCTTTCTGGGCCGGAAGAGGCACCATTGCCAGAAAGACGGCCACAATTGAAATCAATACCTTTTTCATCATAAATATAGATTGATCATTATCTTCTTTCCCTCCCATGTCCTAGTCCTCGCCAGCGAAGAAATCGGACAATTGTCCTTGGACATCTGAACCGGAGGACATCATCTCGGCCAATGTAGCCTCGACATCGTCCATCACCACAGTCTCGTCAGTAATCTTGGCGCCCTTGTAGAAAGTGACGCAATAGTTCTCCCTGTCATGAAGGCCCATGGTTATTCCTATCGCCACTACGAGGCAGGCCGCGGCGGCCGCGATTCCGGAATAGAGCGGTCTCCAGAAATGTCTTTCACGAAGGATCTCCGCTCCCTCAGAGTAGTTATTCTTCCGTCTTCGGTACAGGCTTTTACCAACGGAGAAGCAGCCCATGACCGCCCGCAATTCGTCATATTCTCTTCCTGCTCCCTCCGCAGAGGAAAGAAAGGCTTTCAACTCTTCTTCCTCAGCCTCCGAGAGCGTGCCCTCGAAGTAGGCTTCCTCATACTTTTTATAATCCTTCATATTCATCTCTGAATTTCTCCCTGATTAATTTACGCGCCCTTGAAATCTGCATTCTTACCGCGGCGGACTGCATTCCCAGCCTGGACGATATCTCCTCGAAGGTCAGCCCTTCATATTCATGGAGACTCACGATCTTCCGCTGAGTGGGACTAAGTTCCTGCTCCATATAATCCTCAACCATCTTGAAAAGGGCCTCCTTATCAACCTGGAGGTCATCCTCCGCCGCCACCTGCTTCCCTTCAAGCGGTTCCGTCCGCTTCCTGGCGCTCCTGCGATATTCATCTATGGAGATATTCCTGACCGTCCTCGCCAGCATCGCCTCCGCATGGGCTTCGCTGGAGAACTTTCTGCCCCAGAGTCTGCAAAACGCATCCTGAAGGGCATCCTCGGAAGGCTTCCGCCTTTCCTTCAGATGTATGAAAGCTTTTGTCAGGAAATCAACAGTCATCTTAGTCGTTCTGTTCACACAGATTCTCAACGCTTTTCACTGATAATACGCCGGAGACAGGCAAATGTAACATAAAAAATCCGCGCCTCTCCCCTTATTTCGGAGAGGGCGCGGAAAAAAGGCTGCGCTGCTTGCAAGGTGGGGCCCAAGATTCCAGGCGGTCTACTGCTCCCGCTCGTAAACCTTGATAATCTCGGCGTAGTAGGCGGTATGGACCTTCATATCGGCATACATGGCGCTGATATCCTTCGGGAGGCGTTCAAGGTCGAAATCGTCCTTGTAGAGCGTCCTGCACTCGAAAATGCGCCAGGCCTGGGCTATCGCCGGGGTTCCGTCAGGAGTCAATATGAAGGAGAGACCAGCGTCTTCGGTCTTCGAAGGATTGTCACGGAAAGACTCGGAACCTATCTTCTCAAGAGCCTTGCGGAACTTCGGAGCCGAAGGAAGCTGGCTGACGCAGAAAGTCCTCGACTCATCCATCAGAGTGTGGGTGTACCTGCTGCCAGAGACAAAGACCGTCATGACCGGACGGGCCCAGAGCTCGCCTATTTCGCCCCATGAGATTGTCATGGAATTGGCTTTTCCAGACTTGCCGGCGGTAAGAGCCATCCAGTCTTTCGCGAAAGCCTTGACCGGAAACATTGAAACCTCGGTCACGGGAATCTCTTTCCAGCCCTCTCCGAGAGTGTCGGTCTGGACTTCGGCCCTCAGGCCGGAAGCGGCAAGCAGAGAGTCAGCCGTGGCTTTGGCGGCATCAGCGGAGGCTCCCCTGCCACCGCAAGAAAACATCGTCAGCATGGACATAGCCATGAGTATCAAAGATCTCCGTGCCATTATTCTTCAGGGAGGAACATAGGATCCCAGGCAGGAAGCTGAACCGGTTTCTGGTTGAACTTCGCAAGGATGTCGGCCGGAACGTATTTCTTTTGTACCACTAGGCGGAACATATAATTATCGAACCACTCGTCCGTCATGATGAGATTGCCCTTCCATCCATAATTGGCTCCCCATGAATTTTCAACCATCCATTTTGAAGGCTTGCCGTCCTTTAGGTCGACTGCGATGAGCGTCATCGCATGGGAGGAGCCGCTTGAATGGGTCATGATCCGCTCTTTCTTGTCCATGCCGAACTTTACGCCGAGCAGATCTCCGTAATTGTAGTTGGCCAGGTCGCAGACTCCGGTCTTGCGGTTGAGGAACTTCGCCACGTCGCAGGAAAAGTACATGGCGGTGTTGTCCTTGAGGGAGGCCAGGGCCATCTGCTTTATCTCCTCAAGCGGGAGATTGAGATAGAGCCAGTCATGACCGTCATAGGTATGGCGGTCATAATCAATGTCATAGACCTTGTAGTAAGCCCTTGACGGGTCGTTCATGACCATGACATAATCCGAAATCAGGGACTTGTCTATGAACTGATCGCAGAAGGAACGAGGCGTGTAGGTCTGGGTGCTTACTGCCTTTCCGTCCTTGTCATACATGGTCCATTCGAAGCTCTGAGGCGGGACCCCGAGACAGAGGGCGAGGATATGGTAGATTTCCTTGAGCATCTCTATCTTCATGGGTTCCAGATCCCTGGCCTTCGACTCGCGGAGCCTGAGACCGTCTTCGCGGAGCTTTTCGGAAAGATGGGCCCTCATCTGAGACGTGTTGTCGGCGTTATAGGTCTCCGGCATGACTTCCGAAGGGACTAGTCCATATTTAGAGACAAGGTCGGCTACGCCGGTGAAGGTGCCGCCGTCGCTGATAGGGTTCTTGAAAAGCCAGTCGACCATCCTCTCGTCCATAGGGCGGTCTCTCGTGTCGATGACCCCCTGAAGGAAGAGATTGGCCTTCTCCAACTGGTCATAGAAAAATACGTAGTCTTGGGAGAAAGTGAAATTTCCCAGGTTGTATGCATCTATCATCCTGGCTCTCAGCACATTGAGTCCGGAGAAGAGCCAGCATCTTCCGGAAGAGGCCTGGTCGGTACGGCCCTTTGTCTTGACCTCATAGGTAAAATGAGTGTCTGACATCGGATGCTGGGCTACCGTCGCGAGGGTATTGATCGGAGTCTGGTTCAGGGCGTTGCGTATGGCTCTGTCCGAAGGGGTGTCGGCATAGCCTTTGCTGATTTCCTTAAGCGCCTCTTCGGAGAGGCCGCCGCCGGGGGTCTGCGCAGAAAGCGTCAGGCAGGAAAGGACGGAGAGAAAGGTCAGGATTAGTCTTGCTTTCATGGCGAATCTTGTTATTCAGCCAAATTTACGAAAAAACCTCCAAATGTTTATAACTTTGCTCCAAGCGGAAAATCAATGAGCAGACGAAACAGAACATGGGCGATAGGCTTGGCGGCATTTTTGTCGCTGCTCTTTCTGGATCTCCTCTCTGGAGGTGTCCGCCTCGGCATCCGCGAGACTCTTTCCGCACTGGGAGGCGAGGGTACGGCGGCGGACATCGTCTGGGGGATACGGATTCCCAGGATTCTCTCCGCCATGCTCGCCGGGGCCTCTCTGGCCCTTTCCGGGATGTTGATGCAGGCCGTCTTCCGCAATCCTCTCGCCGACCCTCACATCATGGGAGTGAGCGGCGGGGCAGGTCTCGGGGCGGCCCTCGCCACAGGAGCCATCTCAGGCCCTGCCATAGGCACCGCACTCGGAGGGGCGGGTGTGGCCGGCGCGGCCTTTATCGGAGCCATACTTTCCTCGATTCTCATACTCGCCGTCTCTTACCGCGTAGGCAGCTCCGATGTGCTCCTGATCTTCGGAGTGATGCTCGGCTTTGTTTTCAGCGCCCTCACCTCCATAGTCGAATACACCGCCGACGAAACCAGCCTGAAAATTTTCTACGGCTGGACAGCCGGACATTTCACCGGGACTTCCGGCGGTGAAGTCATGGCCATGGCACTGTCCTTCGCCATCTGCCTCGTCCTTGCCCTCGCCTCTTCCAAGGGGCTGGACATAGTGCTTTTCGGGGATGACTATGCCGCCCTCGCCGGCGCCAACGTCCGCCGGATAAGATTCTCCGCCATGGCAGCCTGCTGCATAGCGACCGGGGCAGTGACTGCCTTCTGCGGCCCGATCGGTTTCATCGGAATCATAGCCCCTCACATAGCCCGCCGCCTCAAAGGCAGCTCGGTCCACCGCCGGATAATCCCAGCCTCGGTCCTGGGCGGAGCCTCTCTGGCCCTCATCGCCGACGCCCTTTCTTCGGCGCTTCCGCGACCTCTTCCTGTCGGAAGCACCATAGCCGTGCTCGGCATCCCGATGATTCTCATCATTCTATTGAAAGGCAGAAGATGATCCGGGCAATCAATATAGTTACAGGCTACGGCAAGACTCCGGTAAGCAAGACTCCCCTCTCCTTTGACATCGGAGCGGGCGAACTCATCCTCCTCTGCGGGGCGAACGGCTCAGGGAAAACCACCTTGATGAAGACCCTCGCAGGCCTAATTCCGCCTCTTGCCGGTAAGCTGACATGGGACGGCCTCAGCTCAGTCATGGTCCCTTCCAGGATTCCGAAAGTCAAGGGTTTCACTGTGGCCGAATTTATCCGGACGGCCTGTTACCGCAATAGCGGCTGGGCCGGACGTCTCTCCAAGGAAGCGGAAGCGAGGTTGGACGAGGCGCTCCATACCATGGAGCTGGAGAGCCTGAGAGACAAGGACATATCCCGGATCAGCGACGGGGAATTCCAAAAAGCGGCGATAGCCTCTGCTCTTGTCCGCGACTCTTCGCTCATCCTGCTGGACGAGCCTACGGCCTTCCTTGATGTGGACAACAGATTCATGGTACTGGAAGCCATGAAGAAAGTCTGCTACGGAAGCGGAAGAAGCATGATCTTTTCTTCCCATGACATCGGCCAGGCCGCCTCCGCCGCCGGCAGGATACTCGGGCTCACAAAGGAAGGAGGGCTCGCGGACAGCTCGGTGACGGGAAAATCGGCGGTGCTGGAGGCCTGCTTCTCAAATAAATTCGTTATCTTTGGCTGATATGGCCGACAGACTTTTCATAATAGACGGGCACGCCCTGATCTTCAAAATGTACTACGCCTTCCTGCGTAAACCTATGATCAACTCCAAGGGTGCCGATATGTCCATTCTTTACGGCTTCACCAAGTATATCCTCGAACTCATGGACAGGGAGAAGCCGACCCATTTCGCCGTGGCCTTCGACCCTCCGGGAGGGACTTTCCGCAACAAAATGTACCCCGAGTACAAGGCGAACAGAGCCGAGACTCCTCAGCTTGTAATTGATGCGCTGGAGCCTCTGACAGCGCTTTGCGGGGCCCTCAAGATCCCAGTTCTGATGGAGATGGGCTATGAAGCCGACGACGTGATAGGGACTATAGCCAAGAGGCTTGGTTCCGAGAAGATGGATGTGTTCATGGTGACCCCTGACAAGGACTACGGCCAGCTCATAGGAAGCCATGTCTTTCAGCTCAAGCCGGGCAAGGCCGGCGGGGATGACGAGCTCCTTGATTCGGCGAAGGTCTGCGAAAAATACGGAATTCAGAGGCCGGAACAAGTGATTGACATCCTCACCATCTGCGGCGATACGGCCGACAACGTGCCAGGAGTCAAGGGTGTAGGCGAGAAAGGCGCCTCGAAGCTCATCTCGCAATATGGCAGCGTGGAGAATATCTACGCCCACCTTGACGAGCTTCCTCCGAGGCAGAAGGCCATGTTCGAAGAGGCGGAGCCGCACATCGGACTGAGCCATGAACTCGTAACCATAAAGACCGATGTTCCGGTGGAGGCCGACCCCGAAAAGATGAGGGTCGACACTGACTATTCTCCTGAAATAGCCGATCTTTTCGAAAAATACGAATTTAATTCGCTGAAGAAATACATCGGGCACGTCTCCGCTCCCAAGCCGGAGGCGAAGAAAGGCCCCCAGATAAGCCTGGCGGATCCCCAGGAGGTCACCTCAGAGGCCGGAAAGACCGGTGCCGCGGCCATAATTGCCGAAGGCTCCGAGCCCGGCATCTTCGCCCAGGTAAAGCGGGTGACCGTCTGCGTCAAGACCGGCGAGACTACCTGCATGGCCGCGGAAGGGAGCGCCGAAGATTTCAAAAAGCTCATTGAGGAGCCGTCCATAACCAAGTACGGCTTCTCCCTCAAGCTCCAGGAGAGCATCCTCTTACATGCCGGCTTCCGGCTCCGGGGAAAGTACATGGACCTCGGCCTGATGCACTATCTTCTTGACCCTGAACGCAGCCATGAACCCCAGGTCCTTGCCAAAGCCTACCTCGGCATGGACATAAATGAAGATGAGGGAGAGGGTGAAGCAGAGCTTTCTCTCTTCGATGAGCCTGGCCCGGAAAAGGAGTCTCACCGCTTCATGGAGGCCGCGGCGATTTCGCTCATGGGGGAGAAAATTTGGAAGGACATGGAGAACAAGGGAGTGACTTTCCTCTACGAAAAGATGGAAGAGCCGCTCGTGAGAGTCCTGGCCAAGATGGAGAGAAACGGGGTGAAGGTAGATCTGGCCTCGCTCGAAGATTTCGCCCTCGAACTCAGAAAGGAAATGGAGGAAAGGCAGGAGAGGATAAGACTGATGGCCGGAGAGCCGGGGCTCAATGTCTCGTCTCCGAGACAGATAGGCCAGGTTATTTTCGAGAAACTGAAGCTCGACCCCAAGGCGAAAAAAACCTCCGGAGGAAGCTGGTCTACAGACGAGAACACCCTCGTCAAGCTTGCCGACAGGTCTCCTATAATAGACGAGATCCTTGAGTTCAGGGCGGTCAAGAAACTGCTTTCCACCTATATTGAGCCTTTCCCGGCCTACGTTTCGAAGGTGGACGGAAGGATCCATACAACCTTCAATCAGGCCTTGACTGCTACCGGCAGACTCTCTTCTTCGAATCCTAATCTCCAGAATATTCCCGTCCGCTCGGAAAGGGGCAAGGAGATCAGGAAGGCCTTCGTGCCTGCTAATCCTGACGGGCTCATACTTTCCGCCGACTACTCGCAGATCGAGCTCAGGATCATGGCTCATATGTCGGGCGACGAGCACCTGCTGACTTCTTTCAGGAATGGGATGGATATTCATGCCGCTACGGCTTCGAAGATTTTCGGAATTCCGCATGAAGAAGTCACCCAGGACCAAAGGCGCATCGCCAAGACGGCGAATTTCGGAATCATGTACGGAATCAGCTCTTTCGGTCTGGCGGAGAGGCTTCGCATCTCCAGGTCCGAAGCCAAGAAGCTGATAGAGGACTATTTCGCCGCCTTCCCTTCCATCAGGGACTTCATAGAGGCGGAAAAAGATTTCGCAAGGAAGAACGGCTATGTAGAGACACTTTTCCATCGCCGGCGCTATCTTCCTGACATCAATGCCAGGAATGTCACTCAGCGTCAGCTGGCCGAAAGGAACGCGGTAAACGCCCCCATCCAAGGCACGGCGGCCGACATCATAAAGCTTGCAATGATAGGAACCGCGAAGAAGATGGAGGAGGAAGGATTCAAGAGCAAGATGGTTCTCCAGATCCATGATGAACTTGTCTTCGACACTCTGCCAGAAGAGGCTGAAGCCCTGAAGGCTCTCGTCAAGGACCAGATGGAGAACGTCATCAGCCTCTCTGTCCCGCTCACCGTGGAGTGCAATTATGGAAAAAACTGGCTTGAAGCCCATTGACATGACAGACGAAGAACTTGTGGAGCTGGCGCTCAACGGCGGCTACGAACGCGCCACCAACATCATCTACGCCAAATATGCCGCAGTCATAGGCTCTTACCTCTCGCACTATATCAAGGATGACTTCGAGCTCGAAGACGTCGTACAGGAGACCTTCATAAAGGCCTTTCACCAGCTGGATAAATTCGATCCGGGCAAGAGCAGGAGCCTTCCCGATTCTCAGGATTCAATGCGTTCATGGCTCTTCGAGATCGCGAAGAATACCTCTCTTGACCATAGGGACAAGAATGAGCGCAAGCTTCCATCCGCCAGCCAGTTAGGTTCTGATTCTTCGGCTGACGAACATGAGGGCAACGGGGACGTCTCGGCCATGAGCCCTGAAGATGAGCTTATCATATCCCAGAGAAAGGAGAGGATTGAAAAGGCCATAAACGGACTTTCGGACCTATACCGGGACGTAGCTAAGATGTGTCTTATCGACTATCTCGGCTACAAGGAGATCGCCGATAAACTCGACATTCCTCTTAACACGGTCAAGACCAGGATACGCCGGGCCAGAGACCTGATAACCAAGATTATGAACAGCGAGGAGGAATAGAAAGTGGATTTCGAAGATTTCAAGGCCATAGCGGCCAAGGCTTTTCCGCTCACAGAAACCCAGCTTGGGCAGTTCCAGGCCATGGACGGCCTCTATGAAGAGTGGAATGCGAAGATCAATGTTATTTCGCGCAAGGACATAGGCGGACTCTATCCCCGCCACGTGCTGCACTCTCTTTCCATCGCCCGCTATATGCAGGAGGAATGGCCGGATGCCTATGCGGACTTTTCCTCCGGCAAGGCCGATGTGCTGGACCTTGGCACCGGGGGAGGTTTCCCGGGGCTTCCTCTCGCCGTCCTTTTTCCGGAGTCCCGCTTCACTCTCTGCGATTCCGTGGGGAAAAAGACCATAGTAGCCTCCGCCGTAGCTCAGGGGCTCGGACTTACCAATGTTGAGGTGGTCAATGCCAGGGCGGAGTCTCTGCCCCGGAAATTCGGCTACGTGGTTTCCCGCGCCGTGGCCTCTCTCGATGAGTTCTACCCTTGGGTCAAGGGAAAATTCACTTCGGGCATACTTTGTCTCAAAGGCGGGGACATAATAGCCGAGAGCGCCCTTATGTGCCGCCGCTGCCGGGTAAGCCCATCTAAAGTCTCCGCATGGAAGGTCTCCTCCTGGCTTGACGGCCCGGACTATGACGGCAAATACGTCGTGAGAATCCTGCCATAGACAGGCACCTTCGCCCCTCTACTGCGCCGCGGCCTTATCGCCACGGCTCTCGACCTTGTGTAAAACGTTGATAAGGATTATTCCGAGAATGGCGGAACAGAAAGAACCCGTCAGCACTGCTACCTTCCCCATATCCCTCAACCTTGCCGTGTCAACCGGAGCCAGATTCCCGAAAGAGAGCGTATCCACGAAGATGGACATCGTGAAGCCTATTCCGCCAAGGCAGGCCACCGCGAAGAGCATCTTCCAGGTAGCCTTCGAAGGCATTTCTCCCGCATGCAATTTCACCGCGATGAAACTTGCCAGAGAGATGCCGAGCGGCTTTCCAATCAAGAGCCCGAGGAAAACGCCCATGCTAACGCTCCCCATCTCAGGATTGAAATTCATCACATTGAAATACGACAGATCAGGGATCTCCACCCCCGCATTCGCAAGAGCGAAAAGCGGCATGATGAGGAAGTTCACCCAAGGGCTGAGACTATGTTCCAGACGGCTGTTCATCGGGATAGTCTCTTTCGCAATCACCGAAAGGCGGCGCAGACAATGGCGCTGCGGCCCGTTCGGGAACGGCTCATCATCGATATTGTCGTATGAAAGGAGGCGGGCACTGTATTTTTCGGCCTTGACGGTGAGATAAGCCCTGTGATAACGCGACTTCATCGGCACGAGGAAGGCCATGACCACTCCGGCCATAGTGGAATGGATGCCCGCGTAATAGAATAGCACCCAGATTGCGATTGCCGGGAAGAAATAATAGGCCAGCCTCTTTTCTCCGACCTTGTTCATGAAAACGACTAGCAGGATAAGCAGAACAGAAAGTCCCAGCAGGCCGAAGTCGATGCTTCCCCCGTAGAAGAATGCGACCACAAGAATAGCCATGAGGTCATCTGCAATCGCGAGCGCCGTCAGGAAGACCTTCAGCGAAAGAGGGACTTTGTCGCCCAAAATTGACAATATGCCCACGGCAAAGGCTATGTCGGTGGCTGTCGGAATACCCCAGCCGGAAGAAGCCGCCGTTCCCTTGTTTATCAGCGTGTAGATGAGCGCAGGCGCGAGGACGCCTCCCACGGCCGCGATGACTGGCATCATGGCTTTTTTGACTGTGGAAAGTTCTCCGCTCTTCATTTCCCGCCGTATTTCCAGGCCGACGGTAAAGAAAAAGACGGCCATGAGGACATCATTTATGAACTTCTCCACGCTCATTCCCCTAGGGAAGAAGACCCTCTCGCCTCCAGGGACCATGAATGAAATAGAAAGATCCGTATGGAGGATATCATGGTAGGCCGCTCTCGTCACAGGCAGATTGGCCAGCAGCATGGCAACCACGACGCAGAGCAACAAGACTACGCCTTGCGCCCATGGCTCATTAGCAAATTTACGTCTTCTCTGTTGGAAGTTTCTGAACCTTTTGGTCCATGAATAAATAGGGATCAGTCGCACCACTCGGAAAATTTCAGTTGTTATGTTCCTGATGCAAAGTTAGCAATTATAGACTGCTTTCATTACTGTCCGGTAAAAGTTCCGGACGATTATTATAAAGTTTAACAATTAAACAAATTTGGTTCGGTTGAATCATCAAGTTCATTGACAATATTGCAGTTAGGTTTCGCAAAGAGGTCTCCGAGATTGGT
>Ga0256404_1001254_pt1 | contig 62838 bp, 58 predicted proteins | sample RumenRJG_01DNA_FD_185990 | JGI IMG/M metagenome (GOLD analysis project Ga0256404, IMG submission 185990) | Bovine rumen microbial communities from Lethbridge, Alberta, Canada - RJG_01 | ecosystem: Host-associated > Mammals > Digestive system > Stomach > Rumen | place: Canada: Alberta | collected...
AAGAGACGGACTCTGGAAAAAGCTTGACGCTGCGCTGACCTGGCATCCGGATGATGCCAACGAGGTCGTGACGGGCAGCAACAATGCCTGCATCCAGGTTCAGTACAGCTTTCACGGGATCGCGGCGCATGCCAGCTCCGAGCCGCATATCGGCCGCAGCGCTTTGGATGCGGTGGAGCTGATGAACATCGGTGTACAGTTCCTCAGAGAGCATATGAGCGACCGGGCAAGAGTGCATTACGCCATCACGGATGCCGGCGGAAGAAGCCCGAATGTGGTGCAGGCGGAGTCAACGGTGCTGTATATGGTCCGCTCGGACAAAGTCTCCGATGCGGTGAAGCTTCTTTCCCGTGTCGACAAAATCGCAGAAGGTGCTGCACTTATGACGGAGACCACCTACGACAGGAAGTTTATTGACGGCACCGCGGAGCTTGTTCCCAACCATGTGCTTGAACAGCTTCTGTACCGGAATTTTGAAGAGCTGGGCGTCCCGCATTATACGGATGAAGAAACAGCTTTCGGCAGGGAGCTTGCAAAGACCTATGTATCTTCAGACAGGACGCCGGGGCTTGGCAGCGGGGACAGCGAAAGCTACGCTGCCGCGGCGGCAAAGCTTCGGGGAGACAGGAGCATGAATGATTTCCTGCTCCCGCTCTATGAGGGAGAGCCCTTCCAGGCGGGATCCACCGATGTGGGCGATGTCAGCTGGCTGGCGCCGACTGCCCAGATCCATGTCGCTGCCTGGCCGAACGGCTGTCCGGGACACAGCTGGCAGAGCACGGCATCTGCCGGAAGCAGCATCGGACATAAAGCCGCGCTGCATGCGGGAAAGGTCCTGGCAGCATCGGCTGCAGAGCTCTTCATGAGCCCGGACCTGCTGGATGCCGCAAAGGCGGAGTTTGCCGAAAAAACAAAGTCGGGTTATACCTGCCCGATCCCGCCGGATGCCATTCCGGTCATTGCAGATTAAATTCCGTACGCCGGAGTCCTTTAAAAGGGCTCCGGCGCATTGTTTACGCGACTTACGCTTCTCTTACAAAGTGTTTAACTGCCTTGCATTCAAAAAACGGGTATGTTATAAACATAGCACAGAATAGTCCGTGTACCGGCGGCTTGCCGCTGCTGTCACGGCTTTTCAGAAGAGGAACCGGAAAGGCGGGTTATGAGAAGACATCTGGGCCTTACAATATTTGCTTCCGCGCTGGCAGCCGGTGCGGTCATGATGACGGCGCCTTCTTTTGCTGCGTCTTCCAATGTGATCATCGGCATACAGAGGGAGGCGGCGGATCTTCATGAGAAGACCAATAACTTTGATGAAGAACCGGTGCTTTCCGGCGGCGAGATCCGCTTTCTTGAAAACCGCGGGAGCATCGGACAGCAGCTTTCTGCCGTGATCCGCTCCGGCGACGGCCATGTGATCGTTGTGGACGGAGGACAGGAAGCGGATGCGGACCATCTGCTTTCCGTGATCCGGGAAGCGGGCGGCGTTGTGGATGCCTGGCTCGTCACCCACCCGCAGGCGGATCATGTCGGCGGGCTTTACGCCATGCTTCGTGATCACAGGCAGGATGTGGATATCCGGGGCATCTATTACAACTTTTTTGAATACGATTGGTACAGGGAAGTGGACCCGGAGGAATCCGGCATGGTCGCTGCCCTGATGGAGCAGCTTTCAGGATTTGATCAGACAAGGCTTCATCCGGATGCGGGACTTGGCACCGAGGTCGTGCTTTCCGACTGTCTTTCCTTCCGCGTGCTGAACGACCCGGTCCGCACGGACGGTGCATATGCAGTCAACAGCTCCGGTCTGATGTACGATATTTATGTAAACGGAAAGCATCTGATCATTCTGGGAGATATGGGCGAGACTGTCGGCGACCGGCTGATCGCTAATCTGCCGATCCGGGACATCACCTGTGATTATGTCCAGATGAGTCATCATGGGCAGGACGGCGTCAGTGAGACCTTTTACCGGATACTCTCGCCGGTCAACTGCATCTGGCCGACCACCGACTGGATCTATCATGTGGAAAACATCAATACCCGGTTCAGAACGGTCCTCACCAAGAACTGGATCTCCAAGCTGAATGTACAGAATAATTATATAACCATAGGCGACGATGTGATCATCAGGTAGGGAATATGCTGAAAGTAAGTATACTGGTCGTGGGACCGGTGATGACCAACTGTTATATCGTGAATGATGATCACGGCGGGGCTGTGGTCATCGATCCGGGTGAAAATGCGAAAGGGATCATTGCAAGGCTGGAAGAGGTCAAGGCAAAGCCGGCCGCGATCCTGCTGACACACGGCCACTTTGATCATATCACTGCCGTGCCGGCGCTGCTTAAGGAGTATCCCGGGACTCCGGTGTATGCGTACAGGGAGGAACGGGTCCTTCTGGAAGACGCTAAGGTCAATGAAAGCGCCTCCATGGGCGGTGGCGGTATAGTGCTTAAGTCTGTGAGCTACTTGGAGGACGGAGCGGAGCTTGACCTGCTTGGCGAAACCTGGAAGCTGATCGCAACGCCCGGCCATACCATCGGCAGCTGCTGCTGGTATGTGGAGTCTGCGTCCGTGCTGTTTTCCGGCGATACGCTTTTTGCGGGCGACTGCGGAAGAACGGACCTTGCGACCGGCAGTATGCAGTCCATCATTCACAGCATCCGGGAAGTGCTCATGCAGCTGCCGGATGATACGACAGTTCTTCCCGGCCATGAAGAGATGACATCGATCGGTCTTGAAAGGAAACGAAATTCTGTGATGCGGATGCGCTGATGTAAGGAGGCAATAAATGAACAAAACTTACAGATCCGTACTTTTGTGGGGCGTGGCTGCGCTGATCTGCCTGATCGCGCTGGTGACTCCCTCCTATGCCGCAAACCTGCGGGACATCCCCGGCTTCAAACCGGGCCCGGGAGACTATTATGATGCTTCCGGAAAGCTTTACGCTGTCGATGGAAAGCTTCTGGCGGAGGCCGACGGAGAGATCGTGGATTACGATCTGGCTGCGCGCGCAAAAAGCAGTGCGGCACTGAACGGCACACAGACGGAGTCTTCCGAAGCAGGAGATCCGGAAACAGCAAAAGAGGAAGCTGCCGCAGCTCCTGCGGAAAAGCCCGAGGAGGCTCCGGCAGAAAAGGCTCCGGAAAAACCGGAACAGGGAACGATCTCCTCAAAGCCGGCGTCAGAGCCTGCTGTGAATGTCGGTGTTGTGGACGGCTGGAATGTCTATTCCTACGAAGGAAAAAAATACATGGCCGATACCTCTTATGGCGTTCACAAGCTGTCCGGCTATTGCCCGACGCCGGAATACGGCCGCGGGACCTATTCCGGAAAGGAAGCGAGGGCAAATCATACGGTTTCGATCGCGTCTGACGTGCCGATCGGTACAGTCGTGATCCTGAAGGGGGCTTCCGGTCCGTATGCTTCAGATTACAACGGAGTGTATGTGGTGGAAGACCGCGGCGGATATTACATCGAGCAGGAAGGCTGGATCGACGTTTTCTTTGATACCGCTCAGGAGGCGGACCGGGTGACGGCGGCAGGCTGGAACTACGCGGAAGTGTGGATCGCGAAGGAAGTAGAGTAAGGCAGTTTTGTGAAACAGCAGTTGGAATTATATGTTCATATTCCGTTTTGCGCGAGAAAGTGCAATTATTGCGATTTTCTGTCCTTTCCGCAGCCGACGGACGTTCAGAGCCGTTATGTGACACAGCTTCTGAGGGAGATCCGTGCAGCTAAAGCAGAATGCAGAGACATGACGGTGCGCTCAGTCTTTATCGGAGGCGGCACACCGTCTTTAATATCTGAATCTTATGTCGCGGAGCTCATGGCAGTGATCCGCGGCTGTTTTGACCTTGCGGAGGATGCCGAGGTCACGATCGAATGCAATCCGGGGTCCACGCTCCGGCATAAGTTTGCGGCGTACCGGCGGGCCGGCATCAACCGTCTGAGCATCGGGCTGCAGTCGGCGGACAATGCGGAGCTGAAGATGCTCGGCAGGATCCACAGCTTCGAGGAATTTCTGAAATCGTATCAGAATGCCCGTATGGAAGGCTTTCAGAACATCAATGTGGACCTGATCAACTGTATTCCGATGCAGAGCCTGAAAACCTGGAAGAAAACTCTTAAGACGGTGCTGATGCTCAAGCCCGAGCATGTCTCCGTATATAACCTGATCATCGAAGAGGGAACGCCGTTTTATCAGATGCAGCAGGAGGGCCTGCTGATGATGCCCTCCGAGGAAGAACAGGCGGAGATCGACAGCTTTACAAAGGAATATCTTGCGCGGCAGAATTATCACCGCTATGAGATCAGCAACTGGGCAAAGGAAGGAATGGAGTGCAGACATAACTGCGGTTACTGGACCGGCGTTCCTTACCTCGGCTTCGGACTTGGCGCTGCTTCCTATTTTAAGAAGACACGCTGGAACAATACCTCGGATCTGGACGAATACATGCGCTGTGACTTTACGGGGGAGGACAGGGTCTCCATACGGAAATCCGTTCATGAGCTCAGCCGGAACGAGAGGATCGAAGAGTTTATGTTTCTGGGTCTGCGTATGACGGAAGGCATTTCCTCGACGGTTTTCCTTTCTGAATTCGGGCAGCACCTGGATTCCATCTACGGCAAAATCCTGGACAAGGATATCATCGGCGGGCTCGTCGAGAGCACCGGCGGCCGCTATCGGCTTACCGACCGCGGCATGGATATCAGCAATGTCGTATTGAGCGAGTTCCTGCTCGCAGATCAGCCGGAGGAGGCTTAAAACCGTATGTCTGCACAGCGTTTTGAGCCGGGTTCCGGCAGTGACTGCGGACATAAGATTTTATATAAGCTTTTTACCAATTTTTAATAAAGTGATTCGTTGTAAACCACTTGACTTTTGTCAGGTGGTATTATATTATAACTGCGTTAGCAATCAAATGAGATGAGTGCTAACAAACACCGGAGACCGTCAGCTGATGATGGCTGTCAGAACGGAGATCAGGGTGAACGAGTTAGATGAAAGAAAAGTCGTCATATTAAAGGCAATCATAAAGAATTATCTGGAGACGGGAGAACCGGTAGGATCCCGGACCATTTCGAAGCTGAGCGGACTGAACTTAAGCTCCGCGACCATCCGCAACGAGATGAGCGACCTGGTGGAGATGGGCTATATCGAACAGCCGCATACCTCCGCCGGACGCGTGCCGACAGACAAGGGATACCGTTTTTACGTCGACAGCATCATCCAGGAAAACGACCGCAAGCTGAACGAGGCCACGAGCCTGATGGTGCAGAGGGTCGATAAGCTCGAGATGCTGTTAAAACAGATGGTGCGCTTTCTTGCGTCTGACACCAACTATGCCGCACTGATCAGCGGGCCGAGTACATCGACCACCAAGATGAAGTATCTGCAGCTGAGCATCCCGGCACCGGGACAGATCCTGATGATCCTCGTTTTAGAGGGAAACGTCATCAAGAACGAGGTCCTCGACGCCGTGGAAGAGATCGATTATGATACGGCGATGCAGGTCACGGTGATGCTGAACAACCACTTGAGCGGGCTCAGCCTCCGTGAGATCACGCCGAAGATCATCACCGATATCATGGTACAGTCCGGCGACCAGCAGGGAAATGTAAAGCTGGTGCTGGATGCGGTCACGGAAATGCTTGAGCACGGGGAGACCAACCGGGACATCTTCACTTCCGGAGCGAAGAACATCTTCCGGTATCCGGAGCTTTCCGAGGTGGACAAGGCAGCGGATCTGATCTCCGCATTTGAGGAGAAGGACCGGCTCAACGATCTGGTCAACGAGGTGACGAGCCTCACCGTAGCGGACGGCGCCGATGCCTCCGGCAGCGGCATTCAGGTTTATATCGGCGGCGAGGGTCCTGTCAAGAACTTGAAGGACTGCTCACTGATCACCGCTCATTACGAGCTGGGTGACGGCATGAAGGGCGTGATCGGCGTCATCGGACCGAAACGAATGGATTACGAGAAGGTCATGACGACACTGCAGAACATGAAGGACCAGCTCGATAACGCGAAATTTACGACAGAAGATAACCAAACAAAGGATGATGGATCATAATGATGGATGAAGAAAAGAATCTGAAACAGGAGGCCGAAGATCTGGCCGAAGAGGAACTGGAGAAGGAAACCGAAGAGATCCTGGCGGATGAAGAGGAAAGCTCTGCTGAGGGCGCAGAGGAAAGTGCTGCTGCAAAAGGAGCTGATGCTGCCGCAGAGGAGAACACAGCTGAAGCCGGGAAGGAAGAAGGCTGTGAGGGCGGATCTTCTGAGGAGGAAAGCGTCAGAAAGCCTGATAAGAAGGACCTGCAGATCCAGGAGCTCAATGACCGGTATGTGCGTCTCTTTGCCGAGTTCGACAATTTCCGCAAGCGTACCGAGACGGAAAAATCCGGGATGTTCAACGAAGGAGAGAAGACGGTCCTGCTGAAGGTTCTTCCGCTGATCGATAACTTCGAGCGGGCGCTGCAGAATGTTCCGGAGGAGGAAAAGGATTCGCCCTTTGCGGACGGCATCGAGAAGATCTACCGCTCGTTTATGGATCTTCTGAAGACGCTGGGCGTCACGCCGATTGAGGCGGTCGGAAACGAGTTCGACGCAAACCTGCACAACGCCGTGATGCATGTGGAGGATGAGGAAGCCGGCGAGAACATCGTTGTGGAGGAGTTCCAGAAGGGATATATGTTCCGTGACAAGGTGCTCCGTTATTCCATGGTGAAGGTTGCCAATTAAAGCAAAAACAGCCGCGCGTTAAACCAGCGCGGATCATATACAAAGTACATTATTCTTTTACAGATTTGAACATAGGAGGACAGGAATCATGAGCAAGATCATCGGTATTGATTTAGGAACCACAAACAGCTGCGTAGCAGTTATGGAAGGCGGCAAGCCGACCGTTATCCCGAACGCGGAAGGACAGCGTACCACCCCGTCCGTCGTCGCATTCACCAAGACCGGCGAGAGACTGGTAGGTGACCCGGCAAAGCGTCAGGCGATCACGAACCCGGACCGCACCATTTCTTCCATTAAGAGACATATGGGCACCGATTACAAGGTGACCATCGACGGCAAGGCTTATACCCCGCAGGAGATCTCCGCGATGATCCTTCAGAAGCTGAAGGCGGATGCAGAGAGCTATCTTGGAGAAAAGGTCACGGAAGCCGTCATCACTGTACCGGCATATTTCAATGACGCACAGCGTCAGGCAACCAAGGACGCCGGCAAGATCGCAGGCCTTGATGTAAAGCGTATCATCAACGAGCCGACCGCGGCAGCTCTTGCTTACGGACTTGAGGATGAGAACGAGCAGAAGGTCATGGTCTATGACCTCGGCGGCGGTACCTTCGATGTTTCCATCATCGACATCGGCGACGGTGTTGTCGAGGTTATGGCTACCAACGGCGATACCCATCTCGGCGGCGACGATTATGATAACGTTGTCATGAACTGGCTGGTCGACGAGTTTAAGAAGGCGGAGGGCGTAGACCTTTCCAACGATAAGATGGCAATGCAGAGACTGAAGGAAGCAGCCGAGAAGGCAAAGAAGGAGCTTTCCGCAGCCACCACCACCAATATCAACCTTCCGTTCATTACCGCAACCAGCGAGGGACCCAAGCACCTTGACATGACCCTCACCAGAGCAAAGTTCGACGAGCTGACTGAGAGCCTTACCGCGCGTACCGCGCAGCCGGTCAGAAACGCCATGAACGATGCGGGCGTTACCAATGCTGACCTCGGCAAGGTTCTTCTGGTCGGCGGTTCTACCCGTATGATCTGTGCACAGGAAGAGGTCAAGAAGCTGACCGGCAAGGAGCCCTCCAAGACTCTGAACCCGGATGAGTGCGTAGCGATCGGTGCTGCAGTTCAGGGCGGCAAGCTGGCTGGCGACGCAGGCGCAGGCGATGTTCTGCTCCTCGATGTTACCCCGCTTACCTTAAGCATTGAGACTCTCGGCGGCGTAGCTACTCCGCTGATCAAGAGAAACACCACGATCCCGACCACGGCACAGCAGGTATTCTCTACCGCAGCCGACAACCAGACCGCTGTTGATATTCATGTTGTACAGGGTGAGCGTGAGTTCGCACGTGACAACAAGACCCTCGGACAGTTCCGTCTCGACGGCATTGCTCCTGCACCGCGCGGCATTCCGCAGATCGAGGTCAAGTTCGACATCGATGCCAACGGTATCGTAAATGTATCCGCAAAGGATCTCGGCACCGGCAAGGAGCAGCACATCACCATTACCTCCGGCTCCAACATGTCCAAGGATGACATCGACAAGGCTGTCCGTGAGGCACAGCAGTTCGAGGCTGAGGATAAGAAGCGTAAGGAAGGCGTGGATACGAAGAACGAGGCAGACTCCATGGTCTTCCAGACCGAGAAGGCACTGAAGGAAGTCGGCGACAAGGTCTCCGAGTCCGACAGAGCGGCAGTTCAGGCTGACATCGACGCACTTAAGAACGCGCTCGGACAGCTTCCGGCAGACGGTTCCTTAAGCGACGACCAGATCGCCAACATCAAGTCCCTTCGCGAGAAGCTGATGAACTCCTCTCAGAGCGTCTTCACCAAGATGTATGAGCAGGCACAGCAGGCCAATGCCGGCGCGCAGGGTGCTGCAGGCCAGAACATGGGCGGCAGCCAGAGCGCACCGCATGACGACAATGTTGTCGACGGAGACTTCAGAGAAGTCTAAACAGCAGGATATCCGGGTCATAGGATCGTATCAGACCTGTCCTGTCATGTATAACAGATAATAAATATAAAATAAACCATACCGGTGGCGAAGCGTCTGCTTCGCCATGCGGTGTGTAAAGAAAGAAAACAAGATGGCTGAAAAAAGAGATTATTATGAGGTCCTCGGCGTAGATAAAAACGCTGATGAGGCCGCGATCAAAAAAGCATATCGTCAGCTGGCGAAAAAGTATCATCCGGATGCCAATCCGGGGGATAAGGCAGCGGAAGAAAAGTTCAAGGAAGTGGGAGAGGCATACACCGTCCTGTCCGATCCGGACAAGCGTGCCGCGTATGACCGTTACGGCCATGCGGCATTCGATGCCAATTCCGCAGCCGGTCAGGCTTCCGGCTTCGGAGGCTTTGACTTTGGCGGCATGGACTTCTCCGATCTGTTTGAAGGGCTGTTCGGCTCAGGCTTTGGAGGCGGCTTCGGCAGCTTCGGGGGACGCAGCTACGGATATGGCAGCAGCACCCAGGCACGGCGCGGCGCGGATGTGCGGACCATGCTCAGGATCAGCTTTTCGGAGGCTGTGTTCGGCTGTGAGAAAGAGATCGAGATCGCCTATAAGGAGGAATGCTCCGAGTGCGGCGGAACAGGCGCAAAGAAAGGAACCAGCCCGGAGACCTGTTCCCGCTGTGGCGGCCGCGGCAAGATCACGGTTACCCAGAACAATCCTTTCTTCGGCCAGATGCAGACTGTGACGACCTGTCCGGACTGCGGCGGAAGCGGAAAGGTGATCAAGGAGAAGTGCCCGAAGTGCCGGGGACTCGGCTATGTACAGACCCGCAAGCGCTTCAAGGTATCGATCCCCGCAGGTATCGATGACGGACAGGCGGTACGCCTCAGTGGTGCCGGAGAGCCCGGTTCCAACGGCGGCCCGAGAGGAGATCTGCTTGTCGGCGTAGAGATCACGGACGATCCGAAGTTCAAGCGTCAGGGAACCACGATCTTCTCGACGGTTGCGGTCCCCTTTGCCAAGATGGCGCTCGGCGGTCCGATCCATATCAACACTGTCGACGGCAAGGTCGAGTATCAGGTCAAGCCCGGTACGCCGACCGATACCAAGGTCCGGCTGAAGGGAAAGGGCGTTCCGGTTCTGGGCAGAAGCGGTGCCCGCGGTGACCATTATGTAACGCTGATGGTCCAGGTTCCGACAAGCCTTAACAGGGAGCAGAAAGACCTGCTGAAAAAATACGCCGTAGCCTGCGGAGAGGATCCCGACAAGGCGTAAGCAATAAGCTGAGATCTTCCGGCTTTACCGGTGAAATGATCCGCAGCTTCCCTGCACAAAATTCAAAACGGGGTTGTTTCATCAGCTGAATGTATGCTTGCAAAATCCCCAGAACTGTAAAAGCTCCTGCAACAGTCTTTTGGACTGTGCTGCAGGAGCTTTTTGCAAGTATCTGAAATGCTTATGAGATAAGGGCCAAAATGTATTTTGCCCCTGACCGTGATGCAGGCCGCTTATCCCTGCACTCATTTTGCGCTTCGGTTGACGGATTCCACGACCATGCCGGTCAGCGCAAACATTGCGATCGCGTTGGGAAGGACCATCAGCTGGTTGAACATATCGGAAAGCTCCCAGACAAGATCATTGGAAGCCAGAGTTCCGAGGAAAATGAAGACAAGCGCGATCACGGCATAGATGACCAGGCTCTTCTGACCGAACATGTATTTCATATTGATCTTGCCGAACAGGTTCCAGCTTAAGATCGTGGAGAAGGCAAAGAAGAAGAGGCAGATTGCGACAAAGACTGCGCCGGCCTTCTCGCCGAAGACCGTGCCGAAGGCGGTCTGCGCAAGGTTGGCCTTGCCGATGCCCTCCGGGATCACGCCGGAGTTAAGGATACCGTCCTTTGTGTACAGGGTGGAGATGATAACAAGTGCATTGAGCGTGAGAACCACAAAGGTGTCAACAAATACGCCGATCATGGCAACCACACCTTGGTCATGCGGGCAGTCAACATTGGCAAGAGCATGTGCGTGCGGCGTGGAACCCATACCGGCTTCGTTGGAGAACAGGCCTCGCTTCGCACCCTGGCTGATCGCGATCTTGATAGCGGAACCGACACCGCCGCCGATGATCGCCTGCGGCTGGAAAGCGTAGCGGAAGATCATGCCGATGGTAGCCGGAAGATAGGCAATACGCGCGATCAGAACAATAAGGCCACCCACCAGGAAGATGCACGCCATGACAGGCACGATCTTTTCGGTAACGGAGGCAAGACGGCTGATGCCGCCGAGGAAGATAAAGGCGCAGATGATCACCAGGATGATACCGGTTACAAAGGGCGGAATGCCGAAAGCCGTCTGGAAGGTAGAGCCGATGGAGTTGGACTGTACCATGCAGCCGAAGAAGCCGAGAGCAAGGATGATCGCGATCGCGAAGAAGCCTGCCAGGAACTTTCCGAAGCTTCCCTTGAAGGCAGTTGTGATGTAATAGACAGGACCGCCGTGGATCACGCCGTTTTCATCCCGGACACGGGTCTCCTGGGCGAGTGTTGCCTCGGCATAGATGGTTGCCATACCGAAAAAGGCAATGATCCACATCCAGAAGATGGCTCCGGGACCGCCGGTCAGGATCGCGCCGCTTGCGCCGACAATGTTGCCGGTTCCTACCTGTGCTGCGATTGCTGTGGCAAGCGCCTGGAAGGAGCTCATGTGGGTGTCGGACTTGTGGCCGATGAGACGGATATTGCCGAATACACTGCGCATGCCCTCTCCGAAGCAGCGGACCTGCACAAAACGGGTCTTGATCGAGTACCAGAGGCCTACTGCGATCAGAAGGATCACGAGAACATAGTCTGAAAGATAGGCATTGATGGTTTGAACTACAGAAAGCATTTTCTTTTCCCCTTTCTTAAAACAAAAAAGAACTGCTTTGAAAAGCAGCTCCGGAAAACCCAGTCAGGCAAAATAAAAATGCTGTATGCCTGCTCTGTCCTTTTGCCTGAGAGATTCGGCGGGATCCGATCCATGGCAATGGTTCGGCTTTCGGAAGATCCGCCTTACACCTTCGGCACTCAACTTAATGAGTTCTCCAGAGTTTCCTCCGCATTCAGTTCAGGATGCTGGCTGATCTGCCGGCTCCGGTCCTTAATGCATCATCGGAATTTATTTACGCGGCATACTATACATCGCGGAATTAAAAAAATCAATAGACATGATAAAAATTTATAAAGCGATTATAAAGATATTGAAAAAAATACATGGCGCTTATTGTCGTTTGGGGACGGATAGTTTAAAATGTTCATGGTCCAAAAGGACCGCACATTGACCCTGCAAAAGGGCAGTGATGAAAGGAGAATTGAATATGAAAAAAAGAATTCTGGCAGGCCTCCTGGCAATGGGTATGACGGCACTGGCTCTGAGCGGCTGCGGCAAAAACAAAGCTGCAGAGACCACCGCTGCATCCGCGGCACCGACCGAAGCACCCGCATCAAGCGCTGCATCTGAAGCAGCAGCACCGGCAACTCAGGAGACCGGACGCGCAGCATCCAACGAGATCGCAGTCGGCATTGCGCAGGACCTCGACGAGAGCCTGGATCCCCATCTGACGGTGGCGGCAGGCACCAGAGAGGTGATGTTCAATGTATTTGAGGGCCTGGTAAAGCCGGACCCGGACGGAAATCTGATCCCGGCAGTTGCGTCAGATGTGGCAGTTTCCGACGACGGACTGGAGTATACCTTTACGCTGCGTGAGGGCATTAAGTTCCACAACGGAAACCCGGTCACGATGGACGATGTCATCTGGTCCATCCAGAGAAATGCCGATGCTTCCGAAGGCGAGGCGCTGGTTCCGGCCCTTACCTCCATTTCCGAAATCACTTCCGAAGACAATAAACTTCATATTACTTTGAGCGAACCCAACAATGAGTTCCTTTCTTATCTTACGCTTGCGATCCTTCCGGCGGATTATGACAAGCAGGATACCGCACCGGTCGGTACCGGCCCGTTCAAGTTCGTGTCCCGCAAGGCGCAGGACTCCATCGTTCTGGAGCGCTTTGCAGATTACTGGGGAACTCCGGCAGGCGTCGACAAGGTGACCTACAAGATCATTGAGAATGCCGAGGGACTCATCATGGGTCTTCAGAGCGGTGCTCTTGATGTGGTCTCCCATATGACCAGCACCCAGATCACACAGCTTAAGGACAGCGAGTTCAATGTAGAAGAGGGCACCATGAACCTTGTACAGGCGCTGTACCTGAACAATGCCGAGAAGCCCTTTGATGATGTCCGTGTCCGCCAGGCCCTCTGCTATGCGGTAGATAAGCAGGGCGTGATCGATATGGCGTTTGATGGCTACGGCGTGCCGCTGGGCTCCTCTATGTATCCCGCTTTCGGAAAGTACTTCGATGAGAGCCTTACCGACTACTATACTGCAGATACTGCAAAGGCGAAGGAGCTGCTGGCAGAAGCAGGCTATCCCAACGGATTTGATATGACCATAACGGTTCCTTCCAACTATCAGCCGCACATGGACACCGCACAGGTGATCGCTGAGCAGCTGAAAAGCATCGGCGTCAACGCAAAGATCCAGCCGGTGGAATGGGCGAGCTGGCTGAGTGATGTCTACGGCGGAAGAAAGTTCCAGAGCACCCTCGTCGGCGTAGATGCCAGCGAGATGACCGCAAGCGCGATGTTAAAGCGTTTTGTCTCCGATGCGGGCAACAACTTCATCAACTATAACAACGCGGATTATGACGCGCTTTATGAAAAGGCACTTGCCACCTCTGACGATGCCGAGCAGACCGAAGTTTTCCGCGAGATGGAAAAGAACCTGACTGAGAATGCGGCCAATGTCTACATTCAGGATATGGCTGATCTGGTCGTGGTCCGCAAGGGCCTGGAGGGTCTGACCTTCTATCCGCTTTACGTTCTTGATGTTTCAAAGCTTCACTGGGCAAAGTAATTAAGAATGCATCGCATTCTGAAACCTGGCGGAGAACAGTTACAATAGTTCCCGAAAAAGGCTTCAGGCATCGGCGGCCCGGTCGCCTTGTCTGCCTGAGGCTATGGGCACAGATTTTCAATGACTGACCGCATGCCGTACATTCAGTTATCCGGCATGCGGCAGTTGTGTACTAAGAGCTTTCGCTATATTCCGGATCGTCTGGATCACAAGATGTATGGCCGGAAATAACGGGCGGTAAGAACACCCCGGCAGGATGGGTGGTTAAGCTTTACAGACGATCGGAGACATTTTCTCATGAAATATGCCGCGCGGCGGGTGCTGATGCTCCTCGCCACCATGATAATCGTATCTTTTCTTACTTATGCCGCTTTTGAGCTGATCTCCGGAGATCCTGCAGAGGCCATGCTCGGCACGCAGGCAACACCGGCCCGCATTGCAGCCCTCCGTAAGGAGTTGGGGCTGGACGCGCCTTTTTTGCTGCGTTATCTTCGCTGGCTCCTCGGCTTTTTTTCCGGTGATCTCGGCATTTCCTACAGCTATAAGCAGCCGGTCGAAGAGCTGATCGCCCCTAAGCTTGAGATCACTCTGCTGCTCTGCCTGATCAGCTTTGTGATCATCAGCGTGATCTCGATCCCCTTAGGTGTGATTTCCTATCAGCAGGTGGTAGGACGCTTCGGCTGGATCCATACGACTGTAAATCAGTTCCTGATGGCAGTGCCGCCCTTTTTCACGGGAATTCTGATCTCCTGGTGCTTCGGTATTATTCTGAGGCTGTTTACGCCGGGCGATTTCCCGGATCTTCACGAAGATGTCGGAGGGGCTCTGTATCACCTGCTTTTCGCGGCGATCTGTATTGCGATCCCGAGGATCGCCATGACGGTGCGAATGATGCGAAGCACTGTTATTGCGGAGATGGAAAAGGACTATGTCCAGACAGCGATTTCCAGGGGAAATGACCGTCAGGGCGTACTGATGGGGCATGTCTTAAAGAACTCCCTGGTTCCTGCCGTGACTTTCCTTGCACAGACCATGGCGGAGATCGTGGCAGGGGGCATCGTTGTGGAGCAGGTGTTCGGCATACCGGGTCTTGGAAGGCTGCTGGTGGCATCGATCTCCAACCGTGATTATCCCGTCGTACAGGCGATCGTAGTGATTCTGGCCTTCTGGGTCGTACTGGCCGGTCTGACTGCCGACCTGATCAATCAGTGCATTGACCCGCGCCTTCGTCTTGGAGGTGAGTCATGAAGAAGAAATTAAACGGTTACCTTACCGCCGGGCTGATCATTACCGGTCTGCTTCTGATCATGACGCTGATCGGCGCCTTTTATACGCCGTATGATCCTGCGGCGATGAGTGCAAAGGAAAAGTTTAATGCACCGTCCCTCATACACTTTTTCGGAACGGACAACTTCGGACGTGATATTTTCAGCCGTGTTTTAAAGGGAAGCGGCACCACGATCTTTATCGCCCTCTCTACGGTGGCGATCGGAGCCGCGGCGGGTACTGCCGTAGGTGCTGTAACCGGCTACTTCGGAGGCTTCATCGATGAGGTGCTGATGCGGCTAAACGATGCCCTGACCGCCTTTCCGAGCATCCTGCTGGCGCTGGTCATGATCAGTATTCTCGGTCCGGGAAGCCGCTTCAATGTCATCCTTGCCCTCGGCATTGTCTTTATACCGAGCTTCGCGAGGATCACCCGGACCGCTTTTGCGTCTCTCCGGGATCTGAACTATATCGAAAGCGCCCGTCTGATGGGCGCCGGCAGCGTGCGGATCATGCTGATCCACATGCTCCCGAATATTATGAGCGTTCTGCTTCCAGCGCTCACCATCGGCTTTAACAATGCGGTGCTTGCGGAGGCCAGCATGAGCTTTCTCGGCATCGGCGTAACGCCACCGGACGCATCCCTGGGATATATGCTTTCCGAAGCACAGGGAATGATCGTCGCAGCTCCCTGGTACGCCATATCGACAGGCCTTATGATCATCCTTCTGGTGTTCGGAGCGGGCCTGATCGGAGAGGGACTGCAGAGAAGCGGAAAAGACGCAGGGATCTGAAACATTCGCAATTCCGCCGCAGAGGCGGCTGCTTGCTCATGTTTCGCGGGCTTCAAGCCTGTGTTCATCTGAGCAGGCTCAACTCATACCGGCTTTCAGCCCTTATATCATATGTTAGAAATCAGAGACTTACACGTTAAATTTCATACCAGAAACCGTGAAGCCGTTGCCGGTATTTCTTTCGCGATCCATGACGGGGAGATCCTTGGCCTTGTGGGAGAGTCCGGCTCCGGGAAGACCGTGACGGCGATGAGTATTGCAGGACTGCTTCCGAGAAAGCAGTGCTCTTATTCCGGCGATGTCCTGCTGGACGGACAGGATCTTCTGCATGCGGACCGGAGCATTCTCCGAAAGATCCAGGGCAAGCAGATCGGCGTGGTTTTTCAGCAGCCGATGAATGCCATGGACCCCTTAAAGCGTGTCGGCGAGCAGGTCGGGGAGGCTTTGAAGATCCATACGGATATGGACAGAGAGGAAAGGAAGAAGGCTGCGATCGAAGCTATGGATGCGGTCGAGCTTCTGGATCCGGAGGCAGTTTATCAAAAGTATCCGCACGAGCTTTCCGGCGGCATGCTGCAGAGGGCGATGATCGCTGCAGCAATCGTGATCCGGCCAAAGCTTCTCCTTCTTGATGAGCCTACGACGGCGCTGGATGTGACCATTCAGGCACAGATCCTGGAGCTTTTAAAGCGCCTGAATGCGGAGTCCGGCATTTCCATGATGTTCATTTCCCACAATCTGAACGTGGTCCGCAAGCTCTGCACCCGTGTGGCGGTCATGCAGCGCGGGCTGATCGTGGAGGAGGGCAGTACCGGGGAGGTCTTCTTCAATCCGCAGCACGAGTATACGAAGCATCTGATCGAAGCAATCCCAAGGAGAAAAGGCTATGGCATCAGCTGAACAGATCACGAAGACGAATCAGAACACTCCCGGGGATGATCTTGTCCTCGAGGTAAAGCATGTCAGCGGCGGATACAGGAGCGGAGGGCTTTTCGGACGCGGCGGCAGCTATAAGGAAGTGATCCACGACGTGGATTTCGTAGTAAAGCACGGAGAAATCCTGGGCCTGGTCGGCGAGTCCGGTACCGGAAAGTCCACCCTCTCGAAGATGATCCTGGGATTTCTGCAGCCGGAAAAGGGCGAGATTATTCATTACACGAAGCGCCCGCAGATGATCTTTCAGGATCCCTACAGCTCCTTAAACCCTGCATACAGTGTATGGTGGTCGGTTGAGGAACCTCTCAGGGTGTTCGGAAAGTATGATACCGCGGAGCGCCATCGCCGCGTACGGGAAATGCTGGAGCGTGTGGATGTTCCGGAGGAGGTATTTCAGGCAAAGCCCGATGAGCTTTCCGGAGGCCAGCGGCAGAGAGTCAGTATCGCTGCAGCCCTGATCCGCAGACCGCGTTTCCTGATCGCGGATGAACCTGTATCCGCACTGGACGTGACCATTCAGGCGCAGATCCTGAAGCTTCTGAAAAACCTTCGGACAGAGCTCGACTTAAGCTACCTCTTCATTTCCCACGACTTGAATGTAGTCTATCAGCTTTGCGACCGCGTCCTCGTGATGAAGCACGGCCAGGTGGTGGAGCAGGGGACTGTGGATGAGGTGTACAATCATACGAAGGAAGAGTATACCAGGCAGCTGCTGGCGGCTGCGGAGTAACAGACAGCACTGCCCTGGCTTTATTCTATAGGAATGGTATTTAAAACCGGATATTGGAGAAGGATATGAGTTATAACGGCGCGGACCTGATCTTCCCGCATCTCGGGATCGTCATCCAGAACATGCATAATCACATCACGCTGCCGGGCGGCTTTACCATCGCTTTTTACGGCATTATCATCGGTATCGGTATGCTCCTCGCATTGCTTGTGATCGAGCATGATGCCGCACGCCATGGCAGGGACACGGGTGTTTACTATGATTTCTTCCTGATCGCCATCACGCTCGGTGTGGTCGGTGCACGTATTTATTATGTTATCTTTCAGTGGGAATATTACAGGGGAGATATCTTAAAGATCATCAACATCCGTGAGGGGGGCCTTGCGATCTACGGCGGCATCCTTGCGGGCGTTCTGGCTGCGGTCGTGTTCTGCAGGGTCCGTAAGATCCGTTTCTTTGAGATCTCTGACTGCTTCATGCTGGGCGTACTGACAGGCCAGATCCTGGGACGCTGGGGGAATTTCTTCAACTGTGAGGCCTTCGGCGGCTATACGGATTCGCTTTTTGCCATGAGGATCAAAGAGTCGATCGTAAATCCTTCGATGATCTCGGACGCCGTGAGAGAGCATATCATTCTGGATAACGGTATCCGTTACATACAGGTCCATCCGACCTTCCTCTACGAGTCCTGCTGGAATCTGGTCACACTGATCATTCTCTACAATTATGCGGGAAAGCAGAAGGTAGGGTCCGGCAACGTCACGATCGGCTATTTCCTCTGCTACGGTATCGGCCGCTTCCTGATCGAGGGACTGCGCACGGACCAGCTGAAGATCCCGGGCACTGCGATCCCGGTCTCACAGGCACTTTCCGCCTGTATCGTCATCCTGATGATCTGCATCATTCTTTACCGAAAAGCGGTAAAGAAGGCAGGATAATCACTCTATCCGGTAAAACACAGACCTGGTCCTTATGTTCATGCGAAATATGGCAAAAGCTGTATTTTGTCACCCATAAAAAGCCAGGAAAGGGTATACATAACTAAAATCCATGCGACATACAGAAAAGGACGCTTCCTGTCACCCATGAAACAGCCTGAACCATGGGTGACAAGCGGCGGCTTTTTTCATATATAGCATGAAAGCTTGTTTTATCACTTCGAAAACCCGGTTTTATGGGTGACAATTCGGGACTTTTTTGATATTTCGCATGGATGAGACCTTGCATGATCGATCATGTGCCGGTAATACGCGAACATGTACTGCTGGTATACACCGTTATACGGAGCGTATTCCTCCCGGGGATATCCGTCCGGATATTCTGCGGCAAGAATCCGCTTCATCCAGACATCGACCGGGAAGGCATCGAGCCGGTGCAGGCCAAAGAGCGCAGTGCAGCTGGCCACCTTGATTCCGACTCCGTACAGCTCCGTCAAGGCTGCTATGACGCGGTCCTCATCACTATCTTTGCCTTTTTTCCTCTCCGTGTTATCTTTTCCTTTATCCTTCTCCTTATCTTTATCTTTTACCTCATCCTTCTTCTTATCGCCAGCTTTGTCTTTATCCCTCTCCTTATCTCCATCCTCCCCGACGCACTTAAGTTCCCCAAGGTCGAGCTTTCCTTCGAGCACAGCTTTTGCAGCTGCACGCACATATGCACTGCGGTAGCCGAGCCGGCAGGCACTCAGCTCATCTGCAGAAAGCAAGACTATAGCCTCCGGTCCGGGAAATGCAAAGTATGGCTTAGCTCGCGTGTCCCTCCGCTGATCGCCGCAGGCCTCGCAGAGAAGCCCGATCGAGCGGCGGATCGCCGGGATATTTTTGTTCTGGGAAATGATGAAGCTTACCAGCGTCTCCCACGGATCCTGCCGGAGGATCCGGATCCCTTTTTCATATTGGGCGGCATTCATAAGGAACGGATCTTTCTCCGGGTCGATCCGTTCGCGGATACTCCGGTAATCCTCTCCAAAGTCAAAGTAATCCCTCCAGTATCCCTCAAACTCGTCTTCAGTGCAATCGAGATCGAAGCATCCATTACCGAGCGCACTGATATAGAGGCATCTGTTGCCTGCGAGAATACGGTAAGAGGGCAGAGTGCTGCTGCCGGCTCTGCACTGCCCGGATACGTCCGTTCCGGATCCATCATAAACCGGGCCTTCCCTGCCTTCCTTTGCAGAAAGCTCCCAGCGGAAGCATTGTCCGCTGTCTGCTATTTTATCAAGATCAAAATCGTCTTCCGTGTGAAATATCATAGACTTCGAAACCGTGCAAAAAATCACCCTCATCCGATGCTCTGTCCGGGACAGCGTGTCAGGAATCAGGTGATTTTCTTGAAAGCTGATAGATATACCGTGCACTTCGTGTAAACTTCCTCGCTGTGAGCTGCCGGTATTTCCTTTCTCTTTTGTAACTGCTTTATGGAGCTGTCAGAAATCTCCCGTAATTTGCAGCATGGGAGTTCATAAATACAATAATCGCCGAAATCAGGCCTTGTTCTGCATCTCTACAAGACGCTCGCTGCAGTAGCGCTCTCTGAGTACAGGCTTTTCGATCTTGCCGGTCGCATTGCGCGGAACATCCGCAAAGATGATCTTACGCGGGCGCTTGTAACGGGGCAGGTCAATGCAGAACTGATTGATCTCATCCTCGGTGCAGGTCATGCCTTCCTTCACCTGGATGATTGCTGCAGCGATCTCACCGAGCCGCTTGTCAGGAAGACCGATGACAGCTACATCATGAACCTTCGGCATCGCGCTTAAGAAGGCCTCGATCTGGACCGGATACAGGTTCTCGCCGCCGCTGATGATGACGTCCTTCTTGCGGTCGACCAGGAAAATGAATCCGTCTTCATCCTGGCGCGCCATATCGCCGGTGTAGAGCCAGCCGTTCTTTAAGACCTCGGCAGTTGCTTCCGGGTCCTTGTAGTATTCGACCATGACGCCGGGACCCTTGACGCAGAGCTCTCCGACCTCTCCCTGCGGGACCTTCACGCCGTTTTCATCCACGATGGAGCACTTCCAGCCGAAGCCCGGAATACCGATGGCGCCGACCTTATGGATGTTTTCCATACCAAGGTGAACGCAGCCGGGGCCGGTGGACTCGGAAAGGCCGTAGTTGGTGTCATACTTATGGTTCGGGAAATACTTCAGCCAGTGATGGATAAGGCTCGGCGGCACGGGCTGTGCACCGATGTGCATCAGGCGCCACTGAGAGGTTCGGTAATTCTCCAGCTTGATGTCGCCGTTATCCAAAGCGATCAGCAGGTCCTGTGCCCACGGCACCAGCAGCCAGACGATCGTGCAGCCTTCATTGGAGACCGCGTCCATGATCGCCTTGGGAGTATTGCCCTTCAGAAGGACCGCGCGGCTTCCAGTATAGAGGGAGCCGAACCAGTGCATCTTGGCGCCTGTATGATAGAGCGGCGGGATGCACAGGAAGACATCATTCTTGGTGGTCTCATGGTGCATGGCCTCCATACGGGCGGACTGCATCAGGGCCTCATGTGTGTGCAGGATCGCCTTCGGGAAGCCTGTCGTACCTGAAGAGTAATAGATCGCTGCCTTGTCCGTGTCCTCGATCAGCACCTTCGGGGCAGTTGAGGAGCAGTTTGACACATGGCGGTAATAATCCTCCGCGTAGCTCGGGCAGGAATCACCCACAAAGAAAAGAAGGTGATTGGAATCAAGATGGTCGATGATATCCTCTACGCGGCCGATAAACTCCGGACCGTAGAAAAGGACATCCGCATCTGCTTTATTGACACAGTATTCGATCTCATCGGAGGTATAACGGAAATTCAGGGGAACCGCAATGGCACCGGTCTTCAGAATGCCGAAATAGATCGGAAGCCACTCCAGGCAGTTCATCAGGAGGATCGCTACCTTCTGGCCCTTCTGAATGCCGCGTGACATCAGGAGATTGGCCACGCGGTTGGCCTTCTCGTCAAAGACCGACCAGGTGATCTGTCTGCGGTAGAACTCCCTGCGCGTCGGCTGGACCAGTTCATATTCCTTCCAGGTCACTCTCTGTTTTTCCGTAATGGCCGGATCGATCTCCACCAGTGCGACATCATTTCCGTAAAGCTTACTGTTTCTTTCCAGAAGGTCTGTAATAGGCATGTTATTTCATCTCTCTTTCACAATAGCCTGCGTATGCAGCTTCCGTGGATTTCTGACATCCTGACTTGAGGAGCTTGTCAAAGGGCCCGGAAGAGCCATGATCAGGCGTACCACTAATATGCGTTAAACCGCTAAAGTATTGTATTAAAAATATGAGCAATTGTCAAGGCAGATCGGCATTATTATTTAATATCTATTCAGCACCCCTGGAATACGGGAAGTTTTCGGATGAAAAGTTTACTTCTCAGATGAAAAGCCTGCATTTCTCACCTGTTCTCAACCTGCGGTCGGATGACAGCAGAAGAGATTTTTCGTATACTAAAACCGGGCTGAAAAGAAAGCGGGATGAAGGGCACTGCAGACAGTCCTGTTTACATTAGATCTACCCCTGCTGAGCAGTCTTTTCGGCTGCAGGCAGCGGAAACTATATTCGGCACGTTCTTACTCAAAGAGGAGATAAACCATGATTTCAGAAGATATCAGAACTGCTCTTTTCCTGCAGCAGGATGAACAATACAGGGATTTTCAGACCAAGCTGATCCTGACAGTAGAACCGAAAGCATTGATCGGCGTACGTACGCCGGTCTTGAAGAAAATGGCAAAGGAATACATCAAGCGTGATGATATCGAAGATTTTTTGCAGGACCTTCCTCATGAATATTTCGATGAAAATCAGCTGCATGCATTCCTGATTTCCGAAACGAAGAATTTTGACAGCTGCGTAGAAAGAACCGAAGCGTTCCTTCCCTGTATCGACAACTGGGCAACCTGTGACCAGCTTTCGCCGAAGGTGTTTAAAAAGCATAAGCCGGAGCTCCTGCTGCTGATTCAGAAGTGGCTTTGCTCCTGCCATGTTTATACGGTCCGCTTTGCCATCGGGATGCTGATGCAGCATTTTCTGGATGCTGACTTTGACCTTTCTTATCCGGAAATGGTCGCGGCGATCCGGTCCGATGAGTATTACATCAATATGATGATCGCATGGTACTTTGCGACGGCACTGGCAAAGCAGTATGATGCAGTTCTGCCATATCTGGAAAAGCATCGCCTGGATGACTGGGTCCGCAACAAAACGATCCAGAAGGCTGTGGAGAGTTACAGGATCACGGATGAGCAGAAGGCTTATCTGAAAACGCTGAAATGCAAAGCCCGAAAAAACACGTAATGGTACTGGACACAAAATCTGGCTTTTGGAGAAATTTCATTCATCCACACGAAAGCAACTCTCGATAAATGTACGAAGAAACTGTCGGTAAATACGAACCTGTTGCCTTTTTTTCTTCTTTATCGATCTCGTAATGCCACGTCCATGCGAAATATCAAAAAAGTCCCGAATTGTCACCCATAAAACCGGGTTTTCGAAGTGATAAAACAAGCTTTCATGCTATATATGAAAATCCACTGTTTGCAACCTAAGGTTCACCTGTATCAACTCCGGGATGATCCAGCTTTAGGCAACGATCAGAAAACGGGTGGAGACAATTATCGCGGTCAGACAATGATTGAGAGGGGAAGTTTCTTTTTATAGGGATAATTACGCATTAGGAGAGGATATACGTACCGGGATTTTCTTCTTGACATATTCACGCTTTAATGCTATCATCACTTCAATGTGTGAAAGGAAACCTGTGAAGTGATGACCAGAAACTTTGCATCCGCATACTTTTTCGGCTTTTACTTTAGAAAGTGAAGTAAAGGGTATTTGCGCTGCAAGTGAACGGACCATAAGGATTCTCTTGGATCAAGATAAACGAGCTGCACAAATACCTGTGCAGCTTTTCTTTTATTTATGCTGACAGCAATAAGCATAGAATCAGCAGCAATACACATGGAATCAACAGCAATAAGCATAGATGGGAAGGTGAATTTTATGAAACAGCTGATGTTGGGAAACAAGGCGGTAGCGAGAGGCCTCTATGAGGCAGGCTGCTGCTTCGTCTCCAGTTATCCGGGCACGCCAAGCACGGAGATCACGGAAGAGATCGCAAAGTACGACGATGTCTACAGCGAGTGGGCGCCCAATGAAAAAGTGGCCATGGAGTCTGCGTTCGGTGCCTGCCTTTCCGGCGTACGTTCCTTCTGCGGCATGAAGCACGTGGGCCTGAACGTGGCTGCGGATCCGCTGTACACGATGTCCTATACCGGTGTCAATGCCGGAATGGTGATCGGCGTTGCAGACGATGCAGGCATGCATTCCTCTCAGAATGAGCAGGACAGCCGCCATCACGCCATTGCGTCCAAGGTTCCGATGCTTGAGCCCTCAGACTCTCAGGAAGCGCTCGAGTTTGCCAAACTGGCTTACGAGATCTCCGAAGAGTTCGACACCCCGGTGCTGCTCAAGATGTGCACCCGCGTGGCGCACAGCCAGTCCGTGGTAGAGCCGGGAGAGCGGAGCGTTCCGAAGAAGCCCTATGAGAAAAATATCGCAAAGTATGTCATGATGCCGGGCAATGCCAAGAAGCGCCATCCCATCGTGGAGGAGCGTACCGCAAAGCTTATCGAATATGCGGAGACCGCGCCGATCAACCGGGTGGAGATGGGCGGCACAGATCTGGGCATCATTACTGCCAGCACCTCTTATCAGTATGTAAAGGAAGTCTTTGGCGACAGCGTTTCCGTACTGAAGCTCGGCATGGCCAATCCGCTCCCGAAGAAGCTGATCCTGGATTTTGCGGCAAAAGTAAAGAAGCTGGTCGTGGTTGAGGAGCTGGATCCTATTATCGAGGATCACTGCCGTGCCCTGGGCCTTGAGGTCAGCGGCAAGGACATCCTGCCGATCTGCGGTGAGTTCTCCCAGAACCTGATCGCGAAGGCGCTCGGCGGCAAGGTACATGACGGCCGTGCGCTCGACGAGCAGATTCCGCCGAGACCTCCGGTCATGTGCTCCGGATGTCCGCACAGAGGCCTGTTCTATACCTTAAAGAAGAATAAATGTACTGTGCTCGGTGATATCGGATGCTATACCTTAGGTGCCGTCGCTCCCTTAAGCGCCATGGAAATGACGCTCTGCATGGGCGGCTCCATCAGCGCGCTGCATGGCTTCAACAAGGCCGGCGGAGCGGAAAATGAAGCAAAGACCGTTGCGGTCATCGGCGATTCCACCTTCATGCACAGCGGCATGACGGGTCTCGCCAACATCGCCTACAACCAGTCCAACTCCACAGTCATCATCCTCGACAATTCCATTACGGGAATGACCGGACATCAGCAGAACCCGACCACGGGTCTCAACATCAAGGGCGAGCCGGCCGGAAAGATCGACCTGGAGGCCCTCTGCAGGGCCATGGGCTTCAAGCGTGTCCGCGTTGTGGATCCCTATGATCTGAAAGCTGTCGATACAGCTGTAAAGGAAGAGCTTGCGGCCGCGGAACCGTCCGTCATCATCTCGAGACGCCCCTGTGCTTTGTTAAAGTATGTAAAGCACAATCCGCCGCTTACCGTCGATACGGACAAGTGTGTGGGATGCCAGTCCTGCATGAGGATCGGATGTCCTTCGATCTCGATCCGGGACGGCAAGGCACACGTCGACAATACGCTTTGCGTCGGATGTAATGTCTGCAGCCAGCTCTGCGCGTTTGATGCTCTGAAGAGCGTTGGAAAGGAGGCATGATCATGGAAACAAAGAACATAATGATCGTCGGCGTCGGCGGACAGGGAAGCCTTCTTGCCAGCAAGATGCTGGGACACCTGCTGTTGTCTCAGGGCTATGACGTCAAGGTGTCTGAGGTTCACGGAATGTCGCAGCGAGGCGGTTCGGTCGTGACCTACGTCCGCTACGGTTCGAAGGTGGCATCACCGGTCATTGACCTGGGTGAGGCCGACTATATCGTATCCTTCGAAATCCTCGAGGCAGCCCGCTGGCTTCCGTATCTTAAAAAGGACGGACAGATCGTGACCAACATCCAGCAGATCGATCCCATGCCGGTCATCACCGGCGCCGCAAAGTATCCGGAAGATCTTGTAAAGAAGCTGAAGGACAGCGGAGCAAAGGTCGATGCGATCGACTGTGTGAAGCTTGCCGAAGAGGCCGGCTCCGTCAAGGCGGTCAACCTGGTGCTGATGGGACGTCTTTCCCACTACTTTGACCTGCCGGAGGAGGCGTGGATGAGTTCTCTGGAGGCCAATGTACCGGCAAAGTTCCTGGAACTCAACAAAAAGGCATTTGCACTTGGACGGGACGCTGTCTGAGGTAAATGCGCCATGTTACGTTAACACCGCTCCTTTTTGAGGGGCAGCAGGATTAAGCCCTTTCAGGGCTGATTCAGACCACCATTTAAAGTGGCGGTTGGTGAATTGAGGAGCCGAGTATCGTCTTCACCGCGGGAAGCCTGATGACCGACTTTATCAGTATAAGAACAATGCCTGCCGGGCGGCAACGCGTCAGATCCAGCGCCTGTTCATTAAGCAGGCGGGAATAATGCAACACTTAGGAGGTGTTACCCATGGAAAGGTATTTCCAGCCGGAGATCGAATGTGCTCCGAGAGAAAAAATCAAGGCAATCCAGGATGAGAGACTCGTCGCACAGGTGAAGCATGTCTGGGACAATGTTCCCTACTACCGTAAGAAGATGGAAGAAGCGGGCATCACGCCGGATGATATCAGATCCAGCGATGACCTTCACAAGCTCCCCTTCTTAAGCAAGGCGGACTTAAGAGAAGCATATCCCTACGGGCTTTTGGGCGTGCCGCTCAAGGACTGCGTCCGTATCCAGTCCACATCCGGAACCACCGGAAAGCGTGTCGTGGCGTTCTATACACACCATGACATTGATCTCTGGGAGGAATGCTGTGCCCGTGCCATTACAGCGGCAGGCGGCACGGATGAGGATGTCTGTCAGGTTTCCTACGGCTACGGCCTTTTCACCGGAGGCCCCGGCTTAAACGGCGGCAGCCACAAGGTCGGATGCCTGACGATCCCGACAAGCTCCGGCAATACCGAGCGCCAGATCATGTTTATCCGCGATCTGAACGCGACCATTCTCTGCTGCACTCCGAGCTATGCGGCTTACCTCGGGGAGACCATGAAGGAAATGGGCTTAAAGCCGGAGGATATTCCGCTCAAGGCCGGTATCTTCGGAGCCGAGGCCTGGAGTGAGGAAATGCGTCATGATATCGAGAAAACACTCGGCATCAAGGCATATGACATCTACGGCCTGACGGAGCTTTCCGGCCCCGGCGTTTCCTTTGAGTGCTCCGCGCAGTCGGGCATGCATATCAATGAGGATCACTTCATTGCCGAGATCATTGATCCTGAGACAGGAGAGGTCCTTCCGGAGGGAACGCAGGGAGAGCTTGTGTTCACCTCCATCGACAAGCAGGCCTTCCCGATGATGCGTTACCGTACGAGAGACATCTGCACCCTTACGAGAGAGAAGTGCTCCTGCGGACGCACCCATGTCAAGATGACCAAGCCGAAGGGACGCACCGATGACATGCTCATCATCCGCGGCGTTAACGTATTCCCGTCCCAGATCGAGACCGTTCTGCTCAACAAGGGCTATCCGGCCAACTATCAGATCGTGGTCGACCGTGTCAACAACACCGATACTCTGGATGTCCAGGTCGAGATGACCCAGGAGATGTTCACCGATAACCTGGGTGAGATCTCCGCACGCCAGAAGGATATCGTCGAAGGACTCAAGTCCATGCTCGGCATCAAAGCACATGTTTCCCTCGTGGCGCCCAAGTCCATCACCCGCAGTGAGGGCAAGGCTGTCCGCGTTATCGATAAGCGTAAGATCTGATCACCGGAGAAAGGAGAAGATAGCAATGGATGTAAAACAGATTTCCGTTTTTCTGGAGAATAAGCCCGGAACACTGAATGAAATGACCCGCGTGCTGACGGAGCACAACGTGGATCTGCGCGCGCTGAGTCTGGCAGAGGCGTCCGACTTCGGTATTGCACGCTTTATCGTAAGCGACGTTCTGGACACCGTAAATATCCTGAAGGAAGCCGGTTATGTCAGCAGTCTGACCTCTGTTGTCGTTGCCGAGATCCCCGATGAACCCGGCGCCCTTAACAAGGTCCTGCAGATCTTCACAGAGCACTCCATCAACGTGGAATATATGTATGCCATCCTCGGCTCCAAGGCGGGCAAGGCTTACATGATCTTCCGTGTACACGATACCATGAAGGCCATGGGCGCGCTGATGACCAACGGCATCAGCATCCTCGACCAGGAGGCGCTGGCAGAGCTGTAAAAGCAGTATGCGCCGGAGACCTTACCTGCGCTATGTTAAAGATACTGCAGGAGGCAGGCCTTATCCGGGCAGCTTAATGATAATTAACTGAAACGGGGCCGTCCGCCTTGGACAGCCCGAAAAACGCGGTCTTACGGACGGCTGAGCCTGCTTCTCGCGGGAGCATCAGGATCCGGGGACCGCTTATTTTTGTCCGGGACTGAACCATGCGCCGGATGTTTGCTCTGGCAGTGTCGTGTAAGCGGATGCTGACAGGCTGCCCTAAAGCAGGCGATCCTCCGGAAGAACGGAAACGTTTAAGTCCGGAAGTGTACACGTTTAAATACATCCTGCAATTCCTGAAAAAACGCTTGCAAACCTCTATAAAAAGTAGTATACTTCAGTACGTCAAAGCGCCAACGCGCCAACGCGTATAAGTGAAATTAACAAGATACTTTCCGGTCTCCGGAAAGGGCGGAAGAGGGATGCTTTGATGAATTTTCAACTGGAGGCACTTATATGTTTATCAAGGTTCTGATGCTGCTGATCTTCTTCGGTGTAATGATCTACATCGGTCTGTACTGCCGACGCCATTCCACCGATGTCAACGGATTTGTACTGGGCGGCCGCTCTGTCGGTCCCTGGCTGACTGCGTTTGCCTACGGCACCTCTTATTTCTCCGCAGTTATTTTCGTTGGCTATGCCGGTCAGTTCGGCTGGAAGTACGGCATCGCCAGCACCTGGGTCGGAATCGGCAACTGTCTGCTGGGCTCCCTTGCCGCATGGGTCGTTCTCGGACGCCGTACCCGCATCATGACGCAGTACTTAAACTCTGCGACCATGCCGGAGTTCTTTGCAAAACGTTACGACAGCAAAGCGCTGCAGATCGCCGCATCCGTCGTTACCTTCATTTTCCTGATCCCCTACACGGCTTCCCTTTACAACGGACTTTCCCGTCTCTTCGGGATGGCCTTCAACATTGACTACTCCATCTGCGTGATCGTGATGGCGATCCTGACCGGTATCTATGTTACGGCCGGCGGATATATGGCAACTGCGATCAATGACTTCATCCAGGGCCTGATCATGCTTTTCGGCATCGTGGCGGTCATCGCCGCAGTTCTTGCAAGCCAGGGAGGCTTCCTTGCGGCGCTGGACGGCCTTGCAAAGGTCTCCGATCCGGCAGTTTCCGATACTCCGGGCGTCTTTGCTTCCTTCTTCGGACCGGATCCCTTAAACCTTCTCGGAGTTGTCATTCTGACCTCCCTCGGCACCTGGGGACTTCCGCAGATGGTGCAGAAGTTCTATGCGATCCGCAACGAGAAGGCAGTTTACACCGGCACGATCATTTCCACCTTCTTCGCCCTGATCGTGGCGGGCGGCTGCTACTTCCTCGGCGGTTTCGGCAGACTCTTCTCCGACAGGATCGATATTGCGGCCAATGGCTTTGACTCCGTCGTTCCCGCCATGCTTTCCGGACTTCCGGACATTCTGATTGCTGTCGTTGTGGTCCTGGTGCTTTCCGCTTCCATGTCCACGCTTTCCTCCCTCGTGCTGGCATCGAGCTCCACGCTGGTGCTGGACTTCCTGAAGGGGAATGTCATAAAGGAGATGAACGAGAAGAAGCAGGTCAGCCTGATGAGAGGCCTGATCGTGATCTTCATCGCGATCTCCGTCGTGATCGCCATCATTCAGTACAGATCCAATGTGACCTTCATTGCACAGCTGATGGGTGTATCGTGGGGAGCACTGGCAGGAGCGTTCCTGGCCCCCTTCCTCTATGGCCTGTACTGGAAGAAAACTTCCAGAGCAGCCTGCTGGGTGAGCTTCATCTTTTCAACGGTATTCATGCTGGCGAATATGCTGATGCGGCCCTCCTTCCCGGCGCTGCTGCAGTCGCCGATCAATGCGGGCGCATTCTGCATGATCTTCGGACTGATCGCGGTCCCGGTCGTCTCCCTGTTCACCCCTGCTCCTGATAAGGAGATGGTGGAAGACGCCTTCTCCTGCTACGATGTGCAGGTACTTGTACCGCAGTCTGAGGCGCTCGGTCACAGACAGGACTGGAAGTAAAAAGATGATCATCGATTTTCACACACATACGTTTCCGGAAAAAATAGCGGAGCGGGCAGTTGCCTCGCTCCGCTCAAAAAGTCATACCGTTTCTTTTTCTGACGGCACCGCGGGCGGACTTATGGAAAGAGACCGGGCGGCCGGCATTGACCTGGCGGTCATCCTGCCTGTAGCCACAAATCCGGAGCAGGTAAGGCATGTCAATGACAAGGCTGCTGCGCTGAACCGGGAGTACGGAAAGAAGCAGATGAAAGGATCCGAGAGCCGCGGCACCCATGCGGCGGATCCTGTATCTTTGTCCTCCGGCTTGCTGTCCTTTGCCTGCATTCACCCGGAGATGGAGGACGCCGCAGCTGAGCTGGGCAGGGTCAATGAGCTCGGCTTTAAGGGCGTCAAGCTTCATCCGGTCTACCAGGGCACCGATATCGACAGCCTGCCGTTTCTGAAGATCCTCGACAGCTGTGCCGGGCTCGGACTGACCGTTGTGACACACGGCGGATGGGACATCGGCTTTCCGGGTGTCCGGCACTGCATGCCGGACCAGATCAGGAGGGCAGTCCGGACCGTGGATCCGGAAGGAAAGACGCTGAAGCTGGTCGCAGCCCATATGGGCGGCTGGAGGATCTGGGAGGAGGTCCCGGAGCTTCTGGCGGATACAGGAGTGTACCTCGACACCTCCTTTTCCACCGGGCAGTTCTATCCCTTAAAAGACGGGTATTATGACGGAAAGGATATAAGCCTCCTCGATCCGGAGGGATTTATGAAACTGTACCGCGCCTTCGGGCCGGAACGGATCCTTTTCGGAACCGATAACCCCTGGTCGGATGCCGAAGAGAGCCTTGCTTTTATCCGCGCTCTTCCCATAACAGAGGAAGAGAAAGGCGCGATCCTCGGGGGCTCCGCGAGGAAGCTTCTTGGCTTTGTCTGAAGACCTGTCCGACTGTCAAAGCCCGGGAAAGACATGATTGCTGAAAAATGATATCAGGCTTTTCCGGGGAGCTCTCCCTGAAATGCGTCGCAAGTATAACGCTTATGAAATTAATGCGGACAAAGAACAGCTGAAGGGCTGAACTGCCTTTGGCTGTTTTTTATGTACGGATAAGAGCGCACAGTGCTATAATACAGGCAGCGGTCAGGAAGAAGATGATCACTTCAAAGTCACCTGCAGGGGTGTGTATCCGGCCTGTGCTTCAGAGACGTTTCAGGCTGTGTCTGACAGATGGAGACGGTTTATATTTCAAATAACTGCAACGGAGCGGAAAATGTACTATCACTTTTATCATGAAGATATCATGCAGAAATCCATCGGGGAACTGCTGTCAATGCTCGAAGCGGGAACCATAAGCTCGGAGGAACTGGTCTGGGCTTATGCCGAGCGGATCGCGGCGCTTGATCAGGCAGCGGACGGGCCGCAGCTTGGCGCTGTGCGGGAGCTTAATCCGGATGCCTTCCAGATCGCGAGAGAACGTGACTGGGAGCGCCGGACCGGAACGATCCGCGGACCGCTGCACGGGATCCCCATTCTCATAAAGGATACGATCGATACCGGCGACAAAATGCACACGACCTGCGGCTCCGCAGCTTTCCGGGATCACCGCGCCGCGGAGGATGCGTTTATCGTAAGGAAGCTCAGGGAAGCCGGTGCCATTCTCCTCGGAAAAAACTACTGCAGTGAGCTCTGCGGTTTCAATGCGCTGGAAAAGCCGAACGGCTACAGCAGCCTGCTCGGAGGCTCTCCGAAGAATCCCTTTCTGCCCGACAGGCTGATCCCGGGCGGATCATCGGGCGGAAGCGCGATCTCAGTGGCGGTGGATATGGCGGCAGCCTCCATAGGAACGGAAACTGCAGGCTCTATTTTCGAACCGGCTTATGTCAATGGTGTCGTCGGATATAAGCCGACCGTCGGGCTTACAAGCAGAACGGGCATCCTTCCGATCATGATGTGCCAGGATACGGCCGGCCCTCTTACGCGTACAGTCGAGGATGCCGCCAGAATTGCCGATGTGATCATCGCCAGAGATGAAGCGGATCCGGACACGATCCGCGCAAGTGTATTTGAAGAGGGAAGCTTTCTGGACGGCCTTGAGGAGGAGAGCCTAAACGGGAAGCGGATCGGCATTGTCAAAGAGGCTTACTATGCCAATATGGGCGTTACGGCAAGATCCTGTACAGATCGGGCACTGGATGTATTCCGCCTGAACGGCGCGAGGATCGTGGAGGTGGAAAACTTTCTGCCGGCACAGATCCTGTCCTCGCCGAATCAGCATCCCGAAAGGCTTGGAAGTGAAGTAATGGACCGTGCCTTTAAAGTACGCTTCGATCATTATCTCTCAAGACAGAAGGACCTGCCCTTTGGCAGCCTGAAGGAGCTGATAGCATGGAACAAAGAGCACCCGGAGTGCATCCCGCTCGGGCAGGGATATCTCGAGCTTATAGAGAGCCTCGGAGATCAGGCGGTCATGGCGCCGGAGTTTACGGCGGCCAGGATGAACGATCTGGATATCTGCGGAACAAGAGGCATCTGGGGCGCAATGGAGCATTACCGCCTGGATGCATTGATCCTGCCGGGTCTTGACGGCCAGGCGATTGCGGCAACGGCCGGCAACCCCACGATTACGATCCCGGTCGGATACGGCAAGGAGACCGGGCCTGTCGGCATCACCCTGGTGGGAGAGCTGATGGGAGACCGGGAGCTGCTGCGGATCGCCCGCGCGTGTGAGAAGCTTCTTCCGAAAAGGCCATTGCCCGAAATGTAAACTGCTGTCAGCAGACCCTGCGGATCAGGATCCTCAATATGCCGTGCATGGGGAAAGTCTCCGGCCGGGCTGCCCGACAGACTGAATCCCTGAACAAAAAAAGCCGGAACCGAAGTTGACGAAAATGATCGGATAATCAAACAAATATCGTGCATGACATAAATAGTTATTATATTTAAACAATCTTTCGAAAACGAAAGAATAAAACACGAGAAAAAACGTCCTGATCCAGGGCGTTTTTTTGTACTCGATTTTTGCTTAAATATAGTCAGGATGAAAAAGGAACAGTTATTTTTCAACAATAGTTTACATAATTATTCATCGATCTAAGATATTTGACCCCTTATACAACACAAGGATGAAAGGAGCCGGGCATGAACAATATCGTATATACCGCAACATTGAACGACAGACACATCTTCAAGGCTGGAAGCCTTGCAAAGATCAAGAGCACGGCGAGCAGGATCGCGAACCGGAACTTCCGCTTTTCCGACCGGATGGTCGTGACCGGCCGCGCAGACGGCGATCTTGTGATGAGAACCATTTTCACCAGAGATAACAGTTCCTGGGATTCACGGGGCCCCTGGCTTGAGCTGAGCGCTTCGTAACGGCAGCTTTCACAGAGTAATCATTGCGGATGCTGTGTGCTTTATTCAGATCTGCAGAAGAGGATACATAGCTGCGGCAGAAGAGGCGTTTTGATCATTATGCCGTCAAACAGAAGGAGGAAAGGATGAATACGGAAGAACTGGGCATTTACCGCTTTTATACTTCCGAGGTCGGCATGACCGACCAGGAATTTCGGGAGTTCCTCATGGAGATCAGAAAGGAGACGGATAAGTAGGATGATGAGGATATTGAATTCAAAGGATATACACTGTTCACACTGCGGAAGATACCTTTATTCTGTCCGGGAAGTGGTGGATGAGGACACCTGGCACAGCCGTTTTATCAAAGAACACGACTTTGAGGATTATGTGTATGTGGATCTTGATGACAGCTATTACTGCGACCGCTGCTATCAGATCGTCTATCCCCGCCGGGTAGTATGAACTTGGCCCTGCGGTTCTTGCATTGTCTGAAGCTGCTTCGTATAATGAAGTAAACAGTGGAGGAAATGCAACTGTCATGTTTGAAGATATCAGAAGCAAAAAAGTGATCTTTGTATGTCACTGCATGCTGAATCAGAATGCGATCTCTGACGGCACCGCAGTTTATCCGGCTGCTTTTCGTGAGCTTGCAGACTGGGCCTATGCCAAGGACATCGGTATCGTTCAGATGCCGTGTCCCGAGCTTCAATGTCTTGGGCTGGATCGCGGGGACCCGCAGGGTGCGAAACGCCCGGTCACCGTCGAAAATACGAGAATCCGCAGGGCAATGGAGCAGGGCGAACCGGGAGAAAAGCTTAAGGAACTGATCAGCCTTGTCCTCTGGCAGATCAGGGAGTACAGCCGGCATGGCTTTCAGATCATCGGCATTATCGGTGCAAACCGCTCACCAAACTGCGGCGTGGAAACGACCTCGGATCACGACGAGGAGACAGAAGGCATGGGGCTTTTTATGGGCGGGCTTAAGGCTGCTCTGGACGATCTGGGACTTAAGATCCCGATGACAGGACTCAAGGCTTCAGACGATATCGTAAAGAAACTGGAGGAGTTGAAGCAGAATGGATGATAAAAGGACCAGATATGCGGTCAGCATCACTGTCTTTGGAACGGAGATCGACCTTGATGCTCTGCGTTATTTTATTCCCCTTACGATACCGGCAGAGGATCTTTCCGTCACAGGAGACGGCTCGCATGCCGTGATCAGCTGCATTACTCCAGAGCCCTGGCGCGTGATGGAATACTGCGCTACCGTGGGAGAGATGGATGATATCCGGGTCGGGAGGCAGAAATAGTATTCGGCTGGATACTGTAGTATGGCGTAGGAACGGCTGCAGGTGCAGCATACTCGGATCAGAGCGGAGGCATATATGTTTGGATTTAAAAAAGAGAAAATACACCTGGTCGCATTGACGGATAGTGAACTGCACCGGCTGCTTTCCATGATGACTCCGCAGGAGAAGAAGGCTTTTAAGAGAAGGCAGAAGGATGCTGAAAACGAGGCGTATGAGAATGGCTTCCTGGACGGCTTTATTATCGGCGGGGATTAATTGCAAAAATGAAATGGCAGCTGTTCAGCATCCGGCTGCAGCGCTTTTATCAGGCAGGCAGGGCTGAAAGATGCTTTATACGGAGCAGGATATGGAACAATATTTGGTGATCGATCTTGAGTTTTGCAGAACAGACAAACACACGGCAAAACTGCGCAAGTACTATGTGCCTCATGAAGTGATGCAGATCGGGGCAGTGATCCTGAATGAGGAAAATGAAGTGGTAGACAGCTTCCGCTCATTTGTTCATCCGCAGTTCGGTATGCCGGATGAAAAAGTATCGGAGCTGACAGGCATCACAGAAGAGGATCTGAAGGATGCGCCGCTTCTCCAGAAGGCGCTTGCGTCCATGGCGGAGTGGATCGGCGGAAGAAAAGTGATCGCTGCCTCCTGGAGCGATACGGACTATCGTCAGCTTTCCGATGAAATGAGCCAGAAGCACATTCACAACAGGACCATCGAGAAGCTTTTTGATGACTGGGTAGATCTGCAGAAGGCATACACCAAGATGGTCGGATCCAGTCAGGCGATCTCCCTGGAGAAGGCGATGATCGCTGCATCTGTCGAGGTGGACGGGCGACTTCATGACGGCGCTGTGGATGCGTTTAATACGGCGAAGCTGATCAGCAGCATTCGAAAGCAGGAGGACTCCGGAATCGAGATCCGGCCGATCCATGAGGATAACAGCTACGAGGAGGATATGGGCTTTACCCTCGGCTCGGCCTTTGCGAATATCCGGTTTAACTGATATAAGGCCAAAGACATATTTTGAGGAAACGCTTTCATCAGCGTTTTCTTAAAAGCTTTGCACAATGTCGAAAAGAGCCCGAACGGCAATTGAAACCAAAAAACATCAGGAATGATCCTATGATTCAGAAAAAGATAGTTTTTTATGGAGATTCCAACACCTGGGGATATGATCCGCGGGGCTTTTTCGGTGACCGATATCCGGAAGAAAAGGTCTGGACCGGTATCATTTCTGCAGAATTGGAAAGAAACAGACCGGGCGCCTTTGAGGTGATCAACCAGGGTCAGAATGGTCGGGAGCTTCCGCACTGTGATTATGATTACCGGCATCTGGAACTGATCATGAAGAGACTGACAGAGAGAGACCTCTTTGTCATGATGCTCGGGACAAACGATATCATACTCACGGCGCAGCCAGATGCGGATCACGCCATAGGGAGGATGGAGGATTTTCTGGAATGGTTCATGAGAAAACAGGCTCCGAAGCCGGAGCTTCTGATCCTTTCATCCCCGTATATTGACCCGGAGAAAACCGGAGACCCTGTATTCGAACTGCTTTCAGCCGAGACTGCGCGGATGAACGAAGGCTTTCGGACCCTCTGTGAACAGTTTGGCGTCCGTTTCGCAGATACCGCCGCATGGGATATTGATTTTGCGTGTGATTACATCCATTTTTCTGAAGAAGGACATCAGACCTTTGCCAGGCAGTTGCTTTCAGTTTTACGGGAGGTGATATAAAATGTCAGTTCTTGCGTCATTTATGGTACCGCATCCGCCGATGATCGTACCGGCAGTCGGAAAGGGAGGTGAAGCACAGATCAGTGCCACCACCAGGGCTTACGAGCGGGTTGCGGAGGAGATCGCGGCGCTGAAGCCGGAAACGATCATTATATCAAGTCCGCATTCGGTCATGTATTCGGATTATTTTCATATTTCGCCGGGGAAGAGCGCAAAGGGGTCGTTCGCTCAGTTCAGGGCACCCGGGGTTTCCTTTAAGGAAAGCTATGATACAGAGCTGGTTTCCGAAATCTGCAGGCTTGCGGATGCCGAAGGACTTCGGGCAGGAACTTTAGGAGAGCGGGATCCGGCCTTAGATCACGGCACCATGGTCCCTCTCTATTTTATCAGGCAGAAATATGATAAGGGAAAGATCGTCCGGGTCGGATTATCCGGACTCCCCCTGACAGACCATTATCATCTCGGGGAACTCATAGAAAGAGCGGCGGATGCGCTGAACAGGCGTGTTGTTTTCATAGCGAGCGGTGACCTCTCCCACAAACTGCAGGACTACGGCCCCTACGGCTTTGCAAAGGAAGGTCCCGAATATGATGAGCGGATCATGGATGTGATGGGCAGAGCTGCCTTCGGCGAGCTTTTTGATTTTTCAGAAAACTTCTGCGAGAAGGCGGCAGAGTGCGGGCACCGCTCCTTTGTGATCATGGCAGGCCTTTGGGACGGACTCAGAGTGAAAGTTGAAAAACTGTCCCACGAGGACGTGACAGGCGTCGGATACGGGATCTGCACCTTTTACCCGGAGGGACCTTCCGCAGACCGCCATTTCCTGGAGCAGTACCTTTTGGAACAGGAAAAGGAACGAAATAAGCAGAAGGAATCGGAGGATGCTTTTGTGCGTCTTGCAAGGGCTTCCGTTGAAAGCTTCATCAGAAACCGGAGAGTGCTGCAGCTCCCAAAGGATCTTCCTGCCGAGCTCCTTCATACACAGGCGGGTGCATTTGTATCCATTCACGAGCATGGAAGACTCCGCGGCTGCATCGGCACATTCCTTCCAACGGCGTCCTGCCTCGGAGAGGAGATCATTCAGAATGCCGTCAGCGCCTGCTCGAGAGATCCCCGCTTTGATCCGGTCACGGAAGATGAACTCAAATACCTAGAAATCAATGTGGATGTCTTAAGCGAACCCGAACCGATCGATTCCAAAAATCAGCTGGATGTGAAGAAATACGGTGTGATCGTTACCTCCGGAAGCCGGCGGGGATTGCTGCTTCCGGATCTTGAAGGCGTAGATACGGTAGAGCAGCAGATCGATATCGCGCGTCGGAAAGCCGGGATTCGGGAAGGTGAGAAGATCCGGCTCCAGCGCTTTGAGGTCGTTCGGCATAAATAAAGAAACGGCAGCAGCTCTTTGGGATGCTGCGCAGACGGCGGCTTAAAGACAGCTGCCTGTTATCTGAGAAGGAGGCATGAAATGGCAAGGTGTGAAGTATGCTTCCGGCACTGCGAGATAAAAGAGGGAGAGCGGGGCTTCTGCGGTGTCAGGACAGCCCGGAACGGACAGGTAGAGAGCGCAAATTACGGGCGCATTACTTCGCTTGCGCTTGATCCGGTCGAGAAAAAGCCGCTGAATCATTTTCATCCCGGGAGCATGATCCTTTCGGTCGGAAGCTATGGATGCAACCTGCGCTGCCCCTTCTGCCAGAATTATGAGATCTCCTGGTCCCGGCAGGCATATCGTCTGGAAAGGGATACCGCTGAGGTAATGCCGGAGCAGCTTGCAGAAACGGCACTGCTATACAGAAAAGACGGAAATATCGGCATTGCCTTTACCTATAACGAGCCTCTGGTCGGATATGAGTTTGTGCGTGATACGGCCAGGCTGGTCCATGACATGGGAATGGTCAATGTTCTGGTCACAAATGGAACTGCGGAGGTCGGCATACTGGAGGAACTGGCACCATATATTGATGCAATGAATATCGATCTGAAGGGCTTTACAGATCATTATTACGGGGATGTTCTCGGCGGAGACCGACGGATGGTCATGGACTTTATCGCCCGTGCCGTACAGCTTTCGCATGTAGAGCTTACAACACTGATCGTTCCCGGGGAGAATGACTCGGAAGAGGAAATGAGAGAATTAAGCTCCTGGATCGCAGGACTGAAAGATGCTTCGGGCACTGTGATCGGAGCAGATGTTCCTCTGCATGTTTCCCGTTTCTTCCCGCGCTTTCATATGAGGGACAGAGAGGCAACACCTGTCAGCAGGGTATACAGGCTTGCGAAAATTGCCAGGGAGAGATTGAAGTATGTTTATACAGGGAACTGCTGAGTACGAGTGCTTTGCATGGGACCTGAAAGATTTGATGATAGGAGCAGACAGTATGTTTTTTATGATCGGGATCACAGATGGACAGAAGGATCTGAACTACCGGCAGCCGGTGACCTGCGGGGCCTGCGGCAAATACGGCGCATATGAGGTCTTTATGACCTATACGCAGCTGCTGCTGTTTTTTATTCCGGTCTTTAAGTGGAACCGACAGTATTATGTGCGGATGAGCTGCTGCGGAACAGTCTATACACTGGATCCGCAAGTGGGAGCTGCCATCGCCCGCGGTGAGAATGTGGAGATCCGACCCGAAGATCTTGTGAGGGTACAGGGAACGGGAAATGCCGGTACGTCTTACCGGGGCGGTTATCAGAGCGGAAACGGCAGCGATTACGGCAGTGCCGCAGATGCGCCTCAGGGATCATCGGATGTATCCGCCATGCAGCCCGAAAGGATCCATCACCGCTGTGTGATCTGCGGTTATGAAACGGATGAGGACTTTGCATACTGTCCGAAGTGCGGTCAGAGATTCAGATAATAGTACTGCTATAAGGGTAAGCGGGTCCCGGATCAGGCGGATCATGCAGGCATACAGAATAAAACACAGATAAAGGAAAACAGTATTCATGGAAGAGATCAAATGCCCTAAATGCGGAGCAGTGTTTCAGGTCGATGAGTCGGATTATATTGAGATATTAAAACAGGTCAGAGACAAGGCCTTTAATGAGGAGATCGCGGAGAGGGAAGCGCGCTTTCAGAAGGACCGGGAAACGGCTTTGAAGCTGCAGCAGTCACAGCTGGAGACGGGTTTTCAGGAGGAGCTTAATAAAAAAGAGGCGGAGATCCTCCGCCTTACTGCAGATCATGAAGCGAAGCTTTCTGAAATGAAGAGCGGAAGTGACGCAGAGCTGGTGCGCCTGAAAGCCAGGATCGACGCGTTTGAGCAGGAAAAAAAGCTGGCAGTGGAAGAGGCTTTAAGAGCTGAGGAGAAAACCTATGCGGAGCAGCTTTCCAAAGCAAGGCAGGAGCTGAGTGAGCAGAAATCAATGACGGCACAGCTTCAGAACCGACTTGAAATGAATGAGAAGGAGTCAAAGCTGAAGCTCGAGACAGCTGCAAGGGAGGCGGTACTCAAACTGCAGACAGCTGAGCAGGAAAGCAGGATCCGGGAGCAGGCACTCGAAGCCCAAGGGAAGGCCAAGGAGCAGTCCTTAAAGGAAAGCTACGAGCTTCAGCTGAAGTCCAAGGATGAGGTCATTGCCTATTACAAGGATCTGAAGACCCGCATGTCTACGAAGATGATCGGTGAGACCTTGGAGCAGCACTGTGAGATCGAATTCAACCGGCTCCGCGCAACCGGCTTCCAGCGGGCATATTTCGAAAAGGACAACGACGCCCGCAGCGGCAGTAAGGGTGATTATATCTATCGTGAGAGCGCCGAGGACGGGACCGAGTTTATCTCCATCATGTTCGAGATGAAGAACGAGGCCGACCAGACTGCGTCAAAGCATAAGAACGAGGACTTTCTGAAGGAACTGGACAAGGACCGGCGGGAAAAGGGCTGCGAATACGCGGTGCTTGTTTCCCTGCTCGAAGCAGACAGCGAGCTCTATAACAGCGGTATCGTCGATATGTCCCACCGTTATGAGAAGATGTATGTGATCCGTCCGCAGTTCTTTATCCCGATGATCACACTGCTTCGGAATGCTGCCATGAAGTCTCTGGAGTATAAGCAGGAGCTTGCAGCCATTCGTGCCCAGAACATCGACATCAGCAATTTTGAGCAGGACATGAATGATTTCAAGGAACGCTTCCAGCGGAACTACCGGCTCGCAAGTGAAAAGTTCAAGACGGCAGTGGATGAGATCGACAAGTCCATCAGCCATCTTCAGAAGATCAAGGAGGCATTGCTGTCCTCAGAGAACAACCTCCGTCTTGCCAATGACAAGGCACAGGATCTGAGCATCAAAAAGCTGACCAGGAACAATCCCACCATGGCGGCAAAGTTTGAAGAGCTGAAAACGAAGTGATCATCAGGCACGGTCACAGCCTGAAGCATAAAATCCCCGGAAGAAAGCGGCAAAGCTTCTTCCGGGGACCGGCTTTTTCACCGAGCGGATCTGATATGGATGGGATACCTGATCACATCCACAGATAATCCATGAACATAGGGACCTGCTGTTCCCAGTCCGCCTCGCAATGCCTGCCGTGGGGCTGCACATAGGTCCTTGTCATGACCTTTTTGTCCGAGAAGAGCTCCAGGATCTTTCCGGTATAACGGGAAGTCGTCGTTTCAAAGAGCTCCCTGGTCTTATCTTTTCTTCCGAGGGCTTCATCTTCTCCATAGGAGAGCCAGATACGGGTATCCTCCTGCATGGCGCTTCTGCGGATATCGGTGCAGAGCTTCCGATAGCAGGGGATGATCGCGCTCGATACGCAGGCAGCTTTGGAGAAAACATCATTGTATTTCACAACACCATACAGACTCATCAGACCGCCCATGCTTGAGCCGCCGATCCCGGTGGCCTCCCGATGAGACCAGGTTCGAAATTCCTGATCGATCGCAGGCTTTACTTCCCCGATGATCCAGCGGAGGATCTCATCTCCGATTCCCTCGACCTTGCCCAGGTAGCTCGAGTTAAAAGAATAGGGGCTGTATTCATTTAAACGCTCTCTGCCTTCATGGCCGCATTCAAAGCCGACGATGATCATCGGCTTTATCCAGCTGTCGAGGAAGTCCTTAAGACCCCAGGACTTGCCGTAGGTCGCATCCTGATCATAGAACAGGTTATGCCCGTCGAAGAAATACATGACAGGATAGCGTTCATCTGTATCATAATAATTTTCGGGAAGATAAATATGCAGCGGGCGGTTTTTTCCGACCGGAGTACAGTTACAGTCTTTTTTGATAATCATTGGTTCGTATGGCCCATTTCCTTTTATATTTTTGCAGAACGGTCATTTAGCAGTCAGATCCTGCATTGTTGCTCATGCTTTATGCAGGCACAGATCCGGGACTGAAAGTCCGGAGACCGGGTGCCGTGATCCGTCCAGGCGCTTATTGTAGCACAAACAGCCTTGTATGTGGTATGATAAACGGACAAAAATCAAAGGAGCATTAAGTTGTCAGCAGAACAGCATCAGCTGCCGCCCGCTTTTATGAAGATCAGAGGCGGCCGCGTACATAACCTTAAAAACATCAACGTAGATATTCCTCTTCAGAAGCTGGTAGCGGTCGCGGGCGTATCCGGTTCCGGAAAGTCCTCCCTGGCTCTCGGCATTCTTTACGCGGAAGGCTCCAGACGCTATCTGGAGTCGCTTTCGACATATACCAGGCGCCGCATGACCCAGGCGGAAAGGGCACAGGTTGATGACGTCCTTTATGTTCCTGCGGCCCTGGCGCTGAGACAGCGGCCCGGCGTCCCCGGGATCCGCTCTACCTTCGGTACCGGTACGGAGCTTTTGAACAGCCTCCGCCTGATGTACTCAAGACTTGCGAGTCATCGCTGCCCCAACGGACACTACCTGGCTCCGTCGCTCAATGTTGCGGCAGGGCTGGAGCTCGTTTGCCCGGAATGCGGCACGCACTTTTTCGCGCCCGGAGCGGAAGAACTGGCGTTTAACAGCCAGGGAGCCTGCAGGCGCTGCGACGGCACGGGTATCGTCCGGACCGTGGATGAGTCCACACTGGTTCCGGATGATAGTCTCACGATCGATGAGGGAGCGGTTGCTCCCTGGCAGACCCTGATGTGGTCCCTGATGAAGGATATTGCCCGGGAGATGGGAGTGCGCACAAACGTGCCTTTCAGGGATCTTACGGAGAAGGAACGGGATATCGTCTTCCACGGGCCGGCAGTCAAGAAGAACATCATCTATCAGAACAAGACCAGCGGCGCCGCGGGCGACATGGACTTTACCTATTTCAACGCGACCTATACTGTGGAGAATGCTCTTTCAAAGGTCAGGGACGAAAAGGGCATGAAGCGCGTCGAAAAGTTCCTGAAGCAGTCTGTCTGCCCGGAGTGCGGCGGGACAAGGCTTTCCGATGCGGCACGCGCGCCGAGGCTTCGGGGGATCTCTCTGGCAGAGGCCTGCAAGATGACGCTGTCCGAGCTGATCGGGTGGGTGAAGGGCGTACCGGCATCTCTTCCCGAGGAGATGCGGCCGATGGCTGAAAATATCTGTGAGTCCTTTCTGGATGTATCAAAACGTCTCACGGACCTTGGCCTTTCTTACCTGACATTAGACCGCGCCGCCTCCACCCTTTCTACGGGAGAACGGCAGCGGATGCAGCTTGCACGTGCGGTCAGAAACCGTACCACCGGCGTGCTCTATGTGCTGGATGAGCCTTCCATCGGTCTTCACCCGTCCAATCAGGAGGGACTGAAGGGCGTGATGGAAGATCTGCTTGCAGACGGAAATACGGTCATTCTGGTAGACCACGATACAAATGTTCTAAAAGAAGCGGACTGGATGATTGAGCTGGGCCCTGAGGCCGGCGCTCACGGAGGAGAGATCATTGCAGAGGGAACGATCGCAGAGGTAGAAGCAAACCCTGCATCAAGGATCGCAGGCTTCATGAACGGAACGCATGTGATCGACCGGAGACGGAAGATCCCGCGGGAGGAGCTCTTTTCAACGGGCACGATCCGCCTTGCGACCGGGCAGATCCATACGGTGCAGCCTCTTCACGCGGCTTTTCCGAAGGGAAGGATGACCGCGGTCACGGGAGTGTCGGGCTCCGGCAAGACCACGATGATCCTGGAAAGCCTGATCCCTGCTTTGGAGGCATCCATCAGGGGCGGAAAGCTGCCGGAGCATGTTGCGGAGATCTCGGCAGAAGGCATCCGCCAGGTCAAGCTCATCGATGCGACCCCCATCGGCATCAATGTCCGCTCCACGGTAGCGACCTATGCGGATGTGCACGATGAGCTCCGGAAGATCTATGCGAAAACGCCTGATGCAAAGGAGAGAGGCTACAAAGCCGGAGACTTTTCCTACAACACCGGGAAGCTGCGCTGTCCCGTCTGTGACGGCACCGGCTCCATCAGTCTGGATGTCCAGTTCCTTCCGGATGTCGACATTCCCTGCCCGGAGTGCCATGGCTCCCGTTACGCGAAGGAAGCGGGCCTGGTCAGAAGGATCCCGAAGGGGACGGACAGCGGGTACACACTTCCGGAGCTGATGGATATGAGCATCGATGAAGCGCTTAGTGCATGTGCGGATCTTCCGGCAGTGGCAAGACGCCTGCAGGTACTGCATGATCTCGGACTCGGATACCTCACCCTCGGCGAAGAAACGCCGAGTCTTTCCGGCGGGGAAGCCCAGAGGCTGAAGCTTGCAAGCGAGATGGGCAGGGGTCAGTCCGACTCCGTTTTCGTCTTTGACGAGCCTACCATCGGTCTGCATCCGCAGGATGTGGAGACCTTGCTTAAGGTATTCGGCAGCCTGATCGATCATGGCGCCACAGTGATCGTGATCGAGCATGACCTCGATGTCATCCGGAACTCGGATTATGTGATCGACATGGGTCCCGGCGGAGGCGTCGAGGGCGGCAGGATCATAGCTGCAGGCACGCCCGAGGAGATCAGGAACTGCCCGGAGAGCATTACGGGACGCTATCTCTGACGTGCTTTCGGATGATAAACCTCATGACGGCTGCGCTGTCACCATGCCCTTACATGAAAGCAGCGTTTATCTGCGCCCTGAAGGGCCTGATTCGCTGACTTTCATGGGAACTGTTTCTTAAAGGAATAGACGATGATGGATAATCTTTGCAGTCAGTGCGCATATTATGCCTACGATGAAGATTATGAAGAGTATGTCTGCGATGTGCAGATGGATGAAGATGATTATTACCGGCTGTCGGGCAGGCAATTCAAAAGCTGCCCGTATTTCCGGAACGGAGATGAATATCTGATCGTCCGGAAACAGAACTAAGCAGGAGAGAAGGATGAATTATTACCTGATAGATTATGAAAACGTAAAGGCCGACGGACTGATCGGGATCGAAGAGCTGGATAAGGACGATGTGGTCCATGTCTTTTACAGTGAGAATGCCGATAAGCTGACCTTTGATGTGATGCAGATGATCATGAAGTCAAAGGCGCGCATCATTTACCAGAAGGTCAAGGTCGGACATAAGAACGCACTGGATTTTCAGCTGTCCTCTTATCTCGGTTATCTGATCGGGACCAATGCCGGCTGGCAGTACGATTATTATATTGTTTCAAAGGACAACGGATTTGATATCCTTGCCTCCTTCTGGAATGAGCAGAACGTAAAGGTCCGTGAGGTACCGGGCATCTCGATCCAGAAGCGGGAAGCGATGGAGAAGGAACTGACGGAGAAAGTGGAGGCGGCTTTAGGAAGCTCAGAAGACGCTGCCACAGTCACGAAGATCATTACCTCCTATAAGACCAAGCAGGGCATCAATAACGCCCTGCAGAAGAAATTTCCTGACAGAGTCAAGGAGATCTACCGGGCGATCAAACCGCTGATCACCGACAAGAAGGGCGTAAAGGAAGATTAAGTCCGGCAGCCGGATCTTCCTGTTCATGCCGGCCGGGAAGAAGATAAAAAAGTAATTCCATTCTCCTGACCGGTGTTGAAAATGAAGTTAATTTATACTATTATGTTAGACGAAACTAACATACGTGGCGTTATATAATTCCCGGACACGTCCGGGCGTGATAAACAGCGTCACAGAAATTCAGTGAAGAAGGGGAGAACAATGATAAAGAATACAGTAAAGATCGAGGGAATGGCATGCGGCATGTGTGAAGCGCACATCAATGATGTGATCCGGAGGCTCTATCCGGAAGCGAAAAAGGTAAGCTCATCCTTTAAGAAAGGTCAGAGCGAATTCCTGACGGAAGAGCCGATCGATGCCGATGAGCTCTGCAGTGCCATCGATGCTACGGGATATAACTTTGTTTCCTGCAGCAGTGAGCCTTATGAAAAGAAAGGGCTGTTCGGTCTGTTCTGATGCCGAAAGCCCTGAGAAAAGATACAAAATGTGAAATCTGTCCGTGACTGCTCAGCAGTCATTCAACGCGAGTATAATTGCCTCCGCGGCCTGTTCAACAATACAGTCTGCGGATTTTTTTAATACGTCGGGAGCCGTCCGGAAGGTAAATCCCATATCTGCGCCTGTTACGAGCGGCAGGTCATTTAAGGAGTCCCCCATGCCATAGGTACGGTCAGCCTGGAGAAGGGATCTGATCTCACGAAGGGCGGCACCCTTGGAGCATCCCGCGGCTGTCGTATCTACGGCTGTCCGGTTCTGCCATGCGGACACACTGCCTGAAAAGAGAGCAGTGATCTCTCCCGCAAATTCCTTTGCGGCCTCCTCGCTCTCAGTGATATAGCTGATACCGTGTACGGTTTTGCCTATGATATCATCCGGGCTTTTGATACGCGGCAGATTCGGGAAGATATGGTCCGGCGCATCCAGCAGAACGAACCGGCCCTCCACATGGACAGCTCCGGTAAAACCGCGTTCCCTTCCCATCTGGGCGAGGGTCCGGATGATCTCATCGGGGACCGTGCGTTCGAAGAGCGTCTCGCCGTTTTTCCCGAGGATCATTCCGCCGCTGCTCCCGATGATGAAATCAGGCGTAAACAGACCATCATAATAGCCTTCAAGTCCGCGCGCGGGACGTCCCGTACACAGACCGAAGAGATTTCCCGCGGCCTGAAAGCATCGGATCGCGTCCACCGTCTCCGGCCGGATCACCGGATCCTGACCGTGAAAATAAAGCGTATTATCAAAATCACTTGCAAACAGTTTTTTCATGCGCTTCAGTATACACCAGATCGGGGCTGCTTGAAAAGGGCTCTGTTCTGCAATTATGTATTGTCCCGTGTGATTGTTGTCTTGCTTGGATACCGCGTTCTATATTAAAATCAACATGTCCCTTTGAAATTTTTGGGGTTCTTTCGGAATACCGTTGTGACAGAGAGTAAAAACAGCCGAAAAGAAAAGACGAATTCTGCAGGATGGAAGCGCCGGGCGGCCATCTGCCTTTTTCCTGCGATCCCCGCGGTGCTTCTGAGGATCATCTCCAGAACGGTGCCGGGTTTTGCGGACAGGTATACGGAGCTTGTAAATCCCCTTATGGTAAGCACGATCGGGAGAGTTTCAGGCATATTTCCCTTTTCCCTGTTTGAGGTCCTGCTTATCGTTCTGGCGGGCTATGTGATATACTGCGGCCTTGGTCTGATAAAGCTTCTCGTAAACCTAATGTGTTCCCGTTTTATAAAGCCGGACGCAGGCAGCTTTCCTGAAGCTTCGGACCTTTCACCGAAAGCAGACGGGAAGGCTGCGGGGACAAAGTCCTGCCCGCTTTTAAGGCATTTACGGCTCCTTCTCCTGATCGCGGCGGTTCTGTTTCTTCTTTTTGAGGTCAGTGAGGATGTCTATTTTGCAAGAACGCGCTTTGCCAGGCGCTATGGGCTTGAGAGAACACAATACAGCAATGATGAGCTTTATGAAGTATGCCTCTGGCTGATCGATGAGATCAACAAAACGGCGCCCCTTGTCCTTCGGGATGAGAAAAGCATCATGCAGGTCTCACCGGGGCTTCAGGACCGGGTCCGGGGAGCCATGAAAGCACTCGGAGAAGAGTATCCGGAGCTTTCGGGCTTTTATCCGCGGCCAAAGCCTGTTTTCTTTTCCCGGCTCCTAAGCCGTGTGGATATTACCGGCGTCTACAGCATGTTCACGATCGAGGCCAACTATAACCGGGATATCCCGCCCTATAACCTGCCTTTTACTTTGGCGCACGAGCTTTCCCATCTGAAGGGCTACGAGTCTGAGAAGGAAGCCAACTTCCTGGGGGTCTTAAGCTGCATCCGTTCATCGGATCCCGATCTTCATTACAGCGGCGCCATGCTGGGGTGGGTCTACTGCAGCAACGAGATGATCAGACGCGATAAGCAGAAATGGAAGGAGCTTTCTGAGCGCATCTGCCCAAAGGCCGAGGGCGACCTCATTGACAACAACCGGTACTGGGATCAGTTTGAGGGAAAGGCATCGGAGACGATGCATGATATTAATGACGCCTATCTGAAGGCCGAGGGCCTTGCGGAGGGCTATGCCTCCTACGATCTTGTGACAGATATGATCGTCGCCTGGAGACTGATGGAAACGGCAGGCGGAAAATAATGCGTGCTTTGCCGGATATCCGCAGATTGTCAATGCAGACGGGTACCGCAGTATGCCGATGGGATAATTCAGGTTGAAAAGAAGGCGGATGTGAGATAAAATCAGTTCATGAAATATTTCTTCATTGTCAATCCCAACGCCGGCAACGGAAGGGGTTTAAAAAAGTGGAATCGGATCAGGGCCTTTTTGGACAGAAACGGCCTTGATTATGATATTTTTTTTACTACAGCGGCAGGAGATGCTGCGCGCCGTGCCCGCGAGCTGTCCACGGACCTTGAGGATTCCGCGGACGTGATCACTGTCGGCGGGGACGGAACGGTGAATGAAGTTCTGAACGGCCTTCGGCTCCTGGCTCCGGTGACGCTCGGATATATTCCTTCCGGAACGGGCAATGATTTTGCGCGGAGTATGCATATCAGCCAGAACCCGGTCCGGGCGATCCGAAATTTCGTCAGGGAACGCCGGGTGGAATTTCTCGACTACGGTGTCCTCACCTGCGGGGACGGGGAAACCGTCAGGCGATTTGTGAACAGCACCGGCGCGGGATATGATGCAGCTGTCTGCAGCGGGATCGCAAAAGCAAAGCGCAGCGCAAACGGGCGTTTTCCGTTCAATCCCTTCGGCAGGTTTTCCTATGTGCTTGAAGGGATCCGCCAGTTTCTGCTTGCGCGTCCTTCCAGGGGATACATTATCCTGGACGGTGACCGCAGGGTGGAGTTCAACAACATTCTGTTTGTGTCATCCCACATTCATCCCTTTGAAGGGGGCGGCTTCCGTTTTGCGACCTACGCCGATCCCAAGGACGGTATGCTGGAGATCTGCGTGATCAGCGGAAAGAACAAGCTGGCACTGATCCCGGTTCTTTGCAGCGGACGATGGAAGGGACTGAAAAGCCGGCGCGGCGTAAGGCTGTTCCAGTGCCGTGAGGCACATATTCACCTTGACCGCGGCATGCCGGTGCATACGGATGGGGAGGTCATCCGGAACCAGACGGATATGGATGTCCGCTGTGTACAGCAGCAGCTTCGGGTGCTGCGCTGACCGGAAGGAAGCAGGAAAGAGAAAAAGATGATACGGATCGGGCACGGATATGACGTGCATAAACTTGTTTCGGGAAGAAAGCTGATCCTCGGCGGCGTGGAGATTCCCTTTGAAAAGGGACTCGAAGGCCACTCCGACGCGGATGTGCTTTTGCATGCCATCATGGACGCAATGCTGGGAGCAGTCGCGGCAGGTGACATCGGGCAGCATTTTCCGGATACAGATGACCGGTATCTCGGCGCGGACAGCACGCTTCTTCTGGCCGAGACCGGAAGGATCCTTCGCGAAAAGGGCTATGCGGTCGGAAACATCGACGCGACGGTCCTCTGTCAGCGGCCGAAGCTGAAAAACTATATTCCCGGCATGCGATGTCGGATCGCGGAGATCCTTAAGCTAGAAGAGGATCAGGTGAGCGTGAAGGCGACAACGGAAGAGGGACTCGGCTTTACCGGGGACGGATCCGGGATCGCGGCGCACGCGGTGGTACTGGTACAAAAATGATAAGGAACACATTCCAGGGAAGGTATGAAATATGAAGATCTTTGATACGATGGAGAGAAGAAAAGTTGAGTTCAAGCCGATCGAGGAAGGCAAGCTGCGCATGTATGTCTGCGGCCCGACGGTTTATAATCTGATCCATATCGGAAACGCGCGTCCCATGATCGTATTCGACACATTCCGCCGCTACATGGAGTACAAGGGCTACGAGGTAAACTATGTATCCAACTTCACGGATGTCGATGACAAGATCATCAAGGCGGCCAATGAAGAAGGCGTTGATCCCGAGGTGATCTCCGAGCGCTATATCGAGGAATGCAAAAAGGATATGGCTGCCTTAAATGTGAAGCCCGCGACCACCCATCCGCAGGCGACCAAGGAGATCGACGGCATGATCGAGATGATCCAGACCCTGATCGATAAGGGCCACGCCTATGTCGCGGAAGACGGCACGGTCTATTTTGCCGTGGAGAGCGACCCCGGCTATGGCAAGCTCAGTCACAAGGATTTCAATCAGATGATGTCCGGCTTAAGAGACCTGAAAGTCAGCGGTGAGGAGCAGAAGCGCAACTCCAACGACTTCGTTCTCTGGAAGCCCAAAAAGGAAGGAGAGCCTTACTGGAAGTCCCCGTGGTGCGACGGCCGTCCGGGCTGGCATATCGAGTGCTCGGTCATGAGCTCCAAGTACCTCGGAGAGACCATTGACATCCATGCCGGCGGCGAGGATCTGATCTTCCCGCATCATGAGAATGAGATCGCCCAGTCCGAGTGCGCACATGACAAGCCCTTCTGCCATTACTGGATGCACAACGGCTTCTTAAAGATCAACAATGAGAAGATGTCCAAGTCCCTCGGCAACTTCTTTACGGTCCGTGACATTACCGCACAGTATGATCCGATGGTCTTACGTCTCTTCATGCTGAGCGCCCAGTACCGCACGCCTTTGAATTTCTCCAGAGAGCTGATGGAACAGAACAAGGCATCCTATGAGCGTATCTTAAACTGCACCGACAAGCTGAAGGAGCTTCAAAAGACTGCTCCCGACGGAGAAATGACGGCAGAGGAGCTTGAACAGAAGGCAAAGGTCGAGGACTACATCCGCGAGTTCGAGGCCGCCATGGATGATGACAACAACACGGCAAATGCTGAGACGGCAGTGTTTGAGATCGTCCGTCTTGCAAATTCCACGACCGATGAGAAGTCCACAAAGGCTTATGTTGAGTATCTGCTGGGTGAGATCCGTACGCTCTGCGACGGCGTTCTCGGCGTGATTACCGACCGCAGGGCGGACAGCCTGGATGCGGAGGTGGAGGCCCTGATCGAGAAGCGCCAGGCAGCCAGAAAGGCAAAGGATTTCAAGACAGCCGACGCGATCCGCGACCAGCTGAATCAGATGGGAATCATTCTCGAAGACACCAAGGAAGGCGTCAAGTGGAAGAAGGCCTGATGACAGACAAAGAAAAAATCAGTCAGAATACAGCAGATGACAATGCAGTTGAAGAGCCGGCCGTGACCGGCTCTTTGCTGATGCCCGGCTTACCTGCGATGGAGGAGGATCCTTTCCTTCTGAACGGAGCCTCCCTGGCCTATATCGGTGACGCTGTCTATGAGCTCCTTGTGCGCAACTACATGCTTGCGCACGGCTCCCATATGGCGGACAAGCTCCATAAGAACACGGTACAGATGGTCAACGCCAGGGCCCAGTCGGATATGGTCCGTGCCCTGATGACGGAACTCACCGAGACAGAGACCGGGATCTTCAAAAGGGGGCGCAATGCCAGCACCATGACTGCGGCGAAACACCAGAGCGTGACGGATTACCGCAGAGCGACCGGGCTGGAGGCCCTGTTCGGTTATCTTTACCTGAACGGGGAGCACGAACGCCTGCACGAGCTCTTTGATCACGGAATCAGGCTGCTTACGGAGCAGTAGGACTGCGTACTTTCACTTTTAAGAAAGCACATATAATTAAAAAGACTGCCGCATAAAGAAGACCAGCGTACACAAATCCCCTTCTACGGTTCCCGTCTCCGCTTCGCTCCGGTCGGCGCCAAACAGGCGTCACCGGCGCCTGGCGCCCCGCTTCCGTTTTCGCTCTTATGAAGTCATCCAATGATTGGAAAAGAAGTCAATGAAGCGAAAACGCGCGCTGCGGGCCGACGACGTCCGTAGAAGGGGATTTTGTACGCATATGTTATCTAATGCGACAGATCTTTTCTAAAATAAACAATTGTTTGAATGTATTATCTGCTCTCCGGGCCGCGCTTTGCCACGACGTCGGAGTGGGCCTTCACGCGGGCCTTGAGATTGCGCCAGTGGAGGACATCCTTGGGCGTATTGAAACGGTCGTGAGTCTTCTTGTCCGCGCTGGCAGCGACAATGTCACCGGAGCGGGTGAGAGCCCAGCGGGTCATCATCGGGCCGAGCAGCTCATACACAAAGACACCGAAGAGGACGATATTACGGATCAGCGGACCGTCTCCGGGCATGGCTACCGCAGTGGCGCTCATGCCGAGCGCAACGCCGGCCTGCGGGAAGAGGGTGATACCGAGGTATTTCTTTACGACCGGGTCGCACTTCATGAGGATGGAACCGATGCCGGCACCTGAAAACTTACCGACGCAGCGGAATACGATATAGAAGAATCCGATGCAGACAACTGCTGCGCTCTTAAACACGCCCAGCTCCAGCTCCGCGCCGCTTAAGATGAAGAAGAGAGCAAAAAGCGGCGCCGTCCATCCGTTCGCACGTTCCATGATATCGCCGGAACGGGGGCAGAGGTTGCAGAACATGGTTCCGACCATCATACAGACGAGCAGCGAGGAAAAGGACAGCGTGACAGGCCCCAGCGGGATCCGGAGGCTCGAAAGAGCTACGGAAAGCAGTACGAAGATGATCGTCAGGTTCAGACGGTTCGTATTGGAGTAGAAGAGCTTTTCCACCTGGGCAAAGATTGCGCCGAGGATCGCGCCGAAGACCAGGGAGGCAGCGATCTGAAGCAAAGGCTCCACAATGATGGAGATCAGATCCACATGGCCGCTTTTGAGCGCCTGGGCAATGCCGAAGGAGACCGCGAAAATGATCAGACCGATGGCATCATCGAGCGCAACGATCGGAAGCAGCAGCTCGGTGACCTTGCCGTGGGCCTTATACTGACGGACGACCATCAGGGTCGCGGCAGGTGCGGTCGCAGCTGCGATCGCGCCCAAGGTGATGGCTGCAGGCAGCGTGATGACGCTGTCGCCGAAGATAAAATGGATCGTGATCAGCACGATATCCACCGCGATCGTGGCGCAGGTGGCCTCAAAGATACCGATGATCACGGCCTGACGGCCGGTGTTCCGAAGCTGGGAGAGACGGAATTCATTACCGATGGAAAACGCAATAAACCCGAGGGCTGCGGAAGTGATCACGCCGAGGGCGTTGACCTCCTCCATCGTGTGAAAGCCGATTCCGTTTAAACCGAGCCTTCCGATGCCGTAAGGACCGATGGCAAGACCTGCAAGCAGGAACGCGGTGACATCAGGGAAATTCAGATGCAGCACCTTCAGAAGACGGGTCATCATCAGACCCGCAAACAATGCAATGGAGACATTAACAAGATAAACCATAAAAATACCAGCTTTCCTTGGTTAAATGCGAAATATGGCAAAACAGGCGCGGGGTGCTGCCTTTATACAGGCTTCGGCTCCGGAAACGGCAGCAGATCTGCCGGCAGCACCGAACACCCAGCATTCTGCATTATAAATCTATATAAGAAGAAAACAAGCGATGTTTCTGAAAAAGCGCAGGAACCACAAAATACAGCGATTGCAGTGCTTCGTAAGCCACAATATAAATCTTGTATATCTCACAACAGACCTGATGTAATTTCTTGACAAGGCTATCGGCTTTTTATATAATAGATTAAGTTTTTGTATATAATGCCTGCATCGCAGGCATGAAGTTTTTCAGGAGGATTTAAATTATGAAAAAGCTTTTCTCTGCAGTTATGGCCGCAGCACTTGTCCTTTCACTGGCAGCATGCGGTTCTTCAGGCTCTACCACGGCTACTACCGCTGCAGCTGCTGCTGCAAGCGAGGCTCCGGCAGCTGAGGCAGCTGCACCGGCATCTCTTGGCAAGATGACCATGGGTACCGGCGGAACCGCAGGCACCTACTACGCATTCGGCGGTGTGCTCGGACAGTACATGAAGAACAAGGGCGGCGTGGATGTGACTGTCGTTTCTACCGACGGTTCCAAGGCCAACATCCAGGGCATCGATGCCGGTGACTACCAGCTCGGCACGGTCCAGTCCGACGTTATGGCTTATGCCTGGGAGGGCAGCAAGTCCTTTGAGGAGGACGGTCCTATTGATACCTTCCGCGTCATCGGCGGTCTCTATGCCGAGACCGTTCAGCTCGTGACCATGGATGCCTCCATCAAGTCCGTTGCAGATCTGAAGGGCAGAGCAGTTTCCATCGGCGCACCGGGCTCCGGCGTTTACTTCAACGCGATCGATGTCCTGACCGCAGCCGGCCTTTCCGAGGATGATATCAAGCCGCAGTACTTAAGCTTCGCTGATTCCACCGAAGGCTTAAAGGACGGCAAGATCGATGCTGCATTCATCGTTGCAGGCGCTCCGACTCCGGCGATCACCGAACTCACCACCACCAACGACGCATATCTTGTACCGATCGACGGCGAGATCGGAGAGAAGGTCCTGGCAAGCTGCCCCTACTACACCTCCCTGGCGATCCCGGCAGGCACCTATAAGGGACAGGACGAGGATGTGACCACCGTCACCGTCAAGGCGACCATGATCATTTCCGCAGACGCTACCGAGGAGCAGGCTTATGCGGTTACCGCAGCGATCTATGACAACATCGATGCCATCACTGCCGAGCATGCAAAGGGCGCAGAGCTCTCCATCGAGAATGCTACCTCCGGTATGACCGCTCCGTTCCATGCAGGAGCTGCAAAGTACTTCAAGGAGAAGGGCGTCGACGTCGAGACCAAGTGATCTGCTTTCACTTTGGGACCTAAGCTTTCAAAATGCGTTCCGTCCTAAGCGGAATACAATGAAAATATTGTAATGCCGGTGATTTCCGGCGTCTGTCCCCGGTTTTGAAGAAGGGATATTTTATGAGTTTACCGAATAAAGATTCCAGTGATCTGAAAGTAAATGCGACAGCGGCAGTGGAAACTGCCGCTGCTTCCGCAAATGAGGATATGCAGGCACGCGTTGACGACGTGATGAAGAAATTCGACCGTGAGTCCAACGTGCGCCTCTGGGAGGGCACGCCGAAGCTGATCGTCAACGGACTGCTTGTGGCCTTCTCCCTTTTCTGCATCTATGTGACTCTTTGGGGAACCTTCCTTGAGGAGGTCAGGCTGACCTCCTTCATGGCCTGCATCGTTTTCCTGGGCTACCTCATTTTCCCGGCAAAGAAGGGTATACAGAAGGTCAACCATATCCCCTGGTATGATCTGATCCTGATGGTGCTTGGTACAGGCGCGTTCCTGTACTATATGACCAATGCCGTCACGATCATCCAGCAGGGCAGCAAGTTTTCGGATATGCAGATCGCGATCGGCGTCGTCGGCATCCTTTCGCTTGCCGAAGTCTGCCGGCGTTCCGTCGGCCTGCCGATCCTTGTGGTTGCGACTGCATTCATCATCTATGCCCTCACGACCGGCCTTTCCAACCCGACCTTCGTGAAGCGCCTGAACTATGCGGTCCGCCTGCTGTTTTACTCCAAGGAGGGCATCCTGTCCACACCGGTCAATACCTGCTCGAAGTTCATTGTGATCTTTATCATTTTCGGTGCTTTCCTGGAGCGGACGGGGATCTCGGATTTCTTTATTGATTTTGCCAATTCTCTGGTCGGCAGCTTTGCGGGCGGACCTGCCAAGGTCGCGGTCGTATCCTCCGCGCTGCTCGGCATGGTCTCCGGTTCCTCCGTTGCCAACACGGTCGGCTCCGGCTCTGTGACGATCCCCCTGATGAAGAAGACGGGGTACCGGGGAGAGTTTGCGGGTGCCGTTGAGGCAGCAGCTTCGACCGGCGGACAGATCATGCCTCCCATCATGGGAGCTGCGGCGTTCCTGATGGCGGATATCGTCGGTACGCCCTACAGCAACATCATTGTCCGCGCGATCATCCCGGCCGTGCTGTATTTTACCGGTATTTTTATCGCAGTTCATCTGGAGGCGAAGAAGAATGACCTGAAGGGAATCCCGAGAGACCAGCTTCCGAAGATGGGTATCCTGATCCGGGATATCTATCTGCTTGCCCCGATCGTAGTCCTGGTCTGGCTGGTCAGCACGAATCTCCGTACGATCCAGTCCTCCGCAGCAATCGCCATCGTTCTGGCGATTGCGGTCAGCATGTTCAATAAAAAGCACCGCATGACGCCGAAGCTGATTCTTGAAGCCCTTGCGGCCGGTGCCAAGGGATCGATCTCTGTAGCGGCAGCCTGCGGCATCGCAGGTATTATCGCGGGCGTGATCACCATGACCGGTCTTGCAAATGTACTGATCAACGGCATTGTCGCGCTTGCGGGAAGCCGCGTGATCATTGCCCTGGTGCTTACGATGCTCTGCTGCATCGTACTCGGCATGGGCGTGCCGACAACGGCCAACTACTGCATCATGGCAGCGACCTGTGCACCGATCCTGGTCCGTATGGGCGTGCCGACGATCGCAGCCCACTTCTTTGTGTTCTACTTCGGCATCGTGGCGGATATCACACCTCCGGTCGCGCTGGCCGCATATGCGGGTGCTGCCATAGCACAGGCAAATCCGATGCGTACTGCGCTGAACGCGACAAAGCTTGCGATCGCTGCATTTATCGTGCCTTATATCCTGGCACTGAATCCGGTCATGGTGCTGGTGGACGTGACAGGCCCCATGCAGATCATTCTGATCGTTCTGACCTCGCTCATCGGCATCTTCGGCGTATCCTCCGGTCTGGCCGGATACCTGACGGATTTCATGAACTGGCCGCAGCGCATCCTTGCGATCATCGGAGGCCTCCTGCTGATCGATCCGTCGGTAATGACAGACATTATCGGCATCGTGCTGGTCGCGCTGGTCTTTGCATGGCAGATGGCAGCCCGCAGAAAGCCGGCAGCAGCTTAAGGCAGCATTTTTCTGATCCCGGACTGCAGCTGACCCGCAATTGACCTGAAATCGAACTGCATATGACCTGCGCTTTAACAGCCTGCGATATATGCCAAAATGGTCGTTTTGTCACCCATATTTCAGCTGATTTCATTTAACATAATTTAAATACGTGCTAAGAAAAAAATCGCTTTCCGTCACCCATATATTTGCAAAATCATGGGTGACAGGAGGCGAATTTTTTGCTATATCGCATGGAAGCCTGTTTCAGCGCTCCGAAAACTATTATTTATGGGTGACAAACGGAGACTTTTTCTCTATTTCGTATGAACAGCCGGTGATGGTCAGCGCTCCGCATCCTTTTCTCTGAACTGTCCGAGATCACTGAGGGCGGCGGAGCCGATAATGAGGACCGCACCGAGAAGCCCCTGCCAGCCCATGTCCTCATGCAGCAGAAACTGGGAAAAGATGACTGCAAGCACCGGGTCGAGATAGCTGTAAAAAGCAGTCGTCTGCGCCGGAAGCCGGTCCACGCAGGTATAGTAAATGCCGTAGGTGATGCCGGTATTGAAAATGCCGAGGAGGGCAAGCCACCCCCAGGCGGCGGGCGTCATGCGGGAGAGAGAGGCGAAGTCACCGTGAAGCCGGGAGATGGGCAGCAGCACAACGCCGACAGCCAGAAGCTCTACCAGGGTGCGGTCAAAGATGGGAACATCCGTGATCGTCTTGTTCCAGATCACGCAGGTGGCATAAAGGAGACCGGCGAGCAGACCGTAGAATACGCCTTTGAGCTCGGAAAGGCCTCCGAACCCTGCCTGCAGTACGCCCGAGACGAAGATCATTCCGATAAAGGACAAAATGACGCACACGATCTTCGGGGTCGTGATGCGTTCCCGGAAAACAAAAGGTGAGGCCAGGATCATAAAGACCGGCTCCATATAATAGCATACCGTTGCCGTGGCGACGGAGGTATGATTGAAGGACTCAAACAGAAAGACCCAGTTGAAGCCCATGATCACGCCGACCAGGACCATGAGCCAGAACTTCGGGCGGATCTTGTCTATGGAAAGCCTGCGGCCGCTGAGTTTGATCACCGCATATAGCGAGATCGCGCCCAGAAAGGCACGAAAGCATGCCAGCAGCAGAGAGTCCATCGGGATCAGGCGCCGGATCAGCCCCACAGTACCGAAAATGGCCATGACAACGGCCAGCTGTATGCGGGAGGAAAGATCATTATTTGAGACAGTTTCGTTCATGCGGAATACCTCATGGCCCGGAAAAGCTTTGCATGCAGCCAGAACACGTCAGTGTGGAGCAACCTGCATCAACAGTGAGGGGCAGAATACCTTTTGGCCCTGACACCACATAATAACACAGTACAAGTAAATTGTCACCCGAAAGCAGGATTGATTTTGCCGGTGATTGGAAGTACACTTAAGCCAGTGTGAAACAGTGTGAAGCTCATATGGACGGCCGTGCGGTCGATCGCGCGCAGCACACACCGGATCATTGTGATTTAATATGGTCCGCACAATATCAGTCTGAAGAGGAGGGAATCCCTATGGCATTCAAGTACGATGACTATGTTTACAGCAAGAAGATCATAGCCCGCCGGCTGCAGGGCTTTGTGCCGGAGGTGCTTATCACGCTCGGCTCCGGTCTCGGATTCATGGCGGACGAGGTCGAGGATCCGCTCTATGTTCCTTACGACGAGATCCCGAATTTCAAGACCTGTACGGCACCGGACCACAAGGGACGCTTTGTTTTCGGCAAGCTCTGCGGAAAGAATGTCGCAGTCATGCAGGGACGTCTTCACTGCTACGAAGGCTATACCATGGAAGAAGTGACTTATCCCTACCGCACCATCCGGCTGCTCGGTACGGAGAAGCTGATCCTGACCAATGCCGCCGGCTGCGTCAACATGAACTGGCATGTGGGAGAGCTGATGCTGATCGGCGATCACATCCGCCTCTTCGGAAACGGTCCCCTGCAGGGAGAAAATATCCCTGAGTTCGGCCCCCGCTTCTGCGACATGAGCTATGTATATTCCCAGAGACTGCAGGACCTTGCCGAGAGCAAGGCACGAAAGCTGGATATGCCCTTAAGAAAGGGTGTTTACATGTTCTTCCCGGGACCGAACTTCGAGACGCCGGCAGAGGTCCGCGCCGCGAGAGCCCTCGGAGCCGATGCTGTCGGCATGAGCACTGTTCCCGAGGCAACGGTTGCAGCCCACTGCGGCATGGAAGTCCTGGGCATTACGGTGCTTACCAACATGGCAGCAGGCGTACTGCCGCAGCCTCTGTCAGGAGATGAGGTTAATGAAGCCGCCGCAAAGGCTGCAGAGTCCTTCTCCGGACTGATCCGTGCTGTTCTTACGGAGATGTAAGACAAACGGTTCTGTTTTCCGCGGCATTTGACAAAAAGCCTGGACAGGAGGCGGTGCTTCCCCAAAGCAAGGGCTTTCGTACGAAATATGTTTAAGTGTTGCTTTAATGAATTAAAGCGATTATAATATCGGCATGGTTACAGATAAGCTTTATTACAAAAACGTATACGAGAAGGAGTTCGAGGCGAAGGTCTTGAACTCTTCTTTTGATGACAGAAAAAAGTGCTGGGAGATCGAGCTTGACAGGACCGCGTTTTATCCCGAAGGCGGCGGACAGCCGGCGGATGAAGGCGTTCTCTGGGCTTTGGATGCACCTGATAGGGTGATCAGGGTGACGGATGTGCATGAAAAGGAGGGCACGATCCTGCATTATGCCGAAGCCGGGCTCGAAGCGGGCACAAAGGTCATGGGCCGGATCAACTGGGAGCGGCGCTTTGACCACATGCAGCAGCACAGCGGAGAGCATATCGTCAGCGGCATGATCTGCAGCCGCTTTCACTGCGACAATGTCGGCTTCCACATGGGTAAGGATACCGTAGTGATCGACTATAACGCGGAGATCTCAAAGCAGGCCCTTTCCGAGCTGGAGGCTGAGGCCAACCGTTACATCTGGGAGGACCATGCGCTGGTCATCCTGTGGCCCTCACCCGAAGAGCTGAAGACTCTGGAGTACCGCAGCAAAAAGGAGCTTACGGGAGACGTGCGCATCACCTCCTTCCCGGGGGCGGACATGTGCGCCTGCTGCGGAACACACGTCATGACGAGCGGTCAGGTCGGACTGGTCAAATTCATCGGCTCCCAGAAGATCAGCAAGGGAACCAGGATCGAGCTGGTCTGCGGCAAAAGAGCGCTGGATTTCCTGAGCATGAACTGGGAACAGAACCACGAGATCAGTGTTGCCATGGCATCAAGCCTGGACAAGACCGCTTCGGTCTATCAGAAGCAGAAGCAGGAACTGATCGATGCCAAGATGAAGATCTCCGAGCTGGAAGGGTATTACTTCGAACAGCTGGCTGCAGAGTATGAGGGAAAGGGCGACGTCCTTCTGATCCGGGATCCGATGACGCCGGATGCAGTGCGGAAGCTCTGTGTGATGATCGCCGAGCGCTGCGGCGGACGCTGCATCCTCTTTGCGGGGGAAGGGCGTGATTATAAATACGCGTATCTCGACCAGCACGCTGATCCGAAGGAGGTGGCCGCAAAGGTGAAGGAAATGAACGCGGCGCTTTCCGGCAGGGGAGGAGGCCGTGACGGCTTTGCTCAAGGGTCTGCTTCAGCTTCCAAAAAGGAGATCGAGACATACTTCCAAAGCACGACGCTGTGATTTGGATGCCTGGATATAAAGGAAATGCTGTTTATCTCCTTCCGGATCAGTGAATCTGTATTGAAAGCGTGGAAGCAAAGGAGATCTGTTCCGGACAGGGTCTGTGCGAAAAGGGGTCAGGAATGGGAGAATATTGCATCAGCTGCAGTTCGACTGTGGATCTTTCAAATGAGTATATGCAGGAAAGAGGCATACCTTATGTCTGTTTCCATTATGAGATGAACGGACTGGAATACCCGGATGATATGGGAAAGACCATGTCTCCTGAGGAGCTGTTCAGGCGTATGAAAAACGGAGCCGAGACCAGGACCTCGCAGGTCACGGTCGGGGAATACGAAAGCTTTTTCCGGCCGATCCTGGACAGCGGCAGGGATATCCTTCATATCAGCTTTTCCAGCGGGCTTTCCGGGACCTTTAATTCCGCGCGCCTTGCGGCGGAAAGCATGCGCTCTGCCTATCCGGACCGGCGGATCTATGTCGTGGATTCTCTTGCGGCATCGAGCGGCTACGGCCTTCTCGTAGACGAGCTCAAAAGGATGCAGGATCAGGGTGCGGATATTGAAGAAGTCCGGGATTATGCGGAAGCCAACAAGCTCCGTCTTCATCACTGGTTCTTTTCCACGGACCTGACTTTTTATATCCGGGGCGGCCGTGTTTCAAAGACCGCCGGCCTGATCGGACAGGTCTTAAACATCTGTCCGCTTCTCAATGTCAATGACGAGGGAAAGCTCATCCCGCGGGAGAAGATCCGCGGAAAGAAGCATGTGATCAGAAGGATCGTAGAGCAGATGGTCATGCATGCCGAGGGCGGCAGGGATTATGCCGGTAAATGCTTTATCAGCGAATCCCTGTGCATGGAAGACGCCCGTGAGACAGCCCGGCTGATCGAAGAGACCTTCCCGAAGCTGGACGGCCCCGTCCGCATCTTTCCGATCGGCACCACGATCGGAAGCCATACCGGACCGGGCACAGTCGCAGTCTTTTTCTGGGGTGACAAAAGGACAAATTAATGGAACTCAGCCTTCTTCTGTTTCAGAAAATCGTCTCCATGGCGCTGATCATGATGATGGGGTATGCGGTCCGTAAGGCGGACATTGCAAAGGAAGAGCAGATCCCCCTCATATCAGCGCTTCTGTTGTATATTCTGGTCCCCTGTATGGTGTTTCGTTCATTTCTGATGCCATTTACTGAGGAGACCTTCCGTGCCTTTCTGCTGGCCATGGCAGGCGGGTTTCTGTCGCAGCTTCTCTTTATCCTGATCAGCTGGCTGATCGGGAAGACACCCTTTCATGCGGACGGTACGGAGCAGGCGTGTCTTGCCTATACGAACTGCGGCAATCTCCTGATCCCGCTGATCAACAGCCTGCTCGGGCCGGAGTATGTGTTTTACTCCGTGCCGTTTCTGGCTGCGAATACCATTTTCGCCTGGCTGCATATACCGGCCGTGATCTCCGGGCGCTTTCAGCCCGAATGGAAGAAGATCATCTTAAATCCCTCGATCCTGTCGATCTTTGCCGGGATCCTGTTTTTCTGTCTTGGCATTTCGCTGCCGGGCATCCTCAACGATACGATCAGCAGCATTTCTTCGTCTATCGGCATTTTTTCCATGCTGCTTACCGGAATGCTGATGGCAGGGATCGATCTCGGAAGGGTATTCAGGAAACCGCGTTACTATGTACTGTCTCTGATGCGGCTTCTGCTGTTCCCGATGATCCTTATTCTGATCATCCGCCTCACAGGTCTTTCCTTTCATTCGGACATGTTCCATGAGGTGCTCATGGTCGTGGTTATGGGAGGCGCGGCACCGACGGCGACCGTCGTGCTGATGATGACAAATCTTTTCGGAGGCAAGGCGGAGCTTGCGTCCGCAATCAGCGCCATGACGACAGTGCTCTGCATTGTCACCCTGCCGCTGATCGTATATGTGTACCAGCTGGTATGCTGAATATCAGACGTGATCTGTTCGGCGCATGTCTTGCCGAATGTCAGAAAAGCATGTCTGCTGTTTTCGGGCAGACGAACAAATGACTGTTATACCGGGAGGAAACAATACATTATGAGAAAAATCTGCGGTGATTTTAAAAGGTCCAAAGCCTTGCGGATGCTGAAAGGATCTGCCGTCCTGACGGCGGTGCTTTTCGCGGCGGCTTCCTTCAGCGGATGTTCCGGAGTGGAAAAGGTACAGGGCAGCAGCACAGAGGCAGCTGCAGCATCTGAAGCGGAAAGCGCAAAAGAAACGGATACAGCAAAAGAAAATGCTGCCGGTTCGCCGGAATCGAAAGAGGGAACACAGGCTTCAGAAGCTGAGAGTACAGCCGTTTCCGAAACGAAAGAAAGCGCTGCTTTGGAAGCGAAAGAAGATGCTTCTGCCGGAACCAAGGAGAGTGCTCCGGTTGCCGACACTGCCGCAAAGGAAAACTCTGCTGACAAAAAACTGATGCCTGAAGTTAAGCACTACGGGCAGACACTTTCCAAAGAGGAAGTATTTTCTGCGATGTCTGACTGGCAGTTTGAGTTTTCAAGCGGTGCCGGCGCCTGGCAGACATACCTTACCGTCGAACCGGACGGAAGCTTTCAGGGCGAATTCAGCGACGCCAATCTCGGCGAGACCGGAGAGGGCTATGAGGAAAACGGCACGACCTATATCTCGCAATTTAGCGGCAGCTTTACCGATGCCAGGGAGATCAGACCCTACGTCTATGAGCTTGAGCTCGGAGATGTGACGCTTAAAAATGAAGGGCTCAATCACAAAACTTGTGGGATTTAGGGTTCCGGACATAGTCCCGTCGGCTCATGTCAAATAGCTTCAGGAAGAAGTATTCGTCATCCGGAT